>Ga0114976_10000039_pt1 | contig 62278 bp, 84 predicted proteins | sample S_130805_EF_Meta_FD_87319 | JGI IMG/M metagenome (GOLD analysis project Ga0114976, IMG submission 87319) | Freshwater microbial communities from Lake Simoncouche, Canada to study carbon cycling - S_130805_EF_MetaG | ecosystem: Environmental > Aquatic > Freshwater > Lake | place: Lake... | reverse complement strand
TACCCGTAACGCCTGTACCCGTAACGCCTGTACCCGTAACGCCTGTACCCGTAACGCCTGTACCCGTAACGCCTGTACCCGTAACGCCTGTACCCGTAACGCCTGTGCCTGTAGTTGAGTTATCTATTACGCTGGGGTTTATGAAATCATCAAGTGCTTTTTGAGCGACCAGTAAAGTTTCAGCGGCGCTATCTGCGGCGCGTTTTCTTAGCTGTGTTGGTTTTCTTGTATAATTAAGATCGGCAAGAGCTTTTTTAGCCGTAGCATTGGCTACTGCCTCTTGAAGTGTTTCTTGAGTATCTATTTTTGGTATGTCTATTTCTGGCGTATCTATTTCTGGCGTATTTATTCTTGGCGTGTTTATTTTTGGCGTATCTTCTTCTAAAGGAAGCAATTCAACTTGTGCATCGTTTACATCGCCGCCGTTTAGAATTGTATCTAAAACATCGCTTTTTGTTTGATTAAGCGTTGGTCTTGCGTTACCTGTAGGTGTAGTGCCTGAGTCTGCTAATGTTTTTTCCGCAAAAGTAGTTTTACCCTGACCGTATGTTCCAGTTGCAGGATCAAAATACGCAGTAAATGTATTGCCGTTACCGTCAACTATATCCCTTGCTTGATATGTTTCGCCTTTGTCATTGGTGACTGTGTATACGGCACCCGCTCTTTGATCACGCCCAAGACGTCTTTGACCGCCTTCAAAAAGCACGGGATCATTTTCATCTGCTTCAGACGTAGAACCAGGAATTACTTGACTACCGCTGATATTAGAACCTTGTAGCGCAGCAGTAGATGAATTTAAATAATCTCTTTGTTCAGGAGTTAACGTGTCCCATTCAATATCACCAGCATCAGCTACTTGTTGTGTTGTTGTTTTATTGTCAGCGGGTTTTTTAGTTTTATCAAGACCCTTAATTTCGTCTTTTACGTCTGCCAATATATCTGGAGCAGCATTAATTAACGCAGCACTTACATCGCCTTTTTTAATAAGCGTTTGTGTGGCTATATTGCCTACGTTACCTGCAACACTGACTGCACTTTGTAATACTTTTGGGTCTGCGTTTTTAAGTGCATCGGCAGCTAAATTTTGAGCTTGTGAGCCAACAAACTGACCAGCTACACTTGCTGTTACGTTTGTTACGGCGTTAGAATCTTTTGTAACTAGTGCTACTGCGGTTTTTGTGATTCCGTTTGCAAGTATACTGTTAACTTGATTTGCGCTTAAATTACTAGCCGAAGCTATTTTATTAACCGTGGCCGCATCAATTCCAACATTCTCAACAATTTTTGCTGCGTTGCCAGCTGAAAGCGTACTAACCGCACCTAATCCAGCTGACTTAGCTACGTCCATTCCTGTTGCATTGGGATTCAATAGCTTGGTAACAGCAGCATTAGTTATTGCGTTGGATAACGCGCCAACTGCTGTTGCACCAATTGCTGTGCTCAATGTCACTGCAGGGACACCTACAGTAAACGCCGTCGGTGCCACTGCTGCTGAGACCACGGTGCTGCCTAATGCCCCAGATAATGCGCTACCAATTCCAGGTAAAACAAAAGGAAGTGCCATCGAAATGACAGGAGCTAACTCTGCAAGTTGTCCTTTCCACCCAGCATGGCTAACCGTTGTGCCATCGTAGTAACTAACTACCGGTTTGTTGTCAGGGCCAATTACTGTTTTAAGATTGCCGTCTTCGTCTGCCTTAAACAATATGGCCGCGTGGGGTGAAGACTTATTGGCACCCTTAGCGTCTACTGCGTTGGCAACCAAATACAAGTCATTGGTTTTAGCGGATATGTCTTCAAACAACTTTGACGTATCCATCGAAGTTTGAAATTTGCCCTTACCATCAATCCGCGCTAAGTAGGATTCCCCTGTTATGGGATCCGTGTATTGCGCAGAATTTTTAGCGGTGGCCTTTTCTATACTTTCTGGGAGACCAAATTGAGCGGCTGTAACTTTTGGAACAAACTTTTCGGGCTTAATGTAGGTGTTAAAATCAATTCCCGCTTTTTTGGCAGCAGCCTCATAGTCTTTTTGGGTGGCCGCGGTGCCGTTAGAATTCACAACAGCTCTCATAGACGAGCCGCTCATTTGTGACTTACTTGGGTCTGGTACATTCCCCATGGACAACCCAACAATAGCAGGACCATGAAGGATTTGCCCGTTGTCTGATACCATACCCCAGCCAAAATCATCAAACGACATACGGGCGTTGCCGTTGCCCCTAATGCTGTCGCCGTGTTTTTTAATTATTGCATCGAGTTTTGCTCGGTCAAGGATAGGCATCCCTGTATCAGGGTCAACATTTTTAAACAACCCTGCCTTTGCCTTCTCGACATTACTTACAGGTGCGGCGGCGGCAGCGGCGTCATTTTTTGCTTTCGCAGCTATCTCTTTGTCAATCGCTTTTTTAACTACGTCACCAAGACCCATAAATTTGCCTTAAAAATTGTGCCTTTTCATATACGGAATTACCCATTTTAGGGGTGTTCTGCGCCCTCAGGATGTCTTGCCGTTAACGGACGTCGTGAAGGCCCTCGCCCAGTCTCGCCAGTCTTCGAAGGTGTCGGGTGCCGGTATGCCATACGTATCAAACACCGAGTTCAAGGTGATCGCAAACGCCACATCGCGCCACTGGGGCTCCGGCAAAAATGGGAAGTTTTGCTCACCATAGTAGTGGAGTATGTTGCCGTTCCAGTCCTCCCACGTACTGTAGTCTGGTAAGAACTCGATCTGCACTACGGCCTCTCGTCGCCCAACTCGGCGGTGATCATAATACGACCCGCCTCATAGTCGCCGTTAACTTCATTGCTGCGGAATATGAGGTTAATTAACCTGTGTTCCACCCTCAAGTCAATCTTGCCCGTATCATCAAAGAACTCGTATGGGCCGTTGTATTGGATGTCTGAAGACTGCGCAAAGGGCCTGCCTACCACCGTCATGGTCATCGCGCCTGACTGCTTAAAGTCAGGCTCAACACGCGTTAAGTGCATTCTTCGATTGGATGTGATCGTCGTATCCTCAGCGGGGGTACCACCAATAAAGCTGATGTCGCAGGTCTCCACATACGAATCAATGGCGTACTCAGTCGTGGCCGTGATCTTATTAGATCCAAACTCCTGCTCCCAGATCACGTACCCGCCTGTTGCCTGTGACATAAAGCTGCCAGCGACTATTGTATTGGGGACAGTGTTAACAAAGGTCACGGTGGTGTATCCGCCCGATGCGTTATTTGTAAACACCGCTGAGGCTATCTGATTTGCCGTAGCGAAAGAAGGCTCCCCATTCACACTGAACACCATGTACGACCCTGGTGGGTTGGTTGTTATGTCTCCAGCCACAATCACCTGCTTTGCGTTAGTGACTGGCGCTGTGGCGCGTGAGGGTCCGTAAAGCAAGGTATACGTCTGTCCTATGCTCCCAGAGAATTGCCAATCACACCATATCGGACGAGGGAACAGCTCAGTCATGTAGCCGCATGATCTACGGGCACCCTCTGCTTGTCCGGCGTCGTACCAAATCTGATCCTTAACATTGTAGATAATGGCGTCGGTGCACTCTGTTGCGGTACCACGTGGGTAGAAGAACCAGACTTCATTGTAGCGTGGTATTTTGGTCGCCCACACCTTTTGACGCTGCGAGAAGTTCAAGTTATCAAACAGGTAGTTTACGTTCTTGTCATTCGGCAGAACCTTAACTGATCCGTTATACAGATAGAATCTATCAACGCCCATCCAGAAAAACACGCCGTCCATCTCTGTAATGGCGCTTGATGACATGACCGATATCTGATCCGCTACGGTGTCGTAGCGCCAGTAGTAGGGCGACGTCGAAGTAAATGACACACGAACTAATGCGTTGGTGGCCCAAAATAAACCAGAGGGTGACGCCGTACCACCACGTATTGGAAACCCTTTTACAATTTTACCTGCGGCTGTATTGACATCATTGGCTAGTGTGCCGTTCCAGTCACTAAACGTCTGCTTGTTTGTGGAGATTGTTGTGAAGTCTATGTTGTTATTTGTTATCTGCCCGTAGTTGCTGTAGACAAAAACAAACGGCTGCAAGACAACCACACCACCACTCGCGTTGATTGCCTGATACGTTGGGTTTGCACCCGTTGAATCCAAGACCTGCGTCAACACGTACCTGTTAACGGTAGGATCTGGTAAGAAGTCGCCGGCATACAAGGAAGTCAAAACACCTGAGTCAATGTTTTGTAGATTCTGCCCAGGGTGAGCTAAAAGTTTTGAATTACCACCACCTGTCGAATCATACGCAATGTCAAACTGCCAGAGGTATTTACTGTTTGCCGCTATACCATTTGGGTTATATATCTCCATCGTGGTCTGACCAGCTGGCACGGATGGCATACCTGTCACGTTGGTTAACGTCACCGTTGTGCGATTGGTTCCTGAGTTGTACGTTGACGCAGTTGCGGACACGGTGTAGTTGGTCCTTACGCGGCTGGTGTTGTACGCCCAAAAAATAAAACCAGTTACAAATAGCGCGGTGTAGTTGCCAACAACCTCAATGGTAGAGGGGCCGGTGTTTACCGCAGTCACCACATACGTCGTATTAAACTCCACCGTAAACGGACCCACACCAACACCCTGATCGGTGCCGGTGTTAAACACCTCAATGCCATTACTGTTTCCAGTAAAAATGTAGTTAACGCCGTTCTGTGCGTTGGTGATAATGCCACGGGGTACGCCTGTGGGGGAGGCAAACATCTGACGATAGCCGCCTATTTTTTTAGCACGCCCACGTTGAAACCTAGCCCATAGACCATCGGCATACTCATCACCCTCAAACTGTGTACCGTCTCGTTTAATGCCAGGTTTGACGTAGAGGGTAAATATTTTTGAAGTATCTTGACCCTGATCAGCCATTTAGAATGTCCCGCCTGCAATTAATGTGGCCTGCACTCGACCCACAAAACGAGATACAAAATTACCTGCACCCCCTGACGCATCCAACGTCAAAATGTTTACGCCACCGGTAGAAAACCCTAGCTGTGTGGGGTTGGCTAAGTACATACCCGTTGTGCTGTCGGATAAAAATGAGTAGGCTGGTGCCGCCACAGTTCCATCTGCAACAGTTTGCTGTCCTGTAGAAGACTGGTTTAACGGGTAAAGATAGTTACCATCACTCAACATAATAACTTGACTTGCGTTAGTCAGTGCAATTGGAGCCTGACTACTGCCTTGAACTTGAAAATTAATGTTGTACCCGCTTTGATTGGTGTTATTTATAAGGTAGTAAACTTGCGTAACCGCAGGCAATTGAATTAGTAGCGAAGTAGTGCGACTCCCACTCAACGCGGTGTATCGCTGAATGATTGGCGTGTTACTTACCAAACTATACGTAGCACCAACAATGGTATCCACGTCATACGTTGCGGAGGTAAACGTCAAGCTGTTTGGTCTTGCACGACCCACTGTAAAAAAGTCTTGTTTTGCTAAATCACGATTGACGCAAATAAAACACGAGTCACCCAAGGGCAACACAATATTTACTAGTCCGTCAATTGTTGAACCGACTGCAGAGGTTGCGATAGTTAACGCACCCGTTCCGTTATTACGAACAAGAATGAACCACCCAGTAGAAAGCTGTGTTACTGGTGGAAGTGTCCAGGTAGATAAACCGCCAGTCCACACCAAGCAGTTGCCGCGTTGACTATCAGTAATTGTGGGTGCTGATGAGCTGTACTCGGAAGTGACAAACGCCGCCTCAAGTTTGCCTGCAATGGCTGCTGTACTCACACCCGCTAGTGTGTTGGCATCAGCTGAAGAGGTGCCAGTGCCAAACTGCAACACGGCCCATATGCCTGCGGTTGTCGTGTTGTCTATCAGGTAGGTGTAAAACGATTGGCCTGCGGCTACAGTAAATGATCCGCCACCACCAAAACGATTGACGACAAACGAATTGGCTCCAGTGTTGCGGATCAAAATATCTTGTCCCACCGAGGTCTGTTGTGCGTTAGGCAGAAAGACAGAGAGCCCCGCCGCTGTCGCCGTGAACTCCATGATACGCGCGGCCACCTGCTGACCACTAGTAGCGATGTACTGCGGCCAGTACAGTTGCACGTTGGCACTAAATGAAACCGATGCGTAGCTTACATCTGTCGGTTGGATTACGTCCCCTGTAAAGGGGGATACGAAAATTGTCATGGTTCTGGCCTCACAGTATTTCTATCAATCATGCGTTTTTGATCTTCAGTTTTTAACGCTGCAATAGCGTCAGTGTAAAAACTTTTCCAAACCATGAGCTTCTCTTGATTCTTCAAGTAGCCCTGAGCTTGTAGCAGCGTACCAAACAAAAGCGCCTGTGGTGCCTCGCGCGTCAAGAGATTTTCCTGATTGGTTATGTCTAGCGGCTGAATTCTGCTGTAGTAAATAATTTGTAGCGGATACGTTGTAGCCGGAACTGGTGCCAGTGCCCAGTGGTCGTAGTCATAGTCGCCGTAGTAAAGTGGCACGCCGGGGACGGATTCAGATTGGTACATTGAAACGTAGTCCATTGACTTTAACATCACCGGCTGACCATTAATTTTCATGCTGGTCGTCTTGCGCCAGCGTGCTGGTTTTTGTAGCACCGCGTTGTTGGCCAGCACCGTAGTGTTAACCACGTTCAACTGCATGAGTGTTTTAATCTCAGCCGCAATGGCCTGCTCCGCCATCATGATCAGGCGGGGTATTTGATTGACGAAGTTTTCGTCATCCCTTTCGCTATACTTTATGACGTCCTCTACAAGGCTGTCATAGGTCATTGCCTCAGCTGCCATTTTTTATCCTAGGTACATTGCTCGTTCATCATTACGCCTGATTTCTAGGCCCCTAAAAACTTTACCGCCAGCCATCCTATACTTCAAAAAGGCATTGGCTGCGCCCTCATAGTCGCCCCTATTGTGGCACTGTCTAATAGAAGATTTTTGAAGTCCTCCCAGTCCGACGTTGAACGCAAAAGAGCAGAGCGCGTCAAAGCGCCCTTGAGTAAGGCCACCAGGACAATAACGTAAAACGCCGCGCTCAAACCGACGTAGATCGTCCTGCAGTATCTTATCCACTTCGTCATCAGTTAGCGTCCTATTCCATTCAGGAGGGCAGGGCAGTTTGCCTGCGGCCTTCGCAGCCTTACGCTCATCCAAGGTCATCTTCTGGTGCTCAATCGGTGCTATCAAGTGGCCAACACCAGTCGTCCAGAGAAGTACGCTATCAAGGTACGGCTTCTTACGTACACCCTCATGATGAGCTAGGGCCTTGCGGCCCCTTGGTGAGATGTTCATTTCTTACTAAAAGCCTGTGTTCCAAACCAGAATGCGATCACTGATGCCCAAATTAGCTGGGTATCAGAATCCCAAATTTGGTCGATCATTTCTTTAAAAGGCACGTTCATCGTCCACGCGTACCAGATACCAGCGATATCTACACCCACTAATAAAAAGAATAACCCATAAGTAATCGTTGGTCTGACCATCGCACGTGCATCAATTACCCACTGACTGGCGCCCTGACCGATGGCTACGTCGTGGGCGTAAAGTGCCTGCCGTTCGGCTGCTTGGGTCTGGATCTGTAGCTGCTCTGTATGGATCTCTTCAATGTGCTCTTGTGCTTGAAAACCTGCCTTTTGCAGCTCCATCTGCATCTGTATCTGCAACTGGGCTAGTGCCAGTTCGTGCTTCTTGTCCTGCTTGTCTTGGAAGAAATCCAGTAGCTTAGGAAGGCCACCGGACAGGAAAGAGATAAAGGTAGATAGTAGGGTAAGCATTATTGTCCTTCAGTTAGAAGTTTTAGTCGTAGTTCTTTCATCTTGCGTGTCTCAACGATTGCGGCTTCTGTTGCTGAAACCATGTCGCCGTACATAATGGCCATCACAGGCAACACGAGGACTAGCATAAGACACACGACCACCAAGGCGACGAGTAAACTCCACGGTACGTCGCGCTCGTTCTTATCAGTATCATTACCCATACGAACCATAACATTATGAACAGAACCGCGAGAATTGATGTCATCTGTTCCGCGATTTTTCTTTTTATATTTGCCCGTCGCCATTCAGCCGCCTGTTGCTTTAGTAGTTCTTGCCGCTGCACTTCAGCGCGTTCTGCTTTAACCCTGTCGCGCATTACTTCAAATTCTGTCCAAATTGCGCCCAATTCTCGCGGTGCCGAATACACGAGGGTCTCGCGCAGTTCTGTTTCTAACCGCTGCATTTCTTTTTGAGCCATGATTCTGTTAAAGGCTTCTTGGTTAACAGATAGCTCTGGATCGCGAACTTTCTTAGTCTTTAATTCTTCTTCGTGTACGTGCTTCTCTAACTGTTCGTGCGCTTTAAAAAAGTTTCCGAGGTGGCCGCTAATGTCGGCAACAACGTCCTTGACTTTACCGTAGGCATCGACCAGCTCCATGCCATCGGCTTTTGCAGACTGATACAATTCGCATCCTTGCTTAATCGCACTTGCAGCCAATTTTGCAGCGGCGAGGATGGTGAGCGGATCAATTTTGTTTACTCACTGTATTCAACCCACCCAGCGTCTATGTAGTGTGCCCAACGATAGCCCTCTCTTTGTGGGGGCATGACATCACGAACAATCCATCCTGGAGGGAAACACCAAATAACTTCTTGTCCTTCAGCAGCAGTAGGCGCATCAGGAACCTCAATCCAACCTTCTGTGCCATCGGTTTCTGTACCAGGTATAGAACCGTTTTTAGAGTAAAGCATACGTCACCTATTGAACTGAAAATGGTGCGGTTGGGACAGTGGTTACGTCTCTTGCAAAACCTTTTGTAATGCGAATTTCTTCAAGATAACCACTCAAAACAGCGCCGCCTGTTCTATTAGCAGCAACATACATAGGATTTGTCTGGGTAAAGTCATCTGTTACAGCTCCAGCACTTGTTGCTTCAAGAGTTGTTGACCCTGCTGTTCCTAAATACAATTTTAAGTTACCTACTGCACTTCCCGACCTTACAACAGCAAAGTAATACCACGTACCTGAAGCCAAAGTAGTTACAGTCCCAGGAAGACTAGTTGCGCTATAACTAAATTGAATCCTATTGCCAGAAGTTACGTTTACTGACCAGCCTGTTGTTGTAGTAGCTCCTTTACTTACAAGACCATAAGCAACGCCAGCCGTACTTAAAAAGAACCAACCATCAATAGTAAAATCACCAGTTCCTAATTGCTGAATACGAGAATCAGGAATTAATAAATAATCTCCTGTTCCATCAAACGCCATCGACGTAGTACCAAACTTAGCCTGCGCCGTACTTACTTTTGCATCTGCTACAGTCTCTAAAACATTCTTAGCAGTGACATCATAAATATTAGCGTTGGTAAAGCCTAAGTATAAATTAGAACCAGAGGATGTTGACGGCGACGTTGGAACTGTAACTGATGTAACCCCCGAACCGATAACTACTTTAGCCGTTGTTATGTACCCAGTAAAACTATCAGTGCTTGTGTTGGTTCCTCTAACCCCTATAACTGGTCTATTAGTGCCATTTACATACGTTGCCGTATCCGCCACAGCAGTTCCTTGCAATACCCCATTAATAAATAACCTAGAATTTCCAGATACCCTAGAAGCAACAATATGAGTCCACGCATTAAGTGGAGCTAAATTCGTAGATTGAACAACAGTAACGCTGTTATTGAATTGTATTAGTGAACCTGATACTCGCTGTAAATTAAAACCAACAGCACCTATTGTTGACCTAAAGTCATAAATTTTTTGTGTTGCCGCATCAGCAGTAGGGTATATCCAACACTCAACAGTAAAATCCCCCGTTCCAAAATTTAAAGTTGGGGCTGTAGCACCGACAGTTAAATAATTCCCCGAACCATTAAAATATCCACTGCCACCAATTGTGTTTGTGCTGTATGCAACAGTAGGCGCGAATGGTGAAAAGACTTGTACGGATGGTGTGCCAGTTGGAGAAAAAACAGCATTAGTTGTACTGTTATCAACAAACCTATTAGATTGCGCAAACAATAGGTTACAAGTGCCTGCGCTAACCGTAGTAGTCAAAGGACTTGTTGGTGGCGTAAAATTACTGGTATATAAAGCGCCACCCTTTACCCATCTTAAATTTGAAAGATAAGAACTACCCCCACTATTACCTAAACCATTATTATCATTTAATCCGTTGATAACTGGTTGATTACCAGAGTTAATTGGGCCGCTGTGTGTTGCAGTGCCTCTTTCTACTCCATTAATAAACAAACGAATTACATTACTTGAGTCTTTGGAAACTGCATAGTGGTACCAATTGTTTATGGGCTGCGTAGTTGAAGCCGTTATGTTTACTTGAAGTGAACCACCGCCACTTTGTGCAAAAATAAATCTAGTGCCATTGTATCCACAAGCCATACTATTACTATTTGCCGAGCCCGTTGTGCCAACACCATAAAAATACCCAGATGCAATTGGATATACCCAAGTTTCAAATGTCCAAGCACCGGTAGCTCCGGGGTTATATATAACATTACCTGCAGCTGGCGATAAAAAATTTCCATCACCAGCAAAATAATTACTCCACCCCGTCTGACTGTACGGCGAAAATGTGCCTTGTGTCGGTGCAAGGGGGCCGGTAGTTGGGGCGCGAGATACAGCAAAACCATTACTAGATGAATCTTGAAACGTATTGTTTTGCGCAAGGTTAGTGCTAGTCGTATTAAGCAATAACGTATTCAAATAAAAATACGGGTCATTTACCGCACCAGACGCTACCATTGTTTGCATCAATTTAGTAAAAGCAAACATCAATATTCCTTATGGTGTGTAACCTTGAGCGATTGATCCATACCAATTCGCGCCGTCAGCCACAAACGTCAAAATATCCATCTTGCCAGCCGTAGCAGTAATAGTCGGAGCACCAGCGGTACCCCATTTAACGCCAGTAAACGTAGCCGTACCGTTGCCAGTGGTCGCAGCCTGCTTCAGCAACATCACAAATGACTTACCCGCGGTGGCAGTGGGCATAGTAAATGTAGTTGCTTGTGATGCAGTCAACGTATAACGTAATACTGTGCCTGAATCAATAATAGCGTCAGATATGGCAGTAGTTCCGGTTCCAACCGTTACTGATGCAGGTGAAGTTTCTGTATACCCAGTAAAGGTGCCGGTAGTAATTGTGGGTGAAGTGGCTAGTACAACATTGCCCGTGCCAGTGGAGCTTGTTAATGTTGGCGCTTGAGCTGCTACACCCGTGCCTGTAGAAGTTACAAATTGAGGCGTAGTGCCAGTATTACCAGATAAAAATGCAGACGCGCCTGCCCCTGATTGATATAGTATTGCACCAATAGTGCCACCGGCCACATTGGTTGCCGTTGTGGCCGTTGTGGCCGTTGTGGCCGTTGTGGCAGATCCAACTGACAGAGTGCTTTGTGCCACATACTGAGGAGCTGTTCCGCTTGATGTTAAAACTTGACCGGCAGTTCCTATCGCTAATGTGGTTGTGGTAGCAGCTGCTGTTTGGTAAATCAAGGATCCTGCTGCACCACCCGCTACATTGGTTGCCGTTGTAGCCGTTGTGGCAGATCCAACTGACAGAGTGCTTTGTGCTACATACTGAGGAGCTGTACCGCTTGATGTTAAAACTTGACCAGCGGTGCCAATAGCAAGTTTAGATAGCAACGTCCCTGCAGCGTAATAAAGCAAATCGCCTGCGGTGTACGTGGATAGACCGGTGCCGCCGTTAGACGTAATTAACGTGCCTGCCACTGTTATGGCTCCAGTGGTGGCCGTGTTCGGTGTTAAGCCAGTAGTACCAAACGAGAGCGACGTGACATTTGTAGTCGCAGCGTTACTCGCCAACAACTTAACTACCCCAGCGTTATCCTTGTAATACAGTTTGCCATCGGTAATATTTAAAGCTAGTTCACCATTGACTAAATTACCAGACGTTGGCGCGGCGGCTGCTGTTGTACTGTAATAGAGACTAATTGGCGTAAAGTTGGCGGCGGCCATATCTAGTGGCTCCTTTTATTTTGTGTAGTACGAAATGTTAGGTGCAAAGTAAATCGGCGACTTATCTCTATCTTCTTCTTCTGCAGTCACCGTCAACTCTTTTGCTTCGGCAGATAGCCGCATAATTCTGTTTTCATCAATACCAGGAAGCAGCTTTGCTACCGCAGCAGATAATTGTTTTTGCATCGCAGGCATCCAACGATCTGGTACCGCGATCTCGTTTGTCAGCCTGCCAACATCCTGAGGCTGCATTTCAATGATGTATTGGAACGTCTGAAATGCGTCTTGTGGTGCTGGCCACAAGTTAGCAATCGGGGTTACTTGGCGGTCAAACCAATACTGTAGCGCGCGATTACTTGGGAAATCTTTATTTGGTAGATTGAAGTAGCTGTCACGATTCAATCGTGCCATGGGAATATCTTGCTGTTGAGACGCTAACGACAACGCACGCACAGTAATAGGCGAGGCTGTTGTATTACGGAATCTCCAAAAGTTTGCTTGAGGCGAACCATCAATCTGCGTGTAGCCCCAAGTGTTTACGTTATTTGTTACACTGGCTAAATTAGTCCATGTAATATTGTCGTAGCTGTAGTCAACTAACAGTGTAGTGTTTAGCGTGGCGCAGTTAAAGCCAGCGCTCAAAAATCTAAACGCCTCGCCGTAATACGCGTTAGCCGAACCACCTGCAGCAATGACATAATTCAAGTCTAGTGTGTTCGTATTGAACGCGCCGGACGTATTATCTGACGCAGCTGATGGACGAGTGCACAAACGATAGTTGGCTATACGAATGTCCACCGTACCGCGTGGCATAGGATACTCGCGCTGTTGCGCTTCTGATCCTTGCATGATGTACTCAAGCAACCACAGGTTAACACCACGATTTGAAAGATTAATCAGGATGTACCACAACGCCAGACGTATGTCTTGAACATACTCTGGCGTCATTTCCTCTGCCAACTTGCCAGCCTCTTTATAAGCAAAACGAATCATTTGATCCACCGTGACGGTGGTCTGAGCCGTTGTGTTAGAGGTGTTAGTGTAGTCGCTGGCCATTATTTCTTCTTAGTCACTTTTTCAGGAAGTTTTTTCTTTGCAGGACCCGCAGCCACAAACTCCTTACCCACGGATTGCTTGATGCCTACTTTTTTAGCAAACTCTGGGCTATGCGCGACACCCTGCATTAAACGCTCTTGAGACTTTGACTTAATTGGCATGACTATTTTTTCCTTGCTGTTTTAGCAGATTGCTTAAACGCGTCATTAGTCGGAGCACCTTTTGAGCCTGGTGTCCTCATTTTTTCAGGAGTTTTTCCTGCTGCCTTTTGACGAGCGATGCGTTCTTGCTTGGCGTGGATGTTGGCATAGAGCCCAGGTTTAGTAGCCATTAACAGTTCCAGTTCCTTAATGATGCCTTAGCCCGTTCTGCTGGGCCTTTAGCTTTTTCAACAACGCCTTCCATACGGGCACAGAAACTAGCCTTCCTGCCCTTGTCCTCTTTTGTTTTAGGACTTGGTGCAGGAGGCTTTAAATTGCTACCGTTTTTGGCGTTATATTCGGCACGACCCTTTGCAGTCATGCCGGCACCAGATTCGGTAGAATTGTACGTTTTATCTTTGCCTGTTGTCTTGCGAGGTATAGGCTTGTCGTGCTTTTTCATTTAACACATGCCGCCACGATTGAACTTGTTTGCGCCCATCTTCTTAGGCATCTTAGCGTCAGGCTTCTTGGTGATCTCTTTGACGTCGATCATGCCGCCAGCTTTGTGTTCGCGCACGGATGGCTTCTTGCTCTTCGCACGACCGCCTTTTTTCAACTTGGCGAGGTCCGTAGTAGGCTCGTCATGCTTTTGTTCGTCGTGCATCTTGAACGCCTTCTTGACTACCTTTTTGTCCTGAGCCATATCTGCAGACTCATTCTCGTAGTCTTTTTTCGAGTGATCGATGCGGGGTGTATATTTTGCCATGTTAAGTTCCTCTCTACTGTAAATTACCCATCAAAATAAGGTCTTTCGCCCTGAAAAAGGGCAGACTCAACCCGACGTCTGGCCCTCAAAACTTTCTCTACTGGGGTGCCTGAACACACCCACGAGTGCATCGCCTTGGCGGCGCCATTGATATCGCCTGCGATCCACTTCTTTAAAAACACACTGCGCTGCAGGTTAGGCACCCCGATGTTCCAGCAGAGGCTTGCAGCGGCGTCTATTCGATTCTGTGTTGCGTATTTTTTAGGCACTCGCTTTAGTACGTGGCCACAATACTTTTGCGCTTCTTTGGCTAATCGTGCGTCGGCTTCTTTTCTGGGTATTGTGTCACCAGGTTGCACAGGGCTGCCATTCGCGCGAGTCGTAAAACCGTACCCATACGTCCAAGGAGCGCCGCCAGTAATTGCATCTGGGTACGCCACGGACGAAAAGCCCTCAAACCGCTGTATCAGCGCGTGTGCCTTGGGTCCTACCTCAATCTCCTGTTTGCCTACTGGGGGGTCTGTTATAACGCTACAACAGCCCATCAACACCAGCGTCAGGAGAGTCTTACTGATTAGTCTTGTCAGCCTTGTCATCGAGCTTATCAAAAATGCGAACTAGCATGTCTTTGATTTCTTTAATGGCTTCCTTGAAGTCATCCCTTCGCGCAAAATCCTGATGCATTTCAAGAGACAGGCTACGAATCTCTGATTTAAGATCGCGCAAAGAATCCCAAACTGTTTTTAAGAACCATCCACCAGCCGCACTACCTATGGTGACGACGGCGTTAAAAATACTCTGACCATCCATTACGTTTACTCCCCTACCATTGATTTTAAATTTTGAATCAGCCTGCTATCGGTTGGGTTAAATTCAAGTGCCTTCTTGCAAAGCTCGACGGCTTGATCTTTAAAGCCTAAATTCCATGCAGCGATAGATGCAAGATCAAACGGCTTTTCTGCCCAGTTAATTGGCTCTTCCATATATATGTAGGACCGCTGAGAAATGTTAAGTGCTGAGATAGCAGCAAAATAACTCTCTGTCCACATATGTTGATTATACGCCGCTTGAGATAGCTCAACCCAACTATCGCGCACTGTGGGATCCTCAGCAACAGACAAACGGGCCCACCTAATGGCTTCCCCTTTATTGTTTATCTCTGTGTGCGCCTTGGATAACAACCTCATGGCGTATGATTTTTCAGCGTTCCATGTTGCGCTAGGTAATTCTAAATAGCGTTTTAATTCGTTAATTGCTTCCACCCACCGACGATAGTATGTCAATTCTCGCGCGTAGTAAAAAGTATTACGAGAACAATTTGGGTCTTCTTTAATCGACGTGGATAAAAGATCCATGTACTGACCGCGTGACTTAGTATTGTCTGGGAGGTGTGTGACTAGTTGTTTGTCAGTCCACTCATAGCTTTCTGTAAAGCCAGTGGTCGGTACAAGAATTTCGTGGCAGGGATGCTTCCAACGATAACCAGAACGTGAATGAATTTTATCAGAATGAAATACGACACCGCTGCCCCAGTCAAATTTATACTTCAATCGTGTAGTGTCGTCTTTCCAAAGTCTTTCGACTTCTTCTCGCCAACCTGGCTCCATCACTTCATCTAAGTCTAAGCAAATACACACGTCATAATCGGCAGGCACTAACGTCAATGAGGCCTCACGCGCCACATCAAAACGCCACGGTTTAACGCTGATGTTATACACCACAGCACCACACTCTTTGGCTAGTTCTACTGTTTTGTCAGTCGAGCCTGTGTCCGCTATAAGAATGAGATCCGCATCTTTTGCGGAATCACAAAACCTTTTTACAAAGGCCTCTTCATTTTTAGATATCGCGTAGACTGCTATCTTCATTTAACTAGTTTCCTTTTTTACCAAGGCAAAGGCAAACTGACGATAGGCGGATCAATAATTTCTTGAATTTTTTGATCAATGGCAGACTCAATTGCTTCTTTATTTATGCAACCAGAATCCCACACCCATCCTAAAACCTGCTCCTCGGTTAATTCGTTATAAGGGATAAAACTACCCTCATTATACTCTAATCCGTAACAGCCTGTGATTGAAAATGTGTGCTCACCGTCAACACCGGTACAGGCTACGTGTACGTCCTTAACCACGTTTGCATTTCCATTTTGGTTAGAAATACAATTTATTTTTGTGACTGACCAAGTAAAAGTTATCATAGTTTAGAAGAACATAAAAAAGTTGCCGTTGTCAGTAACCACTGGAGGAACATACGTATAGGTAAACACAATTAATCCGCCGCCAGAAGAATCAACTCCATTTTGTGCCCCGAATCCTTGGACGCCGCCAGACACGTATCCGCTTAAAACGCTGCTAAGACGCGACCGTCCACCCGCACCCGCAGCAACACCATAAACATCACCTTTTGTGGTTGTCCAAATATTTTCAACACCGCCGCATCCAGCAAGGCGAAATGCGTTAGGATTTGCATTAAGCGAACCACCACCGCCACCAGAACCGCTTGAGCCGTTAGTTGCGTTTATTGCGGAAGTTGCCCCCGACCCGCCAGCAACAGATAGTCTACTAGCTCCGCCTGCTCCACCATTTCGTGAAGCATAAGTTCCTGAAGCAGCACCAACTGACCCGCCGTTTGCTGCGCCACCACCGCCACCAAGACCATTGCTACCAGACGTAGCACCTGTGCCTCCATTAGCACCGGCTCCATTCGGGCCCGCTGAACCACCGTTGCCCGCGACGTTAGCTGTTGCAGCAGCGTTACCGCCTGAATATACTGTTGAACCAAAAGAAGAACCAGACGCACCACCTGTTGTCGTAGTAGTTCCTTTTGCTAATACCGTATTAGTTGCTGATGATGGTTTGACGTTTGACGAGGGGTTAACCCATGTATCAGGGTCAGCACTAGCTACGGTTGAACCAGCACCTAAATATAATGGCCCCCCTGGAGTTAGCGTCAATGTTCTCGTTGCGTAAGCCCCGCCGCCAATTGTATTTACTCCGCTACTATTTGCCGCGCCAACACACTCAACTTGTAAGCTGGTAACACCATAGGGTATGTACCAATATCCTAGATAAGTGTATAAATTATTACTTGCTCCAGTGATAAACGGAGCCGCATCAACAAAACTTGCTGATGCGCTTCCTGTAGTATAGGTAAGGACAATTAATCCTCGAGAACTAGCACTTGTTCCTACATCAGATGTTCTACAAGCACCACCGCCGTATCCTTGACCACCAGTTTGGTTTACTATATTATTACCGCCGCCACCACCGCATGGCCCCCATTGCACACCAGCAAAATCAGTCCATATTAAATCTGGGCCACCAGAGCCAGCGGGAGTGGACGGAAAAATAGCTGCAGCACCACCACCGCCATTTGAACCATTACCAGATGTAGCACCACCAGAACCTCCACGACCGTTACCGCCAGTGTTTCCACTACCAGTGCTACCACCATTTGCGCCGCCACCACCATTATTTGGAAAAACTCCCGCGCTTGCTCCAGCACCATTTGGGCCAGCAGCACCACCTCCACCACCAAATATATCAGGAGGACCCTCAGTCCAAGTACCACCATTTCCACCTGAGTATTTAACATCACCAATACCAGCTGATGCCTGCCCTCCGGGGGCAAGGTCTGTGCCAGCTGGCGTTCCTGCTTTAGCTAAACAACCATCAGTTGTGGAAGTTGGCGCAGCGTTTGATGTCTTGTTAAACCAAGTGTCAGAAGTGCCTACTTGAATATATACAGTTTGTAAAGCACTAATTCCTGAAATTGCAGTTGTTTTAGAATACGCGCCACCACCTGAATTGGCTATGCCTCCAGCACCAACACATTCGACTTGCAAAGTGCCCCCCGATGGAAAATCCGCCGGTATCGTAAATGAACCAGTTCCAATAGGGATAGCAATGACTGTCGTTGGCATTTTTTAAGCCTGTGTAAGCACAGCAATAACATCCCAACGGGTGTTGTTTGCGTTGTATATGCAACCAACATACGTGGTTTTATTTACTGTTGTTGTAGTCGGTAGCGTTACACCAATAGGCGTATACGTTGCATTCCACGTTATCGCTCTAGCTGTACCATTGTCTAATACTCTAAATATTAATTTATTACCATCTACAGGTGATTGCGATGATCCAATAGGCGCAGAAACAGTTAATGCTGCTGCTTGAGCGGTTAAATTATATTGGTCACCTGATGAAATATCTGGTGCCAATGTCGCAGTTGATGCCGCAGTAACTACACGAGGATTAATACGTTTGTTCGTTAGTGTCTCAGTGCCTGTATAGGTAACAATCGACGCGCCGGCGAGTGAAGATGCCCCTGTGCCGCCACGGTTTGTTGCTACAGCATTTCCATTCCACGTGGCTGATGTAATTGACCCTGGGTAATCAAACGTATTAGTTGACCACGACACATTGGCTGGTGCTAGGTCATGTCTATCCCAACTTCCTGCAGCAGTCGCGTTAGATAGCAAAGTGAGTTGTACATAGCCACCCGATGGAACACTAACAATTAATGTTCCTGAGTTGTTGTTTACTGTAATCGCGCCGCTTGATTGATTGTTATTAAATTCATAGAGCGCGCCATTTGACAATGTCGTAGCATTTGGTAACTGAATAACTTGGCCGCCTGATCCAGTAATATTGTACGAAGTAACGGAGGCAATTGTTAGTGTGATTTGTGTGCCTGATGCAGCGGTATTTGAAAAACCATTTAAAAACGAATTGGCACTAACATTATTATTGTCATCAATAGTAACGCCCGAATTCTGGATTAACTTGCCTGTAGTAGTATCAAATCGAGCAATAGCGTTATCCGTTGCTGAAGCTGGTCCAACTACGTCACCACCGCCGCTACCCGCAGGGCCGGTGGGGCCTGTTGGGCCTGTTGCACCTGCCGTACCTGCAGCACCTGTTGGGCCTGTTGGGCCTGTGGGGCCTGTGCCCGATGGGCCAGTTGCTCCTGTTGGACCAGTTGCACCTGCCGTACCGGCTGCACCCGTTGGGCCTGTTGGACCAGTTGCACCTGCCGTACCGGCTGCACCCGTTGGGCCTGTGGGGCCTGTTGCACCTGCCGTACCGGCTGCACCCGTTGGGCCTGTGGGGCCTATGGGGCCTGTACCTGATGGGCCAGTTGCACCTGTTGGACCAGTTGCGCCTGCAGTACCGGCTGCACCCGTTGGACCTGTAGGGCCTGTGGGGCCTGTACCTGATGGGCCAGTTGCGCCTGTTGGACCAGTTGCACCCGCTGCGCCTGTCGGGCCTGTAGGGCCTGTGCCTGATGGGCCGGTTGCACCTGTTGGGCCAGTTGCGCCTGTATCACCTGGGGGGCCAGTTGTCCCAGCTGTACCCGCCGCACCTGTGGGGCCTGTTGGACCAGTTGCACCTGTGTTACCTGTAGGGCCTGTGGGGCCGCCTGCGGGGCCTGTGGGGCCTGTAGCACCTGTAGGGCCAGTTGCGCCTGTACCCGTTGGGCCGGTTGCGCCTGTTGGGCCGGTTGCACCTGCCGTGCCGCTTGCGCCTGTTGGGCCTGTGGGTCCTGTGGCTCCTACGCTACCTACAGGTCCAGGGGCTCCCTGTGGTCCCTGTTGTCCTGGTGTTCCTGTTGGGCCTAACGGGCCTAACGGGCCTGTGGGTCCTAATGGGCCTGTAGGACCAGCTGGGCCTATGGGGCCAACAGGTCCAATAATGCCGCCTTGAAATACAGAGGCGGCAACCTTTTTTGTTATGCCATTTTGCACGACAACCGTCACGTCATTTGCACTGACGGTGGTTGCGGGAGGCAGCTGTAATATACTTATATCGGCCATGACTATGTATCCAGTATGTTGCCCGGTGTGGGTTCAGCAGAGGTGTTGCCATACTGCGCAGGCGTAAACGAATCCCCAAATCCAGTACCAACCATGTTGGGGCCTTGATTAATTGTTTGAGAGTTGGGTGCGTTAGGGATAGCCTTGCCTTTTCCAGGTATGGCTACGGAGACGTCTGGTCGCGCATGACGCAGTGTGATTGTTTCTGTTTGGCGTGCAGCCAGACGCCATGGATCGTATTGATCCAAGTCGGCTGGGCATACCATTAAGCCCGGTGAGTTTGGGTCCGGACGCAATAAGGTGTAAGGAACTTTCCTGCTACACCTGTCGCAAATCGCGACGGAGAGGACAGCCTCCCCGCGCGTATCGCAATAGATTCCGCCGTAATAGGCGTTACCCATTAACGTACTCCGGCTTGAATTACAGTCAGAGTGTCTGAACCAGAACCGCCAGTAATTCTAATAGCACGGATTGGATTATCTACGATTGGACTTGCCGCAGCAGCAACCCACACCATTGTTGGTGCGGTTGCCACTGGATACCCTTGCGCGTCCAACGGAAATGGATCCGAGTATGATACTTGTACCGTGCCGCCTGAAGCAACATAAGCTATGTTGATAGGCGTCAGGTACTGATCAATCGGCACTAGTACGCCGTTGCCTACAGTGATTTGGCGCATGGTATCTCCTTAGCTATTTGTATAGCCTGAGCCGTATGCTGTGATAGAACCGTCTACATTACGCGGTATGTACTCAACATCAAAAGTACCTGCCAATGTGCCAGTGATGGCAGTAATAGCAGTAGCAGTAAAGGTGACCGTTACGTCAGAAGTGCCGACGTTGTTCAATAATGTAGCAACTGCTGCGGTAGCTGTGAATGTGAGTCCGATTCTGCCGCCAGTAGTAGTTGGAGTTAGCGTGCCTACGTCTGTGCCATCAATAGCCACAGTAATCACACCGCCTGTCAACGCCGATGGCGCTGAAGTTTGGTAGAGAAAAACGTGGTTAATCAGTGATCCAGCTGGAATCGTAAGAGCAGTGGCTGTTGTGCTGCCAACTTTAAATGTTGGGATTGCGCCAGCTGTACGAGCCGCTGTAATAGGAGCAAAAAACTGCTGTTGTCCTACTGTTGCTGCACCAGTGTTGTCTGGGGCGATGGTGCCGTCGTTTGTTGGGTTGTTGCGCTTAAAAATCCGAATTGGACTGGTAAATGTACTTGACATGACTTCTCCTAGGGAAGATTAACGGCGCCGTCTCCTGGAAGTAAACCGTGAGCTATTCGGTAATCGGCGTCATTTGAAGCTCTACTTATAAGTACCCATTTCTATAAGAAAAAATGCCCCGCTTTGTAGGCGGGGCATCTAGGGACGACCCCGAAGGGCCTCAGTCTTTCTTTACAGACCGATTGTGCCGTACACGTTACGTGGATCGTGCCAGCCGGTCGCATAACGCTCGGAGGCCTTGTAACGCATTGAGTCAGTCTCGAAGTCGCCTTCTGAGCTGCGCTCCAGAGGACGACGCATGACTAGCATCAGGCCGTTCTCTGCATTGGTCTGGATCCACCAAGCTTTGCTGGAGCTCAAACGGGTCACAACGTGAGCACCGTTAGGGAGCATACCAGTTGACTTGATTGGGTTCAGGTCATTGTCAGCACTGCCTGAACGCAGTACCGATTTCAGGATTACCTCAGCTTGGAATTCCAAGGCAGGAGGAACGATCAACTGTTCTGCTTTCAAACGGATACGCTTGCCGTTGTTGTCCACAGCGGAACGGATCTGAATCAGCATCTGCTCGACCGAAGTCTGAGACATAGCTGCTGCAGTTGACAGCTGGTTGCTGAATGTACGACCTTGGGAGATCGGGTGAGCACTGTTGATCAGTGTCACGCCGTCACCACCGACGTAGCCGGCAGTAAACGCAAAGTTCAGCAAGTTGGCGCACAGTGTCTCTTTAGTTTCGATCATTGACTGAGCGAGGTGCTTCGAGAATGTGGAGCCGATACGGATGTGATCGCCGTCTTCCATCAGAACTTTGGTCAGGGCGTATGCCAAGCCATAGATCTTGTAGATGAAGCGAGTGATAAACAGAGTACCACCCTGGTCATACGAGACGGGTGTGCCGTCAGGCATTTCAGGAGCAGTATTCATACCGAAGAGCATGACCTCTTCGTGATAGTTACGTGGGATACCAGTGATCTGGGTCGTGAAACCTTTCCACTCATCATCACGTTGTTGATAGACACCATCAAAGACTTCGTTAAGGATAGGTTCAACTACCGCACGAAAGTCCGTACTACGCATTGGGGTTGCCATAGCTACTTCCTTTCTTTAATTATTCTACGTTAGGAGCAACGAAAGTATCGTTAGCAAGTTTGACTTGAACAACAGTATAGGCATCACCCCATGCATTGTCGATTGCACGACCCAAATTGACTACTTGCATTTGAGCTTGTGTGCCTGCGGCAACTGCGGTAGTGCTTAACGCTGCTGTTGAAGTACCCAAACCACCGTTGCCGATAATTTGACCTGACGAGACTGCAGTAAAGTTAAACTCTTGGCCAACTACGATGTTAGTCAATGAACCGTTAGCTTGAACTTCATAAACAATTTCTGGGTCCATGAAAATCCACATTACGACGTTAGTGGCTGTGCCCAAATCTGGACCAAACCACTTGCTAACAGTACGACGACCGGATGCATCGGTGTATTCCACACCGCCAAATACACCGGCGAGGCGCATGTTGGCTGTAGGGGTGTTGCTGGCAACAACGAGGGTCGCTGTACCTGCGGTTGTTGCTTCATCCAAAGCGACTGGAGTGCCGGAGTAAAAAATTGCAGCGGTGTCATAGGCACCGGTGAAGTTCAAACTGCGGACCAGACCACTTGGGTGGTAGACGGGCTTGAGCCCGAATGGAGCATAAGTTGCGCTCATCTTTTTGGTTCCTTATAGTTTTAGGGTTAAAACCGCATATTGTGTGCGGCTCTATTCGACTCTTTTTCCATTTCCAAAAGACCGCCTTCCAAAATTGAGCGTCCACCTTTACCTGGATCTGCTGCTGAACGCACCTGTGCGGTGATATTTCGCTGGTGTTCCAGCGGATCGTCATGGTGCAACATTCGCGCTACTTCTTGGAAGATGTCATCTGGAATCATAAAGAGGATCATCTCATTACAAGATATACAACCTTCAAACCTGCCTGAACTCATCTTGCCTAAGTGGTCAAAACCTTTGCCTAAAGCGGCGGCTTTCACTGGCTCATAGCCCAACGCCATACGTTTGTCGATTGAATCATACTGGTTAGTTGTTGATAACCAGCAGAGGTGCATTCCAGGGACTAAGCCTTCTGGAATGTCCGGCAGTGCGTTGTTGGCCCATTTGTCCCGAAAGGCCTCCAGCCTTTCACGCTTCACTGCTTCATCAGGAGTAACGGAGGCCGCAGCCTTCCGATCTTTGATTTCTTCTACACGCCCTTGAAGGCGATCATCTAAGTCACGGGATATACGATTGTTTGCCATTTTTAGCCTCTACGATTTTTACGGTCAAAGTCTGCATAGTTACGGATTGCCTTCGCACGCTTATCTGGGTCATCCCACATGCCAGCGTCTTTTAAGGCTTGTACTCTTTCACGGCTCAAAGTAAAAGTGTTTTTACCCATCGCTGGGCTTCCACTTGTATCTGAGCGACTGCTAGAGGTTCCGCTTCGACGATTTCTATCGCCACCAGATTTTCCCGAATACCTATGAGGTAGGCGTTCTTTCAATCTATTGTCCAGCTCGTCCCAATACTCTGGATCCGCTGGGTCCCAACCTTCACTTGCTAAATCATTGTCAATTACTTTTGCAATTCGACTGTCTGTATCTTTGCCACTTGGATCGTACCAACGATTGTCTTTCATCCAAGACGTAGCATTCTGCTGCACTGACTCACTGTTGGGCGTTGGAACATTGTTGCGTGGGTTCCGTGCCGCTTCCAGTTGTTGTTGTTTCAGGTACTGAGCCTGAGCCAACTTATTCTTCGCGTCATGATAATGATCAAGTAGTTCCATCTGACCCGCAACGTCCCCTTGCTCTGCTGCTTGGGTCATCTTCATTTTCATGTACTCAACGCGTGTCGCTTCATCTTCAATGAAACGATCCATTTGAGCAAACTGAAAACTTGTTGCAGTGTTCTCTACTTGTGCCAGTCGCCTGGCCAGATCTTCATTACGGCGTTCTAGCGCGCTGATCTTGTGCTTGGCACTTACCTCGCGCTGCTTTGTAAGCTCTTTCTTTAGCTTACGCTCTTCTCTTCGTGCGGCTCGGATAGCCTCACGGTCTTCTTCTGATTCATCACCATCTTCTTGGTCTGCTCGACCACCCTCGGCAAAACCATCAATCTCACCTTTGTTATCCTCTTCATCTTCAAACGGATCAAGGTTATCATCAATTGACGCTAATGCTGTGCCGTCGTCACGTTCTTTGACGGGCACGCCCTCTTCGGGCCGCTCACTGGTTTTCATACGAAATCCTTACTCTACAAAGGCGGGGAACATTGTCCTTGCCACCTCAAAGTTTTTAATTTTGCAGATCACTTCTCGATCCTGCAAAACAATAAATACAACTTCACCGTCGCCGTGTGGTACAGCCCAACGATCACCGCCGTACTTGATAACGCGAACCAAGTCGCCTGGTTCTGCCCATGCGCCTTCCGGCCATGACTCAAGTGTGTTGACATCTTTGTAGGCCAAAGGACCTACTGAAATGACTTTAGCGATTACCTCGTTCCACTTCTCCGTTGCCTTGGTATCACCAACAAGGATAATGCCCCCCTTGCTGACGTCCTTAGCCTTACGAAGCTGGACTACGATTCTGTTGCCCTTCAGGTCTATTCCTGGATCTACTTCCGGAAAGCAGTCAGTCTCACTCCGACCATCAACCTGGTATTTACTTTCTGTGTTCATCGTCTTCCTCGTCTTCTCTCAAGACTTCATTCATAATATCCAGGGTCTCTTGCAGACCTCTGGCTCTTCCTATAAGCTGGTTGTATTTGTCCCAGCTTTCTACTCCGTTCAAACAGGCCTCTGAAAGTATCTTCAGTTCGGCCTGAATTTTGAACATCGTGGCGTAAAACGGGTCTTTCATCAAAAACCCTCCTTCATAAGTAAGTACCCACTTACTTTTGAAATTCCGCCCTATTTAGTTTTTAAACCCCTGCTATTGACTTCTGGTACCTGAGCCAGTGCAACCTTAGCGTTGTCAGCGCGCTTTGAGCCCGATGGACCTTTTTCTACTGGTTGGCCAGGGCCGCCTGCGTAGCCTGGTGTGCCAGTCATCTTGTATGCCTTACGAAAACCTAATTCTTTTTCCATGTCTTACTCCTGTGGGGGTTGTTGAAGTTGCTGCTGTTGTTGTAAAAATTGCTGTTGTGCTTGTAGCGTTTCTTCGTGCGCGCGCTGCTGTTCTTCTCGCAGTTGCTGCATGTCGTGCTGTTGCATGTCTTTATACGCCTGCTGTTGTGCTTCCATTGCAAGCAGCCCTTGCTCGTGTGCCTGTTGCTGTTGCATTTGATCCATTTGCTGACCCGCTGCAATGGTCGCCACACGCTCCTTCGATGCGTTGTTGATGTCTGCAATCGCAATCTTGGCCGCGTTATCTTGATCAGTCAGTTGCTGTTCCAGACTCATCTTGGCTTGAAGCTCTGCAAGTTTGGCCTCTAAGTCACGTACCTTATCAGCCATCTCAGCCTGCATCTTCTCGCGCTCAAGCTGGAACCTAGCCTGCGCCTCTTCTGCCTTACGCTTGGTCTCTGCAACCTGTGTCTGAACCAACGCCTGCGCCGTAGGATCTGCCATAGCCGCCTGCTGCATCTGATTCTGCGCAGCCTGCTGTTGCTGTTCAACCAGTTTTTGAACGATTGGCGTAATGCCTTGGAACACTTGCTGCGAGTCTTGGTTCACCAGTTGTGCGGCAACGGCCAGTGCCTCTTGTGCCGCGCCATCCAGTTGACGCTCTTCGTTTAGCTTGAACGTATCCTCGCCACCCGCTGCATACTTCACGTAGTTGCGCATCGAGGCAAGGTAGTGCAGCGTCAGGTGCTGCTTGATGTGCTCCAACATTATTGGCGTTAACTTCGACGATATTAAGGGACTGCCACCATACGACGGGTCCATCATGTACGCCAAGTGCACCTTCAAGTGCTCGATGTGCTCTTGATCAGGGAACGCCGCAGCCATGCCGCCCATAGTCATCTGCACATTCTCTAACGCTGGGTTACTTTCTTGCGATCCCTTTGGATCTGGCAATATCTTATCGATATCCGGCACCTTCATCAAACGCAAGATGCGCAGGTTAGCTTCACGCTTGTCATACAGGTCAGGGAACTTCTCAGCTAACTGCAGTGTGGCCTGAGCTTGTGTTAGACGCTGAGTCTCACTAAAAATATTAGGATCAGATACCGGCGTTACATCACTACTGTTTTCAAAGTCAGCCACCTCAATTTGCGCACCTGACTGGTTATCCATATCCTCCAAATACCAGTAGTTCAAGCGCGACAGGATCTGCAAGCTCTTCGCTTGTGAGCGGTGTAGTCGTGCGTGAATGCTGGAGAATACCTTAGACCCCTGCTCAATCATCGCCTGCGTTGTGCCCACCGGCGTGTTTGCATTCATCTCTGCAATACGGCCTTCGCTGGTCTTAACCACACCCTTAGCCGCATCAGTTAACCAACCTAGCAGTTGGAACAGAACAGTTGACGGCGGATTAAACGGCATGGGCATGGCCAACTTACGCACGTCGTCAACTCCAGGGGATCCCTCGATCTCAACAACCTGTGTTGGCTCAATGCGATCTGTCTGACCACCAATACGACCACCCTTTAACTTCAGCATCGTGATCGAGTTGTTGACGTGGGCTGTATCCATCAACGCACGTAACGAGCCCGTCAATGCGGCAGCCAAGCCACCAATCAAATGCGGCATACCGATGCCGTATGCGCCACGCCATGGGATAAACTTGTACTCAACGATCCAGTCGAGCTTTTTCATCCTGATGTCGCCGGCTTCCCAGTTACGGTACAACGACAAAACTTTACCCGACAACTCATCAATCGTTAACATGTATGGGGCACGATCACCCTCAGTAATGTTGTCGTCTTCTAATTTTAAGTAGCAGGTGATCTCATACACACGACGCAGACCGTCAACATTTTTAATGGGATCTTCGCGGCCTTCAATTTTATCGTTTGCTTTTTCTGCCTTAGTTTGTTTGTCTATGTCTAAGTCAGCTTTGTATATCTCAATGTCGCGATACTCACCCGTCGCAACATGTTGTTCAAACGTGTCCTGTGTGATGTCTTGTTGTTCAGTTACGCGCTGTGATGAATAAAAATTTGTCGATGCGAACGGCAACAAAATATTATCGATGGGGATCCATTCAGGAACTGGACGACACATGTCTCGATCAAAGCGCCATTTCAAATACTGAGAGCCACCCAACGGCAACTGAGTAAACAGCTGTTCCATCTCATCGCGGTACTCTTCAATTTGATTTGTTAACTGCCAGTTCATGAAGTTGACCTTGCGCATAGCAGAGTCAAGTTTCTTCATATCCGATACGCCTTCGATGTTGCCCTTCACCAATCCATCCGATGGAAGCAACTCGCGCGATGCGTTTGCAGCAAAGTCAACGCAGGCTTCTGCCATGATTGGGTGTACAACCTTTGACGCACCTTGGAAGTTTGCGCCACCTGGGGCATCATTACCCATGCCAGTACGACGCAAACCTTCTTCGTATTGTTCGTCACGCTTTTTACGAGACTCGCGGTCAACTTCAATAAGGTCTAAGTATTCATCAGCCAACGAATCAAGTGTAGCCTCATCAATAATCTCAGCCAAGTTGGCATAAAAGTCTGGGTTCTCTGATGGCTTTTGGGTTTGCTGCATGTTGACAACAACAGAGCCATCTTCCATTTCGATGATCTCTTGCTCTACGTCATCCATGTCAAGATCAAGCGCGTCTGCTATATTCTCAATCTCTTTTTCTTTGTTTGGTTCATCCGAATCTGGATCTTTGACAAACGAAAGAGCAGACAGGTTACCACCCGCTTGAATAGGTAGGACTGGAGTTTGTGCCATTATTTAATAATCCGTTTTAGGTATTCGGGCATACCGCCCATGTATGCGGGGTCAGATGCCTCTGGGGGAAGCAACACGGGTTTGTTTTTTGCGTATTCGGTTGTGGGCATTCCTTGTTTACGTAAAGCCAAATTCTTTGGGTCAACGTAATTTACAAAGCTATTAGCTCCGCGCGTCTCAGATGTTACAGCAGGTTCAGCCAGTGGCGAGTACATCTGACGATGCGCAAGCCAAGCATTCTCTTCGCCCTTCGGGCCAAATGTGTTAGGCCTCTTTGTGCCCAAGTGTCCAAAGTAATCATGAACGGCCCTAAATTGTTCGTTTTGATTCATCCCAGTAACGGGGTCTACTTTTGCAAGATACTCGTGCGGATTATCTGTATCTTTAAAAATACTAAATGGTTTACCCTCAGACAATCGTTCACGTATAAATTCTGCAGGTTTTTGACCTAAACGTGCGGCTCTTGCCAAGTAGTCCATTTGTGCGGCTTCATCTTCACCGTACATGCGTATCTTGTTGGGTATCGCTTTAAACTGCTGTCCCGTCTCTTTAGCCATTTGATCATAAATTGCCTTCATCAGCTGGTCATAATTCTGAGCACCCGACTGCTTAATAATTTCAGGACGTCTCTCCAACCATGACGCGTACACCGCTGCCTTGTATGCCGGATCATTTTCCATGAACGCCTTGACACCAGCCTCGTGTGATCGACCAATCCACTCTTGACGCTCAGGGGAAGAGGTCGCCTTCATCCCTGAGCGAAAATCAAAAGGGCGGCCAGATACCTCCTCTGCAAGTCTGGCCTCGGGGTTCATCATTCGTCGTCTTGCCGCTTGATACGCAGCGTTGGCACCTTTGCCAATTGCGGCACCGCCAAGCACACCTATGCCAGCACCTTGCAATTCTTCACCTGGTTTTGCTTGACTAGCACCAATTGCTCCACCAAGAACAGGCAAAGCAAATTTCCCTAAATGTTGCATGCCTTTACCCAACGCAACACCAAAAGGTGCGCCAATTGCGGCACCCTCTAGTCGTTCACCCGGTTGTGCTGCACCTGCACCAAAAATAGCACCTTGTGCCGCCATCGCTGGGATAGTCGCAGCTCTTAACGCCGGCACCAAAAGATGCGGTGCACCACCAACTATATTTGCTATTAAATCAACGCCAGGCATTGCTTCTTGAAATTGCTTTTGTTCACCTTGTATTCGCGCAAGCTGTTGCTCATACGCGGAAGTTGGTTTTTTTCCTGTGACAAGTTCAGAGAGTTTTCGTTTTGCTGTAAACGCGTCCATGCCTTGATCCATTAACGCACGAATCGCTGCCTCACCCTCATCGCCCCAACCCATAGTTAGGCCTTGTAGTGCTGAACGGCCAACGTCACGGGCAAATTCGCCAAAGGGGGCGTTATACTTTTTTACGATCTTGCCGTCAGCATAACCACGCACCAACATTTGCGCTTGCATATCAGCGGGTGACATACCTTGGGTCGGGCCGCTAGAATGAAACATATTGGCCTGCGTCATTTGATTGCTCAAATTTTGTGGCGCATGAGGAAACGGATTGTTTGTCGGGTTCATCTGCGGTGTGGCGCCAGTAATGCGCGACTGGTTAGTCATTTGCCCTGAATAGCCACCATCAGAAAAGTTTGAATCATTTGGGTTGCTAGAGGGTATCATGCCGCCCGACGCATACTCACCTAGCTCCCAATCTTTTGCAAACGACCCACGCTTACCAGGTTCTGTATCGAGCAAATAGTCCTGCTTGTTTTTCATGCTCCAGTTAACTGGGCGTTCAGATATTGTTTTTTCATTTAAACCTGATGCACGCGCTAAGTCGCGCCAGTTGTTCATTTCAACTTCAGCCTCTCTTGTCAAGCGACCACGAGGAGGTGTAGGACGCAGGCCAATTGGGTTTATGCCCGTGTAGTTATGGCGCATCGGATTAATCATCGCAGTCACCGCGTTGATGATATCTTCTTGATCCGGAATAATTCCGCGCGCTCTAAAGTCTTGCTCAACTTGACGCACTAAATCTTTATGCTCACCCAACAAAATCTCAGTGCTAATCTTGTCCATTGCAGGCGCCTCTAAAGAGCTCGCCGTTTCAGCAATCTGTGACGGTTGAATTGTTGGGATGTCGCCCTCAGTCATTCGTATTTGAGACAGACCACCCATCGCATCATCAACACCCGTTTCCGCAGCCTGCAACTCACGTTGCGCTAGTTCTTCTGTCGATGGCGTAAATGACTTCAACCACGTACGTTCTGGCGTACGACCCGTGTTAGCCACCGATAAAAATGGATCTTCACCAAACGCATTTACGTGTGGTGCCTCATACAGCTTCTTACGTGCGGCCATGTTGCCAGGACCCATGCCAAACTTATCTTTGACACGGAAGTCGTTCATCTCTTCTGGTGCACGCAACTTACCAGTTACGGGATCAGGGACAGCTGAATAAGGACGACCATTTGCATCAACCAATTTATTTGGAAACGGCGTCTCAGCAGCAATTCGTGCCCGTGTTGGTGCTGGGGTTGTTGATGGTGCTGGTTTGGTTAATGATTGAATGTGCTGTTCAAGTTGCGCAACTTCTTCTTTTGTTGGCATCTTGCCTGTTGCGCGAACGTATTTACGAATGGCTTCTTGGATGCGACCTGAAAACTGCTGCATCAAATCTTTTCCAAGTTCCATGGCCACTTTACCACCACCAACATAATGAGGTAGGCCTGCCTGTTCCATAAGCATCTGTTGCGGGGTTTTAATTGGATTCATGTAAAGGTTCCGAGGTGGGGTTTTTGTTATTCTCTATAGCTAAGTACCCACTTTTGTCTGTGTTTTCGCCCCTTACGCGGCGTAGGGGTTGTACACCTTACGCTTTGCAATGTCGTCTGAGTGGTCGTGGTCTCGATCCGGTAACGGATCCAGTTGCAGCCACCCTGAGTCACGCAACACACGCAACGCTTGAGACAGTGCGTCCACGTAGTCGTCGTGTCCTTTGGCTTCTGGGAACGAACACACCTGACGAATGAACCGCTTGGCCCACGGTGCCACCTCTCCAGGTGCGTTAGGGTCTTCTGGTACAAACACCTTACCCTTGGCAATCAACGGAGCCACAATATTCATACGCTGCACCTTGTCAGCACGCCCTGGGTTGTAGCTTCTGACTGGTAAACCAGCGCCTTGCAGCTCTTGGATCAACGAAATACCCGCCGACTTGTCTTCCATCAAAATTAAGTCGGCTTTTTTGCCTTTTGCGAACGTATTATCGGCACCGTACACCACCTCGCGGTAATCATCGCGTACTTTTCGGCGTAATTCTGGGTAAGACAGGTGATCATCCCAAGAATCTAGCAAAATACAGCACGTTCCAGCGTCTTCTCGATCAAAAACACCCAAAACTACGCACGCGGTGGGGTCATTGTGCGTTTTTTCGCTCGTTGCTGGGTCATATGAGGCCAAAACGTACTCCAACGTCGGCGTTTCTTTCTTTGACGGCCACATGCGGAACCATTTTCGCTTCACAATACCCGCATTCTCAGGATCCAAGATCTCGCCGTAGATCTCTTGCCTGCCTAAATCTGTGCCTTCATAGGCTTCGAGCTGTTTAAAGAAGGTTCCAGAAAGATTTTTCCTGTTGTCGTATGACGAAGCACGCGATACGTACACGTCGCCACCAATTTTTCCCTCATTCAGGTCAGTGATGAGCTCCAGCGGTTTTGGCGTGGTGGTTATAATGCTCTGAACACGCGGAATACGCGGGTCTGTCAAACGCAACGTAAACTGAATCTGATCATACGCGTCGTCAATGTATTCGAACGCACACAACTCGTCCATCCAGCAACCATGCCACTGGGTACCACGGAAACGCTCTGGCTCTGAGGCAGGGATGCCGCGGATCAACGAGCCATTTTTCAACGTCAACTCAAACAGCGACTTGTTGTAGTCCTTGATCAGTGACGCCGGAATGATATTCAACAACCCTGAGTCGCCCTCAAAGCAGGTGGCTCGGATGTCGTTTGACGTTGGCGCCGTCACCAACCAACGGGTTCTAGGAAACTCCGCCGCGCGCAACCCAATCCAATTCGACGCGGTGTGCGTCTTGCCAGATCCACGACCCGCCAGTAGCAAGAAGGTGTCGTACTCGCCGTCCTCTGGTTCTTGCTGGTGGGGTAGTGCAGACAACGCCCATCGCACTTTCCATAGGGCTTGGTCAAGGGCCTCCTTAGGCCAGCCCTTATTTTTCTCGGCAAACTCTTTAAGTATCTTCTCTTGGTTTGGGGTCATAATGAAACTCCTAGGTAGCCTTCGCTTACCAAAATTGTGTTGTTGGGGTCATCCGTTTTAATGTACACGCACTCTCTTGGTGCTATCTTTTCAATTTGCATAATCCGCCGATATTCCAGCTCGTTAACATTCTTAGGGATGTCTTGGTCCTCGCACAGCCGCAGTATGGTTTTGAAACAAACCCTAAACCGGTAGTTTGTTCTTGCGTTGACAATGTACGTCTTAATCCCAAACGATTCGACCAGCCCCTGTATTTGCCGAGCCAGCCGCCTGTCGGCCACATCTATTTTGAAAAGACAATTGCTTTTGCTAAAGGCCTTGGTTCTAACGCTCAGGATACCGCGCAAGAACGCCAGTCGTTGTTCAAACGACGCAAACAAATACTCTTCGGGTATGTGGGTTGGAATGGTAGGATACCGCTCGATCAGTTCGCGGGTGATGTCAGTTCGATTGCGCCGGCGTTTCTCGCTGCGGTCAAACATCCAGCGCGCAAACTCATACGGCTCAACGGGTAGGCTTCTGTGCGGGGGTCGTAGCGGTTGGCAGACTGGGATCCTGCACCAACCAAATTCCCATGTGAGGATGGCCTCAGGACTTAGTGGTTGGACATACGAGTCTTCGTGGCGGTAAGTGGTGCGCGTCCACAAATGCAGCTGGTTCCTAGCCTTGCGGTCAAACACAGGAATTCCAGTGCGTGCGTCTACCACCAGTGTCAGCCCGTCTTTGAGCCAGATCTTATAACACGCCGCCGGCGTATATCTCTGGATCGAAACGACCTTAACTGGATACCCTGTGTAACTGAATACCACATCGCCTGCCTGGAGTTGTCCAGCTGGCAGCCATCCGGCTGTCGTAGGCAATGGGAGTCGCGCGTCTATTCCCATGTGTAATCTGATATACCCATTTATTCACCCGATTACGCCCAAATAGCAGTAACTCACGCTAGACGCCAACTATTGCATTTATTTCAAACCAGAGCAAAATATACCCAAGCACAGTCTGGGTGTTCAGGTTGTCGGGGTATGTTTGCTCTTTATAGATATTTTTTTCGCGTTGAATTAAAAAAATAAAATAAATAGAATAGACCCCGACAACTTGAACAGCCAGACAAAATCAAGGACTTAGCGCAACTTTTGTCAGGAACTTAACATATTAACAACTTAGTGTGTTGTAAAAATTATAAAAAAAAAATTAGGCAAGTGCTTTTTTGTAAACTGGGCGTTTGTAAAAAACTTGCTTTCTGTGGGGGCCCCCCTAGCCGCCCCGCCGATGGGACCCAAATCGGGGTGTTGCCTAATTAACAAGCCGCCGGTCTGGCACGGAACTTGCTAAGGCAAGATTTATGCCTGCCAACATGGCACGCTTCTTGCTAAGGCAAGATCTGTGCCGAGCCCACGCAGCCGGCGAAGTAAGCGCTCACTTCGAAGCAAGATCTGTGCCAGCTTGGCCGGCCAGGTTAGTGAGCACTCACTGGGGCGCACCAAGTTGGCGAAGTGAGCACTCACTGGGGCGGTGGCTGGCACGCAATATGCTAAGGCAAGAACCGTGCCTGACTGGTGAGTCACTGTATTACTAATGAGTCATAACGCAGGCTTATGACTCATTAGCAGACCAACGCGTGCGCGATATGACTGTGTGGTGGGGGGCTCAGATACTAAAAAATCGGCACTGCCTAATTTTTAAGCAGTGGAATCGTGTCTAGGCTAAATGGTGCCGTTTGACCATACATATGTAAGACCTGATAAACAACCTAGGAGCACACCATGCAATACCAAATTAACATCGGTTTAGAAGTACCCAACACAACCAGCACACCAGAGCAGCTAACAGCGCGCGCTGAGTATGCACTGGTACTACTGCGCAGCCGCTTCGCCTTCGTGGAGTATAGGATCGAGCAGTCAGCTACAGAGCAGACACTTGTCGCAGCGTTCCAGACAGCACCGAAGCGTGTGTATGCTGAAGCGCTTGCTATCAGCGACATACTGGAGCAGGACTGCGTAGCAGTCTACACACCAGAGCAGCGCGTCGGTGCACTGGTAGGACAGCGCGCAGCGCAGTGGGGCGGATTCGATCCTGCCTACTTCATCAAGTTCTAAATGGTGCCGTTTGACCATATATATGTAAGGCACACAAACACAACCAAAACAGGAGAATCACCATGGCAAAGCTAACAGTATGGATTGCAGTTCGCACCGATGACAGTGAGACTTACAGCATCATTGGTAAGACTAAAAAGGAAGTGCTCCAGAAACTCGAGACAGCGTTCGGCGAGTACGAGCCAGTGGTCAAGCAGGAGATCTACTACAAGGACGCATTCGACCTCTACGACTGGCTGACAGGCGAGGGCGGCGGCAGGAACCAGATCATAGGAGCACACCATGAATAAATAATTAGCTCAAGGGTTAACAGCAGAGTCTTTAAAAAAGTAAGGTCGAAACCGGCGTGAGCCGGTCCACTGGTTAGGCCAGTGCTGATGAGACCAATACACACACCATAGGAGAATTACAATGAGCCCACTATTCACATACAAAGACCTGTGCAGCATTGAAGACACAGCCGAGAAGCTTAACACCATCGCTATCACGCTGTCGCCTGCCGGTTCCAAGGACCGCACGAACGCAGCGGCACTGCTATACATTATTAGCAACCTGCGCAACTCGGCGGACCTGTGGCGCTCTGACCTGCCTGCTACTAGGGAGGCAGGCACCGAGCAGCTACTGGCCCTGTTCAAATAAGGTCGAAACCGGCGTGAGCCGGTCTGGCAGTCAGGCTGCCACTGATGAGACCAACAACCACGGAGCACACCATGAGCAAAATTGACAAAATACTGAATACAGCAACCGAAGTACAACGCGGGTGGAGTAACAAGGAAAGAGCACTGTTCCACTGCTTCAATCAGAACGGCATCTGGGCCCAGAAAAAAATCACTGACGCGCAGATCGATGCACTGGTCGAGGCAGGCAACGCCAAGACCGGAGCCCATATCGCTTACGGTGCACTGAATTCGCACTACACTGACGACCTGCTCGCACTGGTCAGTAAAAAGCGCGTGAGCCGCATCGCATTGGAAATTACCATTCGCGGTATCCGCCGCGATATCGATAGCGCAACAAAATTCATCGAAGAGCTAAATGGTGCCGTTTGACCATATGTATATGCAGCACAACTTCACAACCATAACAGGAGCACACCATGCAATTCACAACACACGCAAACACCGACGGCACATCACTGCAGGGTTACATTGAGGCAAGCTACTGGGACCTAGTAGATGCCTTCGGTGAGCCAGAGCGCGGCGACGACTACAAGACGCAGGCAGAGTGGCGCCTGAAGTTCGCTGACGGCACCGTGGTTAGCGTCTATGACTGGAAGCAGAGCTGCAAGCCACAGGACGTAATAAAGTGGAACATCGGCGGTTTCAGCATATTTGCTGACGACTATATCAACAAAGCACTGGGGAGATAATTATGAAAGCATACGAAATTAGCAAGCACGGTGCAGACATACCTCGCGGCACGGTGCTGATGGCCATAGAGGGCGGCGCTGACGCCGTGGAGGCCATCTCAGATGCACTGAGTGGCAGCGGCTACCCCAGTACCAACTGCGCTGAGGTCGGCGACAAAGAGGGCGAGATCGTAGAATTTTTCGTGATCGCCCGTGCCAACAAAGCAGAGTTCATAAGTTTTTATAAATCATTCAAATAATAGGAGCACAGACAAATGAGCTTATTACAAGAAATGCAACAGCATGGTTTAGCAGATTGTGAATTTAATCGTCAACTAATAGGAGCACACACCATGATAAAGACAAAAACAGCGACCATTAAAATCTATAGAGCCTACGGGACCTCACACATGGTCTTAGATATTTGCTACCGTGGCAAACTGCTCTACCGATTCGAGGGTTATGACCCGTTCGAGCTAATCAGTAAAGCGCATCGTTGGATATACAACAGCGATGAAGGATTCACCGGCACCAAGACCGAAACACAAATCTAATCAGGAGCACACACCATGAAAAACGCATGCAAGCAACTTATCAAATTCGCATTAAACAAAGAGTGCACCGTCAGCGTGTTCGACGGTGAAGAGTGGCAGGCTGTACGCAGCAGCAGCTACAAGGATATCATCGAGGCCATAGAGTCGGTTGAAGAGGCGTTCCTGACCATTCGCGATAAGGACGGCGAGGTAGTAGGCAAGGCGGTGGTTAGCCTGTATGGCCTGGAACCTGACGAGACCGTGATGGATAGCAGCGTAAACGCCTTTTTCGATGAAGCAGATCAATTCGTATACTAGGAGCACACCATGACACCATTAGAAATATACACAGACGACGATTGCGAAAATACAATCACCCTAAAGCTACTGAAGGGCCGCGTGACCCGCGATGACGGGTGCGATGGTAAGTCGTACATGACGCGAGTCGTGGCGCCTGTATCGGCCAAGAGCAAGGATCTCAGCAATTTAATCGGGCGGCACTTCACGTACTCATATTGCCAACATGAGCACGATTGCTGTGGGTGCCCAAGCCACAGCGGATACGCGCGTCGAGTATCAAAACGCGAGTACGTTCTGGAGATAATCACTGGGTACAATCTCTAAATGGTGCCGTTTGACCATATGTATGTAGTGCACACAAACACAACAGGAGCACACCATGAAACAAGAACCAATAGTTGCGCATTACGAAGCACCGTGCGGTACCGAGTACCAAGCAATCAGCACCAACTACACACACCAGAGGCCCAACCGCAACAGTTGGGACAGCGACGTGGACTACTACGGATACACCGAAGTCGTATGGTCCTTGTACGACATGGACGGCAACGCAGTACCAGACATCGAGGCAGGCATGTCAGACAACTGCCGCAATTACATTGAAGAAAACCTACGAGAAAAAGCCGCTAAGGCAGAAAGGTAATATCATGGAAACCAAGACCAAAGCGCAGTGCGAGTGCTGCAAGGACGTGATTGAGTGGGACGAGATTGAGTACGTCAACGATCCATACTCAGACAACACGATATCACTCTGCTTCGAGTGCAATTCACCAGAGAGCTACATCACATACAAAGGAGAGACAGCATGACACCCTACCTAGCAGTCGGTATCGCGGAGGGCTTCGAGGCCCCCGAATCAGAAGAGCAGGTCATCGAGGCGTGGCAGTTCCTAGTGGACAGCGGCCTCGCGTGGCGCCTACAAGGTTGGTTCGGGCGCACTGCTACGGACATGATCGACCAGGGCCTGATCAAGTACCACCCACCCACCAAGGTGGTGCCTGACTACAACAAACCACTATTTGAGCAGATCGGAGAAGCAAGATGGTAATCGATAACAAAGTAGTATTGAGCAAGCTTGATTACATCATCGCGGTGATCGAAGGCACATGGGCACAACCATGGTCCAGTGAGGCAGATCCAGGATTACGCCTGTTACAGAAACATAGGGTCAAGTTTGCCAAGTCTGAGCTGTTCCCTGAAAATTTTGTGGCTTGGCACGAGAGCGAGCCTGACATACAATATCACGCATCAAACGGCCTGATTGCAGGCTGCTTGTGTGTAATCGCCAACTACATCGACCACTACGACAATTAAGGAGCACACCATGAAACAGTCATATTTTAGAACCCCCCGCACCAGTGAAGAGTGCACCTACCACAGTTGGGCCAACCCCATACACACGCAGCAGGGTAATGAGTCCAGTGGGTTGGACCCCGACTCAATGGTCACTGGCTTTTGCATCGCCGGTTTCATATTTGTCATTATCTATTTGCTAATGGGTTTTTAAATGGTGCCGTTTGACCATATAGATAGCAGCACCAAAACAGTTAACCAGTCAACTAAGGAGAACAGCATGAGCAAGCTTACAGATCTAATCGAGCAGTCCAATGGTAAATTCATTTCCGTGACCTTCATCAAGAAGGACGGCAGTGAGCGTGTGTTGGTGGGTCGTCTCGGTGTTACTAGCCGCTTAAAGGGCGGCACGTCCACACTGGACCCCAACCAGTACATCACGATTTTTGATGTACAGAACGACGGCTACCGTGCGATCAACCGCGACACTATACGCAGCCTGCGTATCGATGGTAAGGAGTACACAGCATGATCATCAGCGCCCACCTGAAGTACGAGCCAGAGTTATCACTCTGGCAGTTAGTCTTACTGAGGACTGGTCGCACCTACCTTGCCCCTACTCGGGGTGAGGTTATTGACCGCTGTCTACGTGCCATACCTGCGGGTAAAACTATTAGGATTTCGACATGATTAGCTATTTACCAACCATCGGTCTTGCGCTCTGCACCATTTTGTTTTTTGGCAACTATCGCATGAGTGCCGTTACCCTTTTGATACTACTTTGCTTTATTGACAATTAACATTTTGTAAAGTTCCTGACAAAGTGTTAGCTAAGTCATTGATTTTGTCTGGCTGTTCAGGTTGTCGGGGTCTATTCTATTTATTTTTTATTTTTTATTTTTTAAAATTAAAAATATAAAATAGAGTGAACATACCCCGACAACCTGAACAGCCGTACACCCTTTTAACATAGCCTTTTAAATATACAAAGGCCTACTGGAATAAAACATGACAAAAAAGCAACCGCTATTGACGTTCGATGAAGAGAAGGAGCTACACCGTAGGATGGTCGAGCACGGTGACGAGGAGGCCTTTGAGCAGTTGGTGCTCTCCAACCTGGGACTGGCCGTCTACATAGTTAAGCGCCTCCCCCACTGGAACCTGTCCGGTTCCATGACCAGGGAGGACCTGATACAAGAGGCCAACATCGCGTTGATGGGCGCCATCAGGACGTGGAAGCCGACACATCGACTTGCCACATATGCAAGGGGCGTGATCTACAGCAAGGTATTTCGCGCAATCGAGAACCAAGAGCACCTGATCGCCATCCCAGTAAACGTCCAAGAAGGCATCAGGAGGCTCTACAAGGCGAAAACGAAGCTCACCCAAGGCCTCGGTAGGGAGCCCACCCAAAAAGAGCTTGTAGAGGCTTCTGGACTGTCTGACACGCAAGTCCGCGACTTGCTACTGGTATCCCACCGCCAACCAATCAGCCTAGATGCATTGAACAACGACAGATTAGCCGAGGAGGTAGACCACCATGACTGACAAACAGCCTGAAGCACTGAGACGAGCAGACGAGCTTGAAGACATTGGAGCCGTTTCCAAATTAGCAAGGGAGATGGCCGCGCACACCATTAGACTGCTATACTCTGAGAAGGAGTGGTACCGCACCAAGTGGGTAAGTTTGACAGCAGAAGAAATACAAGAAATATCAGATTTTCATTTTCATGGTGCCTTTTCAGGAAGGGCAATTTATGAAGATATTGAAGCTAAGCTACGGGAGAAGAACGCGAATGATTAATTATTTAACAACCAACGAGGGCGCGAATAAAGCGATATCAAAATGACAACAGACCGATTCGACTTAGAGCAGCAGATGTTAGAGTGTTGGCAGATCGTGGACGACATCCACGTGATGTACGAGATGGGCACGACAGTTGACGACCTTGATGCACTGGCGTCAGTGTACGACTACAAGTTCAAGCGCATGTGGCACACATTTGAGGCACTAGTGAAAGCGAGGGAGCTATGAAAGCATTTCCATTATCAAATATGACGGGGCTAAACCAACAGGGCATGGACCTGCGAGATTACTTTGCCACGGCAATAGTGCAGGCCTTGTTAAGCACAGACACAATACCGAACAGAGACGTACTGGTGTATGCAAAAGCCGCTTATGAGGCGGCTGACGCCATGATGATAGCGAGGAACCAAAATGACACAAAGTGACATTATCCGATTAGTGGAAGAGGCTGGAATTGAATACAGCAAAAATCTTAATCAGATTGTATCCCCATACTGCGATGGCGTACACATGGATGAACTTGAGAAATTTATTAATCTAGTCGCAGCAGCAGAGCGCAAAGATTGTGCCGATATAGCAGAGTATTGGTGTTGTAACGGCATGCCAAGGACAACACTAGCAGATCAAATCCGCGCAAGGGGGCAGTCATGACTAAAGCTGAATGGCCAAGAGATCCAAAATTTAATGAGTGGTGGAACGGAGAAATTAATGACGAAGACAATCCGTTCACGCGAATGACTCCGGCGTACTGGGCGTGGGAGGGTTGGTTAGCGGGTCGTGCGGCAGAGAAGGAGGAGAACGCCAAGCTATGCAACAGCCTAGCGAGGTGGCACAGTCAACTGGTCACGGCGGCGTATGACCACGCAGCTGACGCTATACGAGGCTTAAACGAAGAAGCCGAGAAGAACGGGGAGGAGTTATGAAAATTTATTTCATGGGTATCTGCGTTGGATTTTGTTTTGGTTTATTAACAGGCGAATTTTTGGCTTTATTGGAGTGGTGCAAATGAGCGACCCAGTGATCAAAAACAGCACGACCGAATGGAATATAGATATATCAAACACAATTCCAGTAGAATCCGCATGGATGAAAGGATACATAATGAACCAAGAGTACACGGCAGGTGAAGCAGACGCATGGATCAACGGCCATCGCGTAGGTCAGAAGAAAGGCGATCAACTACGACTCGCGGTAAAAGAGTTTTTTGATAAATACTTGGACGTGGTAGAGGAGTCTGACTCGGGCAGGATGTTCAACCCGATTACGATTAACTGTTGTAGGGCACTGAAGTTAGAACCACTGGGTAAACTTTTAACAGAAATGCGCGCACTATCAGGCGCCGAACTAAAGGATGACAACGTATGAAAGACTATTCAAGCTATGAAGTTCAACGCGCTATTTTGATTGAGTATTTGCATGTGATGATCGCGCGGTGTGACTGGCACGGGGTCGCTGATGTGGCGATGGACATGCGCGAACTAGAAGCGGAGAACAAACAATGAAGACGATAGTGCATGTAAATCAGCATAATGTCCGACATAATGCTAAGACGGGCGACACGCTGCCTGTGTTAACGGTGAAGACGTATAAGAGCAACACGTATGCGCATGAGGTGGCCATCAAGGGCGAGTCCAAGGTGGTCTACTCACCCGACAAACCGCTGTCATGTGGCGCGCGCGTGTGGCTAGAGACGCCACACGAGGTGGAGGTGATACGATGAAACCGCGCAACCCCGTAGCAAGGGACATGATAGCCAACCCAAAGCGCAACCAAGGGCGCCACAAGGAGAAGAAGGTGCATAAAGAGGAAATAGCAGAACTATTAAATGAATTTGAGGAGGATCCTTCACTCGATGGATATAAGTTTGTGGTGCACTACACTGGGGGCTGCACCATACGCCAAACAAGTGAGGGGTACTATGCGATTGTGAACGCTACTGATCACCCGAAGCTACCCCCAGGTCAGGTGATCACTAGTAGATTAAAATGGGTCAATTTTGATTTAGGAATACTTGAAACTGAAAACTCATTATACATACCAGTGGAGGAAAATAATGTTAGATCCGATAGCTGATGACCTGCCGCCGATATCACCCTACGAGGAGCTGAAGAAGAAGGTAACTAGTCAGGGGTGGGAGATTGAGCGCCTGCGTATGGAGATCAGGCGACTACAAGACGTCATCAATGAGATAAGGGACACACGCAGATGAACCAAGAACAGATAATCAAGGTAGCAGAGAAGCACGGTGGCACGATGGTTTACGTGTGGGGTGCCGCACCTAAAGTAGACAACCTAGACCTGATGGGATACACACAGGCGATACTGAACGCACTAGCGGAGGAGCATAACAATGCAGAAGTTAATGATAGAGATGGATTACGAGATGGCCGACAAGATAGTAGTCCAAGCACTGATGGACGCGATGCAGTGGCTAGTGTACGAGAAGGACCAAGCGAAGTTCAGCTGGGACAAAAAGGAAGAAAAAAAGCAAATACTAAAACTAAGGAAAGCATTCAAGAGGGTGCTGAGTCATTACGGGAAGGAAGTTGACCTATGAGCACAGTGGGCGAGGCAGACCTGAGGGACTGGGACACCAACGAGGACGTAATGATCCAGTTGACCGAGTTCAAAGACAACCCCGATGGTAGTGCGGATTGTAATCTGCGATTGAATGCGGAGGGTGTGAAGTACCTGCTTAATTTCGCGGTGATTGAAATGTTAAAGCGTGCGATTGAAGAGGGTAAGATGCACACCCCGCCTGAGGACACGAAGAGTAAGTTATGGAGAAAACGTAAATGACAGAACAAGAACAAAAAGAGTTTCATATTAAATTGGGGAGGCTGCCACCGGCGTTTGCGAAACAGTGGACGCAGGATGTTTATGAGGCACACCTGCGCCTGCGTAAGGCACGAGCGGATTGGAAGAAGGCGAACGGCAGGCCGACTGACGTACTGGGCTTAGTTAAGGATGACGGGATGCCAACGCCTCTCTTTATCCCTAACGAGCCCTATTTGCGTTATCAAGAGCTACAACAGGTCTGGGTGCATGAGTATGAACCGGATTACATCAAGGACAACAGGGCGCGCATGTCGCGTGGAGACTTTGAGGGTGAGGACGACTGGAACGTGACAGATTCCACATCGTGAAATATGGGTTATTCAGTTGCCAAATTAAAGGATTGCTAATGAAATCAGTTTTCTATTTGTTTTACGCGGCGGGTGCATTTTTTGGCCTGCTATTCACTACCTACATGGAGTGGTGGTTATCACTGCCGCTACTGTTAGCCATACCGTATGCGGCCATGTACATCGCGGAGGATCAGGGTGTCGTGCGCTTTCATGAATACAACAACGGCCCCAGTAACAGCCTGATTGATAGGATTGTCGCGGAGGATCTGACTGATGAAGAGGCCGCCAAGAAGTACGGGTGGTCGGTGGTTGTTGAGATGGACGAGCGACTGAAGGTGATGCGTGACGTCACTGAACAGGCGCAGGCCAAGCGTGAGAAGTTTGCGCTGAGGGTGCTCAAAGCGAAGGACAACGAATGAAGATCAAAATTACTTTTGGCTGCGATGATGCGGCGTATGACGGCAAGTTGTATCACACGGCTGTCTACTCAAGCATTAAAGAGGCAGCAACAGCCTGTGGGCGCTCACCACGCATACTCAGCTACAAGCTGAACCACGGCGGACCTAACATTGTGACTCCTTTCGGAATTATTATAAGTATAGAGGCCATAGATGGAAAAACCGACGACGTTAGAAGTGAAGTTCGAGAACATACCGATAGCGCTGAAGAAAATCTCACGGTGGGTACTGTGGAGGTACGTACAGGTTGGGGAAGGATCAAGCAGGCGTTGGGCGAAGCTGCCGCTGCAGTCAAGCGGTACGTCAGCCAGTTCTACAAACCCTGAGACGTGGACTGACTTTTTACATGCGCAGGAGGCTTACGAGTCTGGTAAGTTTGATGGGGTTGGGTTTGTGTTTGATGGGTCTGACGGCATCATGGGCATCGACTTGGATGACTGCTTGGATGCCGGCACACTAGCCGACCACGCGCAGGCTATCAAGGACCAGATCAGTGGCTACTGTGAGATCAGTCCATCAGGCACCGGCATCAAGATATTCACACGGGCGCAACTGAACACGGCGCACGTTGACCACGACAAGGGCCTTGAGATCTACCCACGGGGGCGCTACTTCACGGTCACAGGCCACACCCTAGGTGGGTCCATACCAGACGAGGAGCAGGACCTACAGAGTCTGGTGCCTGAGCGCCAACGTGTGCACACCGGCGATTCGTTTGCGGACTACAGCCCACCACTGGAGGGTTGGGATCTGGCACGCGTTGAGACCGAGCTACTGGCAAGCATCGACCCCGACTGTGGGTACGCGGGTTGGTTGGCGGTCGGCATGGCCCTACAGCACCAGTTCGCGGGTGACTACGAGGCCTTGGAGCTATGGGATCGGTGGTCGTATGCTGACGGCAACTGCCCCACCTACGTCGAGGGTGAGTGTGAGAAGAAGTGGTCTACGTTCGGGGGCACCGGCGGGACTACACTCCGGTCACTGGTCTTCAAGGTGCGTCAGGGTAAGGAGGCGGAGGTCATAGCGAACGGGGAAAAGGTGCTGCATGGTGGGCCTTTGAACCACGCCAAGGAGTTCTTGGACAGCCGCTACACCTGCGAAGAGGGCACGACACTGACGAGCTACGCCGGTGACATGTTCCAGTTCAAGGGCACGCACTACGAGGACATCGAGGAGGCCACGGTCAGGTCGCACCTATACGACTTCTTGGACAAGTGCAAGAAGTTTGACCGCAAGAACAACCTGACCCCGTTCAACCCAGGCCCCTCTACCGTGTCTGGTATTTTGGACGCGGTGAAGGCTACGACCCACCTGCCCAACACGTCCAACACCCGACCACCGGTGTGGTTGGATGGGTACGGCAACGACAGGCCTGACCCCGCGAAACTGGTATCGCTCAAAAATGGGTTATTCCATACTGAGCAGAATCTTTTGATACCGCACTCACTGGGCTTCTTCACGTTAAACTCATTACCGTTTGCGTATGACCCAACGGCTGAGTGCCCGACGTGGATGAAGTTCTTGAATGACCTGTGGCCAGAGGATCAGGAGAGCGTAGACTGCCTGCAGGAGATGTTTGGCTACATACTCTCGGGTGACTCCAGTCAACAGAAGTTTTTTAATATCATCGGCCCACGTCGTTCAGGCAAGGGCACAATCAATAAGGTGCTTGTATCGCTACTTGGACAACACAACACTGTCGCGCCGCAGTTAGAAGAACTCTGCGATACCTTTGGGCTACAGCCTTGGATCGGAAAGCTACTCGCATCTTTCACGGATGCCCGTGCGCCGGATCGCAACAGGGGTGCTGTCGTGAGCCAGTTACTGCGTATTGTTGGTGGAGATACTGTCACGGTAAATCGGAAAAACAAAGAGTCGTGGTCCGGCTACTTGCCAACGCGTATCGTGATCTACTCCAACGAGGCCTTGCAGCTTACAGAAAACTCAAACGCACTGACAGGGCGAATGATAGTCTTTAAGATGAGCAACAGCTTTTACGGCAAGGAAGACACGCAGCTTGCAGACAGACTCGCGAAGGAGCTACCAGGTATTTTTAACTGGTCCATCGAGGGTCAGCAGCGACGCATGGCGCGTGAGGGTCAGCGATTCCAGCAACCATCAACAGGTCGTGAGTTGTTGGAGTTGATGGAAGAGTTAGGCAACCCGATTGGTTCGTTCGTGACTGACGCACTGGAGTATGACCTTGAGGGATTCGCACAGAAGGATGACGTCTTTACATGTTGGAGGCGTTGGAGCACCGCGAAGAACATACCACCAGGTAATGACTTAACATTCAAGCGTCGTTTTCTTGCAGCGACTCAGGATCATCGAGTGGTTGCAGAGCGTGCGCGCGTCGATGGTGAGTTGTGTAACATCTATCGCGGTGTGAAGCTGAATGCGAAGGCCAAGAAGTACATCGATGGTATATCTCAATTTGAGAAAGAGGAAATATTCGCATGAGTATCTACAACATAGACGCGGGATTTTTTCCAACGCCTGTCGAGGTATGCTTTTCAAGCAAAGACTTTTTTAAGATACTTAAAAAGTACGGGGTGCCGGAGTATGTTAACCCTGAGGTGGCACCACTGCAGCATGGGATAGCGGAGACATACGCATTCAGTAATCAAGGTGAGTCGTTTGTCGTCGTTATCTTTGGTGTCGAATCAATTGCGCATGATGTATCTGGAATGGCGGGTATCGTGGCGCATGAGACCATCCACGTCGTTGAAAGAATTTTTGAGCACATCGGCGAGGATGAAGGGGTAGGCGAAGAGACACGCGCCTACCTAATGCAGCACTTGGTAGAGCAGATCTATCAGGCGTGCGTCATGGAGATACACAAGTATGCAAAACGAAAAAGCAATCGAAAAACTTCTGGTCAAGTTGGTGAAGGAAAAGAAGGGACTGTGCCTGAAGTGGGTGAGCCCCAGCATGACGGGGGTGCCGGATCGGATAGTTCTGTGCAACAGCCAGATAAAGTTAGTGGAACTAAAAGACCCACAAGGAAAGCTATCAGCACGACAGATATTTTTTCTTGGTCAGTTGGAGGGGATAGGCATAAAGGTCCACGTACTGGCAAGCGAGGAAGACGTTAAACAATTTGTGGAGACGCTGTGACTAATCCTGAAAAAGCATTTGATCAAGCCAAGCAGACACACATAGCACGACTACGATATGACATAAAAAGACGAGCGAAAGCAAAAGATATTAAGTTCGAAGTTGATACAAAATATCTTTCAGCCATCGCCCCAAATTTATGTCCGATATTTAAAGTGCCACTGAAGTGGGGGTATGGTGGTAATGGGTCACCGGCAGATGACTCACCTTCATTAGACCGCATCATTCCAGACATGGGGTACGTCAGAGGCAATGTTGCGTGGATATCCCATAAGGCAAACACAATCAAGTCAACGGCAACTGAGAAGGAGCTGTATGCAGTTGCAGACTGGCTTCATAAAAAACGAAAGGAAGTAGAAAATGGTGGAGCCCATCCCCCACATTTCAATGATCCCGCCTTCACCTACATCACGAGACCTGCATATACAAAGGTTGATAATAGCCAAGCAGCGCGAGAAAGAGGAGGCTACTGATGTTGCGTTTAGAGAATCTCCACGAGTACCAGAGGAGACTGATCGAAAAGAGTAAGCAGATCCCGCACATGGGCCTGCTGATGGACATGGGTTTAGGAAAGACAATCACGACGCTGACCATCATCAAGGGCAAGACGCTGATCATAGCCCCGAAGGCGGTAGCGAAGAACGTATGGCGACAGGAGGCTAAACAATGGGAACACACGACCCAATTAAAGTTTGCATTGATTGTGGGCACACCGCAGGAAAGAATGGATGCACTGCACTCACCTGCAGATGTTTACATCGTGAATGTGGAAAATGTTGTATGGCTAATGGGACAGACGAATCTACCACAGTGGACGACTCTGGTGATCGACGAGAGCAGCCGCTTCAAGAACCCAACGTCGAAAAGATGGAAGGCGTTAAAGGGTATGCTCAAAAACTTTCAGCATCGGTATATTTTGACAGGAACACCCACGCCCAAGTCATATCTGGACCTGTGGACCCAAGTTTCTATTCTCGATCTTGGCCATCGGCTTGGTTCGTCAATGACGAAGTTTAAAGATCAATACTTTGAGCCAGATCAAAAGGATCGACGCACTGGTGTCGTGTGGAGTTGGAAATTAAAACATGGAGCAAAAGAATTAATTGATGCAAAGATATCTGACGTCTGTTTTTCTTTGCGCGCTGATGACTACTTGACGATGCCAGAACGTCAGGACATCACGCACCAAATCGAATGGAGTAAGAAGGCCTTAGATATCTACAAGCGCATGAAGAAGGACATGGTGGCTGAGGTGAAGGGCGACACAGTGACGGCAGTCACAGCGGGTGTGTTGACCAACAAGCTACTGCAGATTACGTCAGGCGAAATTTATAATGAAGAAAAGAAAGTCACCGAGGTCCACACAGACAAGGTGGACTATTTGCTCGACATGATAGATGAGACACCTACGCTGATATTCTACAACTACAAGCACGCACTCAATCGATTGAGGAAGGCGCTACCTGATGCGGTGGTGCTCGATCCAGATGATGAGGCGACTATCAGGGGATGGAGAGAGGGCAAGATCAGCACACTACTCTGCCACCCCAAGAGTGTAGGCATCGGATTGAACCTGCAGTGTAACGTGGGTGATACGGCGCAGATCGTGTGGTTTGATTTGCCGTGGTCAGGTGAAGACTACCTGCAGGCAAACGCCAGGGTGTTTAGACAGGGGCAAACCAAACCCGTGATCGTGCATCATTTAACGATGGCCAAGAGTATTGACGCGCAGGTGATGGACGTACTGCAGGGAAAGATTGACACACAGGAGGCGCTGATGAATGCGCTTAAATTGCAATGAGAAAATTTAACGCAACGATTCGGCGGTTGTCTGATGAAGAAGTTGATCCTATGGAGAGTGACGACCCCAGTGTAGAACCACTGGCGGCGATACACTGGGCACCGTGGGGGCCTGATACCGTTCAAGACGTCTACAATGTTATCTCCAGTAAGCTAACACCTCAGCAGCAAGAGATCGTGGAGGCACACCTACTGGGGTACACACACAAAGACTTAGCCGTCACTGAAAAGTATTGGCGATACCACTGGGCGCAGGCAATCAAACGCATACGAAAGGAATTAAAGCTGTGAGTAAATTTAAATACAGTGGGTTAGCAAAAGAAGCGGGGTTTGAAGAGATAGCCCCAGGCGTGTTCAGCGCAGACGCTACCAGTGTCGAGGCACTAGTGGATGAAGCGCAACGACTAACACTTTTAAATATCATCACGTCACTGGCAACGGTGCACGATGTCATCGCGGCGGGTAACAAGAAGGTGATCGACGACTCAGCAGAAAAGAATATGTTTGACTACAAGAAGTGGGGAGGCGTGCAGTGACCGAAGACGAGTTACTTAAACGTGAGCGGCAAGAAATTATTGAGGCACTCCAAGAGTTCATGGAAGAGGACGGTGACGGGCAGCACATTGGGTGGTACACCGCAGTAGAGGGGTGTATCGATATTATTCGTAAAAGGAATGAAAAATGAAAAAGAACACAGCAACCAACTTACTTGACTCACTGGGAGTCAAAAGCAAAGACCAACGTATTGCGGAGATGGCCGGTGCGGTGACGCGCTTGGTGATCAACGACGCGATCAAGGAGGCCAAACAACGAGCACAAATTCGTGACGAGACTCTGGCCAAGAACCCACCAGAAAATGGGTAATTCTGTATAGAAGGCCGCGATGAGCGGTCTATTATAAGGAAACTACCATGGCAACAGAAAAGAAAACCCGTACCAAGTACAAGTACGAGTATGATCCGGCGATCTGTGAAAAGATTATCGCGCTGGGGAAAGAGGGCGCCTCTCAGAAGATGATGTTTTCGTCGGTGGGGATATCCTCCTCGGTGGCGCAACGGTTTAAGAAAGAGCACGCAGATTTTGCTGAGGCACTGGATCAGGCGATTACTGAGGCGCAGGCCTACTGGGAGCGTTTGATTTTGGCCAACGTGGAGAACAAGGCATTTAACAGTCGTTTGGTTGAGATTGCTTTACGTGGCCAGTTCGGTGAAACGTATCGAGAAGAGCGCGGCACGAAGGTTGATCTAAACGCCAAGGTCGAGGTAGACTTTGGTTCAGCGGTTAACGACCTGATAGCGCAACTTAAAAAGTCAGTCTAAACACAACTTGTAACCTTTGTAGAAAGGTATTATGGCACACGCAATGTTAAGCGCCTCTGGCGCTTACAGGTGGATGAGCTGCTCGCCCAGTGCGCGCTTAGAGTCTGTCCTTCCTGAACCAAAACGTAAAGCTGGGTCATTCGACCACAGTCTCAATGGCACAACGGCACACAAGTTAGCGGAGGCTAAACTAAAGCGCCACTACGGCCAGATCAGTGCGGCGGAGTATCTCAAGGAAGTCAACGAGGTAAAAGAGACGCCGTTCTACGACGAGGAGTTTGAGAAGTTCGTAGACGACTACGTGCTATACGTTCGCTCTCAGATTGGCGAGAATGACACGCCATACTTTGAGCAGCGCGTAGACTTCAGTGACTGGGTGCCAGAGGGGTTTGGTACGGCTGACGTGGTTATCATTAACAACACAACGATACGTGTCATAGATTTAAAATTCGGTGTGGGTAACAAGATTGACGCCGAAGAGAATCCACAGCTTCGATTGTACGCGCTGGGTACGTGGAACATGTACAAGGACGCGCACCCCAATATTACGCACATTGAGTACACCATCTCGCAGCCTAGGTTGGAGCACATCAGCACGGAAAAGATGGAGCTGTTTCAGCTACTAGACTGGGCGGAGCATGTAGTCAAACCAAAGGCCAAGAAGGCGTGGGCAGGCTCGGGTGACTTCATGCCTGGGGATCACTGCACGTTCTGTCGTGCGAAGTCCCAGTGTCGTGCCCGTAGTGACTTCATGCAGGCAGCCGTAGCAGACGACTTCAAACCACCGGCACTCTTGTCTGAGGAGGAGCTAGTGACCGTACTAAAGCGTGCGGGTCTGATTAAGAAGTGGATCAGTGACGTCGAGGAGCACCTACTAAAGCGTGCGGTGGATGGCGATGTACCCGCGGGTTTCACACTGGGATACACCTCAACCAAGCGCAAGATTGACGACGAGGACCGCGTTAAAATGTTGCTATTTAGACAAGGTTTTCAGGTGGAGGATATTGTTGAGCCCCCGAGATTGAAGTCGGTCGCGCAGTTGGAGAAGGTGGTCGGGAAAGAGAAACTCATAGGTTTACTTGGCGACCTGATAGTGAAACCTGAAGGTTCCGCTAAACTAGTAGAGTTTACGGCGCCCAGTGACTTCGGTGATTTCGGATAGTGAAATTTGGGTTATTATGTGTACGGGTTTAGACTGGCACCCGCATCAAGTCCAGTCGTTCAAGTCAAACAAGGAAAAAAGATGGCAAAAGTAAACAAGAAGGTAGTAACCGGCAAGGTCCGTTTTTCTTACGCTAACGTCTTCCAAGCCGTAGCCAGTGAAGAGGGTAAGACCCCCAAGTATTCTGTGTCAATTATCATTGACAAGAGTGACAAGGAGACCATTGCCAAGCTCAACGCGGCGTTCGAGGAGGTCAAGGCAGCATCTGGACCATTCTTTGGCGGTGCGGTCCCTAAAGGCCTCAAAGGCGGCCTGCGAGATGGCGATGCAGAGAAGGATGACGAGGCGTACCAAGGTGCGGTCTTCATCAACGCCAACTCGGTTCAAAAACCTGGCGTGGTAGATGCGGATTTGAATCCCATCATCGACCCAGACGAGTTTTACAGCGGTTGTTATGGCCGTGCCAGTCTGACGTTTTATCCATACAACTCCAACGGCAGTAAGGGCATAGCCTGCGGTTTGGGTAACCTTCAGAAGTTGGAGGATGGTGAGCGTTTGGGCGGTGGTTCGTCCGCAGCAACAGACTTCGCAGTATAAGTAGAAAGGCTGGGGGTAACCCCAGCCCCAACACGCATGAGGATTGTGTGCCTTACTAGTGGGTCAGAACGATCTTCTCAGTCCTCAGCCGTGTTGGTGAAAAGTATCTGGATTAAGTGGAACGAGTAGGCACACCTGTTTAGGATTCCAGTGCGCCCTGAGCCTAGCAAGGCCACCAACAAACCCAATAAAACTATAAGGAGAACACCATGATTATCGAAGCACAATTGTATATTGACGGTATGGAAGTATTGGTATCAACTGACGACCCTGTTAAGTTGTTACACGTAATTGGTTTGTTGGAAGAGATCGAAGAGATCGAAGAGTCAGAGAACGATTTTGACGACGAAGAAGAGTACGATGATGAAGAAGACGACGACATCGAGTACGACGAAGACGGTGTAGCATACTGGTACGATGAAGATGAGGACGTCTACTACTACTACGATGAAGAAGATGATGAGTGGTACGAAGTAGATGAAGACGAAGACGAAGATGAAGAGGACTACGAGTGATTAAATTAGAGTTTAGCCTTGAAGAATTGAACCACATTCTTTCATTGCTTGGTCAACTACCTTTTGCGCAGTCCAACAATGTGATTTCACAAATTGTTGTACAAGCAGAGCCACAAGCTCTAGCATTAGCAGGAGAGGTAGAAAAAGAAGTAGAAGAGCAGTAACAGCAATAAATGTAGTAAACTGGAGGCCCATGGCGACATGGGCCTTTTTTTTAACCCCTAAAATTTATAAAAATGAACCAATACCAATCATACATACACAAAAGCCGCTATGCAAAATTCCTTCCTGCACAAAATCGCAGAGAAGACTGGGACGAAACAGTCCGTCGATATGTTGATTATATTTTCAGCAAAACAGAATTGAATGATCCGGCACTGAAGGCGGATATCAATCAAGCCATTTTAAAACAAGAGATCATGCCCTCAATGCGCGCGATGATGACCGCAGGCAAGGCAGCAGATCGCGACAACACATGCATCTACAACTGTTCGTATCTGCCAGTTGATGACGTCAAGTCATTTGATGAGGCGATGTTTATTTTATTGTGCGGCACTGGTGTTGGCTTCTCTGTTGAGTCCAAGTACACGAACAAGCTGCCAGAGGTGCCTGAGAAGCTGTTTAACTCTGAGCACATTATCTCGGTGCATGACAGCAAAGAGGGTTGGGCTAAGTCCTACCGCCTGCTATTAGCCAACCTGTACGCCGGTGAGATCCCGAAGTGGGACGTGAGCAAGGTGCGCCCTGCAGGCACACCACTGAAGACGTTCGGTGGTCGTGCGTCTGGTCCTGAGCCATTGGAAGACCTGTTCCACTTCACCATTCGCACGTTCCAAGGTGCGCGTGGTCGTAAGCTGAACACCTTGGAGTGTCATGATCTGATGTGCAAGATCGGTGAGGTGGTGGTTGTGGGTGGCGTGCGTCGTTCGGCCATGATCAGTCTGTCCGACTTGAACGACGAGCGCATCCGTCACGCTAAGTCAGGCAACTGGTGGGAAACTAGCGGCCACCGTGCACTGGCAAACAACAGCGCGGTGTACGAGACCAAGCCAACGGTCGGCACCTTCATGGAGGAGTGGACGTCACTATACAACAGCCACTCAGGCGAGCGTGGTATCTTCAACCGTGAGGCTGCACAGAAGGTCGTGGCCAAGTATGGCAAGCGTGATGCAGATCATGAGTTCGGCACTAACCCATGCTCAGAGATCATCCTGCGCCCGTACCAGTTCTGTAACCTGACCGAGGTCATGGTGCGTGCTGACGACACACTGGAGACCCTAAAGCGTAAGGTGCACCTTGCATCCATTTTAGGCACCCTACAAGCGACGTTCACGCACTTCCCATACCTGCGCAAGATCTGGCAGCGAAACACTGAGGAAGAGCGTTTATTGGGTGTGTCGTTGACTGGTATCTATGACAACGAGACCATGGGTAGTGTGACTCACGCTGAACAGTGGTTGTCGATCTTGCGTGTGGTGGCTGATGAGACGAATAAAGAGTTTGCTGAAAAATTAGGCATCCCCTACTCGACGGCCATCACCGCAGTCAAGCCAAGTGGCACCGTCAGCCAGTTGACAGACACCGCGAGTGGTATCCACCCACGTCATGCGCCTTATTACATTCGACGTGTGCGTGGTGACAACAAGGATCCACTGACACAGTTCTTGATCAGCCAGGGTATACCTGCAGAGCCGTGCGTCATGAAGCCCAACACCACGACGGTGTTCAGCTTCCCACAAGCGGCACCAGCAGGTGCTATCACGCGCGACGAGGTGAACGCGATTGAGCACTTAGAGTTGTGGTTGCAGTATCAGCGCCACTGGTGCGAACACAAGCCGTCTGTTACCATATCGGTGTCAGAGAGCGAGTGGCCAGAGGTGGGTGCGTTCGTATGGAAGCACTTTGATGAGATGTCTGGTGTGTCGTTCTTGCCGTATGATGGTGGTACGTATCGTCAAGCACCATACGAGACCTGCACCAAGGAAGAGTATGAAACGCTGTTGGCTAAGATGCCTACCATTCAGTGGGAGGAGTTTAAAGAGACAACAGACAACGTAGAGGGCGCGCAGTTGTTGGCGTGTGTAGCGGGTATTTGCGATATCTAAAGGAGTTTTATGGAATACCTTAAAAAAACTGGTAAGTTTTTGGGTTATTTATTAGTAGGTGGTTGGGCAATACTGGTCTACATTGGTTTTAGTATTGTCATGCTAGGGTTGTTGCTTCGATTGATTCATTATGCGTTGGCGGGGTATTCGTTATGGATATAATTAACCACCCCGACCACTATACAGCCGGTGGTATTGAGACCATCGACTTTATAGAAGCAAAGCAGTTGAACTATCGTTTGGGTAATGTAGTAAAATACATTGCACGAGCAGATCACAAGGGCAAGCGACTTGAGGATCTAAGGAAGGCAAGGTGGTACCTTGATCGCGAGATTGAGTTTACAGTTTTTCATGGTGTGACCCAGTAGGGTCATTTAGCAGGGGGGTTCGCCTCCCTGCCTTTTTTTTCTCACAGATACGTCTGTCCGCCTTAGGAGCGATTCATGTCTACAATACTTTCCATCGACTTTGAAACACGTAGCCGTATTGATCTGAAAGATCGCGGCCTTGATGTTTACGCACGAGACCACTCCACAGAAATAATTTGTATCGCAGCAGGCTTCGATTCTGGGCATGTCGGAGTCTGGGCGCCCAAAAACGTCCCAAATTGGGTATTAGATCATGCGGCGAATAAAGGCGTAATCTCCGCATGGAATGCGGCGTTTGAGTATCACATATGGAATCACGTAGGCAGCTGCCTTGGTTGGCCCCAGTTGAGGCTGCCCCAGTTGGTTGACTCGATGGCCATAGCCGCGGCCAACAACCTGCCCCAAGACCTGGATACGGCAGGCGAAGTCACTGGATCAGAGTTCCAGAAAGACAAGCGCGGCAAGAAGCTAATCCAGTTACTCTCTAAGCCCAAGCGTGACGGCACCTTTAACGAGGACCCAGAGCTATTGGCTGAGATGTTTGACTACTGCAAGCGTGACGTGCAGACAGAGATATCCATTGTGCAGGGACTGCGTAAATTAACTCAGCATGAGCAAGCGGTATGGGTATTGACTCAGGTGATCAACCAGAGGGGTGTGCCAGTGGATCCCCGTGAGCTTGATAACATTTGCCGTATCGTTGACTTGGAGCTAAACCACATCAACGAGCACATCAAGCAGATCACCGGCGGCATCGAGGTCACCAAGCGCGACCAGCTGCTAAAGTGGTTCCAAGCCAACGGGCTAGATCTGCCTAATATGCAGGCAGAGACCATTGAGAAGGAGGCAAAGAAGACGCACGCCAACAAGGACATCGACACCGTGCTGAAACTGCGTTCAGAAGGCGCTAAAACGTCCGTGACGAAGTTTACGAAGATGGCCGAGGTACAGGTAGGGGGACGCATTAGAAACGGTCTGGTGTACCATGGAGCCTCTACAGGGCGATGGGCCAGTCGAGGGATCAACCTGCAGAACATCGCGCGCCCTGCTATCTGGATGAAGGACGAAGACATAGCCGACACCGTTGAGCTAGGACTGGTTCAGGGCGACTACGTGTCGCTAAAAGAGCGTTTCGGTAACAGGACGATGGACGTATGTTCTTCCGTGGTACGTAACGCGATCAAGGCACCCGAGGGGTTTACCTTTGTGGACGCCGACCTGTCCTCGATTGAGAACCGTGTGGCGTCGTGGATAGCGGGTCAGAACGACAAGGTTGAGCTGTTTAGGAAGGGGCTCGATGAGTACAAGACCTTCGCAGCAACCAGCCTCTACAAGATTCCATACGAGGAGGTGACCAAGGACATGCGTCAGGTCAGCAAGTCCGCCGTACTGGGCTGCATGTTTGGCCAAGGCGCCAAGGGCCTGGTTGACTACGCCGATGGTATGGGGGTTGTCTTGTCACCGGCGCAGGCCGAGGAGGCCGTTAACGCGTACCGTATGTCGTACGCCAAGGTGAAGAATTGTTGGTACCAGATGGGTCAGGCTGCAATCGATGCAATTGGAAGCCCAGGCCAGTCGTTTCGTGCGGGTAAGGTCATGCTGAAGGTGACGAACGACGCGCTGTGGATGCAGCTACCTAGCGGTCGTCTAATCTGTTGGCAGCGTCCTGAGGTCGTGCAGGAGTACACCCCATGGGGTAAGCTCGCCGATGTCGTTTACGTCGTCAGTCAGAACACGTTCACCCGTAAATGGGGGCGGAACAAACTGATTGGGTCGAGCATTTTCCAGAGTGCCGTCCAAGGAACCGCGAGGGACTTTCTTGCCGAACCCGCGTTGAGGCTTGAGGGTCAGGGTGTGTCGATAATTAATCTTGTGCATGATGAGATTCTGGCGTTAAGCAGAGTTGAGCTTGCCAAGGAGGTTGAGAGCCTCTTGATGCAGTTCTTAACCACACCACCTGACTGGGCCCCTGACTTTCCGCTTGCCGCTGAGTCATGGATTGATACAAGGTACCGCAAATAAAAAAGCGTGGGGGAGGCGGCTTCTGTGTCCGTTTCCTCCCCGCACTAAATTAGAGTGATGCCAGGCCACCTTGCGCAAAACCACTACGTTGCAGCTCTTTAATCCATTCCTCAGTTATTTTCTGTCTTGGGTATACCCGCTCTGATGAACCTTCCGGTTTATAGCCTGCGGTGAGTTCATAATACTGGGCTTGTGGTAATGCGCCACTTTTTAATGGCATGGTATTACCTGTTTGTTTACGCCATTGGTTTTGAAAGTCCATCAACGCCAACTCAGCTGGTGTTGGTGTGAATGTCACGTTCATATCTTGGCCGTGTAGAATATATGGATACGCTTTGTTTAAATCAGGGCGTGGTTCTTGTCCCACTTTACCACTCAATCTAAATGCACGAGGGCCTAATGCGTATGTAGGAGCACCCACAGTAAATGGGTCTTGCATTGATTTTAATATATCGTCATAAGGGATAATTTGTGATTTCTTGCCTCCAAGGCCTTCACCACCCAATGCATGTGTAACAATATCTCTACGTGACTTAAATGTTTTACCCAACTCTTTCATCATATCTTGATCAGAAAGGTCAAACTTTTCAATTGGTGCAAAACGCAATTCACCGCTGGCTTTAGGGCCTCCGGCTTGCATAAATAAATTAATTTTAGCCATTAACTCTGGCGTCATCTTACCTTGGTTTTTATAAAACTCCTTCATCAACTTATCATATACAAGTTGATTTGACCGGAGTTGGCTTTCTTCACCCAGTAATGGTGTAAAAATCTGCCCTTGTGTTCCCCCAAAACGCGGATCTTTTGCTAAATTAGCGATACCAGTTGCAATTCCTTGTTTACCAGAACCCCAAGCAACATCAGCATATTGTGGTAAGCCTAGTTGATTAGCACTAAAGCTAGGACCGCCTACACCACCCATACGATCTGCTTGAGTGGGGACAAGGTATTGATCCATAAAATTTTGAGCCCAGTCAGATAATTTACCTGCTTGTTGAGACCCATATTTGTACGCCGCTTTTGCTCTAGGTGCTGCTGCCTTTGCTACGTTCTGAGCTACAGATAGCCCTCCGGCTGCGTAGTTGGGCACTGGATAACGCAACTCATCAGGTTGTGCGAAGGGGCTCAAGCCTTTTTTTTTACGCATCATCGCGTGCATTTTGGCTTTTTGTAAAATGCTTTCAGTTGGCTCGTTACCGGCCAGCATGTAATCCATCTCTTCTTTAGTCAACCCTGGCACTAACGAGGGGTACTCGCCCATACCATCAGACTCCAATGATAGCTCGGATGAACGTGGCTGTGCTGCCAGTGAGTAGTCCACTGGACCCTCGCCGATATCTTGGCTTGGCATCATGCCAAAGTAGCCCTTACCCTTTGCACCCTCGCCACTGTGACGCATACCGTGTGGTGCAAGACCACCACCCGCCATGTGGATCATCCCGCCTTCAGCTTTTTTCTGTTCTGGTTGGCCAGCACTAAAGTAGTCCAGCAAACCAGAACCTTTTGACAAAATAGAGGGCGCCGCCAAGAGTGCTCTAAGTTTAGGATTTTTAAGGTACGAAGCGGCGGCAGCTGAGAGCCCTGTGCCTGCACTTGTAAGACCCTCTCTTATATTTCCTTGTCTAAAATTTTGATATGCGTCAAACAAATCCGCACCAGCCAAACCACCCATCAAACCGCTTCCAGCTGAGTGCATTTTACTTGGAAGCTCAGGTGCTTGCGCACGCGGTTGTGGCTCAGGAATAGGAGTTCGTTGCGGTATTGGTGGCGGCACTGGTTTACTTGGTGGTGGTGGTAGCGGCGCCGGTTCAGGTTTTTCCTTACGCATACTCATTGGCACTTCTGTTTGACCGCCAGGGATAAGCGGTATAGTCAATAACGAACCTTTACCTGCTAACACTTGACTTGGGAACAACTCTTCCGCCTTTAACTGCATGGCTATTCTTTTTTCTGCCTCTTTTGAAGCGATACCCTTACTGAGCGGGTCATCGATTTGACGAGCAATTTTCTCGGCGTACTCTTGGTCTGTCCAATTTTGTGTGCCTGTGCCGTATAGCTTAGGCTCATTAGCTTTAGCCTCAGCTACCGCTTGCGCGTGTGCTTCTAATTCTTGTTGATATTGCGCTTGTTGTTGACGTATTAATTCATTACGCGCATCAATCTGCCGTCGATATTCAGCGTCTTGCATCCTCTGCAATTCCATACGCATCTGCGCCATGTACGCAGCGTCTGCTTGGGTTTTGTTTTCATCATTTATTCTTTTTTGTATTTCGTGTCTTTGCATAGAATCAGCAAGAAAACCCGCAGCAGTACCAACACCAAACGCGGCCATGTCACGGGAGTCACGCAAACGTGGTCCGGTATAAGGAGCAGACTCCGTTTGGTTATCCTCTATGTCAAGTTCTTGTATTGGAGCAGACTGAGGTACTTCAAAAGTTTTTGTATTTTCGGCGCCCATATTAGTAGGTTACCCTTTCATTCTTTTAGTTTATCTCGCTCTACGATATGGAATGAGCGCCGCTTGAGACTCTTTAATTTGGTCAGCAACCATTCTCTTATATTCCGTACTTCCCTTAAATTCACGCCAGCTCAGGCCTGCGTTCTTTGCATTTTCCCACGCACCTTGTGTTTGTTCAGCATGAGACGTAGCAAGTTCAACAGAGAGCGCCATAAGTTTAATGATACCTGCCGTTGAACGATTAGGATCAGCAATCGCCTCCGCATACATGACACGTTCTTTATCAGAAATTGCACCTTGGCCTTTATTGGCAACCGCAGTAAACGCAAGTGTAAGTCTTCCAAGGTCTGATAATACTAATTGCCTTTTTTCTAGTAATGGGTTTGATCCGTCAGCTCTTTGATTTCTTACAACGGCTGGAGTCGTCTGAATTGCAACATCAGTAAACGCTGGTGCAGACAATGAACCAAAAGGTGTGTTAATACCTTTACTAATAAAATTAAGCACCGCCGATTTAACCGTACCTTGATTTAATGTACCGAAGAGGTCATTCTGCATTTCTTTAGGTATGCTGTCTATGGTGCTCTTTATGCGATGAGAGTAAATTACATTTTCTCTATTTCGTCCTACTGAATCAGAAAGAGCAGTCTGCTGGGCTGCGTCTGTTTTACCCATCTCTTGAGACTCTGTCTTTTGTCCTTCAATCGGCACCAACTGAGCTTGCTTATTGACGTCAATACTAGCCCTGCCTTGCTCTTCTGCAAGTTTAATAGGTACCTCTCTACTCGCTTTCTCAAGATCAAGGGCTGCCTTTGCTCTATCACCTTCAAATGCGCTCCATCTCTTATCGGATGTAGGATATGGATTTTTTGTATTTAGCTCGGCTAGTGCCCTTGGGCTAGTAAGTGTTACGCCACCTACTGTGGTTTTAACAGGTGCCGCTGCAGGTGCCGTTGTTGTGCGTGCTGCTGCAGGTGCCGGTGCCGTTGTTGTGCGTGCTGCTGCAGGTGCCGGTGCCGGTGCCGTTGTTGTGCGTGCTGCTGCAGATGCCGATTCCTTTGCTGAAGGCAATGGACCACGGGATATTAAATTATCATATACTGAAGATTGAGGAGGTTTTGATTCAACAGAAGACAAAGGACCCACTGAAGTTTGTTGCGGTGAAAGGCCAAGGTTGCTACCAATAGCTTCTATTTTCGGCACCGTTTTGTTAAACCCTGGTTTATCAGGATCAGGCACCTCAACATAGTCACCGGCGTTAGAAGCCAAGTGAGCTAACATTGCGTTTTTGTAGGGGTCTGTACCTTCTATAAGTCCAGCGGAGTCGAGGTTTCTTTGCAGGTCAGTTCGTTTAGTTAAAGCGATTAACTGTTTTTCTGCTTCTAAAGGATTTTGCTCATGCATGTTACGCAATATCTGCTGCTGCTGAGGCGAGAGAGCGTTAAATGTTTGCTGCATCTTTGCCGGAGAGACACCACCATCGCCCTGACCGCCCTGACCGCCCTGACCGCCCTGACCGCCTTGACCGCCTAAACCGATAGACTGTGCAAACTCCTGCCTACGTTGAGCTATTTTAGCGCGTTCTTGAGCCTGACGCGCCGTCTCAGTGTCCAACTGCGATACACCCAACTGCATGTTGAATATGTCTTGATCGCGTTGACGTTGCTTATCAGCATAGCCGGCCACACGCTCCTGAAACGACGTGTTGGGGCTCGGACTATAGATAGACAAACGCTCAAGTAACGCACCGAAACCTGAACGCTCCGCCTCACGTTGTCTAATCAATTCAAGTAGACGATTGCGAACCTCCATACTATTTTCTGGTTCTAAAGAAACGCCTTTCGTGCCTGCAATCGTTATGCCTTTTTTATTGGATCCAGGTAACGGTTCTTCTGTGCCGGCGGGGAGTCCACCTACTATTTGAGTATCCTTATCCATTTACATTTCCATTAAATAGTGATTGTAGAGCCGGTGTCCGAATCAGGGGCTGGATTTATAGGAGCATTTGTAGGTGGCGAGTAAGTTATGGATCCGGTAGACGGATTTGATTTAAACATGTCATCGTACCAGCTATATCCTGTTTTTCCAGACAATAATTTAGTCAAATCTAACCCTGATAATCCAATTGATTTACCAATGTCTGAAATTGCACCAATAGAACTGAGTACGTTTTGGTAATCACTTTGGCTTTGTGTCTCAGTTTTTGTTGAGTTCAATGTAGGTGCCATCGCGCCCATAATGTCTTCATACTTAGAGTAAGCAGGCAGACCACCAGCCAACTGAGCGTTGTGTAAGTTAAGTCCCTGAGTACCGTATTGTTGTTGCAGGTTACCCACGCCAAGACCAGCGTTAATTGATTGCGTTTGTGCGTCTAACATCGCCTTGGCCTGCTGTTCTTGCATAGTAGTTAACGCACCACCACGCGCGGTTTGAGTTGCCGTCTGACCACGCAAGGAACCAAAGTTACCGCCGCCAATACCAACCGCACCCTCTTTGCCTGTAATGCCAGGCAGCATTTGATTTAACTGTGCGTTCTGCGCACTAAACAAGCGACCAAGTGGAGACGCGGTGTTTATCGTGCCGTCTGCATTATAGGCGGTTGCGTTGCCCTTCTGTATGTCTAGCAGGTTGTTTGTTGCTTGAGTATACGCGTTGTCAGGCTTACTAAAAGCATCGGTGACCCCTGTGAGTACGGTGCTACCATAAGGAGTCGCAGCATCTAACGCTGTTTTAGCACCCGTGGCCGCAGCTTTTTGTGCATCCGAATACCACGAGGGTAATTCGGTGGTTGTGGTTCTGCTGACGTCAAATACGTTGCTCATGTTCTGTGACCTTTCTGCATTGCAGATGATAAATATTCTAAGGGACCTTTACTTTGCGGAGGCAAGTCCTTAGGGTTGTGTGCTTGTTTGTGGTTACGAATCTCGTACATAAACTTCTCTAATACACCGGCGCCAGCTTCACTGGAACCGTTGCCTAACGCCGATACAACGTCAGCGGGTATAACAAATTCGTTATTGGCCAACATGGCAGGCACGCTGTCTGATGTGCCATCACCATCACCACGAACGTACATGTTGCCAAGACCACCCTGAGAGTAAAACTGAGGGTCACCAGCGGGGTGTGTGGTTGCTAAACCACCCGCAGCAAAACCAGACCACGGGCTTTCTTCTTGCGGATCATATTGCCCCGTATTGCCTTTAGCATACATATCAAAGATAGGTGCCTGTGTCGTTGGGTCAAAACTGGATGAGCCTGTGTTTAAATCACTCAACGTCTTTTCCTCTGTTGGAGATTGGTTAGGGATTGATGGACCCATTCCAGCTAAAGAGAACAGAAGAGGGTTAAGCATGGGAGTCTCGTCGCCAATTTTTGTGTAGCTAAATTGTGCAGCCGGTAAGTAGTCGGGGGTCATACTTCCAGGTAATAATTTTTGACCCGTGCTTCGATTGTACCCACCCGACCCACCTGACCCGCCAGGTTGTGTCGTGCCGGTCGTACCCGTTGTACCTGTCGTGCCTGTCGTGCCTGTCGTGCCTGTCGTGCCTGTCGTGCCTGTCGTGTCCGTTGTGGTTGTTGTATCCGCTGTACCCGTAACGCCTGTACCCGTAACGCCTGTACCCGTAACGCCTGTACCCGTAACGCCTGTACCCGTAACGCCTGTACCCGTAACGCCTGTACCCGTAACGCCTGTACCCGTAACGCCTG
>Ga0114976_10000038_pt1 | contig 63169 bp, 100 predicted proteins | sample S_130805_EF_Meta_FD_87319 | JGI IMG/M metagenome (GOLD analysis project Ga0114976, IMG submission 87319) | Freshwater microbial communities from Lake Simoncouche, Canada to study carbon cycling - S_130805_EF_MetaG | ecosystem: Environmental > Aquatic > Freshwater > Lake | place: Lake... | reverse complement strand
GTGAAATAGCCATGTTTTATTCTCCTAGTTAAGCTGTGTAAGTTGTGCCTGTAAGGGCAGTCAACTGTGGGTTGTTAATCTTCACAATTACTTCAGGATAAACTAATGTAGTTGAAAAGTAGTATGCAGTATCTGGAACTAAACCAACAACTCTCCATGGGAGTGTAGTTGTATCACCAGCACCGTTAGCAGGTTTAACAATAGATGCTTGTGAATCGCCTGTTGTTGTAGAACCTGTGCCGTTTTGAATCTCAGCTACGTTAGTACCTAAGATAGTTGCATTAGCATAAGTTACTGTGCCAGCTGTACCAGATGTTGTTACTGCTACTTTGAATTCAGCCATTGGATCAACCACTACATAAGCAATAGCATTAGTAACGCTAGTACCTGGATAGTATTGAGCTTGAACTGTTTGACCTGATGAATTAACATATTGCACACCCATGAAAACACCAATAATAGTGCCTGTAGTAGTTGCGCCTGATAATTCAATTGTACCACCCGCTACGAGTTTAACTGATGCACCGTTATAGATTGCAGTATTATAAGAACCTGAAATAGGTAATTGTAATGTTGCGCCAGCATATGCAATGCCGTCTACACGATTAATCGGTTTAAAACCGTACGGAGTACTTACGGTTGGATAAGCCATAAAAATCTCCTAATATTAATAAATTAACCTTTGCCAAAACTAGTGCTAGATTTCTTCTCATTAAAAAGAGGCATTCTAGGGTCATTTTGACGCATAAGATTATTATCTACAGCATCAGTTTGCGATTGCGTTTGTTTATCGTAATATGCTGTTCTTTGCTCGACCAATTCAACAGGTGTCTTGCAAAGTAATAATCCGCCAATCTCAATGTTGTCTTTATAACGACTATTGGGATCAGCTAACAGTTGAAACTTAGGTTGCTCTTCTGCTCTTACAGGTTCCCAGCCTTCTCTAAGTTTAGCACTAAGATTGCGTGGGTCTGGTGAGTCCAGCATTGAAACTCTAATCCATCTATATTTGTAACCAGGCTCTTTATCAGGTTCTGGTAACAACTCAGGAGCTTGCCACTGTTTAGGGCGTTCTTCCTGTTGACGGGTATCTACTTCACGGGGAATTCTATTTTCAGCCATTTTGGGACTCCAATTTAGTTAATTCCATAGCATATTGCTCTGGAGAAAGTTTAAACTTCTTAGCCAAAGCTAATTGTGTCTGCGTCAATCTAATCTTTTTTGGGGATGTAGAACGAGTAGCAGGCGCTACGACCGTTGAGGATTTTTGTCTGACTGAATCTTTGGTTTCAGCAGTTGATTCACCAGCAAATTTCTCTGGAAATCGTTTATGCATCTCGGTATCTATTGAACTCCAGTAGTGATCAGAGCCAATTGGGACTCCATCACGTTCTAGCCTTCTATGAATACCCATTGCAAGGAAACTCATGTCGTCATCTGTACCATACCAGCTATTTTTGTCTAGCCATGCTTGGGTTTTTGAATCCAAACGAGCAGGTTGTGACTGTTGTAACTGTGATTTTACAGCATTTTCTTGATTTTTGAAAGATTCTTCATCATATTGGTACTTATAATTGTCATACTGGTTCATTTTAAGCTTTGCTTCAGTTAATTGCTCCTGAGCATTTACCAATAATTCAGAATCACCTGAATCGTAAGCCTCTTTGTAAGCTTTTTTAGCTACTTCAAGGTCTCGTGCAGCAGAAACTTTAACATTATCGACTAAAACCTTTTCGCCAGAGGTTAAATCATCCTTTAGCTTCTTGTTTTCTTCTAATATTGTCTGTGCTACACGGATAGCTTCTTGTTGTTCACGTAAAGCTTGTTCTTTTTCTCTACGTTCATCATTAATAAGCTTCTTCATTTGTAGTAAACGTTGTTTAGCTTCCTTAGAATATTCTTCCAAGTCGTCATTTTCAACTTCTTCTACAATTTCTTTAGGTAATGGTGTTGAATTTCTTTGATCTTCTTCAGGGCGATCATCAATCACCTCAATTTCAATCTCATTTTCTTCAGCATTTACCTTTTTTTCTGGTTCTTCCATTTCGTCTGGAAATTTAAAATCATTATCAGCCATTTATATTCTCCTTAAATGCGACTAATGCCACGAGGATCTTCTACGATACCTTCGACACTATCATCATTGATTATTCGGAATTCCCTATTGTGAATTTTCAAGCGAGTGCCTGAATTAGGGCGGGCTAATATGAAGTCTCCAACCTTACACCAAGGACCTGAAGGAAATCTTTTTTCATCCTTGTAACAGTCTGGACCCATTTTAACTACAAAAAATACTGTAGATAAAAGTTCTTCATTTCTCATTGTTTGATCGGATTTAACTAATCCACTTTCAAACTCTTTTTCTGCTTCTGGTATCGCACATAAAATACGATAGCCTGATACTTCTGGGAGTTGCTTTGCTTTTTCTTCATCCGTTTGGGGAAGTGTTGTTGCCTGGTTTACATCATCGGTGTTTGAGCCGATTAGTATTTCACTCATCTGAGTTCTCCATGTGTTGTTTTAGGTCCTTGATATAACGATATACGGATAGAAGACCTGATATCTTTCCGCACATATTTTGGTATTCAGCGAAGTCTTTGGCTGCGCCTGTACCTAAATGTTCTTGTAGATTTGCTACTTGAGCATTAATTTCATTTACTACTGCATCTAATTCACTCATTTAGTTTCCTTGTTTGAAGGTTGTTGTTTGTTTTGTATTTGTCTTTCTTGTAAAGACATTTGAGCTTTAGCCTTACCAATGTCATTGCCAATCTTCATACCTTCCAATCTTTCTTTAGAAGCTAGATGAGCTTTTTCAGATTGAATCTTAGCACCTACTTGCATGCCAGCAATTTTTTCTTGTGTAGCTAATCTTTGTTTTTCAATCTCAAGTTGATCTGCCTTAGAAGCTGCATCAATTTGTAGTTTCTTCATCTTCATATCAACTTCTTTAGCCTTCAATTGAAGCTCTTGTAATTGCATTTGAATAATTGGATCTTGAGCTGCTTGCTGTGCTTGTTGAGCTGCAATTTCAGTTTGATTTTGATTAAGAAGTTGTTGAGCAAAAGGAACTGCCATTTGAGTAATTTGCATTTCCATTTCTGGTGACATTCTCTTGTCTTCATTATCAAGCGAAGGAATAGATATACCAGCCATTTGTTCTAATTGACGTTGGTATTCCATGCCTACATGTTCTGTAATATGTGCTTGTAATGCAGCAGCAATGACTGGAGCTTGTGGATTTTGACCAATAAGTTGTTTTACTTTTGGATCATTCATCATAGCCATATGGATCTGAATATGTGACTTATGGTCTTGGAAAATAAATGCTTTTAATGGTTTACCTGATAAAGCCTGTACGTTTTCAGATACAGCATTCACTGGCGTCATATCTTCTGGAATAGCTACTAACTTATCTGCATTTTTAATACCTAAAGCTTCTAGCATTTGTCTATGTAAGTAAGGTAAGTTATAAAGCTGTGGTGCTGTTTGTGATAACTGTAATACAGCTTGGTATTGAACTACCTTTTGTGACATCGTAGCTGCATTAGGATCTGATACTGGAATGATATTAACTAATGAATAATCAGATTTACGTGCTTTGCGATTACCTGTAGAAGGCTCATATGAGTAATCTTGTGGTGCATACTCAGAAATAATCTTCTTAAGTAGTCTAAACTCTTTCTTCATTGCAAAGTGAATACGAGCTTGAATAGCTGACATCACTTTTAATGTACGCTCAAGAATAGCTAATGTAGTGCCTACAGGGCTGTTAGCTGACATATCAGAAACTTTTAAGTCTCCAGCTGCAGCAAAACGTCTACCTTCATCAATAATTTGATTAAGTAATTGGATAAGCGTTTGTGATGGTTCTTTGTACGGCAACGGCATGATATTGTCTTTCATCGTGCCAGAAGGTACATCTACGTCTCTAAACTCACCTGGAGCAATTGGTGTATCATCACCCTTAACTCTAAGGCCACGAGTTTTAAATCCACCAGGTAGGTTTGCCAGTGATCCAGCGTCTACTAATTGTCTAAGTATGGATGTTCCAGATTTAGCAAAACCGCCTATTAGATGGATAAGACCAAATGCATAAATACCAAAACCTGGTATGTATGTGTAATGTACAAAGTGTTGACGCTTTTGATGCGTATCATCATCAGGCTCCCAGTTACGTCTAATAGCTAGGATCGTACTTGTATTCTTTTCAATGGTAACTACATATGGAAGCGCTAGTCCAGTAGCCTTACCTTTTTTATCTGTATGTTCAAAACCTGGAAGATCCAAGTCAACATGCATTTCTAAAATTTTATAACGATCATCAGTTGTTGCACGGAAGCCTAACTTCTCTGCAATTTTCTTTTCAACTTCATCTAAGTTACTTTGTGGTTCACCAATTTCTACATCACGATAAAATCCAGCCAATTGTAAACGTTTTAATTCATTTTCTGTCTTACGCATGACATGAGTTACACGCTCAGATTGTTCAAGACTTGATGCGCCATAAGGCATGACTAAATCTTCTGCTGGTACATACATAGATACTTGACGATCTAACGCTGCATCTACATAAACCTTTTTAAATCCATTACCTGATAAAGCTACGCCCCATAACATTCTTTCATGTTCAGGTCTATACTCTGGCATTGCATCTGTCAATTCAAAGTTCATGTCCGCTACCACACGGCCCATGGCATCTTTTTTCTCTTGAGTTTCTTTACCCACAATCTCACCCTTAACTGGGCCTGATGCTGGGAATGTATCCATGATTGTTTCTGATTGGAATTTGGTTACAGCTTCAGCTAGAATAGGATGATAAACGCCACAAGCGCCATCCCATGGCTCTGATCTTTCGTCAATCTTAAGCCCTAGTAAATCTAATCCATCTACATAAGTTTGAATCCAATCACGTCTTGAATCAACGTCTGCATCAAAATCGCCTATTAAGTCACCAGCAAGTTCTGTTAACTCGCCTTCATCCATGTATTCAGATAAGTTATCGGCAAAGTCTTCTTTATCTTTTTCTTCTGGACCTAAATTGATTTCCAAACCGTCTATATTCATATGAACGGCATCTGGATTTACAATTTCTATTTCCATATCTGGTTGCTGGGAGTCTATACCTGATAGACCTTGAGGAGCTTCGTAGAGGGCTTTATCAATTGACATAATAATCCTTTAATGGTAGATACAATATTTTAACCTTTTTATTAATAATAAGCCACCTTTCTGCGGAACTCACGTGGCTCATCTGGCTCGTCTGAAGGCAGGGTTACAAAGCCTCCACGTCTAAATCTAATAAGTGCTTGAGTGCTTGAGTCAACCAAGTCATCATGGTCTGAATTAGGAAATGCTGCCATTTCTTCTATGACTTCTTCTGCCCAACGTTTTCTTGGCGCCCACACCTTACCCGATGCGAATAAATCGCTCACTGAGTTGACCCGTGATATCTTATCGTTACCACGAGTTGGCGTAAATTCTTGAACTGGGATTCCCATCCGTCTTAGTTCAAAAATTAAAGGCGCACCTGATGCTTTAGCTTCCACGATGAATGCATCGGGTTGCCATTCTTGGTAGTATTCCAAAGCTCTTTGTTTCAACTCTGGAAACTCCATGCGTTCTTTTAATGCGTCAAGCAAAATAATATGCGGATCGTTTTCATTTTCATCTTTATAGAAAACACCCCATGTTGTACATGCAGAATAATCTGCACGTTCAGATTTGGTAAAGGCTGTGTCCCAGCTTTGAATAATAAATTCACATCTTGGTGGTATGTCTTTTTCCCATACTTGCCACCACTCACGTTTGACAAGCGCACCTTCTTCAGAGGTAGGGTTTTGTTGATACTGAGCTTGCCATTTACTTAACGGCAATTCAATGCGTAGTTTATCTAGTTCTTCATAAGACCAGAACTCTGGCCATAAAGGTTTTTCAGAAGGTAGGATTGCTGGAAGTTCAATGATTTCCCATTCATCTCCATCACGATCCATCATACCTTGAACAATTTTACCAGTCAGATCTCGCTTGGCCCAACGAGTCATAACGACTACAATAGAACCTCCTGGTTGAAGACGTTGACGAGGACCAGAGGTATACCACTCAAAGACCTTATCGTATACGGATTGATCTCCAGCAGCTAATGCCGCTTCTTGTTCCGAATGCGGGTCATCAATGATGAGAAGATCTGCTCCTTTACCAGTGACAGTACCACCAACACCGATAGCAAAATACTCACCATTAGCATTAGTAGACCAGCGGCCAGCAGCTTTAGAGTCAGAACGAAGGGCAACATTTGGAAATATTTTACCATAGACTTCAGAGTCTACCAGATTTCTGACCTTTCGTCCAAACCCAACTGCTAATTCTGCTGTATTTGAGCATTGAATAATTTTTTTGCCAGGAAAACGTCCTAAGAACCAAGCAGGAAGTAAATAAGATGCAAACTCAGACTTAGTATGACGAGGAGGCATGTTAATAATAAGACGTTTAATTTTTCCATTAGCTATGTCCTCAAACTTTTTAGCCATCACAGCATGGTGACGACCATGGATAAATCCTGGCCACATTGTGGTTACAAACTTCATGAAGTCTTCTACACCTTCTTCACGAAGCAATGCATTGTCATATTCACGGACTTGCTCTAATACCATAGCCTGTTCTTCAGACGATAGCATATTCATTAGCTCTATGACTTTATCACTCAAGATCACGTACCTTTAATCCAGCTGGCCTGATTGATCTTGCCCGCCCCTTGACCCCTTTGCAAACCCCAAGTTCGATTAGGATATGCATCTTACGGGCAATATTACCTCTACCTTTTGCGCCCGTTAGACGCACCACGTCATCCACTGTAGGTCCAAAGCCGTATCTTTTCCAGAACTCATCTACAATAATGAATATTTGTTTTTGTGCTGGGGTCATTTGTTCTTTTTAAATCCATCGTTATGTAAAATGTCTACATACTTCTTAACCACCTCGCCTGTAGACTTATCCAGCTCGTATTCAGCCAATTGTTTTATCTTTGCATATTGCTCATCTGTAAGTTGGCCGTCATCAAGTTCATATTTATATTTTTTCATATAGCTTGACCCAGGACATGTAAGTCGTACATAAGGGCAATTAAGACAATCAACATCAAAAGCAATCCAAATAGTTCACTGTTTCTCATTTTGCCCCCTTGTGACAAAGTTCAGTCCATATTCTGTATATGGCCATAATAGAAGTAATCATATAGATAAGGAAGACATAAGCCCATAGGAGATGGTCATAGATATAGTCAATGTCTATACGTTCATAAATCATTTAGAAATATCCCATGGGTCTATAGGGGACCCTAAATTAGAAGGGGGGGTGTTTTCTATAGGCGCTTTCTCAAAAGACTCCCAAAAATTAGATACCCCCTCCCCCTCTGTAACCACAATTTCAGTAGGGGTACTATCTGTAAAATTAGATAATTGTTTGTCTGGAATACTATGACAAGGGCTGGCTGCCGAAGCCGTCAAATTTTGGGGGGTCGGAGTGGGTGGGGTCGTCAAGATCTCCCTTTCTTCGATCTCCGGATCTGTTTGGACTTGGACTCCGGTTGGATCTGTCTCCGGATCTTCTGTCTCCTGATCTTCGATCGTTGGGAGCTGGTCGATCGTGATCGGATCGTCTCCGGTGATCTCCTTCAGTAAGTCTTCTGCGTCTTTCTTTCGGTCTATAGATAAAGATCTGCTGGATCTGATTGCTTCTGCCAAAGTAGATATGAGCTTGGACTTGGCTTCGCTAGTGGTGGCGGTCTGCTGGATCTCCTTCCTCTCTTGGAAGAGTGCAACGTCTGACATTTTACCTATAAGCTCTAGGCATCTGACCTGAATGGCTGGGGGGATCGTAGGATCTAGAGCCTTCTCGGTTAATTGTTGGATAGCTAATGCCCTTAAATGAGCAGGGAAAAGGTATTTCTGTGCCTCTATAGCAAGTCTTATCTGCTCTGCATGGGTGGAGACTTGGGGGTTCTGTAGGAGCTTCGATCCTTCACGGCTTCTTGTGTGGCTTGTCCCCTTCGATGCATAAGCTTTCTTATATGCTCCGGCTTTGGTCGCTCCCTTGGCTATCTCTTCGGCAAAGGCTTTCTGTTTGTGAGTCAAGGTGTTGGACTCTGCTTTGTTACCGAGTAAGATCTCCTCGATGGGTAGCTGGTCGAGTGCTTCTCGGATCTGTGATCTGTTTATCTTCATGGGTATAAAGTCGGAACAATAATGAAAGGATCATTTTACTCTATATCTGCTTAAAAAAGAAGCACCTTGGCTTCCATAAATCGATTTAGAGACACGATCTCTCCCTATGTGATATCTCACTATAGGTATTATTAGATGATTCGATGCTGGGCTGACCGCTTCGCTTTTAGCCATATAAATACAAGGGGGCGAGAAAGTTTTCAGGGCTGGTGCTGGTCTTGCTGGTCGAGTGCCGCAAAAGTGACCGGATCGAGCCACCGAAAATAAGTGATGAAAATACTTGCAAATCTTTATTATTTCGTGAGAAGATCTCATTTAGTGTAAGACGGCTGGACTCGGTTCATCAGCCTATAAGCTTTCACCAGCTGACCAGAGCTGTAAATGCTGGGCGATCGATGCGGACGCCTGATGTCTAGGACAATTCGATTAAGTGGAATCTTCAAGCCTATTCGCAAGAGTGGGCTTGGGGGTTTAAACTAACCCAAGGAGAAAGCATGTCAAAACTTCAAGAAGTAGAAAAAGAAATAGAAAGATTAAGGGACTTGGTCGCAGAAAAGAAAAAGCAAAAGCGAAGGATTGCTGATGCCTTAAGTCTTTTAGAATCAAATAAAGCCGATCTGCTGGGAGAGCTGGACGACTTACTCTCTAACCTTACTTATTATTACCAAAAGCACAAGGATCTAACATGCACTATTTAATCTTTAAAGCAGTGCTTCAAAGTATGTGGCACGATCTAACAATCAAAAAAGAAAGGGAATACCTATGCAATCGCAACGTCAATTTTACGTATTAAGCAGAGATTCGATCCACTCGAAGCCGGAAGAGTGGGAATATCAGACAGAAGAAGAAGCCCTGACTGAAGCCATAAGGCTTTTAAAAAGGGGCGACTTGGTCGAGTTTGGCGAAGAAATCGCAGTGGGGTGGTGACATGATCGAGCCAAGAAAATTCACTACCAACGATCTAGATCTTGAAACCGCAGTGGAGCTACTCGAAAACTTGCTGGGGGCTTCCAGCGATCCGGAAATCGTTCAATATGACGAAGAAAGCGGACAAGCTTTCATTGATCTATATTACAAGCACCAAGAAGACTAGAATCGCTTCCAAGCTTATTCCATCGAGTGAGCTTGGGGATCGGTTTTCGATCATTTAAGGAGAGAGCATGAAAGACAAAAAGAAAGCTTTGGAAGCATGGAAAGAAGATCATTTTGGAAGCTCTGAAGGCTTTGAAAGTGATTGGGAAGCAGAAACCAAGGAAAGCCTTCTCGAAGTTTGGGAAGGTCGTTTTTTGAATGATGAAGCGGACTTATATTAAGGAGAAAGCATGAAAAAGAAAACACTAGCACAAGCAATTAAAGCCGAGCTGGATCGTAGAGATCCGGTGACCTATTGCTTTATTTATGAAGCTTTAGAAAGGTTATCAGCTGGGGTCGTGGAAGATCGAGAGAAGATTCTCTCTTCTGAAGAGTGGAAGGGGTCTCTAATAGCCCCTGAAGCTTGGATTCGATCAGCTGAAGGCATTCAAAAATTAATTAAATCACTTTAAGGAGACACCATGAAAACATTAGAAAAGGCAGTCATCGAGCAGTATGGAACAAGGGAAGAATTTCTCGAAGCAATACCGGACATTATGCAAGGCGGAGCTTCTGCAGGGGTCTCCGGTTTCATTTATTATCATGAGACCTTGGACTTTACGAAGAAAAACTTCGATCTAATTATCCAAGCTCTGAAAGACGATGCAGAAAACTTCGGCTTGGGTCTTTTGGAGATGTTAAGGGGTTTTAAATGCTTCGAAGGCATGTCAGAAGATGAGATCGCTTCCGGTCTTTATGATCCGAAGTCAGAAGATCGGACTAGTGTCTATAATGGCTTGGCTTGGTATGCTTTGGAGTCGGTCGCATGGTCGCTGGGTGATAAGTAGGGCATTCTTCAAGCTCATTCACAAGAGTGGGCTTGGGGGCTTGTCTTTGAGCCATAATGGAAAAGGGGAAATTTTATGGAAGTCAGAACAGAAGAAGAGATTCTCGCATGGGAAAAGCAATGCTACGGCATGCCGTCTCGCTTGATCGATGATCTAGTGTCGGAAGATGCTGGGTCGATCTATGATGCTTGTATGACCTTGGCTGGTCATCTCTCTAATTTGCAAGAAAGATTTTGCTATCAGGAGTCGGACGATCAGACGCCTGAAGAGAATCATCTCCGGCAAGAGCTGAATGTCGCAAAGTATATTTTGTTTAAATATATTATGGACAGAGTAAGGGGGGCGGATCTATGAGCTTTTGGACTCGCCAAAGTATTATCTTTTTAACACTTGGGACGGCACATCTAGCCGTCTCAATCCTATGTCTTCAAGCTGGATCGATAGATATATTTCAAAGTCAATGGCTGGGGGGACTTTTTGAGCTGGTGTTAGGAATGGGATTTTTAATCAAAGGGGAATTATCATCATGAAAAAGATTAGTTTAGATAAAGAAAAGCAAGATCGCATTATGTTAAGAAACAATTTTTTCAGTGGCAATTACTTTCATTTTGCAGATCCAAGGACTCAAAGAGAAGCTAGTTTTTTTAAGCTTGTTAGGACTTGGAATGCTCAATCAATTATTAGAGAAAGGTTTTAATCATGGGAACAAGGTCATTAACGTATATTTATAACGATGCAGACATGCCATTGGTATGTATTTATAGGCAGTATGACGGCTTTCCGTCCGTGCATGGTCAGGAATTGGCGGAAGTATTAGTAGAAACCAAGAACAATGGTATTGAATGCTTATCGGCTTCAGTCGTAGAAAAGCTCAAGAATGGTGATTGGGGTAACACTTATCTCTATCCGCCTTTTGCAGAACAAGATTGTGGTCAAGACTATGAATATATTATCAAAGACGATATAGTCATGGTTATGAAGATCGGCATCAAGGGGGATAAGATCAAGCTCTTCGAAGGGTTTTATCCGGAGTTTAGATTCTTTTGTAAAGGACATGATAATAAACAAGTCGCATAGTATTATCTCCAAGCTTCTTGATTCAGGGAGCTTGGGGGCTGATATTAGCCATTCACGAAAGGGAAATATATGAGAGTATTATCTTTGAATGTATTTAGTTTTAATGAGCTATCTGAAGAAGCACAAAAGAAAGCTTGGGAGAATTACGTCAATAGCAATCATTTTGAGTATATTTGGGTAGATGAAGGTATAAAATCTATCAGGGCTTTTGCTGATGCTTTTGGCGTTGGTTTAAAAGACTATGAGATAGGCACTTACGGAAGATGTTTTATTACGACTGATGCGACTAATGATGTATTTAGGGGCATAAATTTTGATAAAGCTATCAAGCTTATTGATACCCATCAAGACGGCTATTGTGTCTACTTTGACTTAAAAGAAGCATTTATTGATTCAGTAAAGATTAATGGGAATATCAAAGGTGCTTTTGAAGATGCTATTGAAGCTGGTCTTAAAAGTATAAAGTCTGACATGGAGCATCAAGAGACTTTTGAGTATTACAAAGACATGGTCGATGCTAATGACTATGAATTTTATGAAAATGGCGATTTAATTTAAGGAGAGAATGATGCATAGCAAAGTAAAAGAAGAAAAACTATTCAGCATTGTGAGTGATCTGCACGATGTAGAAGTAGAGCTATTTGATCGAGCTGGTAATGATTTTGATGAGATGTTAGCTAAACAATTGCAAGGTGCTAGAAAACAATTAGAAAACTTAATGAAAGGGGAATTACATGCCTAATTGGTGCAGTAATAATTTAAGAATCACAAGCAAAGATTCAGCAAAGATACAGAAGCTTGTAGATGCATGGACTTCCGGTCGCTTCATGCAGACTTTATATCCATGTCCACAAGATCTTCAAGACACCATAGCTGGATCATATAGCGATGATGAAAAGCAAAAGGAATTGGAGATCAAGGAAAAAGCCAATATCGAGAAGTATGGGTATGCAAATTGGTATGATTGGTGCGTAGCAAAATGGGGAACAAAATGGGACATCGATACTGATGCCGGTGAAGCATATGTCTCCGGTGATACTTTCTATGCAAATTTTGATACCGCATGGTCTCCGCCAATTGAATTCTTTATCTACTTGGACGGCAGGAACAGAGACGTTGAAGATCAGAATGATGACTATGATATAGAATGCGACTATGAAGAAGAAGGTATGGGCTTCATTGGGAAGTATTCTACTAAATATGGTGAAGATACAAGAAGCAGAGAAAGCGAGTGAGATCCGATAGCATTCTTAACCGAGTGCTATCTGATTATCATTTGATAATCGTAACCAAAGGAGAGAGATATGGAAAAGTTTCAAACAAGAGTATTTTTTGATGCTTATATCGACTTGGAAGTGGAAGCCGGTGCTAGATGGGAATCTGCTTTAATCGCAAGAGACAAGGCTTGTATTATGGATAGAGATGATCTTTTTAATAATATAAAGCTATCTTATGCTTTTGTCGAAGTCGATGATGGCGATACGTTGCCAAAATTTGAACCAGCAGAGGAGCATTATGTATGAGAAAGTTTTTAATCGAAGCATATGAAAAAATTGTTTATCAAGTAGAAATTGAAGCCGAAGATTATCACGATGCCCAAGAGAAATTTTGGTGTGAATATCCGGATTTAATATCTTTTAAAACGGAAGAAGCAATCATTACTTTTATAGGGGAGAGTCAGCAATGAATAACGATAAAGTATTAGATTGGACTAGTAACGATATCTGTTACGATCCGGCTACAAAGACTATATTTGGTCAAGTAACATGTAATGGAGCTAATAATTTTAAAGCGGTCGCATTTGGTCGTGATCTTGGAAGTTTTATAGATCGCCAAGTAGCTATTGATCGAGTGTCTCACGTTGTTAAAGTGGGTCGTTTTATTGATCCAAGGGACTAGGAGATCATTATGACTAAAGTGCCAATTGGTAAGGAGCTGGATCGCCTACGAGATCTTATTTTAGATCTTGGCTGGGAATGCCAAAGAATGAGTAGTGGCGGAGTCGAAGAGTATAATGAGATCTGTCGGATCTTGGACATCGAAGAATACACGGAGACTTGTGGTAGGTAGGTGGGGGCGTGTGACTATAAATGCACGGCTGAAGGGAAAATTTCTATTTTTTACATGAAAGGTGAAAATTATGAGTGTTAAATGGCATGGCAGGGCTTATTGTGCAAATCCATGGAGAGCTGAAGATATTTCATGCATGAAACCGGAGTGGACAATGAAAAAGTGTGAAGAGTGGTTGAGTGACCATGAAGATAAAATTCAAGATCGCTTAACCGAATTGGGTCATGAAGTGATTGATTCATTTTTACAAATGGAAGGGGACGATGATGAGTAATTGCGAGTGGTGCGGTGAAAGTGAAGACTATATAAAAGAAACAGGCGAGATGGAAGACTTGTTATGTGGTGCTTGTCTAAACTTTTATGAGAAAGGCGTTACTTACGAAGAATTATTAACAGGAAAGCATAAAGGGGGAAGCGATGATTAATTATGATGCAGAAATAAAGTATGAAGCCAATAAAGAATATACAAGGGAAGAGAAAGAGTATTTTCTAGCACGACAAGCATTCGATTGGATCACGTCAGACTATAGCGTGAATGACAATTGGATATGGAATATAGTAAACAATGGCATGGAAGACAAAGGAGTTAAGGAGCTAACCGATGCAGAGCTGGAAGAAGAATGGTTAGAGTTAAAAGAATCTAAAGACGAAGAGCTTGAATACAAGGAGAACAATAATGAGTAAGATGAATGTAGGTGATATTTTGCATAACGGAGCTAAAGTTATGGCATTTTTTGAGAATGAGAAGCATGGTGTAGTGTTAGCTCGATGGATTAACGACATTACGCCATATGTGACATGGAAGTATTTTGAAGGAGATCCTAGGTCTACGACTTGGGGTCATTATTGCCATGATTATGCTGAAGCATGGGAAGACTTTCAAAAACGTGTCAATGGTCAATTTACGAGAAAGGACTAGATATGAGTGAAGAGATTGAATTTAATCAAATAGATAATGTAGAGATTAAGATAACATTTTTAGATGGCACTACAAAAGACTTTGGCGAGGGTGATGTAAGTGGAAGCTTTAGTGAATGGCTATCTGATATTAATTATGATAAACGCACAGAACTTGAGGAGAAAAATGATGAGTGAATATGCACATTTAAAGCTATACCCCGATGACTTTCATCATGAAGATGTATGGAATGAGATATGTAAAGTATGCGAAGCAGATCCTACACATGAGATGTTAGTTATTACTTTTAAATATAAAGATGTTTATACAGAGGAGAAATTATAATGCCTTATGAGGTGCAAGAAGAATGTTTGTGTGGTGGCTGGACTAATACATGGTCATCGGAAGAAGATGACGGAACGACTATACCAACTATCTATGATACTGAAGAAGAGGCTGAAATTGCTTTAGATCAATTTTTAGATGATTGCCAAACTGCCGTAGATGATAATTATATGTCTGACGTTCCGGATCGTGATACATTTAGAATAGTCGAGGTGAAAAATGACTGAACAACAAGCTTTACAGGGGGCAGAGTTTTTTAAGTGCCAAGCCTATAAGGTAAAGAAGAAAAGTGGGACTAGCATTTATAAGTATGCTACGACTTATCTATGGACTAAAGCTCCCATTAAGGAATTCAGCAGAGACTATGAATTAGTAGTTTTGATCGCTGATTTTGGAGAAAGGGGTAAGCCATAAGGCTTATTTTAACACAGATCACAAGGGTTGTATGCTTCAAAACCCTTGTGAATACTGATAGTATGGACGTTCCATAGTAACTAAAAGGAGACTATATGGGAGAATTACAACTTGCAAGTGCGTGTCTTGCCTACGTTTTATATGGTGAAGCTGGTAGCAATTTTAATAACCAAATCGCAGTCTATCACGTGGTTATGAATAGAGCTAAAACGATCAGTCGAGTATGTGACACGATCTACGCACCCAAGCAATTCGAATACATTACTTTAATGCAAAATGGCAAAATGAAAGAGCCGGATCGCAAAACATTCTTAACCTATCAATTATTAGCGGTTAAGTTTTTAACAAAACAAAAAGGTTATACTTATAACCCTGTGGGTCATAGTCAGTTTTTCCATGATAATCGCATCAGCCCAAAACATAATGTGTTTAACAAGCCATTATTAGCCCAAGTCAATAATCTTTACTTTTATTGATCTATAATAGGTAGTTTAGATTACCAAGCTACCTATTTCTATTAATTTCTTTTTTAAAGCTTGAGAGGCTTGGAAAGTTCCCACTCTCTTATGAAAATCATTAAAATCTTCCCCGATTGCAGAGCTGATCCAATACGGCTTGCCTGTTTTCCTAGCGGTAATCTCTCCCACATGGGAATTATCATTATCGGCAACGATGAGTCCGTAGGGAAACTTCCTAGCTATGAATTGCATGTTAGATGCACTGAAACAGATGTGGATCACATACTTGATATTGCTGGTTTTGAGGACTTCTCTGATGGAGAGACCGGTCGCATAACCCTCGCAGAAAATAGGAAAGCCCTTTGCGTCAATGGTGAGAGTTGCCCCCTTGGTCGTTTGTCCCTTCAAGAACTTCTTGACCCCTTGGTTATCGATGAGTTGACACCCCACAAGCCTAGTATCGATCCTCATGGGTATAACTAACTGATCGTTCCATACATGACCCAGCTGGTTTTGAAATCCTTTGCTAATTAAGTATGGGTGAGTTTTCTTCTCTGATTGCTTTAAGATCCAACCGGCTTTTTTAGAAGCTTGATCTGCACGGATCTTCCTATCATTTTCAGAGTCAGCTATCTTTTTTAAGATTACAGGGCTTGAGGCATTTTTACCCTCTTCAATCCATTGAGCTGGTCTATCCATAGTTGACCAATTCTGCACCCAACCAATACTGCCAAGAAATTTATATCGTCCATTAGCTTTCCTAGGGTGATCGGTCGTGGGAGTTGCCACCCAGCGATCAGTGACCAAATTTTTTAGAATCAGACCATGGTTGCTGGCAAAATCTTCAAATCTCATGCTGACCTCCTATTTTGTTTTTGCATTGCTTTAACATATGCAATTGTTTTATGCTTAACCCAATTTAATGTATCAATAGAAGGCTCAACTTGTAGTTTTTTATCTAGCTGATTAGGCCATACGCCAAACTTCTCTTTATATTTATGGGAAGCCCAATTAGGATTGTAGTTTTTCTCATGAGCAATATAGAGCAGCTCTGAATAAAAGGTTTGCTTATCAAGCATAGATGTTTTTGTATTCATCTTAATTTCATACATCTCACCAGCTATTGCTTCAAACTGATTAACCGGTCTTTCGTATCCACAAGACTCACAATGCAATGCTTTAGGCGTCCATAGATATGAGCATTTAGGGCATTTAGCTTCATGCTTCTCACGTTTAGAAGGCTCACGCTTGGTCTTTTCGACCTTCTCTTCATTAAGCTCTTGGACACCGGTTTCAAATACACGATCCCAATCATCTCTGAATCTTAAATAATTACCAGAATGATCCAGCCAGAGTGCAAATTCTTTTTCTGGGTGAGGACGCATCACACGACCCATTTGTTGTATATGGCTAGATAATGACTTGCTGAATGGCCTTGCAGATACACCAATCATGACGTCAGGAACATCAAAGCCACGAGTTAAGATATCTGTAGCAATCAAGCCATGGATAGTTGTATCAGGTTTGCTAAAGTCTTCTATGACCTCTCTTTTATATTCGCTATTATCTTTGTAGGATACTGAAACAAAGTTGTATCCTGCTATGGCAAACTGCCTAACAAGGTCTTCTCCATGGGCTACACCAGCACAAAATACAATAGTCTTTTTAGGCATACCAAATATTTGATGTGTCATTTTGATCCACTCTTGCACAATGTCACCTGTGATCTGCATGCCACGTTCAGTTACTACATCTTGAGACCACTCACCACCAAGCTTTTTAGCTCCGGCCATGTTAATCTCTTTGGCAAAATAAACCTTTAATGGAGTAAGCCATTTACTTGTCACAAGACTATCTGTCGTAGATCCGCATACTACATTACTATAAAGATTACCCAGCCCCTTTGTGAATGGTGTAGCAGTTAAGCCAATGACCTTCATCTCCGGATTGTTTTCAATAAGCTTGCTGATCTGCGATCGTGTGATATGGCATTCGTCTACTACAAGCACATCTATTTTAGGGAATTGTTGTCTGCGTTCTAGTGTTTGAGCAGAACAGACTTGAATTTTTTCGTAGGTATTATATTTCCAATGGTTAGCTTGATATACGCCATGAGGTATGTTGTATTTTTCTAATCTTGAGCTGGTTTGATCTACTAACACAATACGATCTAGGATCATTGCCGATCTTAAACCTTCTTCTGCCATGGCATGCATTAAATAGATAGCAACTTCAGTCTTTCCAAACCCTGTAGGCGCATATAGAAGTTGTGATCTATGGCCTTCAGAAAATCCCTTATTCAATTGATCAATAACACCGAGCTGGTGTTCACGTAGTGCTAACATGTTGCTCCTTTCAATGTCCAAGAACCCCTTGGATTAGGCTACCGCATTTGCAGTTTGTTTTTTCTTAAAAAGTTTTTCATTCCGTTATTGGAACGAATCAACTCCGCATTACGATTCATATACATATTGCGAGTTGTAGTTGTTGCTTGTAGATCCCTTGTTAGATTTTCTATCTGCTTCCGGAGAGATGTAATCTCATGGTGGATATAAAACTTTTCAAATGGACTTGCTTCCCAATTCTGTGAGTTGATGATGTCTTTGAGTTTAGTATTTTCTATATCAAGATCTATAATTACATTAGAAAGCTCTTTGATCTTTTGTAGCGCATGTTTTAACTCTGATTCAATATCACCCATTTATAATTCTATTTTATAAGTTGATCTGTGTGAAGAGCTTAATTGGAACATCATAAAAATATTCCCCTTGACTTACTGCCTTGTTAGGTATCTCACGCACTGATGAATTTTTAATCAGTTGTGAATCTACATACCAAGCTCTCTTTATGCTCTTTGACACAACAAAGTATATAGTCCTTTTATTGTTATCAAATAATTTATCTTTTCGTTTGGGAATGTGAATGGTGTTAAAGGGACAGTGATCCCAATCTCTCATTTCTATCTCTGCATACCCAATCGCCTCTTTGTTTCTCTCTATAATTAAATCTACTGCATACTTATCCGGATTATGCCATGCGTTTAAATCCCATGTAGATTTGATATATTTTCTTACGGCTTCTCTTGCTGGTGGATCACATGCATCATGAACTTGCTGATTGAAGGGCTTTGTTTTCATAATACTTTTTGTTTCTTAACCCAAATGGCATTGGATTAGGTAATTTTATAAGACCACATCTCTCTAAATAAGCCAATCTTGTTCTTGTGGTATAACAATCCTGAATAATTTCTTTAAGAGTGCAATCAGGTTTAGCATTCATATAATAATTAATTATATCGGCTTTCTTATTGTCATCAAGCTTTGTATACATTATAACTTACTCCCAACTTCCTCAAATATTTTCTCAAATGATGATGGCTTAAAGTCTTGCTTGTTAAATTCAAACATAGTCTTTTTACCATTAGCGTGTTTAATATATCCCTTAACCAAAACATTTTCAACTATTATTGTTTTCTTTGTATCAACCATAATTATTCCTAATGTATTGTTTCACTTTTTGACGGATCTACAAGTCTTGGCACATCAGCATTCAATGTTTCTAATGCTATTTTTTGAGCTTCATCTATATCCGCTTGATTCATATCTTTCATTATGTCATGAACTAGATTCTTACAATACTGTTCTACTTCTCTTGCTGCCATGCCTTCAACAATTGCACTAGCTAATGTTTTTATTTGTTCGCTCTTCAAAATGGTGCCTCCTCGTAATCATTAATATTAAATACTTCCTTTGGTGCTTTAGGCAACTCTACCACATCTATATCAGGATGTGAATCTTTATACCATTTAGCTTCTCTTTTGGACCATCTATACTTTCGTATAATGTCTCCGTCATCTACTACTGCGTGGGTAAAATCCATATTTTTTTTTAGCTCCTTTCATTTGTTTGAGACATAGCTCCGCCTAGGGTGAGAAGAACACCTTTGACCCACAGCAGAGGAAGAGAACACCAGTGCCACCAGTCCTACACAGAGTTAATGTTCACTCGACATACAGTAGGCAAGTCACCCCAGTCCTGTATATCTTGTATGATACCCATTTAAGTTCACGAGGTTGCACGCATGCGGGTGTAAGCACGGCCTATGTATTTTTCCAAGCAGCCCATTTAGGCTCTCTGATATCGTTTGGAGTACGGAAAGATGAGAATAGATAGGAGAAAAAAGAACGATAGTTCTCTTATCACCTTTGCATTCACATCTCTCATTTATAAATATACGCCTATTTTTAAATTTGTGCAAGAGGTAGAAAGAAAAAACCCCTAGGTTTTTAATCTAAGGGTTTTTAAGGTGCGAGGGACACCGAGGGTTGACCATTACGAGAGAGAGAAGCAAATGTAAAGGATCGTGTGAGGAAAGGGACTCACAAATGAAACTATAGCAAATGGGTGGATACCTGTCAAGTAATATATAAAAGTTATATAGAAATAGTTGTATATAACTAAATATTATATAGGATTAGGCATCTATCATGGTTTTACTGAGGATTTTGTATAGCAAAAAGCGCATTATATTCAATACAAACTAGCTTGTATGGAGTAAATTACATACAAAGGTGTTTGTGTATCAAAAATAGATCTTTTTTACATACAAAGGAAAATATTATGTGGACAACTCCATCAGCAACAGAAATGCGTTTTGGCTTTGAAGTGACTATGTACGTAATGAACAAGTAATGTATAATTGGGGGCTATATGCCCCCTTTTGATATACACAAACTACGCATTGATACTGACAAGATAGCTGATAAAGTCTTTGAACTTAAAGACTATTGGGTATCAAGATCAGATGAATTTTCCTTCCATACATTAGGCAGAAACGCCTATCAAGATGGCAAAACACCCGCCTACAAAGAAGACATCAAGAAACTAAACCCTATTTTACTTAGGGAATTTGCCGTTTCATATCGTATCATTATTGATCACTTATCTCATCACTTTAAAGAGAAGGTGTATCTTAATAATGAATTAGCCTACCCTTCCTTTCATATCTTTGAGTCAAGCCCATTCTTACTTGAACATGCTGGGTTATGGCATCAAGACTTTCCGCATGAAACATTAGATCTTGGATCAAAAGACCCATACTCATTTACAATAGCGATTAAACTGCCTACAGGTGGGGGTGGTATGGATTTTATTGAGGATGGAATACCAAGGTATCTACCATATGAAGAAGGTGGTATTGTAGGACATAGTGGAGAAATAGTTCACAGGATGGCAAGCCTTAAAAAGTATGTGCCAAACGAATATAGGATTACATTGCAGGGGCATTTAATACGGATTAATGGCGCATTAAATATGTTTTGGTAGTTACATATGCATATTGCATGTGAACCATTGATAAGCAAGAATCATACCATGGGCAAAATTACCAAGCGCATAGATCATAGCTGTAACAACTATAGCATCTGTGATCACTTGCAATCTGTTCATGATTTTTTCTTCTTGATTTTATGGATGATCTGATACTTAGTCTCGTTGCTATACTGAGACCAGTTCTTTATATCTCTTTTACTTCTACCACAACCTACACATATATTATTTTCTAGCTTGCAAATATTCTTGCAAGGGCTTGGAACATCACTCTTCATAGTGATCTTTTGGCATATATATATCGTACTTTACATCATTTATATTGTCTGTATCTGTGTCAAAGTTTAAGCCATCCTTATAAGGTCTTTCTTTATAAGGTTGATTTTTCTTTTTACCCCATATACGTTCATAGGCCTCATCATAGGCTTCTTTATCTGTAGGTCTTTGTTTACTGCCTTTTCCTGCTTCACTTGCCATTCTATTTCCTTACACACATAATTACGGGCATAACGCCCACCTTTTTCTTATCATATTGCTCAACAATAGCGGTCTTTGCATTCTCACAAGTTAATTGAGAGTCAAAGGGAACGCTATACATTTCTAGTTCAAAATTACCAAACATAATTACAAACATAATGTAACTCATACTAACTTACCTATCCATTTTCCATTTTCATTTAATACCATTGGCATAAGTTTTGGCTGGCCATCAAGGATCATGCCACAACCTACAATAAACCTAGTCTTAAAGTTCTTAGCGTATTGGAATGCCATAGATTTTTGATTGATTAAGCATCCAACTTGCATGCCCCAGACCAATGCGTCTGGATTTGAATAGTATCCTATGCTGAACTTGGTATGGTAGTGGCCCTGCACAGTATGCATCCCGTACTGCATGGCTACTTTAAGAACATCAGCAGATAATCCATGAGTAAAGAAGCATCGACTACTATCGCTAAGTGTGATGGTATGATCATCTACCCATTGCCATCCATTACCAACGCCTAAATAATCATTATAATGCTTTAGATAGCCTTTGGGAACTCCGTGCTTCAATGCACGTCTAAAGAGCATAGATGAATGGTTAGAGTGAACGATAGTCATCTTAGGAAATATCTTTTCTAGCTGTTGAATATATGCTATAGATGCGGCAAGCTCATGGCCTGCCGAATAAAGATCTGGATCAGAATCATGCATAGACATAGCATGCATATCTAACTCATCTCCAATGTTAATAATGCAATCTGGCTTGTATTTCTTTTTTAATGCAGTTAAGAATCTAAATGCATCTGGGTGATGATACGGTATATGTAAATCTGATATTACTAACACTGACTTGTATTTCATTTATTTCCCCTCGTTAAAGATCAAGTTTGTCCCAGCCATATAATTCATTGATTTGACTCATATATTTCCTAAAGGTCATATCATGTTTATCATAATGTGTTTTTCCCTCTAAGTAAAGCTTCATGTGAACTAATTCATGTGCAGTAGTTTTTAATAAATTTTCTAATGTGCATTGTCTTAAGGGTGATAGTCTAATAACCAAAGGCTCTACATCAAACTCACCCATAAACTCATAATCATCTAATAGTTCAAATAACACTTTTGATGCTGGTGGCAGATCCCATGTGTTGAATGGTGCAATAGACCTAAGATATATATAGGTAGCTTTAATGTGTTCTTCTAAGATAAGTTTTGCCATGTTAAAGTCCTAGGTTTGCTTCTATTAATAATTTGCTGTCGTATTTTTTTACTGCAGTATATTTTTCAGCTTTATCATCACATCTAAATAAGGGAGTTAATACAATGTTATGAAGCTTTGATTTGATTTCGTCTTTGAAAGATATTTCTGATGGCTTGAATGGAGTGGTATAGCTTTTTAATAATTGATTATTACTGTCAAATTCTTCGTAAACCCAAGCATAGGGTTCTTTAATTGCGCTAATCATCTATATTCTCCAATCCATGATTTGCCCACCTAACTACAAAACCACAAGCAGATCTAAATGCTACGCATATAACTGCTAATGGAATAAACATAATACCAAGGAATCCTATTAATGTTCTCATTTAACCTCCAAATGTTCTTTTTCAAATAACCAGCCGATTGTAGCACGATGTGCTTCTTCCCACATATTAACACGCTCTTCCCTGGTCATCTTACTGCCTTGATCAAGATTAGCATGACACTTAAAACACATTGCTGCGATTCTATGATCATGAGACTTCATAGAAATAGATTTACCATCCCTCATCTGATTTGAATGCGCTGCAACCACTGTGCCATCTTCAATACCACATACCTGGCATGGAGATTCTCTTACAATTACTAATAGTTTTTTATTGCGGTACATTACCAAACCCAAGAAACAAATGTATCTCTAACACCTTTAGTTACTGGTGCTACTCTATGCGGATATAAGAATACTGATGGAAATACCATAATCTCACCAGCTTTAAGCTTATATTCCTTTTCATCATCAAACATAAGGAACTCGCCACCTTCATAATCATTGTTTAATGATCCTAATACGCTAAGTGTTGGAATACCTTTGGTATTGCCATCAAACATAGAATGGATATGATCACAATGTAAAGCCATGAGCCTATCTGGATAATAACGATTAAATCTAACATGAGTAAATCCAGACCAGCCATTGTAATAGGATTTATTCATATCGGTAATAATGTATTGGGATATAGTTTCCCATACCTTTTGTGTAAGTTCTTGACGACTAGGAATATCATCCCAAGATACATCAAGCTCACGATTTCCACTTTGTGGTCCATAGGTTCCATCAGCTGGATTATAAAATTCATGTTGCTTCCATGTAGCTGACTTAAGTTCTTCTTGGACTTTACTGCAAAATGCTTCATCTAATACTGGATAGATCTTGATGTAATCTTCTAGGTTATGCATTGATAAACTCCGTTAATGATTTATTGTCGCCTATTGTGCCTTTAATAAATGAATTAAATGCTAGGCTAACACGTGTTTCGTCTGCTACTACATCTTCTACATGATGCGTTAAGCCTGATGGAAATGCTACAATACCACCAGGTTTTACATTAAACCACCAAGAAGAAGAATTGTAAACATCAAAAGTATCTGACACCAGTTGAATTTGTTGATATCCAGATTTATGGAATGTGATCTTATCCTTTGAAGCGTCTGTATGGATATATAATACTCCAGAGATGAAGCTGTTGGGATGCTCATGCTTGTGGTGAAACTCACCCTTTGCTGTGTAGTTGAGCCAAGATTGAGTAACAAATGCTTCTGCTGGGTATTTAGGCTTATAGACTCGTTTAACGTATTCATTGATATGCTCCGTAACATCTTTCTTAAGATCAGCAAGCTCTGGCTCATTTAGAATATAGTTATTGTTGGATGTGACATTGCCTACATTGCGATTTGTCATACCTTCTTTTCCATGCTTCTTAATAAACTCTAATTCAACTTCTGTAAAGTCCCTTCCAATATCATTAAACATAACTGGAGTTGGAAATAATAATTCAAAGTTTGGATCTTTCATATAGCCCTTATGTAATGTTATGTGCTTTTTCTATAGATCGTACTAAGTTAACAATATCTGTCAACCCGTCATTATCACCTATATTCCATTTATTTTGTAAAAGAATATCTAGGATCTGTTCTTGGGTTAATGGCTTATATACTTTAGGCAGTCTATCCATATCTTCGGATGTAAGTTTTTGTTCCATCCATTGTTTATAGTTTTCCATCAGTGCATTCTCCTACGCATATTGGCTTCTAAAGTCTTTATCTTAGACTCTAAGCGCTTGATTTTAACATACATTTCTTTAGATTCTTTATTATGTTCAGCTACTTTCTTACCTAGACCTTCTAAGCATTTGCCAAGTTTAATACCTAAAGGCCTGTCTATTGTATATAACTCTTCAGCTATTTTGATAAGCTCTTGAAACATAAAGCTCCTTTTTTGGTTTAACCATCTTGCTTAAACATATAGCGCATTTAAAGCGTCTAATATGTTTATTGGCTGTATTAACTAACTTGCCAGATTCTGCAGTCCTAAATTGCAAACATGATGAGCAGTATCTTTTATCATTCATTTTCTTGTTCTTCTTTTAATTGCAGGAAGTCCTACTGTAGGCTCATTACCCATCATAGCTTTGGCCATAGCTTTTGCATCGTCTGGTATTTTATGTATGGGAGCGCCACGAATGAGATAACCCATCATGGCAAGCCCAGCATACAATGACTCCATATACTCTTTTTCGTTATTTGTCATTTTGATAACTCCAAAGTTTTAATGTCATCAATAATTCTTAAACCTATAGCTTTATTATGAACAGAAATAACCATTGCATAATCATCAGAAATAACTACTTGAATAACATCTTTTAACGCTTTATTGTAACCGCTGTTATATGCAGTATTACCATCAATAATCATTTGAATGGCATTACGAATCAGCTCTGAAGCTTTTCTATCTTTAGCAAGCGCCTTAAGTTTCTTATGCAGTTCCTTTGGTAAGTAAACTGAATAAGGTATTAGCTTGTCGGTTTCCATGAGCTATATTCCCTATATAAATTAACTAACTTTTCTTGAGCTGCTACGTTTGTTTTAAGCTGCGCTCTTGATTCTAAATCTAAATAAAACCTTAACCACTGTGTAGCAGATTCATAGTCTTTGGTTGGTATTTCACTTTTTGAATGCAAGAAATCCCAAAACTTAGTCTCACGACAAAGCATGCCAGCTATTTTTACAGCTCTATCTCCAGCAAATTCTTCTTGCCTGTCAATTGGCTCGTCACGTCCGTTAAGTCTTATGCCTTCAATTTTATATCTAGCACCAATGAAATCCCTGAACACTGATTCAGGGAGATCATCGGGATGTATCACTAGAGTTAAAACACAACCATTTTTATCTTGTTTAAAAGCATACTTAACAGCTTCAAACTCGAACTTATCCATTACTGCTCCCAGGGATTCGTTACTGGTTTTTCATATGGTTCTGATACAGATAGGCTTAAAAAACCGTCTCCAGTCTCACCATTCGTTTTGTTCCATGCAGATAAAGATAACTTAATTACTGGACTATCAGCATGTTTAGCTAATAAATCCATAAGTAAGTTACGATCTACATTAATTTTTCCTACATGATCCGGATGTTTCTCCGTAAGCTTTTTTCTATTTTGACTCAAAGAGCCACTGTTTAATCTAATTTCAGCCATGATTATTTCCCTTCTAGTTTTTGTTTTGTTTCAGTAAATTTTGCCATGAGTTCTATATAGAATATCTTGTCAGTTTTTTCAACAAGCTCAAACAAAGATTTGTTCTTTTGGAATATCATTAAAAGATCATCTACTTTATTTGCCATTTTTAGGCCCATAGTGACTGCTTGATCAATGGAATTTAACCACATCACAGGATCACCATCAGGTTTTGGAGATGCTTCTATTTGCCACTCACCAGGTTTACCTACAATCGGTGGACTTGCTACTGTAGGTTCAGCTTTTTTTGGTTCGTCCTTGCCAGTTACAGCATCTAGAGCGTCATGTTCCACAATCTCCATCGCTGCCACCCAAAGATAGCGTCTCAAATAAGTCTGCACTGCCCCAAGGTTCTGAATTGCATGACAGCCCTTTAACTCAGCCGTAGACATAGGTGAACTAAATATCACAAAGTTTGGTTGTGTATCAGTAGTTGCATCCGTGTCTACGATGGTTAACGTTGCCAATTCTGTACCAAATGATACAGTCCCACATAAGCCTACCTCTACAAAGATTGTTTGAATCGTTGGTAGAAAGTCTGCTAATTCAAAATACTCATACCCAGCAAATTTATTTCTGCCGGATTTTTTCAAGGTTGCTTTTTGCAAAGCCATCCTTGCTTGTTGTAACTTTTTATATACGTTCATTTCTTAAGTCTCCTTTGTTTTTCACGTTGTAAATACCATATAGCTTTATCTATATCTTCTATTGCATCATGCTTTAAATCAGCCCTCCAAATATATTTTTGTGCATTACCAAGACAGAATGACATATGTTCGGTAATTTGTATACATTCAACACCACTTGGATGACTTGTATAATGTTTGGGATGATTAACTGCATCATGCCAATCATATCCGTTCCCTGCGCCTACATTTTTACTCATGCTTGTTTCTCCAAGTAATCTCTATATTGTTGGCAATAATTATTAACCAAACAATAGTCTTTGCAACGAGTTCTTTCGCCCTGTCTAATTTGTATATCATAGCCAGATCCAGCTTCTTTTTTTGCTTCTTCTGCTGATGCTGGAGAATCATGTAAAGACTTGGCTCTAGTATTACCTTGTCTAATTAAAGCCCATACAGCCGGCTTTTCCCACATCTCTTCTGGAGTGCAGTCTGGTAAGTTTCCGCCTGTTTCCATAGCAAATTCACAAGCGCTATGTTTAGCTATTCTATCCTTAATAAACTTTTCTTGCTCTTCTGTTGACCAAAGTCTAATAGGGACCATAACAACTCTTTGTTGTGGATAGTCCGGCTTGCGACTTGCTTCGCCCTTGCTCCAATCTTTTAATATCGCAACGATCTCTAAAGACTGAACTTTTTCTTTCTTATTTTCTTCAAATAACCATGCATAGATATTAAGCTGTTGTTCCCATTCAGGCTTGTCATTCATGACAGCCCATACAGATGTTGTCTTATAATCTTTAATGTGCAGTCCATTTTGTTCTACTACTTGAAGATCTACTGCACCTGATATTTTCCAACCATCTATTTCTGCATGAAATCTTTGTTCTATAATGTTTTCATTATCAAAGCCTTGTTCAAGCATATGATGAAATGCAGTACCCATCATTTGAGGCACCATATCCATAACATCTTGCTCAAGATCATCATCAAACTTTTTCATTAAAGCAAGAATCTTGGGGCTATTTAAAAGACCTGTTGCAGATATATGAGCTTTGCCTTTTGAGTAATTTGGATTTTTTGCTACATTCACAAATGGCTGGGGCAATTTAAATTTGTTAGTAATTTTCATTATTCACCACAATTCCCAGATACACACAATTGATTATTTAGTAGTGTTTCTTCTAACTCATCAAATGCTTTATCTTTTGCTATTGAATCAGCTGCTTTACATACGTCATCAAGCAAATGATATTCATTTTCCAAGCAACGCATTTTAATTTTTAAACCACGACCACGGCCATGATCTGCTAAGACTGAAATAATAAAATCTGTTGTTTCAATACCTTTCTTATTAAGATCATGATATTGAATATCTTCCATTTCTACTTCTGATAACACTAAAAACCTTTTCATTTTTGTTCCCTCCATAATTGTTGACATTCGACCTGAGTCTTTGTTTTTAAACATTCATCCATAAATTTATCATGCTTATCTTGGTACCCAAAGAATAAACACATAATCTGTACAAACGCTGTTAATGGTTCCATTACACAAAATCCTCGTATATAATGAAACAACATAGTGGCATAGAATAAAATACATGTCAATAGGTTGTACCTATATTAATTCATCTGCTATAATAACACTTATGACATCCGAACTCAAAATAACATTACCCTATCCTCCTACCGTAAATCACTATTGGGGCCAGCTAGGTTCTAAGAAGTTTTTAGGAAAGAAAGGAAAAGAGTTTAGAGAAGCTGTGTTTTTATGTGCCTATAACGCACGTAAAGGCCCATTAAACGCACGATTGAAGATGGAGGTATACCTATACCCTCCCGATAATAGGAAGCGTGATGTAGATAACGTGCTAAAGCCATTGTTAGATGCATTAGAACATGCTGGAGTATATGAGAATGATTCTCAAATAGATAAGTTATGTATTACTAGGATGGATGTTACTAAGGGTGGATCTTGTGACGTAGTGATTACTCAGATCGTTCAGCCCGGAGACGTTCCTGATTAACACTTTCTAATATATTGTTCTTTTGTTGTTGGAATATAGTAATTTGTTCACGTTTTTCTGCTGATGTTAATCTAGGATCGTCAGATAGTCTTCTTATCTCTGCATTAATCTCTTTTAAACCAGCTTCAGCATTTGTTATATAGTCATGTACCATAATCGTTGATTTATTTTTATCAAAGTATTTCTCAGCCTCATCTGCACGGCCTCTCTTATTAAGAGTTTCCCATGTATTATAGGATTTATCTGAACGTTGTTTAAGTTCGTAGAATAGATCTTCACGGCCACGTGGTTCAGGCGGTAAGAATACTTGACCTATTACTGGGTTTCTAGCCCATACTCTTTCTGGCTTGTCACTGGTAAACATATCAGATAACCATCCAGCAGTTGATCCAACTGTGCCAAATAAACCTCTCATTAAGTGATCAGACTCAATTGGATTCAATGTTCCAAGTGTAAGATGACTCATTAGCTTTCCTAGGTTAGATGTTGAACTTGTATATTGCATATACGTATCTAAGGTTTCCATACCTTTTGGAGTCACTGTGCCACCAGTAAAGAAATCATGGTTTAATATAATTTCAACTGGCGCTCTAACACCCGTAGGAATTGGATTAGGCCCAAGCAACGAATCAAATGCTGCTTTCATTAAAGCTTTTCTTAATCGTGTTCCATCAATAGCATTGTCTGTTCCATGTTTAATAATATAGTTATATATCATTTCAGGTAGAGCTTTAAACATAAAGCCATAAGATGTATTAATAGGTATCTTCATGTCACCGATGATAAAGTTTCTCATCTTAGTTTGGTCATCAAGCTTATCATAATCATCATCACCACCTTTCATCATGCAATATAATAAACCTACAGCAATTAATGTATATGTTGTTCTTCTGAATCTTTCCCTGGCTTTCTTCCTATCCAAGCCCTTAAATCCACCACCTGCCATAGATGTAGCTAATACATCAATCTGTTGGATGTAAGCATTCATAAACGTTACTGTTCTTACAAGCATCAGCGCATTTTTACTATTGCCATGGCGCAAGAAGTCAATAACAGCATTGGCTCTAAATAGAGCTTCCATCTCAGTGCCACCTTGTTTTAATACTTCTTGATAAATAATTCTACGTTGAGCATAGTCTGAAGCATCACCAATATGATCTAATATTTTTAAGATCCATGGGCCAATATTCATAAGGGCTTGACCCCTTGTTAAACCTACTTCTTTTTCTGCTGTTCTACCTGAGCTTTGGAAGCCACCGATACCATATGATTTTAGTGTTTGCACTATAGGATCGTTAGGATTCAAGGCGCTAAAGAAGCTGCCTAATATTTTTCCCCAAACTTTTAATGGACTCTTAAGTCCTGTAACTGCTGCAGCTGTAGGTGCGTCTTTCCAAACCTGCCACCATTGGAAGAATGGGTTGGTTGTAACGCCACGTCTTAAACCTTGAGAGAAACTACTTAACACATCTAGGATAGGAAGCTCTAAGTTTTCAAGTCCCATCAATGCAGCTGCATGATTCGGATCTTTAATCTCAATAATAATACGTCTACCATTAACCAAGATGTTAGTTCTAACTGCCCCATCCGGCATTACACCTTCTTTAGGAAACACTTGAAGCTTGCCATTTGGTTTACGAGTAGCATATGCTTTAGCAATTTGTAATGCGCCATAGTTACGTATAGAGTTACGAGTCATCATCATGGTGTTATAAACCATGTTATCAATCATGTTATCAATACGTGCAGACACAGCACCTTTGCGGAATACTCTTTCTTTACTGATATTTGTAAGGCCAGCCACAAAATTTGATGGTGCATGCAACTCTTCAGCATCATCTTGAATACGGAACCATGGCACATAGTCTTTAATTGATTTAAGATTAGCTCCACGTTTCTCACTCATGATGCCAGCAAATACCATGTTATCGATCATGTTATGATTAACGGCAGTCCAGTTATCCATCATTTCTTTTAGCTCTGGGAAGTCTTGGTCTTTTCTTATGTAATCATCAATCACATCATCATTAAGGATTGGTAACTGATCTACAATCTCACCATTCTCAATCACGTCTGTAAACATTAGATCGCCATTAGCATTTCTACGTTGGAAATATTCTGGTATTTTCTTATAAGCTTTTACAATAGATTCATAGTTACGTTGAGCTACTTCAGGATCTTCTTTTGCATCAAGCGCACGTTCTAATTCAGCTTCTCTATTCAAGTACTCATTTTGAATACTTCTTGCACGTTTAGCCTCAAAGAATGTATTGATTAAATTAGTTGCAGTTTGTTTTCCTAGCTTTTTAAATAGTTTTCTTTCAAGCTTAAATACGTTGCTCATACTGAATTGAGATCTTACAGCTTGGAACATTTGCGTTGCTTGATTAAATGTAAGTTTACCTAAATCCATTACATTGGCAGCAATGTGGCCAGCATGAATTGCATTGGTTAATGATACAGATGCAACCGCCTTACCCATGGCATCAATTAGTTTTCCTGCATATTTTTTAGCTTCAGTCTCTTCAATGCCGGCACCAAAGAATACGTTCTTAACTCTGAATGTAGTAAGGGCTTTATCTAATCCACTAATCATCTTTATGCCAGATTGTTTAGGTGCAGCAGCTACATCTCTAATTACTTTTTTAGCTTCGCCAATATTTTCTGTAAGCTTATCTGCAATATCTTTTTGATTGTTGAATGGTGCGTCTGGAACATCATTAGCTCTAAACTCATCATCAAGTTCACGTTTAGCATCTGGTTCACTTGGTCCACGGGCTGATTCTAATCCAGTGCCACTGCTCAATACACGTCTACCTTTAACAACTGTATGTAATGATCTCATAACAAGATCCTGTAGCTCTGCACCCGTTAAGTTTTTAATAATGCCTTTCTTAACTAGGAAGGTTTTAATTGCTGTCTTAATGCGTTGGAATAGATTGTGAGTTGGTGCGCTTTCACCAATACGAGCCATCACTTCACGTAAGAATTGTTTTTCATCTGTCTCAAGTAAGTTAGCATAGTTCTTTAATACATGCTCCCATGCTTTAGCTACAATGATGTCACGGTCTTTTTGTTTCTTAAGATTCTCAAGTTGTTGGTTATATACCTTTTCACCTAACATGCCACGTAGGCCATAGTGTTCACCAACTTCATGTAGCACTACTGCACGTACATCACCGGCAGATACACGATCAGCAATGATGTAAGCCACACCAGTTTCTTTATCAAAGAAAGCTTTGTCTTGTGCGTCTAGTTCATTTTGGTATTTTGGATCAAGCTCTGCAACAGTATTGACTACAACAATAACACCATCTTTAAATAACTGTTGAACGCTTCTACCAAATTCTCTAATGATGCGGTCTTTAATTGACTCAATAGTTTGACCATCACCTCTAGCTCCCTTGGCTTTTTCTACCTTAAATATCTTGCTGAATGTTTTAAATATTTCATTTTTACTTCTAATTCCCATAACAATATGAGACAACTTACCGTCTGGGGAAGTGGCAAATAGCTTTTTACCCTCATCAAGGCTTAAGATAATATCTTTATATCCAAATCTTCTAAACAAGTCTCCCATTTGTCTAATAAACTTAGCGTTAAATGTACCAAATGCATCTGGATTTTGAAGAAAAATACTAAATACTTCGTCAGACTTAAGAAACTTATTAGCCTTTTCAATTCCACGAGCATAGTCTGCAATATTTTTGGCATTAACTGTTATTTTATTATCAGCATGTGATTCAGGGATAATTCGATCAATAGCAGGATACTTACCATCTATCCATGTTCCATCATCTTTTAATATTAAATCACCCGTTGTTTTTTCTGGTGGATTAGGAACGCTTGAGTAATCTGGTTTCTTTAATATAGTTGCTCTGTGACCATCACATGTAACCATGCGATCATTCTCACGATCTATTAATATGCCACCCAAATAATATCTAACATCTTTTTTATCAATGATTTCAGATATAACTTTGTTTTGTTCTTCAGCGTTAGCAATAGCTTTATCCGCTGATTTCTTTTCAATTGGTTGTGGCTGTATACTATTATCTTTAAATCCTTCAGTCTCAAGAATTTTTTCTGGCTTAGCATCCAATGGGCCTTCTAAGAATAACTTAGCTGCCTCTTCATAAACTTTAAAATTGCGTTCATTTTCTTCTTCTGCGTATTTTGCGCTTGGTGTGCCAGACATCTGAAGCGATTCATCTTTTGTTCCACGTACTTTTTCTGGCATTCTATAATCACCAGCATTAAATTTCTTTAACTGTTCTGCAACCGGATCACTTACACCTTCTAGTTTTGTAGCCGCCTTAACTTGTTTAATTTTAAATAGATCGTATGCATCTTTAGCCCATTCTTGTTTAGATATATCAAGAGAACCATTCTTGATTGCTGCAATTAATCCTTGTTTCTTTGGTGGCATGGATTCAAACTGCGTTACATATTCTTTTTCAATCTTAAGTAATAGCTTGTCTTCGGCTTGTTTAGCCATACTCTTTTCAGTGTTTGCCAGAGTCTCTTCTTTTTTAGAATCTTCAGCTCTGTTATAAGCATTTACAACATCATTCATTGTAAGTGGCTTATCCATTACTTTTTTTTCAGCTAAAGTAGCAAGACGATGTAAGCGCTCAAGTCTAACTTGAATATCTTTTGGAAATGACTTTAATTCTCCAGTAGGTTTTTCTTCAACCTTTGGTTTTTTAATTTCTTGATTTACTGATTCATCAAGCTCTGGAACGTAAATAAAATCTTTATATCTTTCTTCTCCGCCAATCACCTTCACTGGCTTTATTTCTGGAGTATATCCAAGATCTTTTAATACTTTTATCCATACAGGAAATCCAACACCTTGGCTTCCTTCTTGAATATATTTAAACTTAGATAATGGTTTATTATGGGTAATTACATACTTAATAAGGTCATAGTCTTTTTGATCAATATCTTCTTTTTCTTCCGGTTTCTTTTCCTCTATCTTGGGTGCTTCAGCTACTTTATATAAATCACTTTTAAATTCAGTAGATGTAGGATCAACATTAATAGATCCATAAACCTTTCTTCCTTCTGGGGTAACTTTATCTACTTCTAATAGATAGCCAGATCTTCTTGTAACAATAAAGTTATCTTTGCCATCGCTTACTGTATCACCAAGCTTTATATTTCCAGTATATTTATCTGTAGATGGATCATATCTTACTGCTGGTTTTTCTTCAGCTTGAGGAGTAACTTCTTTTTGTTCTGCTGTAACTTCAGATACTGGTTTTGTATAATAACCTTCAATACTTTTTAATTCCAAGTCGCCATTAGGTTTAATTGATACAACTCTGCCACGTATAGTTTTTTCTGCTTTAAATGGCTGATTACCTTTGTATTGAATAACAGGCTCTTTAAATGTTACATAATCATCAATTGCAACTTTTAATGCAGCAATCTTTGGTTGAGCTTCTTTTTTCTCTGCCATTCTTCTATTGGCTTCATCCATTAAAGCTACATAACCACGTTCTGTGCCTTCTAATTTTTCTGCGTCATTACCTAAATCAATAGCATGATCTTTTCCAACTTCAATCCAGTCTTTAGCAATAACACTATTACCTTCTCTATCTACAGCTAATACGCTTCCAGGTTTAAAGCTTGTAAGTTTATTTAGATATTTTCTAAAATATGATTGAGTTTCTGCTGGCAACTTAAAGTAAGTTTCATCCCAGAATTTGTTGGCAACACTCTTGGGTGTTATATTATCTTCACTTAATTTATCAAGTATATCCTGACCACGGCCTTCTTGAGTTGCAGTTTTTATTTCAGCGTCAAGCAACTTATTAAGTTTCATAGATGTAACATCTACTTGATTTAAATCACTTACACTACCTTGAGCTTCTTCTTCAAGATCAGACAATCTTTGATCAAGCCTTTCTGGATTAGCTCTCTTATAATTTTTTTGAATTGCTTTAGATTTGTTAAGAACTGCTGCTATAGTTCCCGATATGCCAGATGCTCTACGTTGAAGATTTCTAATATTATCTGGTGCTTCCCCTGAAAAAACCATAGAATAACCAGCTTCATTTACTTTATCAGCTATTTTTTGTATAAGTTGATCTGCTTTTGCTACTTTGTCTTTTATAGATTGTGGTGCATTGGCTAATGTTTTTTCTTTATCAGCAAGTTCTGCTTCATCATCATAAAAAGATTTCCAACCATAAGTTTCTTTAATTGTAGATTTTTCTTCTCCAGATCTAGTTTTATACTCTTGTAATCTACGTTTATAAAAATCTAAATCTTCGCTGGTTTGAACAGATCCTTTATCAATTGCAGATTTCATTCCTTCTGCAAATGATGGATTGTATTTTGAAATTTCAGATTGTAATTCCCTAGCTTCTTTTTCAACGGCTTTATCTTCTATTGACTTAGGCGCCATTTGAGCTTTTAATACATTTCTAGTTGCTTTTTCTCTAACTAGATCTCTAAATGGCTGAAGATCTTCTAATGTTTTAATTTCACCTTTATCCCATTTTATATTTAATGATCTTCCATAGTCTGTAGCTATTAAATCTTTAGCCAAATCATTTTTTTCTTGTTCTAGTTCTGCACGTTTTTGTCTTGCTTTTACAATCTCATCATATGATCTTTTATACTCTTTTAAACTATCTTCTGATTGAATAAGACCATTATTTATATCAGCCATCATATGAGTATATGCAACTGGATCGTATTTTTTTAATAACTCAGAATATTCATCTACTTTAGATTGTAGTTCTGGAACAATAGGTAAGGCCTGGTTAGTTTCAAGAGTTTTTTCAGGTTCTACTGCTGGCGTAGCTGGTGGTGGTGTAGTTGGTGGTGTGCCAGGAATATCTGCAACATCAAACTCAGTATCACTAATAGCACCTGGTGTTGGTGGTGCGCCTCCTCCTGGTGGTGGAGTACCTGGTGGTGCTGGTGGTGCGCCTGCAGCTTGTTCTTCTGCTAACTTGCCACGATAGGTAGTTAATGCTTCTAATGGACCTGTAGCAAGCTCACCAAAGTATTCGTCTAGCGCTGCTCTAGGATCTACCTTTTGTCCGCTGGCAATTGAACCTAATACTTCACCCGCTGCACCATACATACCTTGTTTATTTAATTCTTTGGCAGTCTCTTTAGCAGTACTTAATACACGTTTTACAATACCTTTGTCTACTTGGCCCATGATTCTATCTAGAGCTTTACCAGCTGAATCAAAGGATCTAGCATCCATATTACCTATTAGAGTAGATTTAACACCGGCTTGCATGGTAGCCTCTTCATGGGACTTACCTTGTTGTCTTAAGTCTACATATTCTGTAGCAAACTCAGTTGCACCTGATGCTGCACCACCTGCATAAGCAGCTCCTGATGGGCCTAACTTCATAAAGTTTGCCATAGTTGCGGCAACAATAGAAGTTAATGACGTTGGTAAACTTTCTAGGGATACTGTAGCAATATGTGCTGGCAAGTCTGCAGGGTGAGATAAGACTAAATTACCATACATTTGAAATTGTTTTAACGGAGATGCTTCTTGAAATTCAGGCTTAGAATATAAGCTATCTGCCTTTTTAGAGAAGTCATCTGTGCCATACTTTTTAGTCACAGCCTCAACATCTTTATTATATTGCGCTTGTTTATTAAGATGTGTAGCTAGTTCAGCCTCAGAGTTTAAGAAGTCTTTACGTTGTTCTGGGGTGGCTTTTTCATAGTTAAGGCCATATTGTCTCTTATGATCTTCTATTAGTGGAAGAATTTCTGATATGAATTGATCATTCACCATGGACTTAAAGTTCATAATGCCCTTAGCGGTAGATGCTAAGAAAGGATGACTGCCACCAGGTAGTTCTTGTCCCGTTACAAGATCATTTAAGCTTTGATCGCTAACCTTATCTTTGCCAGTGAGTGTATCAATAGGGTGTACTAGGAAATCTGCAAGACTTGTATTGCCTGGAGCTTCGGCTTTGCCCTGAAGCATTTCTGGCGTAATTAAAGATTGCTGTTGAATTTTAGGTTGAGCAGGGGCGTTGAGCTGATTTAACAGCTCAGGATCTGTCACGTACCCTGCGGCACTTGACTTGGGTGTTCCAACCGAATTAAGCTCTTTAAGTAATTCTGGATCTGTTACGTACTTTGGTTGCTCTTCGGGTGTAACATTAACTGTTGGAGTAATGTTAGCCATTTATTTATTATTGTGGCAGCCAGCCTTTGCCGTCATATCCATATGTTACGCCACCAATAACCTTTGTATCACCTGTTTTTGGTCCGGCAGGCGCTGCTGCTGGTGCTTGTTTATCACCAAAAAAATAATCTGCAGCTCTTGTACCAAAGCCAGGAGGTTCTGGCGCTCTTATTGGTTTAGGGGGTGGCATTTGATCTTTAGGTATAGGTTGCTTACCAAGAAGATCTAGCATTTTTTGTGGTGACATAGAAACCACATTATTGTAAGCTAATGCACGTATATATTCAGGAGTATAACCTGAGTATTTAGCAGCTGCAAGTATTCTTTTCTCTTCAGCATCAAGCTTAGAGCCAAAATCAGCAGTATACTTTTGAAGCAATTGCTCATTCTTAATATCTGATGCATCTTGATTTCTACGTCTTTCATTTGATGCTGTCAATTCTTTCATGGCTTTATTTGTTTCAGCTGTGAGAAGCCCTGTACGTAACATATCATCACGTGTAAGCTTGTTCTTATCTTGCTCAACTGCAAATTTAAGAAGTTCTTTACGATCTTTATCAGTAAGATCTTCTTGTTCTGAAATATATTTAAGAGTGCTTAATCCAGCGTTACCAAAATTAGTTAATGCAAACGGACCTGTTTGAGCCATTAAATTAAGACCTAACATTGTCCATTTATCTGAGCCTCTAGATTTTTCACTTTTTGCAATACTTGCTTCTAAAGCTTCTCTTTGTTTTTGAGCGGCTTCACTTTCAGGCCTTGAAGATAATAACTCTTGTCTAATTAATGTTTCAGCATCTGCTTTCATTGGATCCATTCCCATGCCGGTTGTTGGGCCTGGAGTTGGTAGATTGACACCATCATAGGATGTATCACCACCACCTACGAATGCTAGTAAACCACCACCTGCCATTTGAGTCATTTCACCAGTGCCAATGTTATCTAAACCAGCTCTAGTTTGTGGCATCATAGCTGTTTGCATAGGGGTAGGAGGCGTTTGTGGAAGTTGTTGCATATTCTGTGCAAATAAACTTTTAGCTTCTGGATTAGCTCTAATATAATTATCTATACCTAACTCTCCATTAGCTACCATTTTAGCTAAAGGTGTTGAGTATGGGCTTTGTTGTACTTTATCTAATTGTTCTTTATTAAAGTGTGACATAGGAATGCCGCCAGCTGCTTTAATGACTCCACCATCTTTTTTGCCACCACCGCCAAATAAACCATAAGCTGCAGAACCAAGACCAGCAATTTGTGATATTGGATTTGGAGCTGCTTGATACATCTGTGTAGAAGATTGTTGCATTGGAAGACCACGCAACATAGAGTTGAGCAGACCCAATTGCATGAACGGATACTGTTGAGCAGTTGCGTAATCCTGAACTGCTTGATTGATAACATTTTGTTGTTGGCCTTGCTGTTGTTGACCAAATTGATTTTGTAAGTTAGCAATACCTTGTTGTGCGCCAAGTTGTGCGCCACCAATACCAGCTAATTGATTTGCACCACCTAAGAATGCTTGGTTAGTTGCAAGCTGACCTTGTAAACCTTGAAGGCCTAAGTTGGCACCAAATTGTTGTGCTTGTTGTGCTGCATCAAAAGCTTTGTTATAACCCTGACCAATCAATTGGTTTTGAGCTAACATTTGATTTTGTCTGTTTAAACCACCCATAAGCGCTTCACGACTACCACCAAATGCACCTTGTTGTGCTGCTTGACTTTGTTGTTTTTGACCAGCTATATCGTATTGTTGGTTAGCTAATTGAAGTTCTGGAGCTAAGGCTGCATTAACATATGGATTCATATATGCTGACATAGCATATGGGCTTGTAGCCATACGTGCATAGTTTGAACCTACATTACCCATGCCAGATTCAACACCAGCTAGGCCAGCCATACCACCTAAAGTTCCTAGAGTCGCTGTTCCGTATTGACCAGGCACTCTCATGCCAGCAGCTGTAGTGAATGCTTGCTCTTGCATTGGAGAGAAGCCAGCTATATAGTCTGTAGGATTGCTACTGTAAGGTGTATAAGGATTAAATCCTGCCATGTCAGGCGTATAGATTTGAGACTGTGCTGCATTAAGCATGTTCTCTACATAAGGACGTGCATATTCTGGAACATTGGTAGAATAAGATGTGCTTGTAGTTGGCGCAGCAGATCCACCCCCACCACCTTTACCCTTGTGATATCCAGGATGTTGTAATACACCTATTCTAAATTTATTGTTAAACATATTTAATTGTCCACTGGTAATTCATAAAATACAAAACGTGCCTTATAACCTTCAGCTTCCCAGAATTTCTTCCAGCCAGGCCTGCCATAAGACTCCATAACTTCACAACCATGTTCTTTACAAAACTTTAATAATATTGGGAATCCAACGACTCTCCAACTGTGAAAATCTTTTCCACCTACAAAATGCAACATTAGAACTCTTTTTTGAGGATAGTCATAGATTTCAGTAATCCAAAATCCAACCATACCTCTTTCATCAAACGCAACCCATAATTGTTGTGCTGGGTTGGTTAAAACTCCATGCCTCATATCCTCAGCAGTGTATCTGCCGTAAGTGTATTTAGCGCATTTTTCTGCATAAGCCTGTATTTGAGGCCATGCATGATCTATATATTCTCTAGGAACTAAAGAGATTTCCATTACGCAGGTAAGTAATTGTACGTCTTAGTATCTGCTGCTATGTCTTTTGATTTTCTACGTTTAGCTTTGATGCGATCCATCATTGCATAAAGTCTTTTAGCTCCAGCATCTGTTGAACCATTTCCTAATTCTGAAACAATTCTAGCTGGGATAACAAACTCGCCTTCAGCCAATCTTGCTGGCTGCTTATGACCGATAGAGGCTGGTATAGAGTCAGAAACGCCATCGCCAGGTCCCTTAAGTAATCTACCACCATCTGAGTATCCTCCTAAATGTCCAAGACTTAATCCGCCTAAAGCGTAACCTTGCAGGCCACCTTCTTTTGCTGATGGTGTTTGACCATCACTTTGAATAGAAGCGATTGCTGTTTTAGCTGGATCTGGCATCATTACAGATGCTCTAGATGCCATTTTACCTAAAGCTTTAGCTTGTTTTAATATTGATTGTGCCATCTTATCTGAAGACATATTTTCAGTATCTTTTTCATACGGAGATAGACCAAGCGCATTGTATGCTGGACTGTATGCAGCTCCAGGATCTGTAGGTGTAATAGGCGCTGGTTTTTGTTCTTGGTCTAATAAACCTAATCCATATTGAACTAAACCTCTATTTGCATAATGAGTTGTTTGTAATCCACCGCCTGCTGAAGTTAACATTTTAGGAATATAAGGATTTTTTGTGTAATCTGTATACTGAGCTTGGTAATATGGGCTTGGTCGTATTCCAAAAGTGCCTTTAAAGTCTGGTGAAAGCTTTTTAAAGCCAAATGGATTTTGATCTTCAGCAGCTTTAGGGGCTGTATTATAGTTTGGTTCCATAGCAGATAATATTGCTGGTGATACAGCCATTGCTGTATTCAAACCTACTCCAGGTCTAGATAAGAAATCTATTGGATTTTCTTTTGCATATGTAGCGCCAGATTTAAAATTTTCCCATGCAGAAGGTGCAGATGAAAATGATGGAGCAGCTGTTCCTTGTGGAAATCCTGTTACGCCAGTAGAAATATTAGGAACAAATGATTTTGCTTGATCTGCAATACCTGAAACACTTGATGGTGTAAATGATTGACCAAGAAATTCTTTAGTTGGATCAACTGTAAATCCTCTGCCTAATGTTTCTGAGAATGGTTCCATAGTAGTTTTAAGTGCTGAATCAGCAGTAGCTTCAAAAGCTTTAGTGCCAACATCTGCACCTGTTTGTGCTAATGTAGAGGCTTCAGCAATATCTGCACCTAATTTACCACCTGACCAAGCTCCCAATCCAGCCATAATACCTTGGCCTAAGTCTCCAGTAAGAGCTGCAGTTGCTAATCCAATACCACCAATAAGTAGCGGTGTAGGAATGCCCATTGCGGCACCAGCAACACCTAATACAGTTGGAAGAATTGAACTTAAGAAACCAGCTTCTGGAAGACCCGTTTTAGGGTTGATTGTTAGATCACCACCATGAATTTGTGCTAAACCACGAAGTGCTTTCACTTCGCCTTTAGACATGTGAACTAATTCAGTATCTCCATGGCGACCATGGGATTCTAGATGTTTGGCGGCTAAGACTAAGCTCATAATGGACTCGCTTTAAATAGAGTTATTTTCATGTATTTTACCATATTTACACACCTTCTCCACCACTAATTGTAATGGTTGTACCCGTTGTAGAAGCTTTGGCTTGTATGGTATCTCCAGCATTCATGATCTGTGACCCAGTTCTTTGCCAATAAGAATTAGCTGCTATAGAATATCCATAAACTAAAGCATTTGTAGTGTCGGCTGTACCACCAGATGGCACTAAATGAACATTAACTGTAATAGCGGCTCCTGTGGTATTGCATATATTAATATCTTTAATAAATGTTCTTGTATTTACAGGGCATGTATATACTGTGTTAATAGTAGCAGTTAGAACTATTTGTCCTAATTTTGCTTGGGTAATAGCTTGATAATTAGACATGTATTATCCCATCCAAATCATAACAGATTGACTATTATCTACACCGATGGTTTGACTTGAAAAGTTATCCAATTGGTTAAAGTAAAGTCTTAATGCATTCATCAATTGATCTTGATATTGTTGACTATACTCAGTTGCACTAATTGGGAGATTAGGTGCTTTAGTAGGTAATAATATATTGGTGGTGGTATCTGCCATTATCTTCTTCCATCTGGTTTAACATCTATACGAGGAATGCCAAGTTGCCAAGCTGTGCCTAATCCAGTAGATTGTATTTTAAAGCTTAATTGTCTTCCACGCACTCTAGTATATACTTGTCCACTAAATGTTTGTACTGTATATTGATGCGTTGATGTATAGTTTTGTCCGCTTGTAACAGTATCAATATCACCTTGAATTGGTGTTGCGCCAGAGTTTTGTTTACTATAAAGCGTCATAGTAACGCTTGGATTATTAATGGTTGAGCCATTGAAATTGACGTCAGGCAACACACGCCATACAAAGCCAAGATGATCACCAGCCTCAATGCCAAAGTCAGAAGATTGTACGTATGCGTCAATAGGTTGTGGGCTTGCTGTTGCAACATCATCTGTTCCTACCTCATGATATAAAAGTCTTGAATTATAATCTGCTGCAACTGGATATGGGTTAATACCATATTGCAACCATGCTGTTCTTCCCATTGTTCCATATGACCATACTTTATCTAAATAGTTATATATGACATATTTGTCTATAACCGTTGAGTCTGATGAACAATAAAACCACCAAACCTCGTTAAATGCTTCATTGGATCCACAGAATATTTGGAATGCTTGATCTTCATTTAAGTCATTAAATACATATTGTCTTAATGAACATGGTAAGGTTTGGACCACACCAGTGTACATGTAGAACTTATCTTTACCCATCCAATAAGTTACATTATTAACTGTAACAGCAGAGTTAGGCGAAATAATAGATATATTATCCATTAATACTTGGAAACTCCATACATATGGATAGCCTACATATTGCATTGAATATAGACATGAATTAGTCCATATTAAAATTTCTTGGCGTGTAGCTGTACCACACATAATATATGAGCCATTAGTAAGCGCATATTCACCAGACTGATTAGTGACTTGTGGCACCCATTGATATGGATTTGCTTGATCTGACCAACGTACTAACATTGGATTGAATGCAGTACTTGGATTAGTTGGATTATATGAGTTAGCACCTAATGCAATAATAAACTGTTGGATAGATGATGTAATAACTTGATTAGTTGAGTTAGGTACAAATGAACCTGCGTATGAAAATGAATAAGCGTTAGCATCATTAGCTCCAGTAGTTGCTGCTGAAAGCGGAACTGATGTTGATCCTGGCACATAGGCGCTAGTAACGTAAGTTCCAGATGCAATATTTGTTCCAGTGATATAAGAATATGGCAGAATATTATTTGGATTAATAACTGTAATAGTAGATGCACTACCTGCAAATGTAGCTGTGCTTGATGCTAACTGTGCTGCATTAGCTAATGTAGCTACACTAGATGCCCTTACTGAAACACCTAAACTATCTTGCCAATAATAAATAGGACCACCACGAGGAGCAATCACAAGGTCTGCACCATAGTTATCGTTTGACCAGAGTCTAATAGAGCCAGAAATACCTGTAGATGCTGCTGTACCCCATCCACGTGAACCATATTGTGGGTAGGCTACAATACCAGAACCACCACCAGAGCTAGCTGATGTAGCTGTAATATAAGCAGTGCCTGTACCAGATCCACGACCCGTAGCTGTAAATACTGTACCAGGTGTATTATTAGCGGCACCAATCGCTGTAAAGCTTGTAGTACCTGCTGTAGCAATAGTATAGGTTTGTCCTATAGTAAATGAGCCTGCTGGTTCTTCTGGAAGCTTAATGTCATATGTATTAGTAGCTACATTACTAATAACAAATGTACCTTGTAATGCTGCTTTTGGGATGCCATTAAATGCTGGCGTTGAATATATAGGCGTATTGGTAGATGGTCCTAAAAAGGCTACATAACTACCGTTACTTAATCCATGAGCTGTTTGTGTTACTGTGACTGTAGATCCACTAGATGAGGTTAGAAATGGATTTGCGCCTAATGCTACTGGAATTGTAAGTGAGTATGGTCCAGCACCCCAGCCCAACCCTGGAATAGCTGATGAAGCTCCTATTGGATATTCATATTTAATAACTACTGTACCACCACCCGTTGCATTAGAGGATGCATTAGATGATGCAGTAATTTGATATGTTGTAGTGCTTGTTACAGCAGTGACTGTATATTCACCAGAAATAGTTAATCCACCTACAGATGCTGTAGTTGTAATGATTACATAATCACCTACAGATGGATTGTAATTATTGTCTGTAATAGTAACAAGTGGAGATCCATTAGATGTAGCTAATGGACTTGCTGGTAAGTTGTATGGTGCTGCTAAAGCAGTTCCATCTGTTCTATAGATTGGCGTAATGTCATAATAAGAACCACCAAAAAATATATAGTATTTAATGTTTGTACCAAGGGATAAGTAGCTTGACAGTCCATCTACATCAATCCATGTCCATAAAGATTTAGCATATCCTAAATATTGGTCTGAATCTACCTGAACCCATCCACCAATCTTTTCAGCTTGTCCAGATCTAAAACGAATTTTATCACCATCATAGAAACCACCTTCGTTAGAATAGTTGGTTCCTTCACGGTTTAATCCTGGTCTATATGTTAGTTTTTGTAATGGCATAGTTTATTGTTTAAATAAGTTATATTCAGCTATTCTTCTTTTCTGAAGGCCTTTAACTACCTTGCCACCAGCGTAACAGTACTTTAGTATTTTTTCACCAGCAGTCTTTTTATCTCCTCTAAGCAACGCTTGACGGAGAGTTGATCGCTGTAATGTTCCCAAACCAAGATTAAAAGTAAAGCTACACAAAGCATCATATTCGCATTGCTTAAGAATAACTTTAGGTAATAATCTATGTATTCCAATTTCAAACCTTTTTAGGTCTTGCTTTAGTATTGAATTTATTTCTTCTTCTGTAAAAGTTTTATTCCAAGATTCAGGCAATGATTTGCCATCCCCAATAAGATGACCCACACCAACAGTCCAAAGCCCAATACAATCACGATAGGGGCGATTACGAACGCCTTCAAACTGTTTAATAATGGATATACCGACATCTGATATATTCATTATTTTTTACTAAATGCTTGACTACCAAACCAGAAACCAATAATAGAAGTTAATATAGCTTCCTCAGTTTCTGAGAATACTGCATTTAATGCAGTTGGAAAATCAACACCAGTATGACCAAATACAGCCCACATAAAACCACCAACATCTACAAACACAAGTAAAAATACAATGATATAAGTAATGATAGGTCTTACAGAGGCTCTTAAATTAATAATCCATTGAGAAGCACCTTCAGATTCTTTAGACGCTTGTGCATATAAAGCTACTCTTTCTTGTGCAAATGCTTCTACTTGGGATTGTTCTAAGTGAATTTCTTCTACTTTTTGTTGAGCTTGGTAGCCTTTTTCAGCCATTGCCAAAGTTTGTTCATTTTGCATTTGAGCCATATCACGTTCATGCTTTTGATCTCCACGTTGTTGAAAGAAAGATAATAGGCTTGGAAGTCCAGATGTGGCAAAGCCTAATATACCACTAATTATGCTAAACATTATTTAAATCCTTTTGATTTTTCATGTTCTTCTAATAACCTAATACGTATAGATAGTTCTGCTATTTGACCTTTAAGTTCTTCTCTAAGTCTTGCTCTAGCTTCAGCTGATATTGGGCTGTCAGTCGGTATACCTTGTTCTGTAATAAGATTAGGCATTTTAGATTTAATAGTAATTAAGTCAGCCTGAATAGTAGTCATAGACGTAAGTAACCAAGCAATAGCCAAGACTATCACTGGGAATAACATGCTTGTTATTTTTTCCATGTTCATTATTTTATTCCTTCAGTCACAGTTGTTTCACCCCATGCATAAGGCATGTAAGTGACGCACCCTACTAATAGTAGAGTTAATAAGCACGTGAGAATAAATCTCATTACGCTGGAAGCGTTACTTCAGTCCAAGACTTAGTAGCTTCATCCCATGTATACATTTTACCGTCTGTAGGCATAGCTACTGGAGCTGTCCATGTCCAATCTGGTGCTGAAATAGTCCAGCTTGCGAATGGTTGTGCTGGATAAAATACATCATTAGTACGGTCATATGTGTAACCGATACCAGCGTAGTTACCACGTAATGGTGTGCCACCTAAAAGATGTTTACCACCTTGTGTGTTGTATGAAGTTTGAATCCATTCACCTGGTGTAGAATCTACATAGGTATCAAAGAATTCTTTTTCGGCTACGATAACTTGCGTTACCTTACCATCTGTTACTTTTGCGAAATGCGACATGTGTATCTCCTAATTAAAAAATTGTTAAGCTGTATATGTTCCAGACCCAGCTGTAGTCCACTTAATTATAGTATTACTTCCTGATGTTGTCACTGTTGGTGAGCCTGTTACAGTTCCTGGATATGAAGTTGTAGGCACAGATAAAATAACTACCCCAGAGCCTCCATTACCACCATTAGAAGGTCCAGCAGCACCACCGCCACCTCCGTTACCAGTATTATTAGCTCCTAACGCAGCTCCATTACCAGTTCCACCAACAGCATATGTAGATGGAGTACCTGTAATAGAGTTTGCTGTTCCAGCTCCTCCAGCAGCACCTCCACCGTTACCACCTACTGCAGCCGAACCGCCACCGCCTGCTCCACCATAAGGAGGATTACCTCCAGGTCCTGTGCCTCCATTATATCCTTGTCCAGGAGTGCCTGCGCCACCAGCATCACGACCACCTCCACCACCAGATCCGCCAGACGATCCACCACCAGCACCGCCAGGTCCTGAATATCCACCACCTCCACCACCTACTGTTGCAGTAACACCTGGGAAGGTTGAAGCTGATCCGTTTGTACCTACACCTGCAGGGGTAACGCCACCTGGTCCACCAGCGCCAACAACAGCTGTATAAACTGTAGTTGGAGTTAAACTTAAGGTGCCTGTCAGATAACCACCAGCACCACCACCAGCTCCTGATCTAGATCCTGGGAAACCATTAGCACCGCCACCAGCACCACCAGCAATAACCAAGTAAGTAGCAGTATAGGGAGCAGATGGGTCTACACCAACTGAAAACCATTTACCATATGTTGAATTGTATACCTCTAATTGAAGCGTAGTAGTATTGTATCCTGTTTGACCAGTAGAAGGGCTTGTTGGACGAGTAGCTGTCGTCCAAGTAGGAAAATTTTCACCTTTTGTTCCATCAATAACTATAGCCATTTTATTCCCTTAAGCCGTATAAGTACCACTACCAGTGGTCCATTTTAATATTGTATTTGATCCGCTTACTACTGGTACGCCTGGGCTTGCTAAAGTTCCAGTATAAGTACCAGAATAGCTTGAAGTTGGCACAGATAAAATGACAACGCCTGATCCACCAGCGGCTCCTACTGCTGTTGCTGAAGCTGGAGTATTTGATGCACCACCACCACCGCCTCCTCCTGTATTTGCAGTTCCTGCAGTTGCTGGATTACCGCCAGCACCGCCACCGCCAGATCCTCCTGCTGCAGCTGCACTAAAATAACTACCACTACCGCCACCACCTGCGTATGTAGCTGGAGTTCCAGTAATTGAATTAGCAGTTCCTGCACCACCTGCACCTGCTACTGTTGTTACAGCACTGCTACCAACAGCCCCTGCTCCACCACCACCACCGCCACCATAATTAACTGTTGAAGCTGTTGAAGCGCCACCATTATTACCTTGTCCAGGAGTGCCTGCGCCACCAGCTGCGCCTGTTGAAGAGTTATTGCTTGCACCACCACCAGATCCGCCAGATCCTCCTGCTGTATTATAAGCTCCAGCGCCATAACCTCCGCCAACAGCAGAAGTTAATCCTGTAAAGGTTGAAGTTGATCCAGCAGTTCCATTTCCTGCTCCACTGGTATTAGCACCACCTGCGCCACCACCGCCTACAACTGCTGTGTATACTGTTCCAGGAGTTAAGCTAGCTGTGCCAGTTAAGTATCCACCAGCGCCACCACCTCCGCCAAGATATCCACCACCACCTCCACCGCCTGCAATAATCAAGTAAGAAACAGGAACTAAATTACCAGATGTACCTGCATTTTGCCAACCACCTATTGTATTATAAACCTCTAGCTGAGCTGTAGTATTATTGTAGCCTACTTGACCTGTAATAGGAGAAGCTGGACGAGTAGCTGTTGTCCAGGTTGGAAATGTCTGTCCTTTAAATGGGTCTAATATTGATGCCATAATTTACCTTATGCTGTGTAGGTTCCTGAACCTGTGGTCCAAGCTAATATTGTATTGCCACCACTTACTATCGGTGATCCTGGACTTGCTAAAGTTCCTGTATAGGTTCCAGTATATTTTGAAGTTGGTATTGAAAGAATTACTATTCCACTGCCACCAGCACCACCTGTGCCTGCACCACCTCCACCAGAACCACCTCCACCACCACCTGTATTAACTGTTCCTGCTGTACCATTTCCACTTGGAACTCCTGTTCCAGCACCACCACCGCCTGAACCACCAGCAGCGCCATTTGCTCCAGGAGGGCTATATCCACCGCCACCTCCACCGCCTGCGTATGTAGCTGGAGTTCCAGTAATACTTGAAGCTGTTCCTGCTCCACCAGTGCCTAAAGATCCTGTACCACCACCTTGACCAGCAGCAGAAGAGCCTCCTCCACCACCGCCATTAATATTTGTTCCTATAGCTGGCCCACCAGTGTTACCTTGGCCAGGAGTACCAGAAGCTCCAACAGCTGAATTAGTAGATCCTTGCGCTCCACCACCTGAACCACCTGAAACAGCCGCAGGCGCACTAGAACCACCGCCAGCACCACCACCTACAGCTGTTGTTAAGCCAGTAAATGTAGAATTTGTTCCATTTGTGGCAACTACTGAATTATTACCACCAATACCCCCTGCACCTACTGTAGCTGTATAAACTGTACCAGAAATAAGTGTTGCTGTGCCAGTTAAATAGCCACCAGCTCCACCTCCTCCGCCCCAGTTACCACCTCCACCTGCTCCACCAGCAACTATAAGGTATGAAGCGGAATAATTATTTCCTGATGTTCCAACAGTACTCCATGTTGAGTAAGTAGCGTTATACACTTCTAATTGACCTGTAGTAGTGTTATAACCCACCTGTCCTGTTACAGGAGAAGAAGGTCGGGTAGCAGTTGTCCAAGTAGCAAACTGATTACCATTGGTTCCATCAACTAAAAATGGCATTATGCAGTTTTCCTATCTTGTTTAGTATCTAAGTATTCTAACATTTCTTTAATCGTTTGATGACGAATATACTCGTCTCTGATTTCTTGTGATGTAGGTGCTGGGAGTTCATTAGATTCATCCCATTCTACAATGTTAAATGTGCCACCAGATGCACTTAAACAATACAGTGCGTTAGGGCGTAAAGATTTCATGACAATATCTATGCCAAATTGAAATCCTTGTTCGTTAGTAAATTCTTGTATAAGTTGTTCTATAGTCATCATGCTGTATAAGTTCCTGATCCTGCTGTTGTCCATTTAATTATAGTATTAGATCCGCTTGTTGTTATAGTTGGAGATCCTGTAGTTGTTCCTGAATAGTTAGTAGTTGGAACACTTAATATAACTACGCCTGAACCGCCAGTTCCACCAGCATAACGTGTAGCGCCACCACCTCCACCGCCAGCGCCTCCTCCTGTATTAGCTACTCCATTGGTACCTGTAGTTGTACCACCATTACCGCCAGAAACGCCTGGAGTGCCTGGCCCACCTAAGCCTACTCCTGGTCCTGCATATGCACCACCACCACCACCCCCTGCATAAATTACTGCAGATCCTGTAATTGAAGAGGATGTTCCAGCGCCACCAGCACCTGAGACTCCTGGTGTTCCTGTAGCACCTATAGCACTTGATCCACCTCCACCACCAGAAGCGTAAGAGGGAGCAACTGTTGATCCAGCACCACCGTTATTGCCTTGACCTGGAGTTGCTGTTCCGCCTACTACTGCAGTTCCTGAAGAACCTGCACCGCCACCTGAACCACCATTTTGACCATTTCCAGTTGGAGCTGCTTGATTTCCACCGCCTCCACCACCGCCAACAGCGGATGTTAATCCTGTAAATGTTGAGTCAGTACCATTTGTACCTTTATCCGCAGTTCCAGTTGCTGCTCCAGCACCTCCACCACCTACCACTGCTGTATAAACAGTTCCAATTGATAAAGCAGTTGTTCCAGTAATATAACCACCTGCACCGCCTCCACCTCCAGATGAGCCACCACCTGCACCACCAGCTACAACTAAATAAGAAACTGTATATGGTGCAAGTAACGCTGTTCCTGTACCTGCTGGAATAGTTACAGTTTGATTACCAGCAATAGCTGGTACTGCAAGAGTAATAGAGCCTGAGGTGTCGCCAGAAAGTATAAGTTGAGTCATTATGCAGTGTAGGTTCCTGAACCCGTGGTCCATTTTATAATTGTATTAGATCCTGAAGTTCCTGTTGTATATGTTCCAGTCAATGTTCCTGTATAAGATGCAGTAGGTACAGAAAGAATTACAACACCTGAACCACCAGCACCACCTGGTCCTGATGGGGATGCTACACCACCACCACCACCACCACCGCCAGTATTTACAACTCCAGCACCACCACTTGTTGCTGGGCCTCCAGCAGGGCCAGTTCCTCCATTTCCTCCAGAAATTGCAGGTGTACCAGGGCCTCCAATGCCAGCTGGTGCAGAAGGAGCTGCGGGATAGCCACCACCTCCACCACCTCCACCAGCATAAGTTACTGATGAACCCGTGATTGAAGATGCAGTACCTAATCCTCCAGTTCCAGCTGATGCTGGAGATACTCTAGATATAGTACCAGCGCCACCAGCGCCTCCTCCACCACCACCAGAGTTATCATTATTAGGAGCATTGGCTCCATTATTACCTTGACCAGGTGTTCCTATACCAGCAGGGCCATTTCCTCTAACCCCACCACCAGAACCACCAGTTCCAGAACCACCATTACCACCGCCTACTGCAGTTGTAATACCAGTAAAAGTTGAACTTGTTCCAGATGTTCCAGCTCCAGGCACTCCACCAGCTCCTCCACCGCCTATAGTTGCAGTATAAACTGTACCTACGGTTAAAGTTGTTGTACCAGTAATATATCCACCAGCTCCACCGCCACCACCTAAGTCTCCAGCTCCACCACCACCTCCAGCAACAACTAAATAAGAAGCTGTATAGCCAAGTTGTAATGTGCCTGTAAGAGCAGGAAAAGTAAGTGTGTTAGATCCAGAAACTGCTGGAACTGAAAGAGTGACTGAGCCTGATGTATCGCCTGAAATGACAACGCTTGACATTTTTATTTCTCCTTAACTTACGTTACCAATAGATACGTTAGCACCTGATGCGGCTAATGGGGCAATTTTGAAATAGCTACCAATTTGGGTTGTGAATGCACCGCCTGGAGCTGCTGATAATGTGTATTGTGGTAGGAATGTACCTGCAGCGTTAATGGATACTGTTCCTTTAACAATTGCGAAAAATGTAACACTTGCAGTTACACTAGCTGTAGATACTACATTTGCTGCTACTGAATTTGATATAGCCAATTGTACTGCATTAGTTGATATTTGACTTACTGGTGGCTGTCCACCAACAAAATTACCAGATGTTTGAACTAAAATATTATTTATAGTAGCAGTTCCACCATACCCTAAAGAAATAGTATGAGAAGTAGTACCAGCAGTCTTACATAATGCAAAAACAGATTCAAATTCATAAATAGTAGATGCTTGTAAAGTAAAACCATTGGTTAAACCAAATAGTGATTGCACTGTACTAACGTTAGCACCAGCATATGCTGTATTTAATTCATAGTATTGTGATGCTTGAACTATGCCTCTACTTGTACCAAATGGTGTAAAGTATGGTGAATAACCATTGTACTCAATTGAGCCTGCTGTAGCAGATGTTAAGTTAGTACCAGATGTTAATTGTAATGGAGCTATTGCTGTAGTACCTGCTGGGATTACTACGCCTGTTGATCCAGCTGTTAATACAGTTGTCCCGTTAGCTTGTAATTGAATAGACCCAGATGTGTCAGCGGTTTGTATAAATCCACTTGATGTTGATGCGTTGAGTGTGACTGCCATAATATCTCCTTAAATGATTACCCAGCGTGATCCACTTGGGACGCTAACATACACGGTAGGTGTAATAGTGTGTATACCTGACTGGGTACCAGTTGTTGTAATTGGGGTGCCATTAGCGGTTAAAGCTAGTTGGAATGTAAGACCTGATGGATTAACCACAAAATAAGTCACTCCAGTAGAAAGCCCTGTAGGTAATGCTCCAGTAGTTGTTAGTTCAACTGTAGTACCAGTTGGTAATAGTGTAGTAGGCACAGTCACTACGCCTGGGCTTGCAATCGTTACTGTAAATGTTTGAGGTGAATATGGCGATGCTATAGAAATTGGACCAGAACTCATTGCACTATAACCAGAGGATACAAGTTGAGTTACTGTAATGTTTTGACTGTTTTGCCATAAACCAGAACCTGTAATATTAGATCCACCGTTAATTTGACCCCATGCACCGCCAGAATAACCTTCAAAAGATTCTGTTTCTGTATTATATCTAATCATACCAGCTACTGGACTACCTGGCTCTTGAGCTGTAGTACCTTTAGGAACTGCAACAGCACCAGTACCTACAAATATTAAGTTATTAGGTACGTTGACTGTAGGTGTATTAAATGTAACATCTGAATTAGTTACCATTGAAATGGTACCAGTATATCCACTGGTTGTATTAACTAAAGAACCACCGCCAGATGTTGTAGATAAGTTAAATGTTGTACTATTAATTTTTACTACATAGTAAGTTGTACCAGCTGTAAGAGGCACTGGTAATGTACCAGAAGATGTAAATGTAACTCTTGCGTTTGGAGATGGTGTAGAACCCACAGCCATAGTTACAAGTGCTGGAGTTGCTGTAGTAATAGAAACTGTTTGTGCCGCACTAGATACGCCAAATGTAGCGTTATTATAAGCAGTTAAATCAGAGAATGAACCCGCTGCTTGAGTAGTTCCACCAATGGTTGTTCCATCAATCGTACCACCAGTGATTTGAACATTACTTGAGTTATAATTACTTGCTGAATAGAAATTAGATCCATCTGAGTAAATAATGTATGTTTGACCATTTGGAATAGTCACTGTAGAACCAACGCCTACAGACATAATAACATTTTGCCCACCAGTAGTATTATTTCTTACAATATATGTTTTTGATACAGCTGGAGCTACAACTGTACAAGCTGCACCTAATGATCCAGAAAATACTAATACAGCATTTCTTGATTCATCTGTAATGCCGTTATATGAAGATAAAGTATAGGTAGATCCAGAAAGGGTAATTGATCCTACATTAGTAATGGCTTGCTCTATTAGAGTGCCTAGATTATTGTTTGTAGAAGTACCCCAGACACCAGACTGGTCGCCTGTGCCAATAAGCTGTATTCTTAAACTGGTTGAATAGGTGGAAGCCATATTAAGTCCTTATTTATGTGTATATTATAGTCATTTTTTGCCCTATTGACTATTGTTAATTTTGTTCCATGGGGTGAAAGTATCTGGATTAATTGAGGCCCAAGTGGTAGTTTGGGTATTATTAACATTGCTCCATACTTCAAGTTGGGTATCATTAATTCTTAACCAACCTCCCACATCTGATAAATCTAATGCGGTAAATGATTCTATAATTGCAGACTTAAATTGTGCTGCAATACTAGCTGAATCAGCTAAATTAATATTTTCTGCTATTGACTCAGTAAATACCTGAATAATGGTTGATGCATCATCACTATTAAAGTTTTCATCAATAACAAATATATAGGCTGATCCTATAATAATAATATCAGCCATCGTAATATCTTCAGTTTGACTTGTGACAAAATCAGCTAAAATACTGATTGCGTCTGCCATAGTCATATCTTCTGTAATAGAAGACTGGAACTGAGCTGTAATGGTTGGCGTATCAGCCATATTTACATTTTCAATAATAGACTGTGTTAACTGAGCTATTACTGAGGCTACATCAGCCATAGTAAAATCTTCATTACGAGTTTCTAATGCTGCAAAATACTGTACAGATGAGTCTGCTAAATTACTATTTTCTGTAATACTTGATGCAAATCCTGCTACCATAGTAGGCGTATCTGCCATAATCACATCTTCTGTAATGGACTGACCAAAAGCACTTAATTGAGTACTTGAGTCATCTATGGTAAATGGTTCAACAATGCTTGCAAAGAATAGTCCAGCTTGTGAATCAACATTACCTATTGTGACATTTTCAGTGATAGTCTGGCCAAATGCCCAAGCCTGAGTATTTGAATCAGCTAAAGTAATATCTTCTGTTATGGAAGCAGAAAATGAATTACCACCCAATCCAGCAAATGTAGGTTGAGCAAATGCTGCATATCCAAACATTTAGATAACTACCCAGCGAGATCCTGAAGGCACTGTTACTGCAATACCACTATTTACTGTAATAGGACCAGTACTCATTGCACTTGATCCAGAAGGTATTGAATAACTAACTGCTACCGTTTTACTATTAACTACAAGACCATTAGATGCGCTTAGTTGAGGTGAAGTTAAAGTTCCTGTAGACGGAACAAATGTAAATTTAGTACTTGTAACACTAACACCAGAAATAGATCCAGAAGTTGCACTTGTAAATGTTGGATATAATGAAGTAGCTGTAGATGTATCATTAGTGACCGTAACACCAGATGATGCTGCTGCCCATGAAGGTACACCAGCTGCTAATGTTAATACGTATCCATTAGTTCCTGCAGCTAATTTAGATAAAGTGTTTGTGGCAGATGCATAAATAATGTCGCCAGTTGCATAGGTAGCAAAGCTTGTTCCACCAGCTGCTGCAGGCAAAGTACCAGCCGCTAAAGCTGATGCTGATGTAGAATAAATAGCATTGTTAGCTGCAGTAAAAGTCGTTAGGCCAGTACCACCATAACCTGATGCAATTGTTGTACCATTCCATACTGCATTGGTAATTGAGGCATTACCAAATGAAGCTGAGGTAGAATTAAAATCATATGAAGATGGTATATAACTATAAGCCTTCCATGTACCTGCGGAAGTAGTATTATCTGTTAATACCATAACAGCTGTACCGCCAGTAATAATTGTATCTACTGTTGCTGATGCGCTATCAGTAATAGTGACATTACCTGTACTGCTACTGGTTATAGTAAATGTTAACCCTTTATAAAGCGTTGTAGCAACAGGCAATCTAATTGTTTGTGTAGTAGTACCTACAACATTTTGCCAGCCAGCAGAAGCATTGGTTAATATTGTAGTGCCAGCAGCTGCTGTAATTGTAGTAAATCCTACATATACATTATTAGCATATAAAGTACCAATACCAGGATCGCTATATCCGCCTAATGAAACACCACCTGAATTAAAGATGGTCATCGCATCAGTAGTACTGCTGTTAGTTACAAAATGCACATTATATGCACCATATGTACCAATAGTAAGATCAGTAGAAGCAGAAGCTAAGTACGAAGCGCTTGGAAGGTTAAATGAGCCTGTACCTGTAAATGCAGATGAGTTAATACCCAATTCAACATATCCTGTTGATCCTGTAGATGCATCATTAGATATATTTAAATTAGCTGAAGCGTTTGTAGCAGAGCTTTTATTCTGAATAATAACTTGATTATAGCCAGCAACTGTAGAAGCAAATGAACCAATAATGCCTGTATCTGAGTAGCTTAATGTAGAACCAATTGTAGCTACATCATTGGCATCATAATTAATAGACTTTTCTGAAGGGTATGTAACAAAGACATTGACTGTGCCAGAGAAAGTTACAGCACTACCTGAATTACTTGAAGCTAGTATGGTTGTACGTGTTAATGTAGGTCCAGTTGTAGAGTATGTACCAACACCTACTTCCCAGTTACCAGATGCGTCTGTTGCACCATAATAGGTCGTATTTCCGTTGCCAATAACAGCAAAAGATTGAAACCCAGTAACTGAGGTAGTTAAGGTAAAACTAACTGTAGTATTGGCCGTACCCTGTTGCTGGACACGATCATTTAACGCTAGAGCCATTTAGGACTCCTTAGCTTGTTGCAGTTGTAGAGTATGTAACTGAAACTGTATCGCCAGCTGTTGTTACTTTAGCTGTTGCAAAGTTACCTTCACTATATAATGTACCTGCAGTAGAACTTTGTGTGCTTACTGCACCAGAGCCTGTTACTAAGAAACAACCATAAACTGTACCACCTGCACCTGTAATGGTGTAAGTAACTGCAGTAGCTGTTGATGTTGTAACGTTTGATGGTGTTGAGCCTGATGATGTTGAAGCTGCAAATACTGCTGTACCACGAACTGCAGAACCACCTACTGTATAGTTAATAAATTCAGCTGCATTAGTAGTTACTAATGTAGTCATAGTATCTGTAGCTGCTGGTGTTAATGATACTTTTGTAAGACCTAAAAATGGTCCAACTGTAGTATATGTACCTGATGTTCTTAATAAAGTATCAAGCATTAATTGTTTACCAGCTGCAACTACTAAGTTAGGAAACTTTTCTTCCCATTTTAGATTGCCTGCTTTGTCATGGCATACAACATGATAATGACCATGTACGCCAAGATCTTCTGCTGATGCAGCATTTGTATTTAATGTAGCTATGGCTGAGTCACCAAAGCCGCCTGTTTCGTTAATCATATATTTCTCCTTATTGAATTCTTAATATTGCACTTGTTGATGTTGCTGATGGAAATTGGACTTGGAAACTAGTAGTGGCTGTTTTGTCAGATCCAAAATTTAATACACAAACGGCTGCTCCAGTAGTGCTATTATAAACTAAAGCGCCCCTACAAGTAAAATTTGCAGGACTCCAAGTAACATTGCTAAATGATACATAAGCAGTGTTATTTGAAGCATCACTCCCAACACTAGGAGTTAGTACTAAACCTCCAGCAGTGTATCCTGTTCCAGTAACTTCATCTGTTGTTGTGTAAGCTACTGTAGTATTGTTTAAATCAGCATTAGCGGTATATAAAGCTATTTTATACACATATGGACTAGGGCTATTAAAGTCTTCCGCTCCACTGATTAAGTTATATTTAAATACCGTACAAGATGTTTGAACAATCATGACCTAACCTTAAGTTTAGTTTGACCATCACGATAAGCATCACCACGCTCAAGTCCATCACCAAGACGTTTAAGTTGAGACAAAGCTTCCATGTATTTGTCTTCAACATTTTTAATCATCTCTGGTTCTTGTTTTTGGAATAGCATAGCTTCTCTTAATGAGCCATATAATAATACTGGATCATAGTTATCACCAAGCCAACTTGTTCCAGCTGAGTTGGTTACTGTATTGACTGTAATAGAGAATCCAGATCCACTATTTCCAAGATATGTATTTGATGCACTTAATACATTACCTACAGCATAAAATTGACCACCATCTTTTAATGTTACAGATGTGACTGTGCCAAGTGATCCTACAACTATAGTAGCTGTAGCACCGCTACCATTACCATTAGTTAATGGAACATCAGCATATGTGCCTGGAATATATAAAGAGCCAGCAACAAGTGTTGTAAATGTAGCAATTTCACCCTGTACAATAGTAGGTGGGTAGAAGAAATAATGTAACTCAACAGAATAACTACTATCTGGTGTAGGACCCAATATTAATGATAGTTCATTAATGCTTGTATATTGAGGCCCAAACAATGCATAATGCGTTGGCTGACCAGTATATGTTGGACTAGGAAAAGCTTGTCTAATATAGTTAACATCTTTATTCAATAAGTAACTATAGTTTCCGCTTGCATCAATCACTGCCAAAGAATAGGCTGATAGCCAATCATCTGGTAAAGATAAATACTGATTACTTGCTGTGAGCGTACCTGTTACATTTTTGCGTAATGCAGGTATTTGAACTGAATTGTAAATTCTTTCCTCTGCTTCTTTAACAAAGCGAGGAATATTACTTACAAATAAAGCTTCAGTAGTTTCAGTATAATCTTGTATAGTTTGATACAGCTGAACATAGTTCATTAAGAATTATCCTTGTTTTCCGCTAATTTTACGGCCTTTAGTTGCTGCACCATAACCACGCATTTCTTTAACACCATATGGGTTAACATCTGCATAATTGCCTTTGCTAACACCACCAACAGAAATGTTCATCTTGCTCATGCCATTACCTGGCATAGAAACAGCTTCTTGTTGTGTGCCATTTGGGTTTTCCATTGGTTGTTTATATACACCAATATCATCACCGCCACCTTCTGGATATTCAAATCCAGTATAAGCACTAGCTGGTTTATTTTCTTTAGCGTGACCTAGCGGATATGATGTTGCTGGATCAACTGCAAATTTTTCTTTAGCCATGATTATTTACCTTTTTTTTGATTCATTGCTCTTGCTAAATTGCGTCCAAGTTTCTTCATAGATAATGAAGTTACTGAGGATGCGCCTTTAGAACCTTTACCAGATTGAATACCAGCTATTGGTCCTGAATCACCTAGATTTTTGCCTTTTGTTTTACCTTGTTTAGTAATACCGTCAGCTGCTTTTTTAAATGCCATTTTATTTCTCCTTAAGTTGTAACTATTGTAACAGTGCCTATTTGAACTTGTGGTAATAAGTTATTAGGCGTTAAAAATGTATCAAAGTAACTAGCACCACCTACTGGTTGCCATCCCCATTGAATCTGTCTACTACCATCAGTAGGGTATCCAGCATCATCCACACTATTAACGTTTGTATCATATGGATTTGTCATTAATCCAGTTGTGCCACCTACATTATAACTCACATCTGGTCTTGGTTCACGTACTGCTTGTGGATCATTGACAGGATACATACCTAAATGTAACTGTGGTTGATCTGGGTCCCAGCATTCTGGGCAAACTTTAATGTTAAAAAGCTTGGTCTTAATGATCATTTTTGACAGCTCTTTAAGCTTGTATCTTTGACCACAACGATCGCATTCAGCAATCGCATATTTACCTGATGAATATTTATTAGGCATCTCTTACCTTGTGTAGAACATATTACGTGGCACAAATCTAATAGGTGCCTTTTCACGATCTTCCTGAGATGCTAGATCCCATTGTTTTTCATAATCAGCTTGTAACATAGCTACTCTATTTGGATCCACTTCTGGAACTTTTTGAGCTAAGTAAAATGCTAATCCAGCTACCATACATGGTAAAAAGCGGAAAGGAATGTCATTAATGACAACGCCAGTTCCAGCATCTTGAATTCTTCTTAAACGCCAATATACAAATGTATAATCACCGCCAGCGTTCGGTGTAGGCCATACATTAATATTTGGTAGTAATGGTATGGATAAGTAATTATAAGGGCTTGTAGTGGCTATATGTGCAGCTGCAGTGGTATTATTTTGACCACGGAAACAGTTTAATAATTGATTGGTAGCGTTATCTATATTTTGATATAAAATAACTTCATTATCTATTTGAACATATCCAGTAGCTGCAAGACTTGCTACACTACTTACTGATATAGTTGTATCAGATGAGCTAATAGAAGCTGATAAGTATACAGTAGAAGTAGATGTATTACCAGATTGCCTATTAATCCAAAGCTGTATAGGGCGGCCATTAGCGTTCTTATTAGGTATTGTAGAATATGTATCTTCTGAAATACGGCTAATATTAATGTCTACTTGATTAGTATCTGAGCCAGTTCTAACTACAGTGCTTAATAAGTCAATAGTATCTACAGGCAATGGATAAGTAATTTGACCAGTGACCAAAGGAATTTGACCTTCTTCTATAGTCCATAAATTAATGCCACGATTAGCCCATTCTATAGTTAATAGATTTAAGCTTCGTCTAGCTGTTTTAAAGTCGTAACCAGATCTTAATTCTAAACCACAACGCTCAAACGCCTCCTCAATGAGGTCGTTCATGTTTAGATTAAATACGGAGGTTCCTGTAGTTTTATCTACCATTATTTACCTAACATAAGTTTTTTTGCAAGCTTTGCAAATTTTGATTTACTTTTTGCTTTAGACGCAACTTTTCCACCCTTAGCATACTGAGTAAAATCAGTATTATCTCTACGGGCTTTCTTTTTGCCTTTAGGCATTTTTGATGGGGCAATATCTCCCATTCCACGTGAAGGTCTCATATTAATTCCTTTGTTAAGCCACCGTTATTAAATAATGGATTACCATATGAATCAGTATCTATTTTATTAACTGGTGCATATTGTGTATATGATGGCTGATAAATAGATCTTGGAACTACAGGTGCTGGAGGCGTAGTTACTTCTTCTGGTATAGTAGCTGCTGGACCCTTGCCTAACTTTAATTGTTGATACAATGATGGAATAATTGATTGCCCCAACCCTTTTCCTGAAGAAGAAAAAATTGGATTATTTGCTACTGTACTAGGATGCGTTATTGCTTCTTGAGAAGGTGAGAATCTATTTACTACAACAGGATCACTAGCTGATGCACTTGCTGTCTTAGGCATAAGAGTAGAAAATAAATTACTTATTCCGCCAGATGCCATTTGTTTAACCATTTGACCTTGGCTAGACATTGCTTGATTTGGTATTGTAGCACCAGTACCTAATGGATTATGTCCATCGCTAGGATGTCCTTGCAAATTAAATGTTTGTGGAGAGTATGCACTGGTACCAAACTGTGGTTGATTTGTTGGATACATACCTGGATACCATGTAGCATTTTGATTAGGTATATTAGCTGGCAATTGAGGGCTTGGAATATTTGTTGCAGCATTGTAATCATTAACACGTTTATTTTCACTTGTATTAAGATTCATTCCAAAAGGCGATACTGGGCTTATGGGTTGATTACCATATTGACCATAATCAGAACCTTGTTGACCTAATTGGGTAGCCGATTGACCCATTATCTCATTGCACCCATATTAAATGGCTGTATATTAGTTGGCTGTATATTTGTATTTGGTTGCATTTGTTGTTGCATCATAGGTTGCATCGCTTGAGTTTGTGCTGGTCCTTTAGCTCCTGGATTTTGCATTTGTTGCATTTTAAATGCATTTAATATTTGAGGCGGAACACCTTGTGGCATTTGAATAGGGCCTTTGCCTTGTGGCATATTAGCTCCACTAAAATAATCATTTGCACCACCATTAAAAATAGGTAATGGTTGCTGTGGTTGATTTACTTGTTGGACTGGATTTTGATTAAATGGACCATTGTTGGCACCTACTGGTTGGTAAGGTCTGATACCACCCATTTGAGGTTGTTGTGGTATAGGCAATCCAGGACCCTTACCTTGTCGTGGAGCTTGTTGTCCACCCATAGGTTGTTGTTGTGGTTGTTGTGGTCTCATTTGACCGCCCTGCATTCCAGCTGCTGCACCCATTTAAAACTCCTTAATCATTTGAACTTGAGTATTTTGATACCCAATATCCTTTAAAAAACTTTTAGTCCATCCAGGTCTTCCAGTTAAGGATAACGCTGAACATCCTTGTTGCTTAGCCCACTCAACAATATATGGTTCTATTTCTTGAATTTCACTTATATCGCCACCAGCTAAAAATACATGAATCATTTTCTTATTTGGGTACTGGACGACTTGGCTAATTAAAGCACATTCTTTACCAGGCCAAAATTCTAATGTTCCATTAGCAACACATTCAAAAATATCTTTAATATCATGTGTGCCATGTGAATATTCTAATGCTGCTTCAATCCAATGCTCACATCTTCTAAATTCTTTTACCCAATATGGTTCGTATCTAGAGTAATCTACAGGCATTTAAGCTCTTGTTTTTCCTCTGATAGCACAACCATCTGCACGAGCTGAAGCTGATCCACCTTTTTTCATACCTAAAGATTTACCACCGCCAACTTCTAATCCTTTTAGTAAACCTTTTTTAATATCTGGCAATGGACCTTGATCTGGTTCTCCAGGCATATTTTTTCTAGGCTTTTCAAACTCAGCTTTTTGTTGCGCCTGAGTTTCTTTTGTTTCTTTATCTAACTTATCTGCTTTTTCTTGAATAGGATCTCTTGCCATGATTAAACAATCTTTCCACGAGTTTTACCACGAACAGCAATGCCATTAGCTTTAGCTAATTGAGAAGCTTTGCCACCAGATGCATATTTCATAGCCTTGCCACCTTTACATAAAGCTAACTTAGTACCTTTGCCGCCTTTATGCTCTTGCATATCGTGTTGTTTAAATGCTTTTTTGATCATAGCTTTGTCTTGAGCTTTGTCCATTTTTGTATCTTCTTTTGCATCTGACTTCATCATTCCGCCTTTTTTCATGCCTGGCATAGCTGGCATACCTGGAGGAGTTGCTACTGCATTAGGAGCCACTTGTGGCATACCCATTGGAGAAGGTCTAACAGATGGAATGCGTCTTGCACGTGCTGCCATCATAGCCATTGCTGGGTTTACTGATTTCTTTTTCATAATATATTCCTTAAATTAACATTTCCAACGTTTGAGAGAAGCTGCTTTTCTAGTAGGTCTGCCTTGTTCATCTTTCATAGGCCCAGACATACCAGACATTCTTGCACAAAATGATCTTTTACGAGCGCCACCTTGTGGTTGTGGAGCTTTTAAATGAGATCCTGTTGCACTATTATACTTAGCACGGCCTTTAGCTGTTAAACCAGCGCCTTTAGATACAGGCAATTTTTCACCACGTCCAATAGACAAAGATACACCACCTTTTTTCATTTTGGCAGTCTTTGCTGAGTCTTTAAAGTCTTTAGCTGTAGGTGCGCCTTCTGATCCAACCTTACGCATACGTTCACCAGATCCAGATGCTATACGTTTTTGTTTGGCATGGATATTGGCATAAAGTCCACCTTTAGCAAACTTCTTACCTTTGTCAGCCTCTGCAAAATCCTTACCTACAGATTGTGGTATACCAACCTTTTTAGCAAATTTAGCGTTATGAGCTACTGCTTCCATAAGTTTATGTTGTGCTTTAGATTTACTTGGCATTATTTACCTAACCAATGAGTTACCATCCAACTTATAACACCAGAAAGAACTGTAGCAATAGCGATAAATACTTTCCAGCCGCCTTTAATCTCTTCTAGTGTTTTTTCAATACTATCAAGACGTTTTTTTAACTGATCCATGTCTTCCATAATAGTATCTACATCAGATTGAATATGCTTAATTTCTACACCGTGTTCCGCTAATTCACGTTCATTATTCATATATTATCCGTAATATATTTGAGTAGCTTCTACGTTAACCATATAAGCATAAACACCATTATCTACACGCACACCTTCGCCTGGGATAATAGGAGCATTGTTGTATGTATCAGCTGCAGAAACATTATAAGTTAATAGCCATTTTGTAGAATACACTGCTGTTGGTGATGCGGTAATTGTTCCAGTATTAATATCTGTAAGCGTAAATGTATCTGCAGTTAATCTAGTTATTGTGTAGTTACCATCAGTTGCTGCACCACCTGTACCAGATTCAAAATGAATACCAATTTTATCTCCTGTACTTAATCCATGAGCTACTTTAGTTACAGTTACAGTTGTACCAGATCTG
>Ga0114976_10000036_pt1 | contig 66442 bp, 92 predicted proteins | sample S_130805_EF_Meta_FD_87319 | JGI IMG/M metagenome (GOLD analysis project Ga0114976, IMG submission 87319) | Freshwater microbial communities from Lake Simoncouche, Canada to study carbon cycling - S_130805_EF_MetaG | ecosystem: Environmental > Aquatic > Freshwater > Lake | place: Lake... | reverse complement strand
TCCTTGATTTGATGGACCAGATCCTAAAGGAGGGTCTGGCCGCCATCGATGCCCTAGATGAGGATGATCTAGAAGAAGAATAGAGTTGCTCCCGGTTCTTGCCCGGTCGAGCACACGCTCCCAGCTGCTGCTAGCCCGGCGGCTGGGAGTTTTTCTTTTTTTATGGTTGTTTTTTTAGCCTACACCCATCCAAATGTTTGTGTTGACCCACCCTCCCCTTATCCCTTCGGGATAGGGTAAGAGAGAGAGGCTGTGACGTAAGTCACATGTGACATTACTCACGCAGTGATGTTCATCACAGTAGAGAGAGTTGAGTCGGGCCGGCTCAACTTTGCTGAGTCCAGCCCATTCAAGCTAATTCCACCGGGAATTTGCGATCTCGAGAGAGATGAGAGAGAATGAGCTGAAGAGAGAGAGAAGGAGAGAGAGAGAGAGAGAGCCAAGCTAAATAGCCGACATTAAATGTCGACAAATCGACTGATTAGGCTACTGTGAGCCACATCACAGGACTCCGCAGTTATGCCACCAGCTCTACAGCCTGTTCAGCCTGAACATATGCGTATATGTGAGAGATATCGCTTGAATAGGCTGAATATGCGATCTCAGCCCGGTAGAGACTAAAGCAGCAGAGATAGCAAGCCAGGATCCATATGATTCTCTCTCATATGCTCTCTCTAGTAGAACAAGGAGAAGTAAATCTATTTCGGGCCCATCCGCCACGTGATGCAGGTCACAGCAAAGGTACTTAGCCATAGCGCCATCAAGCTCTAATGTTCTCTATATCAAGCAAACAACGAAATGGAGCAAAAAATGATGGATTACCACAAGGCTGAAGAGGACAAGTACGACGCAGAACGTGACGTTGCTTTCCACGCAATTATGCAATTGGTTCGTGACTCACTCACAGCCAAGCAACAGGAAGAACTTATCAAGTTATACGTAGATGCCACATTTGCAAGTTATTGGGCTGGCTGGCATGGTCATGGCTATGCCATTGCAAAGGTTGAAAACAAGGTAAGCGCATGATTAAAGAAGTGAAACTGCATTACACAGTCTTCACCCTTGCGAGGTTATCTCGTGAGGTGTGGGGTGACCAAGCGGTTGAGTATCTCTCAGCACGGTTGGATAGCGTTATATCCCACGATCAACTTAAAGCATTAATACACGAACTGGAATGGGAGGCAAAATCATGAACGATTCAATTAGCTGGGGCGAGTTAGCCGAACTCACCCATGAGTCACAGGTCGAGCGATTTGGCTTCTGTTCTTGTGAGGATCTTGAACCTCATGAGTATCCCTATCCATCATGCCTAACAAGGTTGATGTCATGAGTATCCGCGCAGAAATTGGCGCCGAGGTCGATGACCTAGTCAACGGCAAATTTGAGGAGGGCTCTCTTCATGGGCGCACTCTAAGTATTGTCCACTCGATTATAAATCTTGAGGGCGAAGAGGCTACCGATGAGGAATGCCTATGGATGATTCACGATGTCATCAACCACTGGTCAGAACAAGCAGATGAAGGAAAATTTTGATGGACTTTGAGACTGTTATACCTATTGAGTCTAAGCCGAAGGTGTATTCAAAATTTTCGGACAAAAATACAAGAGAGCAGATATTGCAATCATTGCAAGATGAAGGACGACTTCATATCATCAAAGTAGGGGAGGATGAATGACGATTTCAACTAAAGATGCAATTATGATCCATATGCTTAAAACAGGTAATTTTGAAGATGCAACGCTAACCGTCAAAGGTTTGGTGGGCGCTAACCTCGTGGCAGCACGGGTTGCGTTACAAGAGTTACCTAAACCATTAACACAAGAGGATATAGATAATGTTCTTGCGTTCATTATTGAAGCGGAAGCCACCCTTGAATATCTAGGAGATGTGGAGGATTAATTGAATGGCAGTAAAAGCATATGAAAACCTCAAACCAACTGCGGATTTATGGGAATGGCAAAATCAAGGTAATTGCGTAGGCAAGGATCCTGAGATGTTCTTTTTAGAGCATAACATGCGTGACTCCATGAAGCGCAAGAAAGAAACAGAAGCAAAAGCTGTGTGCAAAAGTTGCCCGGTAATTGCTAAATGTTTAAATCACGCGTTAAGTGTCCCTGAAGCCTATGGCGTATGGGGAGGCTTAAGTGCTGATGAAAGGTTTTATTACAACACTAAGAGAAGGGTAAACGCATGAAGGCTGTATCGCTGTTTGCTGGTGTAGGTGGATTTGATTTAGCGTTGGAGAATGCTGGTGTATCAGTCGTTGCTTCATGTGAAATCGATAAACACGCACGAGCTGTGCTTGCAAAACAATTTCCAAACTCAAAACTAATCAACGATGTAAAGGATGTAACAGGTGATCAACTTAGAGAACTCGGATTCAACGGTAGTGAAGGAATTATTGTCGGAGGATTTCCATGCCAGGATCTGTCCGTTGCGGGAAAACGAGCAGGACTTGCTGGCTCTCGAAGTGGACTCTTCTGGGAAATCTGTCGCATCCTCGACGAAACGAAAGCGAAATGGTTCGTCCTCGAAAACGTCCCCGGTTTGCTGTCATCTAACGACGGAGCAGACATGGGCACCGTCCTCCAAGCGTTGGCTGAGCGCGGGTATGGGGTCGCATACAGGATTCTTGACGCTCAGCACTTCGGAGTCGCCCAAAGAAGGCGTCGAGTCTTCATTGTTGGATGTCTTGGAGACAACGGGAGCGCACCTGCAGAAGTACTTGCTCTCATCGAGGGCATGCGAGGGCATCTTGAGACGAGCGACAAAAAGAGGAAAGTCATTGCCAGCGCTACTCCACTCAGCACTCGAGCGGGGGATGGAAGAAAAGTAGCTAACGCTATTCCAGCAGAGATTTACCATCATGCAACAGTAGTCAACCAAGATGTGGACAGTGGTCACCTTGTGGTTCATCAAGAGTAGGAGAGCACAGACTGTGGATGATTTTGAGACATGGGTAGATGGAGAAGTTACTCCAACACTCAACGCGTTTGATAACAACGGGGACACTCGTGCAACGGTATTGATCTTCTATGGTAATCGAGTCGATGACATTCGTATTCAAGGAGGAGTAATCAATACACTACAAGCACGTATGGGAACTGGTGGAAACAATATGCCAATGCTGGCGTATCCAATACAAGATGGGCGTGATATGGAAAAGAAACAGAACGGTTTAGGTGTAGGTGAAGAAAATGATCCTTCATACACACTAGATAGAACTGGTGGTCAGGCTGTTGCTTATCCAATTCAAGGCACAGTAATTGGTCGTAGTGATACAGCTGGACCGCAAGGAAAGGGTTACGGCAATCCTGATGATCCTATGTTTACTATCGATACAGTTGGAGGTCATGCAGTGGCACGAGTAGGTAACTTTGAGTTGTATGACTTCCCTAAAGAAGATGTGGCGCCAAGCCTTAACGCTCGACGTGCTAAAGATACGTTGGCTTATGAGGACGCTGTTGTTCGCAGACTAACTCCGTTAGAGTGCGAGCGCTTGCAGGGCTTTCCTGATGGTTGGACTGATAGCCAGTCTGATTCACAGCGCTACAAGCAAATGGGTAATGCTGTTGCAGTACCTGTTGTTCAATGGATTATCAACCGTATTGTGGAGGTAGATAATGCAAGACCTGATGCAGAACCTAAAGAATAAATGCATTGAGATTCATAATGCTGGTGGGTTGGATGCTGTTGATCGGTATCTTGATGAACACCACCGCCTGATTCCGTGGGAGTCGTGCTTTGAATGCGACGCTATTACCCCACGTGATCCACGAACGCTTAAATGTTTTTTTGAGGAGGAATGTCATGAAATCTAATCCATACGATTTCTTTTTCTACGATAGAAACGGAAAAGGTATCACCATGAAGCAGTGGTGCGTTGAGTCCAGTAGCAAGTATGCTTTCAGAAAGGAAGTAACTGTTAATGGATTAAGGATTCTTACTAAGTGGACTGGCGTTGACGCACCAGAATACGACTGGATGGTTAAGAACCAGTTCAGTATTAGTAAGTGGAAGCCCAGTCACCGGGCTCGAGTCTTCGTCTCATACATATGGAATGAAGACAGCGAAATCGTAAAGTCTCAGCGTTACATTACGATTGAGCAAGCATACGAGGGTCATCACAAGTTAGTAGCGCAAGTTGAGGCTATGGACTTTGGGGTGTACCATCAACCAGTAAACCAATTGGAGGAAGTACATGGCTAAAAAAGTTACGCAAACTCTCAAGGCTCACCTAGCAAAGAACACCATCTTTGAAAAGGGCGGGGCTTGGTTGTTAGAAATCACAATTCAAACTGAAGGTCATAACATTCATGATCTAAACACACGCACAGCTTGGGCTAACCCATCAGCTGCTAAACGTTATCTTAAGTCGGTTGTACTCGATAACACACCACGCAAGTCAATCAAGATGGCTGTTACAAAAACAAATGATGCTGATAAGCCTCTTACTCTTGAGGGCGAACTAACCTATAAGGTTGACTCAGGTCTATAAATAAAATTACCCCCAGCCTTTAAAGCAAAATGTGAGTTGCTAAGGCTGGGGGCATTTTTATGCCTATTTACTTTTGATTATCTTTAATCAGTTTCACTTCGCATGCGTCTGTTGTGCAATACATCTCACCAATAGCGTCGGCCGCCATACCTGCATACACTCCGCTAAAGTCAATCGGCATCAGTTTCAATCTTGCGTCTTCGAACTTTTTCTCTGTAATTTGAGTGTAAGGCATCTGCGGATAAGTCTCGTTCCCCATAGGTAGGAAGGAAACGGTTTTGAGTTGTCCGTCAAACATATGTAGGACTGTTCCTACATCATCCCTTTCAGTCTCTGCATTAAATGATACGGTCACAGATACTGAGTTGTCTGACCAATGTCGCTGTGCTGTAGCAGCCAATGACACCTTCTCATAAATTGATACATCTTTCTCTGATCGCTTAGCTGAGGACTTGATTGGGAAGAACACCACTGATGTTGTCTTTGGTGATTCACTTGCCTTCTCAACTCGATAGTTAGCCATCTTAAACAATGGGAGCATAGGGTCTTCGTTACTAAATCGAATAGCACGATCAAAGTATTCTCCGCCCGGTGTCCAGTGAACTCCCGGTGATTCTCCCGCCAGGATCGATACTGTTCCTGATGGCTTGACTGTTGTGGTCTTGATTGACTCACGAATACCTAGCCACTCTGAATACGTTGTGTCGTACTTCTTGATTACTGCGTAACCTTCGTCCATCCAGTTACGAAGTATTGGCAAACCGTTGATGTCTGCGAAGTTAGCAACGCCTGACATCGATGTACCAATGCGACGGTTACGTTGCATGATGGCGTTAGTCTCTTCCCAGTGGGTTGGGAGCAGAGTTACAGTCTTTGCGTATAGGTAAGCAAACTTAAGTGTGCGCTTGTAGTCCTCTAAGTTGTCGTGACGGTTTAGGTATGTCTCAACCAAAGTACACATCTCGAATGACTCTAGTGACTGCTCAGCACATGGGTTGTACCCAGCTACACGCCAGTCCTTATCGTTAGCAGGATCAATCAAACGACCATACTTACGGCTTACATCCATCCAAACAACACCCGGTTCTCCGTTGTTAGCAATACCGTCGACAATACCTGAAAGATCAGCGCCCACGGATGCTTCAATTGAGTTGTTGGACATCCACGCCCAACCAGGACTAGCAGGATCGTAGGAGTTGCGCTCAGGGAATACAGCAGCGTTCTTTAAGTTGAGGAAATCTGGGTCATCCAAACGACCAATCAATAACTCTGCTGAACGACGGACGTTACCTGATACAACGCATACACCAATCATGTTGCCAATGTCTGCAATGTCACGACGAGTTAGTGTCTGACCAGCGCGACCCTTAAACAATGAGTGAATGTGGTTGTGAAGCTTTAAGAGTGGTTCGTGTCCTGCGGCTGTTCCGCCGAAGGTTTTGATTGGGGTTCCTGCTGGGCGGATTTCGCTGTAATCAAAGCCTGCAATCTTCTGATCTGGTCGGAGGTAAGAATTGATGACTGCTGTGAGGGACTCAACCCAGCCTTCTCTAGTGTCTGCAATGACGGTAAGTGTTTCAGGTTCTTTTGGCTCATAGATTGTAAATTCCTTGTCTGCTCCCTTATCGTCAAAGCCAACGCCCACTCCGAGCATTGAGGCTTCCATAAGAAATGCGAATGGTTTTGCTGGATCGTTTTTTGTCATTGAAGATGTGCTAACAAAAGCACAGTTCTGTAAAGCAGCGGAGTTCTTTTGCTCGTTGACAATTTGAGTTCCCATTACCCACAGCCCACGTCCCGGTGGTGACCACTTCAAATGAAACAAACGGTCGAAGGCTTCCTTTGCTGATGCTTGAGCCTTGGCGTCTGACCAAGGAAGTCTCTGGGACTTAGCGTGATCCTTTTGAAGGGAGTACATGCCATTGATGACTCGCTCGCATACATCTACCCAAGTCTCCTTGGTTCCGTCCTCTTTTAGTCGGGAGTAAGTTCTTAAGAAAGTAATCTCTCCCACTGAGTTTCCTGCCGCATCTTTGTAACCCCAAGGAACTGTCTTACCCTTGTATCCAGTTACAAACTCATCTGCTAGGCGGAAACTCAAATTCATCATTTTCTCTTTTCTTGTCGTATGGAAAGGTAATTTTACTCAAGCGGACCTTACACTTCATGACGTGTTAGGACAACTTTTATGCTTATCTAGCGTCGGTATAGGTTCATGGTTTAAAACACGAACATATCCGATATGTTTATTCTTCTATTGCTTGCTTAATTATGGTCGTGGTGTCCTCTTCACTGATCCCACCGTTAGGTATTTCTTTTAAGATTTGAGCTTTCTCGCCAAATATTTGAGACAAAACTCCAGCGTTTCCTTGGCGCTCTACGGTCATTCTAATGAACTCTCGCGAATCGTCCAATTCTTTAGTTGTTTTAATTAATTTAAACAAACGATCAATCTCTTGGCTAACATTTGGGTCAGCGTACCCGCCGTTCATTTCTTCAGCAAATCGCATAAAAGCAACTCTTTGCCCCTGCATTTCGATGATTGCGTTAATCAAACTCTTAAGTTGATCTTTAGTCTTTACTTCAATAGGGAGTTTAAATGCACAAGTATTTTGAGGTTTAAACGCTGGGCAATTTGATGCAATAAAGCACGTGTCGCACTGTCGCAAACTTGTGTCATGTGTACGAATTACTGGAACATCTTTTAGTACGTCGTTACCTGAATCATCTCGTTCAACAATGGTCTTTATTTCAAATCCAAAGACAGGTAAATTGCCCATTTCTTCTGGATTTCTAGGTTGAAGTTTCCGCATCTCTACCCCCAACCTATCCGATACTGCGGGTACGTTTTCCGCATAATCTTCACCAGCTGGATCTTCAAACATATCGGATATGTTGCCCACTTTGGTTAACCTCGTCTCTAATTGGTCAAAAGACCAAACTGCTAATTTACAAAGTTCTTCTGAATCATCTCCGACTATCTTGTCAAAGTCTAAACCAGCCTTTTCGTACACGGCCTTGTGACGTGGACGAGCTTGCTCTTTCATGCTCTTTGGGTAGCGTACCAGTCTGGTTCCGTCCCAGACGATAGTTTCTCCACGAGTCATTGGCGATAGCCACGAAAGTGTTGCTGCGCTTTCCACAGGCACCTGACGCAAGTTGTCTGGTCGGGCTGTACCCAAAGCGTGAAAGCGGCTTCCTTCTGTCCTTACAAGCCTCTGTGTGACTCCTGATAGCCACGTGTGATCTTCTAGGGACTCACCGGGAAGGGCTACATCCAAGTACTTGGCGGTTAGTTCGCCTAACCCCTTTTGACCAGTTTGAGGGTTCCAGACAGGCAAGAACTTGGCTGGTGGCATTTCCGCCCAGACAGTTTCTCGTTGATCTCGAACAAAGTCAGGGCTTACTTGAAAGTGGTTAATTTCTGTGAATTGGTTAAGGCGTTCAATATTGTTGACTATAAACTCTTCATAATCAGCGGCAAACTCTTCCAGCTCTGTGCGGCCAATCTCTTGGGCTCTTGGTATTCCGGGGTGAACCAGAATGCTCATGCCTTCTGGAAAATAGTTCTCTAATAAATAAATCTTGGTCTTGGGTAAGCCCCGTTTAACTAAACGCCAGTAACTTACGCCAACAGACGTGGCTCCAGCTGAGCCTAAAAGGATGCGATTGCTAGGGACTTCTGCCCCAAGGTAAATAATCTTCACTTACGGGGGTCTTCCAAGTACATATCCGCCTGTTTATTCAGTTCTGCGGTTATGTCTCCCCAGCTTTTTCTTCCTTCAATGCTGTCGGGTCGAAACTTATGATCAATATAAACTGGATCAAGGAATAAAAGTACCCTGAAACCGTGTTCTAGTAGTTTGGTAGAAAGTGCGGGGTCTGAAGTAATTACATAATCAATAGGACCTTGAGAACGGCACCACTCTGCTTGTCTAAATGGGTCGTTATCTCCACCGGGAACAACCCCAACAAGGTTGTCTATCTTTCCCATGTTATTTTGCTTAAGCCAATGATCCGCTTTTTCTTTGTCTTTAGCAAGGAGGATTACGGCAAGTGTTTTTTGCAGGGTACGGGTGAGTCCTAGCCCTGGTGTAATCGCTACACCTTTATCGTTCGACAGTACTCCGTCGATATAAATTAAAACTGCCACAAGTCATGCTCCGTATTCCGACTAATTATCTGTTGTAGGTAGCAGCCCTGCGAATCAGGGTTGATACGTTAGGTAACTCTATACCATAGGTAGCAGCAGCAAAATCTCTTGCTGACATATCTGCAATTTCTTTTAGTTTTGCCAAAGCTTGGACAATACCGGCCTCTTTGCCCGCTTGCCAACGATAGTTGTTGTAGTCCAAGTACCCTGATCCAGACTCACTAAATGCGTATTTACGTCCCTGATGAATATCTTCAAACAACGCTGAGGCTTGATCTACCGCTAGTTTTAAAGCACGTTCTGCATTAATTCTCATAGCTGAATTAGTGGATGAGTTAACCGCGTTTAGTGCGGTTGCGTATCGAGCAATAATTTCAGAAGCAGCGCCTTTATCTCGTTCAGCTTTTATTGTCCATTGTAGATTTGTAGGCGCTTCTTCAATAGTTGGTTCAACAACCCAATCATTATTAACAAGTGAATATGCTGCGTAGGGTTTAATTTTTTTAATGTCTGACTGTACATTTACATAAAAAGTAAGTTCAAATGTTTCTAAAAAGTTTTCTGTGAGTGGCCATAGATTTTCCCTAAAGCCTTCATTAATCATGCTTGCAATCTCTTGGTTGTTAAGACCTGTGTACTTAACGTTTGCTTGACGGAAGGATAAGTAGTCAATACCGACTAAACAGTCTAAGTCACCGGGGTATCTTTTAGCAGCCCACTGGTGCGATACCCCAGAGCCAGCCAACCAAGCAGATGTCCAGTCTTGTGGGGTTTGGTACAGAGTTGCTAAATAATTGTACAGAACTGTTAATACACCATTGCGTACTGATGAAATAAGTTTTCCGTTTACGAACAGGCGTGGATCAAGCCCAACTTGTGGCTTACTAAAATAAGATGTTGAGGACGGCTCAATATTTACGGGTACTGCCTTCGCAGCCAACGCCTCGTAAAAATCCATATGCTTATTCTATGCTATTCGTACTGAATATGGGTGTGTATCTTCCCGCCAGAATAAATATCGTGCTTGCAAGCAATCTCTACAGCCCTATGTACTAATTTTTCTACAGCCTCTGGGGTTTTACATTTTTTGTAATCTAAAGCCTCTAAAGCGCCTAAAGCAACGTCTCCACCACTACCCGCGTAGTAAACCTTGCGCTCTTCTCGATCCCATGAGTAGTCATTAAAGATTGGGTATATAACTCCACGAACGGAAATCAAAAGATTGGAGTCATGCCAAGCTGCATCGCCATCTTCTTTACCTTCAAAGCCAGCATCCTGAAAAGCTTTACGCATTGAAGGGATAAACCTTTTAGTCATAAACACGTCAAGGTCTTCGCTTGCGCGGGGCTTTGGGGGTTTCCAACCAAACTGAGTAATGTTTCCACCACGTGAAGCGCCAGAAACGGCAATAAGAACTCCGTTATTGTTAACAATTTTTGGAGTGGCAAGTTCCATGAAACGACCATCTTCATCAGAAGCACGGCTGTCACACCCTACGACGGACCAACCATCACCTTGAATGGCTACAAGCGTGGTCATTGAATCCCCTTTGTGTAGTTACAGAATGTCGCGGTTGGATAAAGCCTGCCGCACACCGTCGGTTGCCCGCTGGGTATCCGTCTGATTTTGAGATGAAATTCTTGCGGCTGTATAGCGTGCAATGTCATCTTCTGACAAAAACTCGTGAATTTCGCGTGTTCCAGTCTTTACGTCTAGTCGGGAGGCTGGGCGTTCAATAGTAAAAATTGATGATACGTCAACGGTAGCTTTCCAACTTCCGTCTTTCTGTTTTATAACAATAAATGCTGTTTCGGCATCTGCTGGGACGTCAACTTCTTCTGTTGTGTCTGGGGTTACTTTATCTGTCATTTGTATAGTCCTCTTTCTTTGTTGCTCTTCATCATGTTAAAGCTTTTAACTGGGCAAAAATCGCAAAGGTAAAACGAAGGTAGTTTTTCATCAGATAAACCCGCTTCGCGTCTTTCACGTTTCATAACGTCAATCTTAATAAGTTTTGATCCTGATTTGTAATCGGGGCATTGTCCTTCTGGGCGCAAATGAACCTGAAAACATTTCATTGCATCTGTTGAATAGTTGTCTTTAGCGGCATAGATCTCTTGTCCAAGACCGCCTCCGCCAAGCCCGTCTAACACTTGGGAATGAATCTGCTTACGACCTGTGTCGCTGTTCCATACTGCAAAATCCACGTCAAAAAGAACACCCATATGTGGCTGAGGGCGTTGGTGTTTGTCTAAAGCGAGCGCAAGATAAGGGTTGTCTTGCTGATGTTTAATTGGATATCGCTCGTCAACTGGCACCTCTTCCATTGTAAGGCAGTCTTTGCATGCCAAAACAAGGATGCGATGTTCATCCTTTTTACTTGCTAGTTCTGAAAGGTCAATTACCATGACCCGAATACTACACTATCCGCGAGGGCGAGCTACATTCTTGTCTAGTGACTTACCGCAGTCTCCACGACCACAAGTGTCGCTTCCGCTTGGGGCGGTCTTAATGCAACCAGAACCTGTGCAAGGAGCCTCTACGTCGCGAGGTACGCCACGGGACGAAGCCTTAACAGCGTGAAAAGCTGCGCGGGATGCTTCTAGTTTTGCACGGTTAGGCTTTAGGCTAGTTCCTTCTGCAATAAAGTCAGCTGAGTGTTGTGCCATAGCACGGTGGTTTGGATCTTCTGCGTCAGATCCTGGGACCTTCATGTCTAAAACTTGCTTGCGACCACCCGGTACCTGCTTTTTAACTAAATCATCTGTCTCGTTCTGGATGACACGATTTTTGTTAGCACGGCTTGCACGTGCGGCAATATCTCTATCCGCTGCTGAGTCTGCTGAGTCTTTATGCTCTGACATTATTTAGCCTTTCCGCTGTCAATTTTAATAACTTCTTTTTCTTTTTTAAGTGGGCTCCAACTAGTCTTTTCTCTAAACTCACGAATGCTTGCTCCATATTTTGCGGCTTCACCTGAAGCACGCATATTTGTTAAATCAGTGCTTGCTTGATTATAGGCGTCTTGTGACATAGCCTGAAAAGCCCCGTTACGCGGTTCAATTACTTTGACGCTTGAAGAAACTTTAGTTCTTTTGTGACCCGCTAAAGCAGCGCTTGAAAAGTCTTCTGTTGTTTCTGGCAGATCAATACCGCGAGCTTTAAAGCCACTTAAACTTTTAGGAAACTGGGATGCAGTCGGTTCCATGTTACTTGTCTCCATATTCAGACTTGATATTAATTTTTAGTTCGGGCTTTGGCTTTGAGTCTTTAGATATAACTCGTACACCACTAATAGGCTCAGCAATAGGACCGCCTCCGCCTAACTTACCCGCACCTAAAAACTGACCGCTCTTTGGAATCATGATTAGCCCAGTGGGTTAACTTTGTTTGCTTCTTCTGAGTTAATGAAGCCATAGTTCATGTATGGGTGAAGTCCAGCACGGTTCTGTACGACAGTTTGGTCGCCCATTCCCGGTGCTACTTCAGTGTTTGGACGGCGCTTGCGGTACTTGCCATCTGTTGCACCCTCAATTAGTGATGCGTTTTCTGAACGTGCTTTGCGTACTGTCATGCCATTCGGCCTTTCACTAGGTTTGCCTTTTTACGTCGTGTGCAATTTGGGCACATTCCGTTTTGTGAGTGTAAGTTCTCTACGGGGTTCATAGACAAACCACATTCAATACAAGGTTTACTACCATTGTAGTAAGTTTTTTTTAAATCGCGCTGAGTCTCAAGACGTGCGTCGTAAGAACCAGACATTCCTTCGCCTGTTGAGTCTGTTAATAAACCTGAATCTTTAAGCATTAGTTACCGACTTTTCCTTCATCGTCTACGTTATACCCGGTGTCCCTAGCTTGCGCTTTAGCGTGTTCTGGGCTTTTAGACATAAAAGTGTGTGAACCGGACCATCCTCCGTCTTTTGAAGACATTTGGAATGTTACAGGAACCTGACCTTTTTTAAAGTCTGTGTTATTACGTGGCATTAAACTTGTCCTAACGTGTTTCTGCTGGTTGATTCAGTTGTAGTAGCCTCACCAGAAAAGTCTTTTCTAGTGGCGGTTCTAGTACTGAGCTCAATAATATCCTCAATTGCGTATTCTTCCTTGGTGTATCCGTACTTATCTGGAAACATCTCAATTTGAGGTAAGTTCGGGCGTACGTAAAGTTGGAGTTCCGCTTTGGACATGGTGATTGAAGAAGCGGCTTGATGGATTAAGCGCTCTCTATTGCTAGAAAACGGCCCCATATAGTCTGCTGGTGGGGCGTCATCTCCCCAAGGCTTACGGCTGTATACGCCGTCTGCAATTCTTCCTGTCATGTTATCTCCAAGTCGGCTTCATGCGTGACCATTGGTCAGCACGTCGCTTGTTGATAGTTCCGGGCGCATCGCTTTTTACTGTTGGACCAGCCTTACCATCGTTAGGAAGGTGTGGGGCTGGAACAAGGGTTACTTGATCTGAATTTCTTTTTGTTTGAATAGTATTTCCAACTTGAACTCCGCGCATTTGTCGTTTAATACCGCGGTCTGGTTCAAAACCTTCTGGGTAATAGTAATCGCTTGGGTCAATTCGCTCACCACGGTGAACTCCGCGTTGATACGAACGTTGACCAACACGGTTTTTAATACTGTCAAGAACGGTGTCCGAGGTTGAACTTGAACGACCGCGATCATCGCGGCGTGAACGAATAGTTCCTAAGTAACCGTCTGGATATTCCGCAGATGGTTGACGACCAACACCCATACGTGACGTATCGAGTTCTGAGCGTGCAACAGGTACGCCACCACCACCGTAAGTGGTGTTAGTTCCGTACATGCCACCAGCGCCCAGGTTCTGAACGTTTTGATGAAGATTAGGCATGTCTAAAGTATAGGCTAGCGAAACCCGCCAAGTACTACTAACTCACGTCGTGGGTCAAAACCTTCTCCTACAACTAATGAAGTAATTCCGGGGTGCGACTCAAGACCAGATTTGTCTCTAAACCAAGCTGAACCGTTATCCATTGCTGGGTTCTGAATAAATAATCTCATTCCTACGCTTTTCACATCGTAGTGGTGAAGGTGTCCAACGTTAAGGATGTCAGCGTTTGCCACGGAACAACGTCCCATAACTTGACCTGACCACCACTTAACCATGTCACGTGCTTGATGGCCGTGAGCCATGCCGTACAAAGTACCGCTCAAGTTAACAGCAAGCGTGCTGTCATCTTTGGCTGGGTAACGGAACTCCACTCGATCCTTCAAGAATTCATTTTCTAAACAGGCGTCTTCAACGGCACGAACAATCTCAATCTGCCATGAGTCTTCTGGGCGTGATACTAAGAAGCGTTGAACTTCGTCATGATTTCCGGGGACAACTGGAACAATAATCTTTGTGGCAAATGGGGCCATGGCTTTAATCTGCGCCATAAGAATTCTTCGGCCAACCTGAACTTGTTGCGCAACACCAATGTCGTGGCGTCCCATTACCTTACCTTTTTGGCTTGTCATACCTTCAATGCAATCTCCAAGTTGTGGAAGTGCAATCTGACTAATTTTGTATTTAGTTTGTAAAAACTTGTGATGCTCTACAGCTTCGGTAAATGATCTAAGAACTCTTTCAACAATTGCTGGTGTATCGTCCTTGCCGTATTGAGTGTCTCCAAGGCTATAAACAGCCGTTAGGTCGCCTTCAAAATCTATTGAACTTTCTGGGCGCCAACTACTTATGGATTCAATTAATTTTTCTGCGTCGTAGTCGTTAACTAAACTACCAACTACTGGGACTACATTAACTCTAAAAGACTCTAACCACTCTCCGTCGTAGCGTTGCCAGCGGGAACGTCGATGTGAAATCACTGCCCACTCTGCGGGATCTAAATTTGCTTCTCGCAAAATTTCTTCGGCACCGGGAGTATTGCCATCTGGTCGTGGAGTTGAAACTACAAACCCGCCATCGGTACCTATCTCAGAACGCGGCCGCCATGCGTCTGGTATGTCTTTTGTTATGTTGTCTGATCCTTCGATTCCTGCTTTTACAAACTCGTTAAACTCATCCTTTAGAGCCACATGAACACCATTTATTTCTGTGAGATTTGAATGAAGTTAGGCCCGGAAACATATCATTATTTGATGATAAGAACCTATGTAAACTTGCTGTAGACGCAGAATCATTTGCTAACAGTTCATCAAACTCTTGACGAAACGCCTCATCTTTATCAGACAAGAACTTAGCCACGGAGCAAAAACCTCGGGCGTTAGATGGTAGATGTTCCACGCCCTTAGTTAATCACATGGTTGTAATTAGCACAAAATGAGAATGCCCCCCATTACGCTGGGGGGCGAGCGCCTAATAACTAATTAGGATTGGCTGCTTACGCCGTCCTGAAAGTTAGGAGCAGTGCGCTTTACAGCTGCCTGAAACAAACGACCGTTACCCTGAGTTGCCCCAGCTTCTGGTGATGTGTATGAAGGCATAGATACGTTGATGCCGTACTTAGCGCCGCTTGTAGCGGTTACCTTGGTACGTGATGGAGCTGCTTGCTTTGTAAAGTCAGTTCCGCCCTTAGCGTTACCTGTTTTTTTAATAAGCGTGCCTTTTTCAGGCTTTGATGTGTGACGTGCTTTTGGTGCAGAACCTGCGCCCAGTGAAGTAGGGGCAAGTGGTGCTGGGTTCTTAATTGAATCTTTCATGTTTTGTTTCCTTCGGCCAAAGGTTGGAAAATTAAATGTACCAGTTTTAGCTGGTTTTTACTTCAAATACGATGGCAGAAATCTGTCCATCGTGGCTTTCAATGCTTGCAAAACCCGGTACGCAGACAAGATCGATACCTCTTGGGGCTGTATAGCCTCTTGCGATAGCAATTGCTTTGACTGCTTGGTTTACGGCACCAGCGCCTACAGCACGAACTTTGCATCCACGTGTTTCATAAACACTGTGGGCAATCGCTGAAGCAACTGATTGGGGATTAGAACCTGCGCCTACACGCAGAATTGGTTCTTCTTTTGGATCTGTAGTCATTTTATGCACCTCGGGGTTACGTATATTGGATCTCTCCTTGCCTAAATTATGAAGGCAATTACCGTAGGTGTAATGCTAAACAGTCCTATAGTCCAAGGGGGTGGGGGCGGTAGCTAGGGAACCACAAAGGTAGCACTCCATATCAAGCATATATAGGGATATCTCTCCCTCTTCGAACTGCGCCTTTACCTTCCACAATGTAGATCCGCAAACGCACACCTCAAGGGGCGCTTCTTTGTCTCTAAGGTCAAATGTCATACGTTCCACTTTTCTTTAAATTCTTCAACCACTTTACGGTTTTTTTCAATCTCAACTTCAATTAAAGCCTGTTCTTCTTCAGACATTTTATCTTTATTTTCTAAATAAAAACGCATCCCTGTATCAAAATTCTGCTCAAATATTGAAATTTGAGTTTTACGGCGTTCTTTTACAAACGCGTCTGCTTCGGCTTGTCGTTGAGCTCGTTTTTCTTGAGTTTTGCTAAGCGACATTTTCTTTAGACCAATCTAGCCATTCAAAAACTAATTCGCCTATATCAATAGTGTCGACAAACCCAAACTCGTGTAAATGCTCAATAAAATCGTCATCTGCGACCAGTACTGGTAGGTCGTTGTAAGTTACGTCTTCTTCGTAGTTCATCCTTGTCCTCCCCATCCTCCGCCTTTAAATTGCACCGCCGGTGGTGTCCAAACTTTTGTCATAAAGTTTCCGCATCGATCGCAAGAAGGTCGGTCAACAGAATCAAATTCTAAATGCATTTCTACTGTGCTATCACACGGCACACAAGAAAAATCATATTTAGGCATTACCTCTCCCGATTCTCTGCGGTTTGCAGCTTCTGATAAATTTCTTTTTCATAGGCCATAGTACCCTTTCCTGAAACAATGTGCGCTAGCCCGTAAGAGTCAGCGGCATTGTCATCGGGAAACTCGACGTTCCATTTCTTGTATACCTGAAGGAGCATTTGGTTTTTTTGGACGCCAGTACCACGACCAGTTACGTATTTCTTTAGGCTCGTTGGGGGAACAATCATGGGGCTATTCCCGCTTCCAAGACCCTCAGTTTCGTGAAGGGTTAGCTTAACAACCCCGCCTAGTTCCCCTAATTTATTAGCCATGATTGATCCGTAAGCGTAGCCTTCCATGGCAACGTCTTGAACTTGACAACAATTTTTGGTTTGAGTTAAAGCGTCTTGCAGGTGAGCCTGTATTTCGCTAAGGCGCTCTCCTCCAGAGTTATCAAACTTGGCAACTGTAGTTTGGTAAGAACTATCTTCTCCAAGGATGGTTATAGCAAATCCACTATAAGACTGATCGATACCTACCCAGCACTTTTTATTGGGCGTAACTCCGTCTCCGTAAGTCTTTAGTCTCATGGAAACATCCGATTTGAACGCTGGAGTGCGCTGTTGGATGTACGTCGTGTTAACTCTCGGCTTACTAATTGCGTACTTCTATCTACGTTGTTAACCATTACTTCAATTAACTTGCGATAAGCGTATTTAGCGGAAAGACCTTCACGTAAATAAATAATTGTAGGGTCTGCTGCCATTCGTGCTTTCATTATGGTTACAGTTTCTTTTTTGTTTTCTTCGTAAAAAGATATGTAGTTCTTACTTTCTTCCATGTCTAATGATTGGTCTGCATTTTTTTCATCAATAACAGCACAGGCAAACTGCACAGATAAGAAGTTAGCGTAAGCGGTCAACTCGCCAAACAACTGCATAAGGCTTTCGTCATCAATTTCCGTAATGTCTGCCGGTACATTTGGCAGTTTCATCTTCATTCGTGTTTGAAATTCAAACCCTTGAAGTTGTAAACTTTCTATTACTGGCTGGCTAGTACCAGCATTAATTGCTAACTCGCTCACTTATTTTCTCCTCTTTGTAGTCGGAGCACTTCGGGCACCCTGCAACACCATTAATATTACAGATGGGAGGGGTACCTTTGTCAATTGCTGAAATGATGTTGGCTGCCGCCTCAAACAACTCGGCAATACCCCAATCACTTTTTTGTACTACAAATTCTTTATGTTCGTGAAGACCCTTTGCTTCGTACAAAATAAGGGCTTCTTGTGGGGCATTAGGCTGTCCCATAAGTTCTAACAGCTTCATATAAATCTGTGCCTGATGAATGTGCTCTAAAAATGGTGCGCCAATATCTGCCCACATCTTTTTAAAATCATTGTTATTTGCATATGCAATGTCTGGGGCATACCAACGAATACTGCCCTCACCAATAGTTTTTACTTCAAGTAGTAGTGGATCTCCAAAATTAACAAGCCATCCGTCGGCCTTACCTGAAATGCGAAGGGGGTCAAAAAACACAGGCACTTCGTTGTATTTAGTACGGCATTCGCCTTGTGCGTGTTCGCTATTTAAACCAAACCACTCTAAATCATGTGTGTAGCAATACCATAAGCCTTTAATCTGATCCATCTCTTTAAACCAACTTTGCCACATATCGTGAGCGGCGTGACCTGTTCCAAAAATAGATGCGCGACGAAGACTCATAACTTCTGGTTTAGGTGCGTGACCGTTTAGCCAAAAGTATTGTGCCCGGTGACACCAGCTTGCTGATGCCATTTCAGAAGGGTGGATTACATCTGAAGCACGAAAATCTCGTGGTTTCGAAATAATATGTTTTTCAACTTTACCAATTACTCTGGTGCCTTTATCTGCTGCTAAAAACGCTTTCAATGCACCAGTTGGTTTCATTTCTTTTTAACCCATTCCTCTAATGTTTTTCCGTTTTTAGCGGCTTTTCTTTTAAGAGCGTTGCGCTCTCGATGAGATAAGCCACCCCATATACCGTGTTGTTCATCGTTTTGATCCGAATACAAAAGGCAGGCTAATCTCACTGGACATTCTGCCTTACCATCCTTGCCAAAGCAAACTGCCTTAGCCTTGTCAGCAATAGGTTTATATTTAGTTTTATCGCGTGGAGGGAACCAGTAATCGGTTTCTGGGCTGTCGCACATGCCGCGGCATTTAGCCTGATAACGCCACTTCTCTACACCTTCGTCTTCGTACAAGAGCACTCCAATAGGATTTGGCGCAGCTCTAGAAAGTCGTCTTCCGTTAACATGACGTAATTTTCGCCGTTAAGATAAAAGCCGAGAACAGGTGTCCGACCGTCAAGAATTGCTTCTGTGACAATCTTCTCTAAAACCGCAGCCTTAACGGATACGGAAGCTTTGCCAGTCCATTTATGCTCTACGAGCAAATCTTTGGATCTGACATCACCTTTTCGACTCCAAAATGCTCCGCTGGCTGCTGTTCGCTGACCACCAATAGCTTTTGCAAGTCTATCCTCGTGCTTCCTTGACTCTTTTTGTCCTTTAGTCTTCATCTTCGTCTGGTTCTACAACGTACTTAGATCCAGCTTTGACAGTTTCAAGAACATCCTTCTCCAATGTTTCCCGTAGGTCAATCTCTTCTTTAATAGAAGCAACCATAGCATCTGCGCCTTGCCACTGCCTTTGCTCTCCGTTAAACGTGTAACGGTAGTAGGCACCAGCTCGAGCAATTACCTTGTTAATAATGCCTAAAGCCACGATTTCTTTAGCAAAATCGTAGTCTCCCGGTGGAACTGTCCCGCCATCGGCAAAGTAAAAGTCTAAATATGCGACTTGTGACGGTGGGGCTGACTTGTTCTTAAGTGTTCTGGCTTTAATGGTCTGCCCTACACGGCGCTTAGAATCTCCAGTGCCTACTTCAATCCACTCGTCACGTTTAATTTCAACACGGGTAAAGAACGCATAGTTCTTTCCTTTACCACCAGGTGTTGTGCGTGGGTCACCGTACATAACTCCAACTTTGTCACGCCATTGGTTAATCATTAAACCAATAAATGGACGCTCTACTTCAATAAGACTGCGCTTAGATGCTTTACCAACCTTGCGAAAGAACTTGTTGGTCATAAGCGCTCCGCGACCTACGGTAAATTCTTCCATTTCTTTTTGATCTTCTGCACTAGGAACGAGAGCAGGAAGGGAGTCGATAACAATGCAATCAACAGCCTTGCTTTCGATAATTTGAATAACCGCTTCATAAACTTCCTCCATAATATTAGACTCAATAACAAATAAACGTGAAACATCCACACCGCATAGTTCTGCGTAGGAAGGAACCCATTGTTCAGCCGCTACCCAAACAGCAGTCCACTCTGGATCTCTGTGTTGGTTTGCTGCAATTGTTTTAAAAGCAATTGCGGTTTTACCGTTGGATTCTTCTCCAACAATCTCATGCCATTGGTTAATTGGCCATCCGCCACCAAGGGCTACGTCTAACGCTAGTGACCCTGTTGTAAAACGTCCAGATAAATCTCTAATGTTTGACCCAACAACAATTGTGTCTTGACCAAACTTTTTATTTAATTTTGCTACGATTTTTAATAATTCCGGATTGAGTGCCACGTTCGCCATTAACCTAACTTTCCAATAATTGTTGTTGGATTCCATCCGCCTGTGGCTACTTGTACTGCTGGTTGAACTGGACCTGCGGCCTGTGGGCCACCAGTAATTCCTTTACCTAAACCGCTACCGCTTTGAACAATTGGATAACCGCAATCGTAACAACGTGCTTTAGTTCCTTCAATTGATCCATAGTTTCCGCTACCGCAACTTGGGCATCGTGAAGCATTAGCTGATGCGGGTGGGCGAACTCCTTGTTGTGGAGGCGCTGGTGGTGCGTACGTCATGGGTTGTTGCGAGGGAGGCATCGGAGGCATATTTGCCGGACGTGATTGCTGTTGAGGTTGACTTAGTTTATCTGCCCACCAACTCATATTTGGATATCTCCTTTAATCGTATCTGTGCTGATAATACCCAATTCTAGTCCAGATGCAAAAGCGGACAAAAGCGCTGAATAACCTACCTGAACATACATATCTTCAATATGTTCTTTTTCGTGGGCTAACTCTTCTGGATTCATGCCTTGAGATTTTGTAAAATGATCAAACTGTAATGCGGTAATGGCGCGAGCATTAATATCTGCAATAGTTTCTAAAAATGGAACTAATGGCATAACGTTAAGTAAACGTGCGTCACTCTCTGACTCTTCCTGCTCTTCGCCCTCTGCGCTAACGGGCATCATCCCTACAAGACTTGCAATCTTGTTTGGCTCTTCCATCCCAGCGTCGTAAAAATACCAGCGGGCAAGGACTGGTAACGGAACCTCGGTTATAGTTCTTTCACCTTCATCAGCCTGAACTTTTTGCCAAAATTTCCAATTCATTACTTAGCCTCTCCCCAACGCTGAACAACCGTTATGTCAGCAATGAGTGGCACCTCCAATAGGTTAATGCCTTCCATAGCTTCTTTAATTGCTGCTTTTGTCTCTTCCACCAGATTATCTGGAGCAAGAGTCACCAATTCATCGTGAACGGTAAGTATAAGTTTAGCCTCTTTGGGGATTAAGCTGTGTGCTCGAACCATAGCAAGTTTAATGACGTCCGCTGCCGACCCTTGGATCTTGGTATTAAACGCTTGGCGTTCTGCACCAGCTCGATCATATTTATCAGAGGCATTCATTTCTGGAAGATAGCGGCGTCTTCCAAGAATGGTCGTAACGTAAGGAACTGGCTTTTCTTTATTACCTAATTTTCTGGTAGAAACAAGTACCTTAAACTTATAGGTGTTAATAGAAGGAAAACGGGCTGAAAAACGGTCTAAAAGATCTCTAGCCTCTTGTTTTGTACACCCGATTGATCTGGCAATTTTATCTGGACCTACTCCATACGACATAGCAAGAACAAGAACTTTGCCAGCCTTGCGATCTACGCCCATTTCATTTCCCACGGTGGTGTAGATGTCCCCGCCGTTTTTGTAGTTTTCAACCATGATTGGATCCTTAGAAAAGGAAGCAATAACTCTTGGCTCAATCTGCGAATAGTCGGCTACGACAAACTTGTACCCATCTGGGGCTTTAAAGAGGTTGCGAATTGCTTTACCGTGCGCCGTGTGTGGTGCTGGTACGTTTTGTAGGTTTGGGTTACGACTTGAGAACCGCCCTGTTTCTGCGCCGTGCTGTACAAAATCACAATGGATTCTGTTGTTAATGAGTAAACTGTCTTTTGTTTCAATTCTAACCTTTCCGGCTGTAGTCCTAGTGACTTCTCCGCCTAAATATGGGACAACGTATGTGGTGTGCAATTTGTTTAAATCAGCGTAAGTTAAAAGAGCGTCAACTAGCGGGTCTTCTCCCCGGTACGCCTCCAGCGCTTCAGCTGAAACTGAATCCCCGCCTTTTGCGGTAACAATCTTTGGCTTAAGCCCTCGACCGCCTTCTGATTTGGGACCATACAAAATTACCTGCTTATCAACGTTAGAGTTGATGTTGAACTGTTGACCAGCAACCTTAAAGATCTCAGCTTTTGCGGCTTCAATGTCAATTTTTAATTGAGCATCTAAAACTGTAAGAGCATCCATATCGATAGGAGCGCCAGTCAACTTCATGTCACAAAGAACCTTAAGAACATCCATCTCAAGTTTCATAACGCCAGTCACTTGATTTTCTTCTAACTTCTTTACAAGTATTTTCCATAGCAAGAACGTGTACTTAGCGTCGAGGTATGCGTACTTAGCAACCTCATCAAATGAATAAACTTCTACTTGAGCTCCTACGCCCTTTTCCATTTGAAAACCAATTTCACGTTTTAAACAATCGGCAAGACCGCATCGGTTCTTGTTACGGTTATCGTAAAGAAACGAAGCAATCATGGTGTCAAAGTAAGGACCTACGGGAAAATTACCACCGTAGTATTTTGCAACAGAAGTAAGGTCAAATACTAAATTGTGACCAATTTTTAAAATGCTGTTATTAAACATAAGAGGTTTAAGGGAAGCAAAAACCTCTGCTGGAAATAACTGTGAGGGAGGGTCAGAAAATACTTTAGTTGATTTTTTAGAGTCTCGTGAGTAGTCGCTAGGTCGTGCTTCAAGACCTTGTTCTACACGCTTTTCGCCCTGTCCTGTTAAAGGAAAGACCGTATCGAGAAGAACACCGTTAGGATGACCCATAGGGATAACATCACAACGACCGTGAGTAGCCAAACTAATCCAGAGTACTTCATTAACAGGCGTATCGCCTCTACGTTCTCCGACTGTTTCCACGTCGTAAGCAAACGCATCTTGTTCAAGATAGTAGGCAACCATTTCATCTAGTTGATCGTTAGTTGTAATTATATTCATAGGTATCCCCAAAAGCCTAGAGGCGCTAGGGGGATAAATCTAGCGCCTCTAAACATTTTTTGGTTAGAGCAGACTTTCTGCAATCTCTACCAATGATTGATGAGAATCCTCACGGATTTCAGTGCGCTCAAATGGTTTAAAAGCTGCAACAGCAAGTTCTGTCTCAGCCTCGTTAAGTCCCCAATCTTCTGTAAGATCACGAGCCTTTACTGGCATTAAGTTGTAAACAGTTTGCTGCTTTTGTCCTGTGCGACTTAGCGCCCAGTAGTTGCGGGTCAATGGACCAGCCTGTGAAAACTCACCCGCGTGCAAAGTCTTATACAAACGAGGTGTTGCAATTAGCATTTGACGCTGGTATGGCTTAGCGGTCAAATTAATAACAGTGAACGCACGCTTTACTTCTGGCTTGTCTTGAAGCTTTAAGCAAAGTGGGCAAGTATCACCTAAACACACATAAGAACGTCGACCTTCGGTCTTGTCCTTTAAGAAGTGCTGGCGGTAGTTGGCAAATGGACCAGCAGTATCGATGAAACGAACTAACTGGAATGTTTCAGAATGCTTGTACTCAGTTGGGAACTCTGTCTGAACTGGAACAAGTTGTTCTGCTGCTTCCCAACCCGATTGGATTGAGGATGTTGTTGCTGATGTTGTTTGAGTTGGACGATCTTCTACTGAGAATGATTCGTCTATTACTTGTCCGTATGTCGATGCATCCGGTGTTGTTTGATTTACGCCCATGGGCGGCTTTCTCCTTTTCGCAGTTGTATGCAGTTATTAAGCAGTTTCCTCAGCGAGGGATTGTTCCCAAGCTTTGGCTATTTCTTCAGTGACCTCTCGGTACTTTACCCAGTCTATACGCTTCACGTGTAAAACGCCAAACTTAGTAAAGATCATGATTGCGGATTCAATCATCGAGCGGCTATATAAGCGCCTTCCTTGCCGTTCCCGTCCCAACTTATCCGTTTTAGTCGGTAAGCGGTAAGGCGAGGTTGGTAGGTGCCCTTCGTTCATCCATAGTTTAAGTGTCACAACCGGTCGACCCAGTGCTTGACTTAAAGCTCCTATGCTGAACAAATCTATTTCTTTCCCATTCGGAAGTAAAGTTGATCGTGGGTGTTTATCCCAGTTTGATTCTTTAACTTCTTTAACTTCTGGCTCACGACGTTTGCGTTTGCTATTAGGGTAAAACAAATCCCCAAACGTCTGGTCGATAAAATCTTCTGTCATAGTACGAAAGCGTAAGAGACCTTTGCTGGGAACATTGAGTCAATATCTTCTTCTGACAGTTGACCTTTGTAAAACGCAGCCATGATTGCGTCTTCACTGACGGTTGGGATCATAATGATGCAGTCTTCTTTAATGCCACGTTCTATAAGCAACGTGTCTGCAACATCCATGTTAAGTGTTTTAGAAACTCGACGTTGGTTTGTAACCTTAATGTCTTCGTCAAGTTCTAGTGTGATGTGGCCTCGGCCATCGGTTTCGCCAAGTTCTTTAACCGCGTCGTTTAAGCGATCCTTAATTTCTTTTTGGCGTTCTTCTAAAAACTTAATTTGTTTCTTAAGTTCTAGGTATTGCTTAGCTTCATTTGTAAGCTGTTTGATGTCTGACATTTGTATCCCCTTTGTTTGGTAGGAATCTATACCCTACCTGAGGGGACTGACAAATTGAGGGAGCCTTACTCGGAGGCTTTGTACTCCTCAAGAGCCTTAATTATGACCGAGGTCACAGTTACGGACTCTCTGGCGGCTTTGCGCTGTACGGCAAGCCACAGGTCATCTGCCACCCGAATCGTGCGGGTTGGGGTCTTTGGTGCGTTAGGCATCCGTCTAGTTTACACGGAGCTATTAAGCAAAAACTGGTTCAAACTGGACAAACTGAAGTCTATTCCACCCTCAGTATTTATGCCCTCGCCATCAATTACGGCGCTTGCTACGGCGTTTTTATGTTGAAGCATCTCGTGTTGGCGAACCTCTATTGATCCGCCTACAAGAAAGTCTTGAATAACAATGCTGGGCCATTTAGAAGAGGCACGCATTATTCGTCCATTGCGCTGTGTCGCCCCGCCAGACGACCAAGGTAGGTCGTAATTGACAAGAAGATTAGCAGCTGGGAGGTCAACACCATACCCACCAGCATCAGAACTAACGAGGACACGGACATTTGGGTCTGTGTTAAGGGCAATTTTATTTTCTTCTTTAGTCTTGGCATCTAGTTTTCCTGTGTATGTTCTAGTTCCGTATTGAATAAGGGCTTGAGAAATCATGTCTGTCATGTCTACATATGTGGCAAAGATAACCACTTTGTTTTCTTCTGATTGTTCTAAAAAATCTTTTACGTATTGAATAAGCGCTTCTAGTTTAGGGGATTTATCAATACCTTCTAAATACCCAAACTCAACTAGTTCGTTTGCGTATGAAGAGCCTTCACCGGGAGTTGATAAATATTTACGTGCGCTTGTTCTTAGTAGATCTGGGTGGGAGCAAAGCATTTTAAGCGCCCCAACCTTAGACATAATTTTTCCACGCCACTCGTTCTCTTCGTAACTACCACTACCGTTCTGAACACCGTAATGTGCAAAGATATTAAAGTTAGCCCCAAAAAGGGACTGAGCCTCTGCTAAATCGTTTACTAAGTCTTTTCTAATTCGTTCATATAACTTGGCACTTCGTCTATCGAACGTGATGAGAAGCGGCTCACTATGGATGGAATCTGGTAGGTGAGGCGCAACATCTGGATCTTTTTGCGACTTTCTAACACTTGCTTCTTTAAGTTTTTCATGAAGAGTAGGCAAATTGCGATAACGCTGGACTCCACCAAAATTATTACGAACAATAAAAGCTTTATCAAATATATCAAACCTTCCTAGTACGGAGTCATCAACAAACTGCATAATGCTGAAGACTTCTTCTGGTTTCCCATTCTCTACTGGAGTTCCAGTAAGAGCAAATTTAAAGGGAGCGTTAGCCATACGCTTTACTGCTTTAGATCGTTTTGACTTAAAAGACTTAATCGCAGTTGCTTCATCAATAACAATAAAACCCCGTGGAAGTTTCTTTACTAAATCCCAATCGTTTACTACCTGCTCGTAATTCATGATTACGTAATCAACCTTTGTTTCACGCCAGTTAAATGCCTCTTCGTATTGCTGAAGGCGTTGTTTAGGTGTTCCGTCAATAACAATAGATTTAGAAGTGCCGTCAGTAAACTTTTCAATTTGGTTGTGCCATTGGTATTTAAGTGATGAAAGGCAGATAACCATTCCCGGTTCTGTAATCTGACCTTCGTCCATAAGTTGTTCTACGGCAGCAATAGTCAGAACTGTTTTTCCTAAACCAAGGTCGTAGGCAACTAGTACTTTATGTCTGTCAACCATCTTGTTGACTGCCTCGGGTTGGTAAGGAAGTAGAGTCCCGGTAAAAGTCATACGTAAGCTCGCATCCGTGTTCCAATAAGTATTTCAAGATCTTCTACTGTCCCGTTATTAACAAATATTTGATCTACTCTATACCCGTCTAATTCAGATTCAGAAACGTGCTCGTTAACCGCAGATGTTCCTACACGTTTTACGCGCCAAATTTGTCCGCCAAACTCTTGAATCCATTGAGCTTCATTTTCAAACCTAACGTCAGAAACAACTACTTTGTCTTGTGGTGCAACGTCGGACAACGCTTGATAAATCCAAAAAGTATCGCCAAACAACTTGCGAGCGCTCAACCCAAAATCTTGAAGTAAGCGCCTAGCCTCTGGAAAATCAACCTTTACTTTGTCCCACCCATATGTATCGACCATATCTTGAAGTCGATAGTTAATTATGCTTTCTCCGTAACCCTTGGGGATTAGCGGATCCATTTCGTAAAGAAGATTGCGGATAGGGTCAGCAAAAGCAATACGCTTGTATCCATACTTTTCAACAAGTATTTTGGCAACGGTGTCTTTTCCAGACTGTGCGTATCCCGATAGTCCAATAATCATTTACAGATCACACAGTAAAAAGGAGTTCGTAGGTTTGCTTCAGCAATTACAACAGTTCTAGCGCACTTAGTGCAGTTTGCCTCAACTAGCCCGTTGTCTTTCAATTTAGAGAGCTTAATCAAAGCTGAACGTGTGTAAAAAAGTTTTGTAAAGTACCAAGTTAGTATCATTAAAAGTAGAGTAATCATGACAGTGCCTTCTCCCCATGTAGAGCGTGCTTTGCGTTCTCAATTCCGTAGACTATCTCAGACTTACTCATAGCGCCAACATCCTTAACACTAGAGCGCTCAACCCAGTCAATCCCAGAGTAATCAAAAAACCAGCACTCAAACCACATGTCAATAGATTTTTTTAGAAAATCTTGGGAAGCCTGATGACCGGCCTCATCGTTATCCATTGCAACAATTACACGATCCGCACCCTTGATTACGTTTAATTGATCTTTAGATACCGCGGTTCCGTAAGTAGAAACTCCTCCTAGAACCCCTACAGAAGCCATACGAGCAACATCAAGAGGCGACTCAACAACTACCATCACTCCGCCCTTGTATTGCTGGTAACCAAACAACGAATGGCTTTTCTGAATACCGGCGGGATAATTTCTAAAGTAACGTCCCTTAGAGCCCTTCTCCTGCCAACCAAGTAACTTCCCAGTCATGTCACGGATAGGAAGAATCCAACACTCTTTACGAGAGTCATACAAAATTCCATACAACGCAGCAGCCTCTGGTGTTATTCCACGGCTTTGTAAAAGCTCAACTGGTGGCGCTACATAAGCAGCAAGGTTAGCCTCTGTAATAGTAATTGAATTTTCAACTACTTTTGGCTTTGGATTAAGCGCTCGCTCTAACCGCATTGATAAATCGCTAGTAGTTGTTTTAACCCACTCGTCAGCTTGCTCCATAGGGATGCCGTTAACGTATGAAACAAGGTACTGCAATCCTCCACGGAATCCGCATGAGAAACAGTTATGCGCCCCTGTGTCTGCGTTGATTGACCATGATGGGTTGTGATCTTCTTTGCCTGTTCTATCAAAGTGACCGGGGCATAAACCCTTTACCTCTGAACCACGAACACCATAAGTTTCAATACCTAAACCTTTAAGAAAATCTTCCATCTCTTCTACTGTCATGCATCTTCACCTGACATCTCACGGAAGGTACCTTCGTCCCAAGCCCACGTTAAGAATGTAGAACCAGGTCCAGAGTTACGGCTTGCAAGAACACTGAGGATACGAGTCTGGTCATCGCTTTCTTCTGGCTTTTCAAGACCAAACAATACGTCAGCATCTTGGAAGAATGAAGATGAGTAACCGATTGAGTTAGCGGTCAGTTTACCTTTGCTCTTCTTCCAATCCAAGGATTGAGTTGTAATAATAATTGGAATCTTAAAACTCTGAGCCAAACGCTTAAACCCACGGGTTAGATTAGTTAGGGCTTGCGGAGTGTTCTGCTCACCAGTCTGCTCGTCTGTCATCAAGTACATACCGTCAATAAAAAGAATGCTTGGACGATGTAACTGTAACTTAGCGGTAACGCCGGACAAAGTTGATCCTGATGAAGAGTCAACAAGCCAAAACTTTTCAGCATCATTACGCATTTTGTTAGTAACAAGTGTTTGGTATCTCGCCTCTTCGTCGGGGCGTAAAGTTCCAGTAATTAAACGCTGATGAGAAATGCGGGCACGCATTGAATCGTAGCGGTCTTCCTGCTCACGGTTGCTCATCTCAAACGAGTAAAACATAGGCATCACTTCGGATTGGGTGTGAACGTTAATTGCAACCTGCATAGCAACCGTTGACTTACCTGTCTTAGGTGTAGCGGTAATAACAATTAACTGTTCGTTCTGCAAACCATTAGTAACCTTGTCGATGGTTGGGAACCCTGTTGGATAACCAAGTAGACCGTCTGGAAGTAACTTGCGCTCTTGATAACGAGCCCAACGCCGGTCAAGTTCTTTGCCTTCGGTAATATCGATATCGTTTGTTTGACTAAATCCAGCTTCGTCCATTTTAAGAACGCCAGATTGAAGAACCTGAAGAGCGCCTTCATGATCCTGCTCACGGTCAATCTTCTCAATAGCATCACGAAGTATGTTGGCGGTGTAAACCTTACGACGAGCCGAGGATAAAGAATCAAGAAGGTAACCAGTGGTGTCATTGACTGGCACTACCTCATAGGAAGGGTAGTTATCTTTAATAACATCAAGACTTGGGCACTCACCATAACGTGCGTAGTGCTCACGTATGAATACCCAAATCTTCTTATCGTTATCATCTGAAAACCAAGATTGATTTACGTTACGGTCAAATAGTGGGGTTAGGTCTCTATCGGTAAGAGCCTTGCTTAATAATCTCTTCTCGTTGTTCATAGCCGCGTTAAGTCCATTCCCCAGTGTCCGTATCTCATCAATCTATCAGGCCGATCTATGACCCCCAAAATCTCAGGTCTGTAAGGAAGTTGTTTAACTAAAAAGTCAACTGACTCATAAGCGTTGCAATGTCTAAACGGGTTAGTGCCGTACTTGTCTAACGTGTCTAAAACTTTTTGAAGTTCTTCTTGATTTAAATCAAAAGAAGCGAGCTCTACAACGTATGGGGTTTGAACTGCCCATAAAAACAATTGACTAAGTACTTCTTTTTTAAATGAAACCTTTTTACGGGTTTGCTTAAACACTTTGTACTTTTTGGGTAAGTTTTCTGTTTCTAAAAGTACAAACACATCCGTAGTGACAATAATCCGTTGCGGTATATCGTTACTAATATCCCCGAACTGCATTTAGAAAACTTCAATCTTGCCAAAAGCTAATATGAAATCTCTGTACGCCTCAATAGAGTGCTTTGCTTTTTCTGTGTCTTCATCTGTTGCGCGTTTAGATATCTCAAGAGGGTACGAGCCTCCGTTTGAGTTAATGCGTGCTTGAACAAAGCGAGTGTGCTTGCAGGTAGTTCGACCCTTAAACCCAGCGCAAGTACATAGCAAGTCACCGTTTGGCTTTGTGCTTACTTCGTAAATGCTTGGGCCCGGTGTTTGAGTCGGACTTAAAAAAACCTGAAGCAACTTTGGTTGATCCATTAAACGTCCTCTCATCTTCGTAGGTCTCCTTTAGTTGATTTTAAATCAATATTTAAAAATGCTTCGTGAGCAAAGCTAGCGGTAGCCTCACCGTAAAAGTCTTGCCATTTCATAAGGGGAATATTAGAGGTAACAATAGTCGGAAGACCAGCATTAAATCTACTACGAAGGACATGGTGAAGAGTACTTTGATTCCAGCCACTAGCCATATTGTGCTCACGACCAACATCATCTAAAATCAAAACCTTTACATTACGACGGCTATCGGAGGACTCTCCCATAATGCCTTCATAAAGCATCTCTCTGCTTTCCTCAATCTGATCGCCCATGGTTTCACCTTTAAGATCGATAAGACTTGCGTAAGTAGTGAAGTAACAAGGACGCACATCATTAAGTTCAAAAATGTCAAGGGAGGAAGTTCTCATCATGTTTTGAATTAATGCTGCAACCAAAGTTGTTTTTCCATTACCGGGATCGCCATACAAAGCAACACCGCGACCGCAAGTTCTTTTTCCTACTGCGTTAATAATCTTTCCGTCTTGAACAAGTGTTTCCCAACCTTGTAAAGCCTCAAGATATTTTTTATCGACAGAGGTGCAGTCTGAGTATTCCCAACCTTGTAAATGCTTTGGTATGCCCGCAGCCCTAATCCAGCTCTTGCGCCGAATCTTTAACTCTTCAACATTAAACATCTTCTCCCCTTAAAATCCGTTGCGCTTTATCCCAAGCCTCTTCTGCCATAAGAACGTCTGCATCCGTGTTGACGGATAGTACGGCTCCCTTTACCAAACCCGGTAATCGGCTTACAAACAATCGCCACAATACCTCGGCGTCTTTGTATTCGCTAATTGAGATTTGCCTAAAGAATAAATCCATAGCGGCTACCTCGGTAACACTATCAGTGCCTAAACGTTTTCTAGCAGAAGCAAGGGCTCCAGAGAATTTACTTTGAGTAACTGACCATGGCTGAATATTCCAGTGGCTGTGAATCCGCTCAGCAAACTCAAAGCACACGTCAGTAACAGACCACTCGGCAACTGGCATGGTGTGACGTTTTTGAAACCTGCTCACATGCGTTGTCATAGATTTCTTATCAAAATCAGACTTTCGCTTCTTCTCAGCGGCGGCGCGACGCTTCTTTGGATCTTCGGAATCTTCGGAAGGTTCGGCGGTAGAGTCAAAAAATTCGTAACCCATCGTTTTATACTCCTCGGTCTCTAAAACCAATCTCGACTTCGTCGAGAGATTTGGTTTACTTATAACAGTAGAATTAGTAATTCTGCTTATATGCTCATTACTGATAACAGTACCGACGTTTTGTAGGTCCACACTTTGCGGGCTTACGCCAAAGAAAAGACGCTCTGCTTTTTCTGTAAGAATCGACATTGTTACTATTCGATTGCCGATTCTATGCTTTTTGGTTTCGATGTAGTTGTTATCACGCAACTCTTTTAACCCAGATCCAATCGCCCTTTCCCCCTCTTTAAAATGAAGGCGCAGGTTATCTACTGAGATGTTTAGATTGTGTTGAATTATTGCCATGAGGATCCCATAGGCTTTAGCCGATAGGTCTCCTGTCATGCAAGACCCGCCTCTTTGAGCGCTTCCATAACCTTCTTGGTTATTAGCTCAGCAAGGTCAACCTTTACCTTAGGCTCGTTAGCCTTTACCTTAATCTCAGATTTTGAGATTTCCTCTGTAACGACCTCCTGGGGCTCGTTCTCACGTTCTATGTGTGACAACTCAACCAGACCCATGCAAAGGTCGTAGGAGGGCACGGAAGCCTCTTGGAAGGCGTAAAAAGCAGCCGTCCCAAAGCCATCTTCCTCATCCCACAAAATGAAAGCTTGAGTGTCCTCCCCACGAATCAATTCGACTACAGCCGAGATTGGGTTTGAAGAGTTGTGAAGACTGGAGCTTCCAAGACTCATGATAACTGCGTTCTCTGGAGCTATGGCTATTGTTGGTATCTCAAGTTCTGCGGATACCTGATGCGCCCATATTTGCCCTTGACTTGGTCTATCTTGAAAAGGCAAAAGCAGTGTTACGTCTTTGCCGTTACCTCTGTAGTGATCTTCTAATAAAGCTTCTACGTTAACTCTTGTTGTTTCACCGTTACCGGCAATGACCAAAAATTTTGATCCCATGTAATCCCCCTGACTTGGAGGCAGATACTACACAGGTCTGGGGAGTGCTACAAACCTGGCTGGGCTAAGTCAACCCGAAAAGGGGTTCCATGCATTAAATAACTAGGAAGTTGTGCAATTAAGCGTAGTTGTGTAGCAATTCTGTTCTTGTAGTAGTGAGATCTACCTAAAAACGCTTGATTGTCTTCCCATATAAGGTCATCTGTTGAAGTAAACCCAGAGTACCCATCAAAGTAAGGTTTTGGCGCTGTTGCTTGTTCAAACATTGCTGAATCTAAATGAATTACTTGAGTTGTTAAAGCGTTTGTCCAATCAAAATGTGGTTTTGCGTAAACAGCGTTTTCTGGAGATAAGTCCGAGTAAGAAGTCCTAATAAAATCAAATTTTAAATCTTGGATAGATGGCACTGGACCAGGTTCTATTGTTGGAATATTAGTACCGCTAGAAACAATCTGGAAGTATCTTCCACCAATTGCTGTAACTGTTTGAACACCGTTTAATCCTGTTAAATTGTATGTAGTTCCTTGAGAAGCAACAGAACCAAAATCTACAAATCTAACTGAGCCTCCTACAGTAAGGCTGTGTTGTTCTACCGTGTATACAGTCAACACATTTCCAGCACGTGAGATTTTATCTATTTCATAAAACTCACTTAATCGTTCTGGAGTACCAGAGGTAGTGGTTTCAAGAAAGTTTTTGTTAGCGTCGTACCAGTCAATTGACATACGACCAGTTAAGTCAGCAGATGGGTCGCCCAGAAAACCAGTGCGTGTGTAAACACTAAAGCTATACCAGAAGCCCTCTAGCACCTCTATAAATTCATCGTATTTTAAACGTACTTGGCCGTTGGCTATTGGAGTAAGCTTTAAAGAAACACTGCTATTTCTATCCTCATCAAAAACCGTAAGATCTTGTGTTGCCGTAGCGTTAGTTGCTACCCAAGGAGCAATAGCCCCATCAAAACTTGGGTTTTTAAATTCGTTTACTCGACTTGCTTTAAGGACAATGTTAATTTGTCGAGCCTCTTCAAATGTGGTTGCGCCTTCAGAACTTTGCTCAAATTGAGCGCAGTCAAAGTAATGAATTTCGTTTTTTGAAACATTGGCAATACGAAGGTAAGGAACTGCAAAATATGCATTTACAGGAGCAATGCTAGTAGTAGCTACCCTAGTTGACCAAGAAGATGAGTTGTTTCTTTTTGACTCTTCACCGGCTCTTGATATTTCTTCACCGTTACGGTCGTACCAAAGAATATCAACAGTAACTTCTCTAGCCACTGTTTTAGCGCGGCTGTAGATTGAAAAAGTATAAGCAAAACCCTCTTTAACTGGAATACCCTTTGTTTTAGGAGTAATCAATCCGCAAGCAAGTTCAAGAGTCCCTCCAGTGTATGAGGTGCTGGGGTTCCAACTGTTAGCAAGTACTTTAAGGCTTCCGGCTCTTTTATTAGGAAATAATGTAGGCGAAGATGGCTCTATGTAAGGAGAAACCTCTGCCGGAAGTGCTCGAGTAATCAGCGGTACCGCGTCACCGATTGCAACGTTATTAGAATCAAATTGAATAACAATTTGCCAATTACCAAGGCCTTCTTCAAATGAAGAGTCGTTATAGTCAAGCATTAAATTTTTACCAAGAGTAGTAGTTTCGTCATACCCCGTAAATGCTTTAATAAAGTCTTTAATTCCTTGAAGACTTCCCTTTTGTTTGTTTATGTAGATGGCGTTTCTTAAAAAGATACGAGACTGCTGAAGACCTAGTTCTGGTTCAAATGCAAGACCAAACTGTCTCATAATTTCAGGGACTATTGGAGCGTAGGTAATTGCAGTGTCGTATGACTTGTACGATAACTCAGCGTTCGTTTTGTATAAATCGTATGCAAAAGCAAAGACAGAAAGAAACGCACGCAAGTCTGGGTTTTCGTTGTTATCCGTAACGCTTGCAAGTTGTGTATTTCTATATATTGCTGGCAAATTGTTGTACATAAAATCTAAAGATCCATAATTTTTTACAGATATACCCAAAGCGTTTCCTGCTTTAATCCAAATTTCAGTTTGTGCATCAAGAACAAAAATTGAATAATGGTAGGCAATTCCTTGGCGTAAACCAATGTTATTTGGAACTTTTCCGCTATCTATGTAACTGCCAAGTGAAAAGTTTTTTGGTTCATCAGCAACAATAGCTCCGTCATCTACAGAAAGCGGAAATCCGTATGTGTTTCTTACAACGCGAAGGCGAGACCAATCTCCCGTAGGGGGAGTCCAAGTTACAGTAATTTGACCATATCCAGTAGGAGTTGCTAAAACTGGTGACGCGTCAAAGTCAACAACAGCTACGCCACCCGATCCGTAGTTAGACAGACCGTAGTAATCAATTCCGTACCGTGCCATTTTTTAAGCCCCAAAAATAGCAAGAATTATTGATTGATCAATTTCAGGAGCATCAATGTCACTAGCGGTAATTTTTCCAGCAGGATTAACGCTTGCCACCGTTGTTCCAGCGGAGGTCTTCCACTCCATAAGGTTTGCGCTTTGAGATGTCGCACCCCTAACAGTTAAAGCAATGTTACTCGCTGTGGCATTTACAATGGTTTCATTTCCAGCTTTTTTTACATACTGCGTGTGACTGTCTCCAACAATTCCTCGTTCAATGTTTGCCAATCGCAAAGCCACGGTCGAATACTGGCTAGAGGTGCCAAGAAAAGTATCAGTTGATACAACTGAAGTAGAAAGCGCTGGGTTAACACCAAGCGTTGTCTCGATAGCTACAACTTCTTCTTGCAAAGTGTTTGGATCAGCAGCGTCGATAACGCTGAGGATGTTTGTTTTTGTTGTAAACGGGCGTACCGATGATGGATAACTGGCTGTCATGATGTCTCCTAGTCTTCAATTCCGCCGGTTACGGTAACTAAAATAGTTCCGGCTCGTGGAATTTCATTGAGTGCAAATACGGCATCTGCTATACCAGATTGAGCCGCACCTACCCGCGCTATTAAAGTAGGATTTGAATACGCTACACCTTGTGTTGCGGCAAGAGCCTCAATTACATAGTGTAAAGAAATACGGTCAGCAAATTGAACGTTGTCAAATGTTAAAATTTCTTGTAATGCTTTTTCTGCATTACTTTTGACAACACTTCTCTTGTACTGAGGTAAAGCATTTACTGTAACCGTAAGGTTTACGCCAACAAATGTTGGGGGAAGCAATGTAATACTTACGTTCGGTGGGGTTTTGTCTACAAAAAATTGAGCAATTTTATTTCCAAGCTGTTGAAAAACTGCTGTTAAATTTCCATTGCTGTCTGTTCCAGTATCGCCCGCTGGAGCAACATACAGGTTAATGCTTGAATAAACTTCTGACGTAGCCGTTGCCTTTGCAACACCCGGAACCTGAAGAGCTAGGTCAGCATAATCTCTAAGGGACACCGCTCGTTGAATAGCACGAATACTTGCTGGAGCATTTAAACGAATAGAGTCTGTAGATTCTGCGTCTACTCCACCCGAGGCTGCTGCCGCATTTGTTACAGTTAAACCGGGAGTAAAGTTTGTCACAATACTGTTTAAAGTTCCAACAGTTACGTTTCCTTGAGCGCCCCCACCAACTCGATAGGTTACAAGAATTTCAGCGTTTGCTGGTGGGATTCTTCCACTAACTCCGTCTCCAAAAATAATAGTAGTAACTTCATCCGCGTCAGTTGTGCTGTAAAAAACAGCGTCTGAACTACCAGCGTCAATAATGTAAGTTACGGGTGAGTACACGGTGTTGTTTACTGTTACTGAAATGCTGTTACTAATAACAGGGGTGTCGGAAAGAATAAACTCTTGATCTGAGGTTCCATCAGATGTTCCCACAACTTCTTCGAAGACAGTCTCACCTTCGGTTGCGGCTACGCTGATATTGCCATTTGCTGGAACAGTAACGGCAGCGTCTGTTTCAAATATAATTTGCGTGTTTGTTCCATTTACTACAGTTGTGCTAGCTATTTGAGTTCCATCAGGCACAACAATTGGAGCAGCGGTGCTGTTAAAAAACGATAACGTAGTAGTCGCTGGGATGCTGTCTACGGGGGTGTATCCAAGAACATTTGCAATACGCAAAACGCTGTCTCGCTGGCTTGCTGTTGACAAGAAAGACTCATTAGCGGCTCTATCAATATAATAGTTGAGTGAGTCGCCCATGTAAGCAAACATTTCCAACAAAACAATGCCAAAATCGGCTGGGTCACGACTTACCCACTGTGGAGCATAAAGAGGAATTAAATTAATTAAGTCTTCGCGGATTGAGGCGTAATCACGGGAGGTGTAATCAACTTGTGGGACAAAGTCAGCCATTATGCAAGCTCCTGAATTAGATCGCCGGATCGGGTAAAGGTTCCAGCCTTAACGTCAAGACTATCTACCTGTTTGTTTGGTAGCTCGTATTCTACAGAAATATTGAGCACATCAACTCCTAAGCTACTTGACTCCTTTGTCACAGATAGTCGAGTCAAGCTTAGTTCGGGTAAGTACTGGTTAAAAGCAGCGCCAATAGCTTTGCTCACATACTCAGTTACAACACTTTCTGGCTCAAACACCGCCCCAGCAGAAACTGTTCCGTATGTAGGTCGCATGACTCTACTATCAGGTGCTGTAAAAATTACCCCTAAAACACGGTCTTGGTATTGCTTAGAGGCTAAAGTAGTTGTTTGAATAGCCCCCGATACGTTAAACGAAAACGGTAATGAAATTGACGTTGCCATTAAAATACTCCCATCCATATTGGAAAGTTAGGGTCTCCGCCTTCAAACATGACCCAAACACCTTGATTTAAATCTGGCACCAACCTATGAGGCGTGTGCTCAGGAAATTCTGTAGTTATTTCTAGATTGTCATTCCATTTATTTTCTTCATCTGAATCCGTATCATGAGCATGATCTAAGTTCCACGTAGTGTCAGGGCTCTTACCTGTGTGATTATTGGTATGTGCTGCGGTATAGCTAAAGGTGTGGGTGTGAGAGCCAAAAGTAGAAACGGTAGTTCCACCAGTAGTTCCTGAGATTGCATGATCTGCATGAGCATTAAGAAGCGCGGCCACCTCAGAGGCTAAATGCTTTTTGTGGTCAGGGTGGTTAGCGTTAGATAGCACAGGAAGGCACGGCCAAGCCCAGTCACTAATAGATTGCCCAAGCACCTGAGGAACTTGAACTTTAATCCGATTTTTATCAACAGGGTCGGCATTATCCATACAAATGGCTCTATAGATGCCATAGAACTTATCCATTTGTTCTCCTAAGTTTTTTAACGACAACTGCTGACTTTCCAGTCTTTTTAGTTATTTTAACTAAATTTCCAGAAGTACTTGCCCACCTAGTTGCAATTATAGTCTTTCCAGCAGATTTAGGTTTAGCGCGGTTTCCTATTTTTCCAAAACCAACTGAGGAGTTTCTGTTTGCGTTTTTTGTACCTTTTTTAAGTATGGTCTTACCCCTTTTGTTAGTTTGTCTAACGTTAGGAATAATTGTTCTTTTTGCACGCCTATTTGGTACTCCACCCGTTCTTTTACCGTCTTTAGCCATACCAGCTTTAGTTCCAGCAGAGCCTAAGGAATCGGTTCCTAAATGTAAGATTGTTACGTATCGTTGGTTGCTATACGCTTCAGAATCAATTACATGTTCCGCTTTAAGCACCACCCAATAACCCGCGTACGCTGATGCCACACCGTCTAAATACACTGGCATATCTGGATGCAAGTTAGGATCTCCAAGAACTTTTGCGGTAGCACGATACGGAAACCTAGTTCTTTCATCCACAGACTTAGATTCATTTTTTGCCATGTCGTAATCGTTAACCACGACTCCAGTAGAAAAACTGTCAAAAAACTCAGGCTCGTATTGTTTCTTTGTTGGCTTAGGTCGTTTTTGATTAGTTAATTGAATTACTTTTCCCGTGTGCTTATCAACCCCAGACATTGCTGCAGCTGACTTTATTTCTCCATCGTGGTCTAGGCTTTCTCCAATAAGTGGTTTAAAAGAATAAAGAGTAGATCCTAGCGGGTCGTTTGCGTCACGAAGTACAAAAATAGGAGCGTTTTCTCTTTCTTGGTCAAACAACTTTGTCACAGGTTGAAAATGAATTTCTGAGTTTGTAATGCGTAAAGAGTACCCACATTGTTTGGCTAATTTTTGCATCATTTCCATATCGGTTAGACCAGCCTGTGAAACTTGATCGTACACACGTGGGTGTGGCTCAGCGCTGTAAGAAAAGTTGTTCCTTTTAGCAATTTTTACAACAATTTGATCAGCGGTTAATTTTTTGTAAACTTGTTGGGAGGTTTGTTTTAAGTAATAAGAAGCACCAATAAAATGAACTCTTACAAAATCTACACCTGGGCTTATTACAGGCTCAACGTGGTGCACGTACGCGTTGTAATCACGAGTACCGTTGTCACCATTGATTGTAAACTCAATAGGGGTTCCCGGTCTAATATCATCAAAATCTACACCTGAATCACGAAATTGAAAATAACCAAACTCATGTTTGTATCGCTCTTGCCAAAGGGTCATGTCAGAAACGCGAGATGGTGTTACATTTGCAGCAGGAAACGCAACCTTTACAAAGTTAAACACGAGGAATCCTAAGCACAGTTCCGGGCTTTATGTTTTGCGGATCCGTTATCTCTGGGTTGTGGTCTAAAATAGTCCACCAAAGATCGGATCTGCGGTAATACAAATGAGCAATAGTGTCTAAGCGCTCGCCTAAAATATACGTGTGTTCTAAATAGTTAAAGCTTCCCAAATCGTCAAAAGCGTAAAAAACAATAGGATTTGAATCAGAGTCTTCTTTAACTGATACAAAATCAATTACTGAGTACTCGTAGCGTGATCCTTGAAAAATTCCCATTATGACTCCGATTTCTCTGGCGGTATACCCGCAGATGCCATTAAGTTCATTGCAATAGATACGTCGGTACGAATAGGGGTCATGTCTTGGCTAAAAGAGATATGGGTTACGTTTAATGAGTTAATGTAGCCGATGTAAGACAGTGGTCCTATATCAATTCTTAACAAAGTTGCACTCAAATACCCGATGTCGCCAGTTTTACGACCAGTAATGTTTTTCCATCCCGGACCGTTTACAGCGGTATAGATGTACTCAAGGTCAGCAACAGTTCCAAGATCTAGTAAATTTTTTAGTTGTTTTCCTCTTTCTGCCGCCGTCTGGTTATTAAAAAACCCAGTGTTATAGTATTTCTGAACCATCTCAACTAGATTTTTATCGTCAGCTACAGGTCCTTCGTAGTTTCCTAGGGTATAGCCTTTTTTAATTAGGTTTTTTAAACAAGCAAAATCGTTTGTTCGATCTAGACGGATGCTGAAAGAGATAGTCTCTCCGCTGGGAAACGCACCAGCCACACCCACGAAACGATCGTTAACGCTTGGGGTAACGTCCGTATTTAGGGAAATAGAGGTTGTGTAACTTTCTGGGTTCCACAAAAATTGAAAACCGTAACGTCTATCAGAGCCCTTTGTTTGAGGTTTTTCTTTTCCATCGCTAGTTATAAAGTTGTTAGTGGTATTTGCGTACCACCACATGCGACCACGGCGGTAGGTCTCTGGTACTCCCACTAAGTTTGTGTCGGCTTTGTACATGTCTTCTTCAACTTGAATTGGTGTTACAGGCAAGCTCCACATGTGCGGAGGTAGGTTCCACTTGTAGTCTAAGGTTGGTTCTGTAGAAGGTTTGTTTTTTTCAAACTCAGCTTTTTCTTTGGCTTTTCTAGCCTTATCCGCAGCATCAGATTTTGCCTTGGCTTTTTTGTCTTCATCTGCTTTCTTTTTCTTTGCAGCGGCAGCGGCTTTATCGGCTTTATCTTTAGCTTTTTTAGCGGCCGCAGCTTGAGCAGGGGTTATCGCAAGAAGTGTGGAACCAACATACATATAAGAGGCCATTATTTTGTCATCGCTTTCTCACGGATTGAACTATCACTTAGAATTCTTCGCAATTCTGATGCAATTAATTTTACATCCGTTGATCCTTCTTTTGGCATATGGAAGTTAATAGTTACTCCACCGTAATTTACTGTTTGCGCAGTGTCTTGATGGGTAGCTCCACGACCAAATCCAGCAGCAGGTGTGTGGCCTTCTCCACCCATAGGCTGAAGAATTAACTCGCCAGCGCCCTTTTTAATAGTAAGGCTTGATTTAGCTGGTGGAACAGAGTTGTTTCCCGCTTCAGCAGCATTAGATAAGTACTGCATTGGGTCTAACTTGTTTCCACCCTTACGTACTTCAAAGTGAAGGTGCGGTCCCATACCGGGCCCACCACCAGATTTACCGCTTTGACCAATAAGTTCACCGGCTTTAACTGCTTTACCTGCAGCAGCAATTTTTTTGTCTAAGTGACCGTAGAAATGCTCAGTGCCATCTGGGTTTAGCGTCTTTATGTAGTTTCCAAAACCACCGCCATCAAATGGGGTTCCTTCAACCACTCCGTCGCTTGCAGCAAATACGTTTGTTCCTTCAGCAGCACGAAGGTCTACACCACCGTGCGCTTTACCCCAAGTTGGGCTCTTTGATCCGTCCGAAAAAGTAATGTGTCGAACTTCATTAAATGGACTTGTTACCGTTAATGCTCCGCTAAGTGGGTTTACCCTAGAAGGGTCTGCTCCATCTGAGCCGTCACCCTCTTCGCCGTATGGGTTAGCAAGCGCTCCAACACCACCTGCAACAGATCCAGCAATTGCCGCGTATGGATTTTTAGTTGTGGCTAATGCCGTTAAACCACCTTGTGCGGTGTCAAAGGCTACGTTTCCAGCAGTGCGTAGCCAGTCAGGAACATCCGCTCTGTTTAATTGCTTTTGCAACCACTCCATTGAACCGTAGACAGCCGCACCAGATAAGACACGACCACCCAGTTTCATTGCTTTAGAGCCAACACCTTTAAATAAACTAGATGCTTTACTAGGAGCCCCGTTAGGACCTCCCTTAAAGAAATTTTTCATTCCGCTAAATGCTTTGCCAGCAAACGCTCCAGCACCACCAGCAAGAAGGGATGTCAGCATGCTACCGGCTCCGTTACCAGAGCTAGCTACGGTGTCTGTAAATCCTTTAACTTCTAGCGCTTTACGTAGTGCATCACCAACAAGGCCCGCAGACCTAGCAACGTCTGCAAGTTTGTTACTTGCCGTGGCTAACAGGTCGTTTGCTGTTTCAAACCCTTTTAAGACCGAAGGGGCAACTGCTTGAGTAGCGTTAAGCGATGCTGCGTTTCTATCGCTCATGGAGGTAACAGCGCTTGTTGTTGCGCCCTGATCAGCAAGGGTTTTTTTATTCATAGGCGATCCCTTACCGCCAGTACCAGCCAAAAGCATAAGTTCAGAGATAACTGTTTGACGAAGAATTGGATCATTGCCAAAATACTGATTCATCATAGAATCAAGCGCATTGCCAGGCTGCAAAGAAAACGAAATATCTTCTTTGCTGATGCTGCCAGAGCCAGCTTTTTGACTATTTAATACTTTCCATAAATCTTTAGCTATGTCTTGGAATTGACGCATCATGCCATCAGCGCCGCGCACATTGACGCCAATCATCTTAAGCATGTTTACATTTTTACCTTGGTTAAGCGCACCCATTGCTTGCATACCGCCTTGGAGACCAACACCAGGCATAAGGTTAGAAATTGCTGCTGCGCTACTTGCAATAGAACTAAAGTTTTTAAGTCCGGGCATTAAGCCCATGCTTGCACCAGTCATAGAGGCACGAGCGGCATCCATAGGGTCAGTAGTTGTACCCTGTCTTGCCATATTTAATTGGGTTGCGTTAGCGTTCTTTCCGCCATAAAAACCAAAGCGTGAACGTAGCAAATCTTGTTCAAAAGCTTGTTCAACTGTAGGAACACCTTGTAAGCCAATAGCGCCAAGCTTTAAAGCGTTACGACCAAGGAATCCCATAACACGGGAAGCAACACTTGGTCCACCCCCGCCACCAGTTCCACCATTACCGCCAGAGGTGTCGGTGTCTTGAGTTCCAGTAGACGGACCAAAGCTAGAGCCTAGAAGATTGCTTCCTCCGCCAGAACCTGGTCTTGCATTTTTAAGGTTCTTAGATATTTCTTCAGATAGGCGTTTAGTTTTTTCAAGTTCAGCATTAAGGGTTTTAAAAGCGGTCGTTAAATCGGCGACAAGTTCAGTCTTACGACTGAAGATACCGCCTCCGCCAACACCCATTGCTGAGCTAGTGTTTTTACCCGCCATTATTAACCCCTACGTCTGGATCGGTCAATCCAATTTTTGCGTTCTCTAAAGGACAGTGATCGGATATCCGTCAAAGTCCATCCAGTAAAGTGCCGAGTTAGTAGTTCAAATTGGTCCAGTAAATTTACGTAGTCTTCGTCTTTATACTCGAAACAATGCAGCCAAGGTCAGTGGCATCGGAATATCCTCACCACATGCCTCGCATACCTTCTTCACCTCCCCAAGGCGTGGGCCTGGGTTACGGTCTAGAATTTGCTGTACGAGTACTTCACGATCTTTCCAACTAAGTCTTAAAACATCAGTAGCGCCAATTGAAGGACTTCCATTGATAGATGCTACACACCCAGCCAATAGAATTGTATTCAATTCTGCCGCACTTTTTTCGGAATTCTCAAGCAGTCTGCGCTGAACGCTTCCTGTAGGAAGACCAACTTTTACAATTCCCAGCTTTGATTCATAATCCCACATTCGATCTTCCATTGGATCAGTAAGTTCCTTAATTGGAATATCTTTAGTTAGGTCTAAAACCAGAGCTTGCTCAGCAGCACAGGTAGGACATGCTCCGTTGAATTCAATTTCATTTCCAAATGTTGCAATGCGTACTCCAATTAGGATTGCATCACGATCTCCAGATAGAAGGGTGTCTAAATCTTCTTTAGACGCTGACTCCATACCTAGGCTTACCAAACCACGCTGAAGCATGGTGTTCAACGCACGACCTGTATTACCAGATCGAGCAATTGCTTCTTCATCTGCGCCATTAAGTTCACGGACTTCCGCGTACTTAACTAAGGCACCCTCCCGGTTCATAAATCCTCCGGGAAGGGCGACCTCAGTGTCAGAAGGCGCCTTAGTAACAACTGCTACTTTAGGCGTTTCTTCAAATTGAGCTGCGGCTTTTGCTATAAGTTGTGGATTTGAGCTTGTTGACTCGGTCACGATTTGTTCTCCTTATTAGTTTAAATTAAGCGGTACGAGTGTAATCAGCACCAGTAAAGAATACTGAAAGTCCTTCATGTACAAGACCGATGGTCTCTACCATGAGGTTGTTTCCACCTGCATCCATGTCAGAGTAGTTCAAAGTTGAAATCCATGCGTTGTGCACGTGGAATCCCATCTTTGGAACGTTTGATCCACCTTCACCAGTAGTTGTAGCGGTTGCGTTGCTTGCTGCTGGGTGATCCATTACGTAGATCTTAAGGTCGCAACGGAAATCGTTATCGCCTAAGGCAATACCATCTCCTGCTGCTGCTGCGAATAGGTGTCGCATCCATTTCATACCCTGATCGTTTCCAACGATAACTCCACGGTTAAGCGTGATTGGGTTAAATGTTGTCATTCCAGGTACTTGGTGAATTGTGGTGTTGTAGCCACCTTCACGGTACGCGATTGACTGTGTGTTGATTCCAAGACCAGAGATTTGTGTAAATCCGCCCTTGAATCCAGTGATTGAGCTGCTCACCTTGCTTCCTTGCTGAGGCGCAAGGAATTCAACGTGAAAGCGGAACGAACGAAGTGGATCGGTCGCTACGCTAGAAAAGCGATTGATTACGCTATCGGTTGCCATTTTTATATGTCTCCTTTACGCCACAGTAACGGTGGTGCCACCGTCAAACTGTCCGATTTTGATGATTACGAACTCGGCTGGGCGCTGTAGAGCAACACCAACTTCGATGTTTACTTGACCACCGTCAATTGCAGACTGTGGATTAGTTTCAGCGTCACACTTTACATAGAAAGCTTGACTTGGAACCGCTCCGCGAAGACCGCCTTGACGCCAGAAGTTATTTAAGAAACCTTCCAGTGATGCCGTGATTGAGCGCCACAATACTTCATCGTTTGGCTCAAAGATTGCAAACTGGCTAAGGTCTGACATTGATTTACGTAAGTAAATAAGTGTACGACGTACAGGTACATAACGATCTACGTATGTTCCCTGAAGTGTGCGTGAACCCATAACTACGATTCCAGAACCCGGAACAAACTTAATTGCATTTACAGCAGCACTGTTGCTGTTTAGCAAATCAAGTTCAGAGTTAGTTAAAGGTGCAACAGAAATAGCGCCTCCGACACGGGTCTGAAGACCCGCTGGAGCTTTAAACACACCGCGTGATGCATCTGTGCTTAGGTAAAGACCAACTACCGCTCCACCAGGGCTAACAGATTTTGTTACTCCTTGTGTGTTAGTTGTTGGGTCTTTAATTACGATTTCTGGGAAGTATACAGCACCGTATGAAGTTGCTGTATAAGAGTTAGCACGAGTAATTTGATTTGCCGCAGTTCCAGCTATTGGATCAATAACAACAAATACGTCGCCACGAGCTGCCGCATAAGCTGTAAGAAGGTTTACAGAAGTTGCTTCATTAATTCCTGGTGCATTTAGAACTAGTGAATTAATTACAGTATCAAAAGATGATACGGCTCCAGCAACAGCTGAATCTGCTGGAAGAGTTCCATCTGTACCGCTGATTAGATAAGCATTTGTAGTTATTACTGGAATACGAAGAGCTCCTGTTGTTGCAGAATTCTCATCAATTAGTTTAATATACTTAGACTGTGAGTTAACTAAAGTTACAGCGTAACGATCGTCTGTCACAGTCATTGTAAGGTCGGTGTAACGCTCAACAATATTAGTGTCGGCAATACCGTTGTAATAAACTGTAAGATCAAATGAACCAGCAGTTGCAGATGCTGCGACAGAAATGTTTACAAGACTGCCCCAAGAACCTACGTTTGCTGAATTAATTGTAAGCGTGTTTAAAGGTGTTCCCGCTCGATCTTTAAGTGTACGAGTAGAGATGTCAGATCCACTACCGGGTACACGTTTAATATAAGCTTGGCTTCCGCCATTTGAAAAAAACAACAAAAGCGCTGTGTGCATTTTTGTGTTTGTTGTCCACCCACCGTAAAGGCTGACATATTGGCTCCAGGATGTGACCAGAGTTGGAGTGATAGGACCACGATCCGTATAGCCAATAAAGGCAGCAATTGACTGCGATGTGGTGCTTTGTACTGGTGCGGATAAGTTGAGGGATTCCTCAACGAACACACCGGGACGAAGGTATGCAGGCATTATTTATCTCCTTTGAGAGTTTCTAGTTTGACCATGTGTTAGACCGATCTTAAGCCCGAAGGGATGTTCGTTGGTTCTGTTTCGAGATTTACTGTTTCAACTTGTGGAGTTGCTACATCTGGCACCAACGGTGTCATTTCGCTAACCACTCTGATACTAAAGACGTTTCTAAAGAGACGTCTTCCATCCTCGATGGAGTCGCGTTTTACGAACCCCTCAAGAAACATATGTCTTGCTACCGTACCTACCCCGTTACCCTGTGGCACCATAAGATGCCCGTATTTTCCGGGGATTTTGTTATTTAACATTGAAAGCATAATTCCACGATCGTGTCGTGGGTGTCGTGAGTATGAGCTCACTTGGTAGTACAAATCGTACACAACTGGGGCATAGTATGAATAAGTGCTTTCAGCAGCAACTGCTTGCGTCCCTCTGTTAGTGTTGTCCATCCAAATTCCGCTGCTTTGGCGATCGCTAGCAGGTTGAATATCGTACAAATCAATAACTAAGTATGGGTACTCTTGTGCTCGAAGTTCTACGTCTGGATAGCCAAACCACACTTTAACCTGTCGGGTGCTTTGTTTTAAATCCGAAACAGTGATGCCTTGAAGATGCTCTTTTAGGGCTTTATCTTCAGCAAATAAGAATGCGTCTTCTAGGCTCATGGGAGTATCCCTTGTGAGAAAAGATAATCAAGAGCTTCTTCGCCTATAGCGTTTTTAATAGCTGGCTCAGCCTTGACCATAAAAGGACGGATTACAGAGTTAGGGCTTACACCTTCGTGCCCGTACTCTGAGTTAAAAATATTTGTTTCATCAGCTTCAAGGTAGGAAAGCGTTATTGTTCCACGCTTAGCGTCTACAGATACTGTTGCATCCCAACTAGCATTTTTAGCAGCCTGTTGGAGTTCATCATCAAGATCTCTGGCTATATGGCCAGCAACAATAGGAGCGCGGTCTTGGAAATTACCGGTCACTTCTTCTTCTTCTTTTTCTTTGCCTTTTTAAGACCGTACATATACCCAAGTCCTACAGCCGCTAAAGATATTGCTGATTCTTTTGCGCCAGGAGCATTGCCTGTTATGCCACGATAGAAGTCGACCTCAGTAGGGCCGTCTAACCATGAAGGTTTATCTGACATGTCAGTCTCCAATCGGAGTCGCAGGTATACGTACGCAAAAGGTAAAGAAACCCCCGCATGGGAGTTAAAACCAATGGTAAATGAAAAAGCCCCCTTGCGGGGGCTAAGTCATCAGTCCTTATCGGACTTCTTAATTTTCTTTATAATCTTGGAATCAATCTTCTTATCTTCCGCCATGGTCTTAGGCTTTTTCTTGGCTCCGTGGGCTTTGTCGGCCTTCTCAAACTTAGCTTTTTCGTCCTTGTCAAAACCAGCTTTCTTAAGCATCTTAGAGTCCTTCTTCTTGTCTTTAGACTCTGTGTACTTGCCTTTCTCAAACGCCTTAGCCATTATTCGTCCCTTTTTCCGCAGTTACAGTTGCCGCATTTGCAGCCTTCTTCTTGTTTCTCTGAACTAATCTTTACTTCTTGAATTGTCATTAGATAGTTCCATTCGCGTATTGTTGGAATTGTGCGTCGTTTATAAGTTCGTCGTGCATGACTTGAATCATTCGAATTGTAACCAGAGTACCACGGTCGTCCAAGTAGCCATCTGGCTGTACGTGGTACGGGCGATAAACCTGCTCTTTCCAGACCGCTCGGTATCGGTTGGCTTCTGAAATTTTTGCTTTATAGTCTCCGCGAGACTCAAATAACTCTGGGCTAACTTCAATTAAATCATCAATATTGACAGTGAAGGTGAGCATGTCGGCATTGTAGAAACCTCGCTCGTTAGACTGAACATTTCCCTGCATCCAGTTAGCGCTGAGTACGTGAATTTGCTTGGGCCCAGTCCAGACACGACCACCGACCGTAGAGTCTACGTCGTAGACAGGATCTATAGTTGAGGCTGCTTTATTAAAAGACCACCAATCCGCAAAAGTTCCGATTGGATTTGTAAGATCTGAGGTAATTCCATCGCCAATAGCGTTAAGCTCAAATTCAGTGGTAAAACGACCACCCGGTGTATAGGCTCTCATCACTCCCCTTTAAGCTTTATAGAACATAAGGTTACGCTGTAATCGTTCTTCTGTCGGGTTGAGCTCTACTGCTTTCATGCCGTATTCCAACGCCTCAGAGGTTTCCCCTAAGTTATATGCGGCAAGGGCTGCGTAATCGTACGGGGCGTAGCCCCAAGCATATTCCTCACAGAGATACTCTAAGGGTTTCTCAACTATACCTAAGGCGTTTTTAGCGGAGTCTAGGCAAGCAAGCCAAGATTGAGTTGAATAATAAAGAGCAGCAAGATCTACATAAGCCTCACGACGGTTGGGCGCTTCACTAACTGCTTTCCTAAGCCACTCTTCTTTCACTTGTAGGTCATCATCCATCTTAGCTAGGTACCTCATAGACGCCGCTCGTTCAGGTTTCCAGATAGCCGTAGGGAGGTTTAAGTGCCGCTTAAACTCCTCTGTAGACTTTTGATACTCACCGTAGAAATACAACTCTCTGGCGTAGTAGAAAGCGTTGCGGTCATCGTGTGGGTCTTCTTGTACCGACTGGGCCAGTAAAGGCATGTATTGAGACCTAGGCTTTGAGTTGTCTGGGTGGTGGTGAATCTCAAGTTCAGTCCACTCTTCTACTTGAATAATTCGATCCGTAACCATTACTTCGTGTACTGGGTGTTTCCAACGGTACCCGTGGCGAGAATGAATTTTATCTCCGCTGTATTGAAGCCCAGGGTTTCCATCATCAGTCCAGCTCCACGTGTATTTATATCGCGGTCTAGTTGTTTGTGTTGGTATGGCTTCTAACTTTGCACGCCAACCGGATATTAAAACTTCGTCGAGATCCAAAGCAATACAATAATCAATATCCCTAGGGAGGCAAGCGAGGCTAGCATTACGAGCATCATCAAATCTCCACGGTTTAATTGAAACTTCAACTATATTTATCCCAAGACTTTTAGCAAGGGCAATAGTCCCATCAGTAGAACCAGTGTCAGCAATAAGTAGGTAGTCAGCTTCTTTAGCCGACTCGTACCAGCGTTCAACAAACTGTTCTTCGTTTAAGGCAATCGTATATACGGCTATCTTCATAGCGCACAGTCTACTCAGGTTCTGCGGGAGCGACTAAGTCGTACCCAATTACTTCCCCAGTATCCGCATCCTTCACTTCAAACTTTTCAAAACCAGAGGGTTCTACCCCAAGGCTTGTCTTAATTACGTTAATAGCTGTCATGCTAGGCGACCCCAGTATCCGTTAGATGTGTTAGTTAGAGGAGTGGCTGTAGCCAGAAGATCTGATTGACCGTCTAGGTAGCCACGCATAATTGGGCTAAGTACATTGAGTGGTGTCGCAGGATAACCGAACGCTAGGAAACCAGTTCCCGGAGTGGTAGCCAATACAAGTACCGCAAAACCATAACGAGTACCCGCAGTTAAGGTGACTGAATTTCCAAGACTTCGTGTGTAAACAGTGTTACGAGTTGAAAAGATTGTAGCGTCATTCGCGGTGTTAGCAAGTCTGGTTGCCGTTGTTTCGTTAAATGAGTAGATACCCATTTTTACAAGAGTTGCTCCAGTAGTTGCTGTACCAGCAGATGCCACCGTTACGTTGGTTACTGTTGTTGTAAACATAGGCGTAAAGAATGTCCAGTAGATAGTTCCACTTTCAAATGTTGCCGAACGGTTATCCCAGCGAGGGGATACGTCAACGTAAGTTGACTGTAAGTCAAAACGAGCAAGAACTTGTTCCGCAAGAGCCACAGTACCGTTAGCATTTGGAAGCGTAATTGTTCTGTCAGCCGTTGGATCCGTTACTGAAAGAGTAGTCTCAAAAGCATCAGCGGTAGAGCCTTCAAATACAACGCTAGTGTTTATGTTTAGACCAGTAAAAGTTGGGGTTGTAATAGATCCACCGAGTGCCACAACGTCAGTTCCAATAGTGATACTGCTGTTTGCTAACTTTGCGTTAGTAACATTAGCATCAACAATTTTCCCTGTTGTAACAGTTAAGTCAGTAGGTGTTCTTGTGTTAGTAAGGCGTGTGTCTGTTCCGTAAACCACTTGTGAAGTAGTTGCGTCACCCGTTGCTGGTACATCTTTAACTGAAGATGTGCCAAGCCCAGTTACCTGTGTGTTAGCAATAGATAAAGATGCTTGGTTAATATTAAGAACTGCTGCAGTTGATGTTCCAGTATTTGTAACGGGTCCCGTTACAGATATAACTCCTGAAGGACCCGTTGGTCCCGTAGGACCTGTTGGGCCTGTAGGACCCGTAGGTCCAGTTGCACCTGTAGGACCGATTGGTCCAACAATTTGTCCAGCGCTATACCAAATAGTGCCGTTCCAAACATAGATGTCTCCATCAGCATCAACAATCCAAGCATCGTTAAGGATGTTTCCTGTAGCAGGTAGCGCTCCAACAGTTGCTTTAGAACCTTTTAACGTAATTGGGACACCTTGCGGACCAGTTGGCCCAAGGTTTCCTTGTGGACCTGTAGGACCAGTAATTCCCTGAGGACCAGTAGGACCTGTTACTCCTTGGGGACCTGTAGGTCCTGTAGCTCCAAATCCAATGATGTCGATTTGACCGTACATCATTGTGTGGAACTGGCACTGATAATAAAGAGTATTAGGTGCGTTTAAAGGAACTTCAAATACAACTTGACCAACAGCAACTCCAGCACCAGTTACTCCAGATGAGTACACGTTGCCAGAAGCATAACCGTTACCAGTTGTTTGAATCCAAAATGGGTGACCAGTAGCGTTTACGTTAAATACGTAACGTGCTCCACGAACAAGTTGAAGTGTTGGTGCTGAAACACCATCTACCAAGTACGTCATACCACTGTTAGTTACAGCAAAATTAATTCCACCTATTGGTCCAGTTGGTCCTGTAGGTCCAGTAACGCCTTGCGGACCAGTTGGTCCTGTGGGTCCTGTAGATCCTGTTGGACCAGTTACGCCTTGCGAACCTGTTGGGCCCAACGGTCCTGTAGGACCAGTTGTTCCAGAAGAGTATTGAAGAGAGTTCCATGCTGAAGTTCCGTTACCGACTTTGAACTTACCAGTGTCGTATTCGTAACCGGCTTCGCCTTGAGAAAGAATAGGATTTGCAGCAACCCACTCTGCGGCAGTGCCTCGTCTAAATTGAATTTTAACAGCCATTAGCAGTCACACTTCTCTTTCTTTCTCATCTTCCACCACATCCATGCGTGGTGTGCGGACATCAATCCCATAAGAATCCACATGACGGTCATCTCGCTGATGCCACCGCCAATAGTTAATATCATGTTTTCATGATCGTGCATTATTCGGTTACCCCTCCAGCATCAATTGGGATAACTCCACCGTAAATCGAAACGGGTGTTCCGCAATCTACGTTTTGAAATATAGGCCCAGTAGGTCCCGTAGGTCCTGTAGCACCTTGTACTCCCGCTCCAGTTGCACCAGTAGCCCCCGCTGGACCAGTTGGTCCGGTTGGGCCCACAGGTCCAAGCGATTCTTTGATTACCCATTTAGCTCCATCCCACTTCCAAGTGGTAAGCCCCGCTGTAAACTCTTGGTTCAGCGTCGGAGAGTTTGGAAAATCAATAGGCATACCCCACAGTTTAGCGCAGTGCTATTCGTATGACTTCTTAACCCAAAGGTGTTTTTTGTAACCACCGTAAAGGTATCGAGAGACGTTAAAGAGTTGTTTTTGGACAAAGCCTTGGTTATGAGGGATAACCTCTGACCGCCAGTTGTCCCGCTTTATAGGAATAAGTTGAGCTATAGGAGTTCCGGCTGGGATAACTCCAGTGAAGTCTTTTTGTAAAAAGAAAGGTATTTGTCCGCCAAGGGAAAAGTTATCGGAGTCCATAATCCCAGCGGTCGTAGTAAATGGAAGTTCAAATCTGTTTAACGGATGAACCACAAGAAGGCTATAGCCGGGTGGGGTAATCGAAGCCCAGTGAAATGTCCAAGCATATAAATCTTGATCGTGACCATGCGGTCTTGGCAAAGTTACTGCCATATTTTTAGGTCGGACTTCGATGGGGCCAGGTTCCTCATTCCAGAAAAACCCGACCCCACGTTCGTCACGTTGAACGAGAAGGTCAGCGGGGAGTTCCAATGCGTACCCTGCTGTTAATCCATCCAAAAATGGCACACAAAGTTTTAAGTCTTTGTTAATACCCGCGCCTTCTGGCAAGACTTCCATCTTTCCAGTTCTAAAACGTTTAGCACTTTTGTACCAATCTGGTACGTAAGCTTTTGCTGGTCTAGGGTGCGGGTACATGTCTTCAACTTGTTGAGACATTGCCATAAATTGAATTTTTTTCATTTTACAAGTCTAGCCCCATAAAGTACAGGGCTGAACCCACGAGGATGAGTGGCACCACTAATGAGGCAATCGCCTTGTAGTAGTCCTTTAAGGGAGTCTTAAAGTAACTCTTACCTACCACAAGACACTTGTGCGTAGGAGAAAGCATGTATCCCGCGTAATCAAACGCAAAGAACAGCGGGAGAGTTCCAACGCCAAACACACTAGTAGAGATGCCAACAAAACCAGCAAATTTACCACTGCTACCCAAGGAAAGGCTTGCTAGGAACCCTACCAAAGCCACAAGGATAATTAAGTTGTGATCGTGTGCTGACTTGACCCATTCGTTAATGGTCTCAAAGTTTGCCTTAACTACGTTACCGGCAACAATAACCAGTGCAGTAAATACAAGCACCTTTGCGTACTCAGTAATTTGACGTCGGTCTGCTTTAGCATCCGCGTTCTTTTGCCACTCTTCTTTGTCTTTTTTCTTTGTTGTTTTTTCAGGAATAACAATTTCAATGTCATTTTCCTTCAACACCTTAAAGATGTAGAACAAAATAACTACCGCGGAGGTAAGGATAAGAGGCCAAATCTTTCCAATGAAGCCCCAATAACTAAGTCCTAGAACAGCCATAGGGGTAATTACTGTAGCCTCTAAAGGAGACCAGAAGTAAAAGTGATGCGTAGAAAGATAGTCGATAATTCCAAAGTTCTTACGCTTCTTGGTATCGGTTGGGGCGATTGTGTCTAGTGCTCCTGCAGATACAGCGACGCGACCTGAAATCGGTAGGATACCCGACACAAACGAAATGATTGCTACAACAGCACGCTTAGATTTAACGGTCTGAGCAATCCAGCTATAGAAAGGCAAGAAGATTTGACTCTTCTTTGCCGAGAACGAGATAGCCATAACTACGGCTAGTAGTAGTAAATATTGCTGATTATGAAGCAATAACGATGATGTAAATTCCATTCCACCAGTCCTTTTGTGATTCGATACTGTTTAGTATCTTTTTGGAATAGATAGGGGTAAGTCCCCCATCTTTTACTGCTTGATCTGCAGCCATCACCGTGTCTGTCCAATTCGCGTCATCGAACACCAGGATTGCCTGCTTAGCAAAGCAGTTCCTATAACGGATCACGGTCTTGTATATATGCTCGTACTCGTGAGGCCCATCATAGAAAAATAAGTCTACTTCAGAAATTTCCGAAGTATCTACTTCGTACATATCCTCATTAATGATGTGTACGTTGTTATCCCCAATATAAGGGGCAATGTTCTTTTCAAACTCGGCTTGACTATTAGGTGGCAGGGTCAAGTCATCCCGCACAGGTTGAAGGTCTTGTTCCCATAGATCAACTACGTAAGCCTCTAACTTGTTGTTTGCCAACGCAGCGGCAGTTGTAGCCCCTAAATAAGCGCCAATTTCTAAGTAAACCTTAGATTGCGAGGCTAAACCGTTGAGCAGTTTTTGGATCCTAGAGCTAGTAAGCCCAGGGATATCAATGTCTAACTCTCTATTAACAGAGTCTACAAGCTCCCTAGTTACAACCATTGTTCGTGGCTGACGCTTGTCCCCGTACTTAGCTGCCATGATCTTGTCGCAATATCCACAATCCCAGCAGTCAAATTTGCAGGTCTTAATCTTTTTACGCCAAATATCAATAGGCTTATCAGCCATATTAGTTTCTTCAATAAAGTCCTTGAAGTGCTGGAAGAGTATCTCTTTATTGTTGACGTAGTTGCGGATAATCTGCATAGTCTCACGAAGACGGCTAGTAGACTCACGGCCGTGCATCTTGATTACGTCAATACCTAGTTCGTTTAGGAACTGATCCCAATCTTCCTTCCAGGGAGGAAAGTTGGCGGTCTTAAGGGGCACAGCTTGATCTTCGTAGTCCCACTTCATGCAGGAGACTCGACTGATGGGGTCTGTAAAGTACTGAGGTCCGTTACCACGTTCGTTATTAAAGTGGTAGTGCTCGTCCATCATAATGCAGCCGCCCATGCAACCTTCGTTAGCAAGCAGTGACAGCTTTACTCCGTACTTTTCCTTAGCTTTCTTAAACCTTAATAGCTTCTCGTGATCTCGCATAAGGTCTCGGTCTAGGTTTATATAGTTAAACCCCGCCTTAGATAGTTTCTCAATGTCACGAGGCTCGCTTACATTTCTAAGGATGGTGTTCTTAATAAACAGCTCTGGGAATGCAGCTTGAATCTGCCCCGTAGCGACCCAATGAGTGTGTGGGATAGTTGCAGAACGGATTCCGGCGTCATATAGGGGCTTGAAGTTTTTAATGAATAAGTCAAGGTTATCCTGAGAAGGCCTTACGTAGATATTGTTAAATACAGCAGACGCAGTAATGCCCGTAAACTCTTGAATCTCAAGGGCAAGGTTATTTAGGTAGTCGTGATCTTCTTCACCTTCAACAAAGACATCGCCCATAGCGTCCTGAGTAAACGGAGCAATACGGCAAGTAAAGTAAAAGTCGTAAATTACTTCTTTACATTCGCTTAAAAAAGCGACGAATTCGTCTAAGCTTTTCACGTCGAGCTTGGGATTTAAGGGCACGCTGAACATGTGGCTCCATCTTTTGTCCGAAAGCAATTCCTTGCTCTATGTCTTCTAGGGTCATCGTATACTTATATCTCATAGGTTTCAATATAGGCTCGCCAGTAACCTTGTGTTTCTTAGGGTGCTTCACCCATTTTTCAAAAGGCACTTGATCAAACATGTTTGATTCTTCGTAGACCGTTATGTACCCGCGGTTAACGCCTTTAAACTTCCACCCCATTGCCTCGTATTCAGTAAGTTCAATATAAGGCAAAGATAAAGGAACTTTATCTATAGGCATAATTACCCAAAACATAAATGAACCGCACACTTGTAGTTCATCCCAAACTTTTGGATTAGCTTGCAAATGAGCTACGTCATCAATGTGTACTGCCGCGTACATTACTGTAGTTCTTTTGGTGTTACGGCGGGGCTGTTTAACTTCAAATCAAAATCCCTACCATCACTTAGCTCTTTAACTGCGTTGGCTTGAAGAGTCTCTAGTGCGGTATTAACTCGCAAAGACCAATCCATAGCTACGTTTAAAGCGTATACAACATCATCTTCACCCATCATTGTGATGGCGTCCATGTTGCCCGTACCAATTTTTCCAGTGGTAAGAATATCTAAAGCAGCTTGCTTTCCTAGACGGTTGCGCCATAGGTCACGCTCGTGTGCTTCAGTCAACTCTGGGTTATTCATAACGTCTTTAAGGTCAGTTCCGTCTGGAAGGAAGGCCTCACCGCTATCGTACATCTCTCGCATAGCCCGTAAGAAGTTCTCACGCTCAGCGTAGGCTGAAGACAGTCTGCGGTGGATCTTGATCAAATCATTACGGTTTGTTACTAAATCAAACTCTTTAAGCTTTGCACGTGCGGGGGTTTCAGCCTCGGCTAGCTCTTCTCTTGTAACTTCAATTTGAGCCTCTTGCTTAGCAATGTTCATAAGCAAGTTTTCAATGATCTCTTCACGAGAACGGATTTCAAGGAGAAATTGACGGTACTTTGCGTACGGAGTGATTTGAGCATCCCCAACAAAGTGCTTAATCTTAAAGTACGGGGTGTTGTGATCGGTGTGTAGGGCTAAATCTAAGATTTCCTTTGAGCGATCATCAAGTCCGTCCGTAGTGCTGGACATCTCTTTAAGAAGTTGGTCGTACCGCTCTTTTGCTGAGGTCATTTCGTAGCTTGTTTTGTTTTCCATGTAGTGATCCTATCATTAGTCGCGCCAGAAGCCTACTCCCGATGAGCGACCTCCGATTGCTGAACCAGCCGAGGAGCCTGTTCCCGATTGTGTTCCTGTTGGGTCAAAGCTTCCTCTTATTCCAGAGTCTGTTGCGTAAGTAAACTTAGCAGAGTCATTTGTCTGACCACTTGCTGATGCGTTGCCACCAGCAGTATCTGTGTATGCTCCAAGCATGTAGCCATTAGTTTGACCCGCAATAAAGTTTTCTTCTCCACACCACCACACTCCCTTTTGAGGGGTAGAAACAGTTACTTCAGTAGTGTAGTTCCATTTACGGAAATAACGACCAGAGCCGTAGTTTCCTTCATTACCGCCATATCCAAATCCAGTTTTGGCGACCATTCCCTTTTGTTGACCGTGAAAACCTGGAGCCGCACCCGGTGTAGCCTCAGTCTCTGTAGCAAAAGTAAATTTTCTACCAGTGTTGTCATCCGTCCACCAGAACCCTGTGTTCTCTCCCCAATGAGCCCCAGCGGTTCCTTGGGTCATAGAAGAGGAGATAGTTCCAACGTAGGCTTCCGTAGTCATATTAAATTTTTGATTGAAGGCGCCTGTGCTGTTACCGTTAACGTAAGCATAGAGGTACTCACCAGTTGGTCCAGTAGATTGGATTGTTGATGCGTCTCCAATAGCTGTGCCAGAGTTCATGCTGTTGTTCTTAGTCATGGTGGTGTTGTTACGCATGTTAAAGCAAGAGGTACTAGTAAACGCACCAACGCCCTGATTACCAGTGCCCTGAGTAGCAAAGACGTATGCTGTATTTTTAGTCTGAGCGCCCTTGGTGTAGTTAGCTGCTTCTTGAAGAAGGTCGCCAAGGTTTGTAGTTGTGTCTGTAGATTGGTTTAGAACGTTTACGTTACGCCATGCCACACCGTCTTTGTACCCTGCGGCTACATAGCCAGTAGTAATAACTTGACGTGTTAGGTATGGAAGAAGCCCACCAGACTTTTTACGAGCAGAGAAAACTCCGTTAACTGATCGTTGGCTGCTAAATAGAGGCATTAGTCACTCCAAGTTCCGCACCCTGAGGATGCTCCTGCAATAGCTGAACCAGCTGATGATCCTGTACCAGACTGTGTTCCTCGGTACCACTGCCCTGAGGGGAGCAGTGTTCCGGACTCAGTTGCGTAGGTATATTTGCCAGAGTCTAAAACTTGTCCAGCTCCAGTGTAAGAACCCAACGTCACGCCTATAGCCTGACCAGTAAAGTAGTTTTCTTCTCCAGAGTTAGTGACTGGTTTTGCGCCTTGCACGGATGTGGAGTTAGTTACGTAGTTATATCTACGAAAATTATTGCCACCGTTGTAAGAACCTTCGTTACCAGCCCAACCATACCCTGTTTTTCCAGCTAATCCTTTTTGATTACCAAAAGTACTTAAAGAAATTCCTGGATTTGTTTCAGTAACCGTAGCAAAGTTAAATTTACGCTGCCCATCAGCAGCGGCTGTGGCTGTGGTATCTGCCCAAAAAATAGCGTCTGTTTCGTTCCAATACGAGGCAACTCCAGATCCACCTGCTGAAAGACCCGTAGATATAGATGTTGTCCAGGTGTCGGTAGTCATGTCAAGTTTATTCATATTTGCAGAGTTTGTTTGCACCCATGCAAATTTACCGGTGCCTAGCAAGTCGTACTCAACAGCTGTTTCCGGATCGCTCATTCCAGTAGCTGGAGCGGTCTGAGTAGTCACCATTGCGTATGTTTTATGGTTCCATTTATTAACTCCACCAGAAGCGGCCATACCAGAAGATCCAGTTCCTGAGGATCCAATTGTGTAGCTATATGTGCGGTTCATAGCACCTGCGATGTAACCGCCTGCGTGAGTTAAAAGGTTTCCACGACCAGTAGTGGTCTCTGTAGCAAAGTCAAACGAGTTAACATTTTGCCATGCAACAGAGTCTTTGTAGCCCCCGGCAACAAAACCCGTAGTAATAACTTGGCGAGTTAGGTAGGGCAAAACACCGCCCGACTTCTTACGGGCGCTAAACACCCCGTTTACGGAGCGCTGGCTGCTAAACAAAGGCATTTAGTGCTCCTTAGAAGTTAACTGATGCGTTACCCAGAGCTGTAAAAGCAGATCCACGATAGATGAGTGTGAAGTTAAATATATCAATCTTGCCTGAAGATGATGTTGGTGTAGGAGATGTTCCACCAAACCACTTAATTGTAACAGCAGAGCCGTTAACGTTTAGAGTTGATGGGATGTATCCAGTAGCACCTTGAGTTACAAAACCAGTGATTGTAAATGTACGACCGTTAACTGTTGGTGCGTTTGTAATGCTCCAAGTCATAGCAGCAGAAGGTGTTGAGGTAATCCAGAAGATATTACCTGTTGCGTAGTCAAGTGCAGCAACGTTAGAAGAAAGCGCTACGTCGATAACATCTTCGGACATTTCTTGAACCTTGAGGTTACCAGCAATAGTTACATCACCTGTAAAGGTTGAGTTGCCAGTTACTGCAAGGGTTCCGCCAACGATTGAGTTGTTAACCTGTACGTTTCCGTAGGTAAGACCCGCTTCAGCAAAGTTAACTGATGTAGTTGGCTTAGTTGTTGCGCCAGTAAATACTTTAAAGATTCCATTTCCGCCAGCATCGACTGCGTCACGAACCATACCTGCAAACTCACGACGAGCCGCTACAGAGGTTCCACCAACTGGTGATACTGCTGCGGAAGTTACGTTAGTAGCTGTCTTAGCATAGGTAAATGTTGTTGAGGTAGGTACCGCAATAATTGAGTAGGTACCGTTGAAAGTTGCATCTACGCTTGAAACCACTACAACGTCACCAGCACGGTAGGTGTGGGCAGTTCCTGTAGTAAGTGTTGCTACGTTAGATGTAAGAGCCTTATTAGTTACTGTATTAGTAATGGCAGATACAGTCTTGGCGTATTCAAAGATCATACCTTCGTCAAGGATATCTGCTTGGTTACCAGCACCAGAGAAAATCATTGGCTCACCAACAGATAGGTTGTTAGTTGTAACTGTTGTTCCAGAACCACCAAATGCGATAGTACCGACAATGTTTACGTTACCGGCAATGTTCAAGTCACCAGAGATACCTACGCCACCAACTACTTGGAAAGCACCAGTTGTAGCGCTTGTAGAAGGTGTAGGGATAGAAATTTTTACGTTTTGGTTAGGAGTGATCTCCATCTGTGAAGAGTTAGAATCAAGACCACCTGCTGCAAAAACAATTTTATTTTGAGATCCGTAGCCACCTGTTGCAAGAACAAGGTTTCCCTTACCAGTAGTTCCTACCGGTGCAGTCATAAAGATGTAACCATCGTTTGGACCGGTGATTGTAAACTCTGGGTCAGCAAAGGTAGAAGATGTGATACCCATATCAATATAACCAGAGAAGTCTGTACCGTTGTCTGGGTATGCTTGGAAGTCGGCTGAAGAGTTAGTTCCAGCGGCTGTATTTTGGATTGAGAACTGAGCGAAGTCATCTGCTGCGTTAATCTCAGCAAATGCAATTAGGTTAGTAAATCCAGTTGCGGCGCTTACTTGCTTTCCAGAGCCAGAGGCTGCTGTTGAAGCTAAGTTTGTACCAACGTTAGCATAGGTAAAGGTAGTGGTTGTAGGGGTAGCAATAACTTCTGCTGGACCATCAAATGTGGCATCGCCAATTGCAACAATAACATTTTGGAATGGGTAGAAGTTGTGTGGTGCGGTAGTAGTAATAGTTGCTACGTTTGAAGTACGCGCCTTAAACGAAGTTGATTTTACGTTAGCGCCATTAGTCTCTGCAATCGTTACAGCATTTGCTCCAAAGTAAGGGGTGCCCTCTACATGGAAGTCGCCATCTACTACAGTATCTCCAGTAGTAGCGTCTACTGTGAATTTGTTTGTGTTGACAGCGATTCCGCCGTTAGCGTTTAAAAGACCAGTAAGGGTAGTTGTACCCGCTACTGAAAGATTTCCGCCGTTAACAATGTGTCCTACTACTGTTCCAGTTCCAGCTGGTGATACAGCAGCAGATGCTGAGTTTGCAGCAGAGGTAAAGAAACTAAAGGTAGTGTCAGTTACGCCAGTAAGAATGTTACTGCCGTTCCAACCAGCGCCAACTCCAGCAACAAGAACAGTGTCACCAACGTCAAAATAATGTTTTGCAGAAGTAGTCACGGTTGCTGTGTTAGAAGAAATTACCTTGTTAGTAATAGATACTGCACGGCCGCTTACTTCAACGCTTCCCTGAGCTATTACGTCGCCACCAACAGTGATGTCTGCACGAGTTGCAAGAGTGGTTAAAGTTGGCGTGTCTGTCCAAGCAACGGCAGTGCCGTTTGTTGTTAAAATAAATGTTGCTTTACTAGTTTGATCTGGGTAAGCACCGTTAACAAATAGATTCCAGTAAGTGGTATCTGTTGGGGCATTTCCAGTTGATCTAAGAATATTAATGTACGCAGAACCACCGTAGCTAACTACGTCGTTTACTTGATAAGTTGTAGAGCCTGAGTATTCACCTTCGTATTGGAGGCCGTCTACAATAGTTGTCCAATAGGTTCCATTAGGTGGACGATTGGCTGTTGAATCCAAGATACAGATAAAGCCCTTACCGCCTTCAGTTACAAGGTCGCCAATTTTATAAGCAGTGGAGTTATTGTAAGTACCCTTAAAAGAGATGCCTTCCATCATCAAGTCCCAATAAGTAGCGTTGGTTGGGAGGTTTGCGCTTGTCTCTAGTACGTACTTGTAAACATAGAGGTTACCACCGTAACGAACTACATCGTTTAGCTCGTAGGTTGTTGAGCCAGAGTAGGTTCCCTTAAAAACAAACCGAAGTTTGCCTAGGTCAATAATCTGTGCCATTAATTTACCTCCATATTTAGATGGTCAGCGTTCCAACTTAGCTTGATTAAGCTTGTGGTCCAAACCCATACTTTGTAGTCATTATCTCTTAAAATGTTCTCTTTTGGTAGGTCAACTACTGAGTTATCGTCTGAGTCAATCTTAGTAACAGTAAGGCGTCCAGTGACGGGATCTAATTTCCATCCGTAGAATGTTTTATCCCCAATTTCTTCAATAGTTGGGAATCCGCCAAGAGCGCTAGCTAAGGGAAGAGTATCTCTCGAGTCATAACCTATTACGGTTGCTCCCGTAAGGTCGGTTGGATTTGCATAACCTGGCATTTTTTCTCCTATACCGTAGCTACTTGGTCAATACCTTGAATGTAAAAAGCCATACCTTCTGATCCTGCAACTTTTACTACGTCCGTTGCGTTAACGCCAAATCTAAATGTTTCGTAGCTGTTAAAGCCCGATACAGGAAGAGAGTATGCAATAACCCCGTAGCCAGATACTGAAGCACCCGATGGAATAACGTATACAAATACTACTCCGTCAGTGGATTTAGTGTTTGCCGCTATTACAGATAATAAGTAATTGTCATTGGCTGTAAAAATAGTAGTTCCACCAGAGCCAAAGGCTACCGATGTTGCCAACTTAGTTATACCAAGACGTTCAATTGCTGCCATTTAGAATCCTAACCACCATGTCGTTGCTAAATCAGCGCTTCCGGCTGTACCCAATCCTGCTGGTCCAGTTGGACCTATTAAACCTTGCGGGCCAGTTGGTCCAGTTGATCCGGCTGTACCGGCTGTACCTTGTGGACCAGTTGGTCCAGCTGGTGCTGCTCCAACTTCAATCCAATAGTTGTCATAATAGATGAAAGCTTTACCAGTTTCTGCGTCAAACCAGGCGTCACCTTGCAAAGCAGATGTAGGCATTGTGGAGTACGCAAACTTACCTAGTGATCCAGTTGGACCTGTTGATCCAGTAGCACCAACTGCTCCAGTTGGACCTGTAGGTCCCGTATTACCTGTTGCACCTGTTGCACCAGTAACGCCTTTGGGTAAATAAAGATTCCATTGAGCGGAATTACCTACTGGGTCACTTAACCCACCACTTGCTCTTGCAATATATAAATTACCGTCAGAACCTGTTACAACAGCAACTCCGCTTATGTAACCGTTTCCATTTATATAATTACCTAAGTAAACAAAACCAGTTCCTGTTGAACCCGTAGGACCTGTAGGACCTGTATTGCCAGTAATTCCTTGTGGACCTGTAGGTCCAGTTGCACCTGTAGGACCTGTTAATCCAGTAGATCCTGTTGGACCCGTTACACCTTGCGAACCTGTAGGTCCAGTAACTCCTTGAGAACCAGTTGGCCCAGTTTGACCAGTAGTTCCAGTTGGTCCTTGAATATTTCCAACGTTAACCCATGAAGATGTTGAGGCTGACCAAACGTAAAGAGCACCATTGACTAAGTAACCGTCACCGGGACTGCCCGTTGGTTTTGCTGCAACAAGTGCGGCTTGAGTTCCATAAGAACCAAGAATTGTTACGCTAGTACCAGCAGCTCCAGTTGATCCAGTAGGACCTGTAGGACCTACAGCAGTGCTTGCAGCACCAGTTGCTCCAGTAGCACCAGTAGCACCAGTAGCACCAGTGGCGCCAGTTAATCCCGCTGATCCCGTTGCTCCAGCGGCTCCTGTAGGACCTGTTACTCCCTGTGGTCCCGTAGGACCAGTTTCACCAACTTTACCTATTGGTCCAGTTGGACCAATAATATTAGATGCAGCACCTGTTGGACCTGTTGGGCCGACAACAGTAGATGCGGCGCCTGTAGCACCCGTAGGACCAGTAGCACCAGTTGCTCCAGTTGCTCCAGTTGCTCCAGTTGCTCCAGTTAATCCTGTGGAACCTGTTGATCCAGTTGCTCCCACATTTCCTTGAGATCCAGTTGGTCCAGTAACTCCTTGTAATCCTGTGCTTCCTGTAGGACCCGTAGGTCCAGTTGATCCTTGCGCACCTGTTGCTCCTATCGATCCAGTGGCTCCAACAGCACCTGTAGGGCCCGTAGCACCTGTAACAGAGTTTCCTTGTACACCAGTTGCACCAGTAGGTCCAATAGGTCCAGCCTCGCCTCTTGTACCAGTTGGACCTGTAGCGCCTCTAGGACCTGTGGCTCCCAAACTTCCAGACGTACCACTAGGACCTGTGGCACCTGTAGCGCCCGTTGGGCCTGTAGCACCTACTGCTCCAGAAGGACCTGTTGGCCCTTGAACACCTTGTGAACCGCCAAGTATGCTTACAGTTACTGGTTGTTGAGGTGTAACAATAATTTCATCGGCCATGTTACTGAGTTACTTCTTCACTTAGGAACACTTGACCGCGGATGTAAGTTTGCTGGAATTCTGGATCGCTAATGGATGTTGCTTGAAGATCCCAAAAAGCACGACGAGGAATGTAACGGCTCTTATCCTTAGGTAAGGATAGGCGCAACTTCTTTGTAGTGGAGTTCTCTACGGTAATAACAAACGATGCCCAGATAGAAGGCGAGTTAGGGAATGTTCTAATCTGTGCTTTAAATACCAAGTCAGCAAAGTTAGTGTTATCTGGGAAGTCAAAGATTGCATACCATGAGTCGCCCTGATTAAGAATAATGTCATAGGTGCCGATGTTGACCGCAACCGGTGTTCGTCCATTTAGATCGTTGTTAATATAAACACGCTCCGGACGTCGTGAGTCATCAATCTCTTGAGGCATAAAGACAGGAACAAGTTTGTTGGTAATGCGAGAAACACGGCGAAGCGTGCCCATCTCAATCTTCCAAAGACCAATGTTAAGCGCTGATGATAGCTGCTTGTATTGATCCCAGCGTTGCTGAATCATGTTGGTCAACTGTGAGTAGCGCTGGTCACGAGGGATTGTTACCCCGTCTGGCGCCATAATATTAATATCAAATGATGCGTCTGTCGCTAGAGTCCATAAGGCTTCGATAGTCGACAAAATAATAAGAGGATACTCTTCAACAAGAGGAAGTTTAGTAATTGTTACAGCGCTTCCGTAGCTATCTGTTCGGTTGTACGTGTGCTGTCCTACAGCAACCAACACAAACTGTTCAATATCAGCGTCAATAAAGTAGCGGTAGTTAGTGCCAGAAACCGTAACAGCAGAGTTTAGGGCTGGGGCTGTGACAAAGTGAATTACGCCGTGCTGTTCTTCTACGGTGTAGCCAGTAGGTTGAGCAATAGGGGTGCCGTTAACCTTAACGACTAGGGTGCCTGGATTGACGGGACGGACTTTAATATCAAAGTCTTTGCGAACACCGTCTCCTGTGGCTGTATAGGAGAATTCCTTTGGAAGGTCTCCCAATTCCATACGAACTCTAGAGACAAGGTCTGAAAGAACGGCCACTCTTGCTCCTTAAATATAAACGCACTAGGGATTAATAATCCCACGCACTAGTAATAAAAGTCCTTATAAACGAAACAGCGGGCCCGAAGACCCGCCGCCACGTTAAAGATCAGTATTAGATAACGCCAGCTAGATAACCTTTTTCTTTAAGGTGCTGAGCAACGATTTTGGTAACCTGATACTTTTGACCAGCCTTAAAGGAATAATTATTTCCTGAGCCGAGTGTCATGTTCTCAATGTCTGAAATCACGCGAATTTCTACGGTTTCACCATCTTGATTACCTACTGTTGTTACCTTATCGACAACTACTGTTGCGCGACCAGGTACTGTTGCGTCAATTACTTCTGTTTCTAATTTGATCTGTGCAGTTGCGGTTGCTAGAGACATTTCATTTGCTCGCTCTTGCATTGCTTCTGCGTTAGCCGCTGCGAGAGCATCTCTCTTACGACCCGTGACGTCTGTTGGTGCTTTTCCTGCCATTTGTATCCTCCGAAGTTTTAAAAGTGAATTTGTAGAAGGGGGGTTTTTAAGCCCCCCTCCCCTCTGCTATTAAGTTTTTTTAAGCCTTTTTGAACTTAGTTGGTTTCTGCAATGATTACAGACTGGTCAGTGATTAGACCAAGACCGAAGATTGAGTACCAAGCAAGAGCGTGCTCACGACCGAAGTCAAGAATACCGCCATCGCGAAGTTCAACAGGAAGTGAGATTGCGTGACCGAATGCGTTATCTCCGATGAAGATAGCTGCATAACGATCCTTGTTTCCGTTACCTGTCTTTGTTGCTGGAGTGATGTATCCACCACCAGCTGTGATTGTTGGTGTTACTGCTGTGTCAGCTGAATAACCTGAACCAGCTCCGCCTACAACCTTTTCAACCTGTGTTGTTTCGATGAATACTGTGTCGTATAGACGACCAATTTCACCTAGCATGAAGTTACCTGGAGCAGCGTACTTTGTTACTTCGATGAACTCTGCGTTGTCACGAAGTTTACGGCTCTGGTGTGGGTGAACGAAAGCAACATATGTCTCACCAAGGCGAGGAATGTTCTTTGTGGCTAGTGACTCAACAGCGTCCTTGACAGTATGTGGTGTCAAGAAGTAGTTACCAGTCATTGATGCGCGAGTAGTGCCTGTTGCACCGTTTGCGTACCAGTTGTTAACTGCTGTTAGATCTGAGCGATCTTCACCATAAATTGTTGAAGATGCAGCCATAAGTGTGTCGCGTGAAAGGTTATCTAGGTAGATAGCCATGTTACGACCAAGAAGACGTGAGGCTGAAGCCATTACGTCATCGAATGAAGCGTTCAATAGAAGCTCAGATACAGCAAGAGCATAACCATGCTCTGTTACTGTGATTGAGAACTGTTGCGCTGTAAGTGCGTTAGTCTGCATACGAACACCTTCAACAAGAGCTGAAGCGTATCCGAGGTTGTTATAACGCATGAAGTTAATCTGAAGACCTGGTGCAACACCAAGTTCTGTCTTCTTTACTGCAAACTGCTCAAAGCGAAGAATTGGCAGAGCCTGAAAAAGGATTTCCTTTGACCAGATCTGCTGAATTGCCTGAGTTAGTTGGGTGTTAGTGCCGCTGTAAGCGGTTGGGGACGCAGCGAGGTTGCCGGTACCCGTGATTCCAGATGCCATTAGCTATAGCTCCTTAGTTGGATTTGGGATTATGGGTTACTAGCCGAGCATGCCCTGTGATACGCCACGAGCCGTTGGGCTCATAAGCTTATCTCGGTATTGTGCGTATTCTTGAACAGACATTGCAGCGATTTCCGCTGCGGTGAAGTTACGTTGCGACGAATTATTTTCCAGTGGTCCGGCTGGAGGCAAGGTTGCCCTTGTCCCCGTCATATCTCGACGTGCGGTTTGCATTGCCTGCTGCGCAGATTCGAGAATTCTGTTTGAGCGCTCTTTCAATCCTTCAATGCTTGCTTCGATTTCTTCACGAGTATTACCCGCTAGAAGATCGACAAGCTCTGGCATGATTGTTTCGCGTTCTTGTTCTAACCGCTGTGAGCGGTAGTTCTGAAGGTCCGTAAACGTACGTTCTTGCTCCAGTAGAGCGAAGGCTCGTTCACGTTCATGACGTTCACGCTCCAACTGCTCCTGCCACTCTGCTTCTTTAACTTTTAGTAGTTCACGAACTTCCAGTTCGGACTCTGCTTGTTCTTTAGCTTTTGCTGCTTCGGCGGCTTCAGTAGCTGCTGCCGCGGCGGCCTTACGAGTGGATTCTTCTTCTCGTTCTTTCTTAAGTGAGTTTAGTTCTTCCTTTAGATTTTCAATCTGTGGATAGAGTTTCTCTTTTTCTTGGGAACGAACTTTTGCTAAATCTTCTTCTGTGTAGAACTTACTCTTCACATCATCTGATACAGCGTTAGTAGCAGTGGGTGCGTCAGCACCAGACAGTGATACTACTGGGACAGTTGCTGAGTCAGTTGCAAATGCTTCTGCTACAGCCGTTTCTAAACCTTCTGACATTTTGATTCCTTTACATCCTAGGGGTCGTTTTACGAATGAGCCGAAGCTCTTAACACATATGACCAAACATTTTCAAGCAGTATCAATTTTTCTAGTATTTAGGGAAAAATACTGCCTAAACTGATTATTTTTCGTATTCTTCTGGTACTCGACGCATTGGAAGTTTAGTTCCATATGCCTCTGTTACCAGACGGTTTCTGATCTCTTGTTCTCCTTGCATAACCATTGCCTGTGCCCCATCGAGAAC
>Ga0114976_10000032_pt1 | contig 68393 bp, 66 predicted proteins | sample S_130805_EF_Meta_FD_87319 | JGI IMG/M metagenome (GOLD analysis project Ga0114976, IMG submission 87319) | Freshwater microbial communities from Lake Simoncouche, Canada to study carbon cycling - S_130805_EF_MetaG | ecosystem: Environmental > Aquatic > Freshwater > Lake | place: Lake... | reverse complement strand
TCCAGACTGCCCTCACTAAATACAACACTGCCCTACAAAAAGAGTCCAGCCTACTATCTGCCCTAACTCAAGCAACTTCAAACCATGATGCAGCACTAGCAGCCCTAAACATCCAAACAGATGCAACCAATGAAGCCAAAGCAAATCTAGATGCAGCCAAGGAGAATCTAACAACTCTTACTCAAGAACTCGACCAAGCAAACTCAGAGCTCTCATCTCAAGAACTTACTACTACTAATGCAAAGTCAGCCTTGGAAGCAGCCCAGGCAGCCGTTCAAACTTTTGAACAAGAGCTCAACGCTGCTACCATCTCAAACAACCAAGCAACCTCTAACTTCCAAACAGCCAAGTCTGACCTTGACACCTTCAAAGCAGAGTACGACCAAACAGTTGCCACCTATAACCAACTTCTAGACACATATACAACTGCTTACAATGAGTACCTAGATGCTCAGAACACAGTCAATAACACACGCACAAACCTTCAGAACGCCACAGAACAGCTGAATCAAGCACAGGCTAACTACGACAACAACCTTATTCCTGACCCATCCTGGACCCCAGACACCTATCAACAACAGCACACAAGACAAGTTCCAACCACTACTCTTGTTCCAGTCACCACTACAACTCTTACAGGTGGCCTAACCGCTGATGTATTTAACCGTCAAGGCTATAACAATGCTCCACCACTCCCATCTTCATTAGAGCGACCTATCTACACAACCACAGTTCCAGACATTAACTTCAACTGGGGTGGAGGAGTAGTTCTAAACTCAAGCAAGTCCGAGGATGTAATTGTTCGCTTTACTGGAAACATCTCCTTCCCAACCTCTGGCAACTACCAGTTCTACTCCCCAGCAGATGACGGAACTATCCTCCTAATAGATGGAGTTCAAATCATTAGCGACTGGAGAGATAAAGGAGGTGGCGGTTCTACATCTCCCGCAGTCTACTTTGAGGCTGGCTCTACTCACACCATCACCCTTTACTATTACGAGAATGGTGGTGGAGCTAACGTCTGGCTTTACTACTACACTCCACAAACAGGCTATGTTCTAGTTCCTTCTTCTTACCTAGGTACAACTTCTACTACCACAACTACCTACGTTGAACAAACTACCTACACTACCGAAACCTACTACACTACCGAGATAGTTCCTAACCAAGTCCACCCTCTAATTCACGACCCTGCTCTACTCCCTGACCTAAACAACGCACAGGTCTACTACGATGCAACCGTTATTGCTAACCAGCAAGCAGAAGAAGAATGGCAGATAGCACAGGACAACCAACAAGTAGCCGCCCAAAACTCAACAGCAGGTTATTACAATGTCATCAACGATGCTCAAGTTTTAAACTCGCTTTACCCTAAATTGCAGGAAGCTCAGGACGCTGCCACATCAGCCTCTCAACTTCTCATTAACAAAGGGCAAGAGACTACTGTTGCACGCGAAGCCCTAAACACAGCAGAACAGGCTTATTCTGACGCTGCCGGACAACTTTCTACTAACAAATCTAAAGTTACTAATATCCAGCAAAAAATGAATACAGCTTCTGAAACACTTACTTCTACTCAAACTACTTACGAACAAAACCAAACTAACCTCACATCTGCTCAACAATTAGAACTAAGTACTAATGCGACTAAAACAACTACCGAGCAAGAGCACACAGCGGCAGCAGAAAGTCTTTCAACTTTTACTCAAGAAAAGACTTTAGCCGAGACAACTCTTTCTTCTGCTGAACAAACAGTCGCAACTTCTTATCAAGAACTATCTACCGAACAGCAGCCAGACCTAACTTCAATTCAAGACATTATCAACATAGAGCCTGCTCCAATTCCTAAACCAGAACCAGAACCACAACCAGAACCAGAAGGTTCAGCAGAGATTCCAGCAGTGATTGAAGACCTAATGCAAGTGGACCTACAAGCAGTAGACCCAACTGAACTTACCCCAGAACAGGCTACACAACTTGTAGAAGCAGCCCTTGTTGTATTTGAAACAGCCACAGAAGGCTCACCAGAGTACGAGCAAGCTCTAGATGCTCTTTACCTTGCAGCCCAGCAGGACGACATCCAAGTAGACCCAACCCTTGCAAACATCCCAGGTGTTGGACAAGCAGCCGTTGCCATCGCAAACGTTCTGAACTTAGTTGGAAACGTTGGTGCTGACATCTCACCTAAGGCTCGTAAGAAAGCACAAACCCTAGTTGTAACCACACTTGTTGTTGGACAAATTGCCCAGACAGCAGCCCTAGCTACCGCATCTTCAAGCGGTTCATCTAACCGAATAAACAGGAGAAAATAATGAAGAAAATAACTAAATTCATAGCCGAACTATTCAAAGACCTACTTGACCAAGCATGGACCCTACTAGGTCTAGCATTGGGTTGGGTACTCTTAGAAGGCTCAGCAAGAGACATCGTTGGTAAACTAATTGGAGTTACACTTCTAATCTGGGTGCTTACATTCCCTATCAGACGTAGCAAAGATGAGGATGACGAGTAATGTTTGCCTACCTAAAGCACTATTACTCTATAAAGCACAAGGACGTCTCTCTGCTTGCATTAGAAGCTTGGAGAGAATATATTCAAGGTAAACCAAAAATTTACAATATGACTGTCTGTCAAAACTTTCAGAGTGCATTTATCCACACCTACCGCCATAACTATGCCAAGGCCCAACTAGCCAAAAGCAATTAGCGGTAAAATTAGATGTATCACTTCCACCCCTCATTTTATTTATAACAAGGAGAAACATGGCAGACGTAACTTATTACGAACCATTTGACCCAAAGCTTCGTGGCGACGAACTGGGCAACTTAGCACCATACCGCAACGGCCGTCCTCACCGTGGTCAGGACTGGGCACCAAAGGAGAAGTCTCCAATCAAAGCTATCTGTGATGGCACAGTTGGTCTAGTTGAATGGACTGACGTTCTTGGTTGGATTATCGTTCATTCATCAGCAGATGCAAAGCACTGGGTTCTATACGCTCACCTTGCAGCAAAACCTACCCTTGTAAAAGGCGACAAGGTTGTTGGTGGCCAGACTGTTCTAGGTCTAGTTGGTGGCGGTAAGAACACACCTAGCGGTTCCGCAAGTACCGGGGCCCACCTTCATATGACCGTTGCAACAATGGGAAAGAACTTCGCAGGAGTAGAAGCACACCTTCTACCTTTCGAGCGTTTAGTTGACCCTCTAACCCTTTTCACAGCAGCTCCTAAGAAGACTGTTGCAGCAAAGGTTGTATCAGCAGTCAAGAAGGTTGTTCCAACCAAAAAGTCTCTATAAGTTTCCGACAAGGAATAAGAAAACCCCCTGCGTAGAAAACAGGGGGCTTTTCTTTATCTAGTTTTATTTATAATTTTACTAATCAACTTTCGTATCGGCCGCAATAGTTTCCACACACCAACACATATTAAATAGAGTCCCGACAAGATAACAGCCAAGATAGTAAGCCCTACTAAAGTAAAAGTTAGCTGAAATCTTTTAGGTAATTTATTTCTTGTCTTATGCATAATTCTATAACTCCAAGGTTGTTTCTCAAACTCCACTGACATGCGTTACCCAGTAGTAATTGCATTTATCACAGCAAGGTTTGTTATCTACATCATCCACTGAACTACTGAACTGAAAATAGTACACAGGGTCTTTGCGATACAAGTTTGCTTTATGCGTTGCCATAACTCTAGATAACTTCTTCTCGTCATAGAACCAATTAGGGTAGCCATTACCGAACTTCTCAGACCTATCAAAATATAAAGCTTTTATATTAGCAACATTATTTTCTGTCTTTATGCCACGTTTATTAGCTTCATTGACACAGTCAAAAACATAAGTCATAAGTGCCGTCTCACAACCTCTCCACATTTTTACAGCAGGGTGGTTGCGCCAAGCAGCATTAGGGTCATCACTAGTGAGGACTTTGAGGATTTGATATCCCTCAAGAATCTGCTTATTCAAGCGTTTGTTATCTAACACTCGAGCAGATAGGACAAAATCTTTATAAGGTAAAAATGTTTGCATATCTAGAACATACACACAAAACAAGTACTTGTCAAATACATTTACATATATTTATTAAATAAAAAACCCCCGCCTGAAGAAAGTAAAGGCGAGGGTTTCTTATTGCAGAAAGGAGCAGTAATAAAGGGGAACACAAAAAACCTTTATTACACTATTTATTATAGTCCTCTTCTACGGGCCTTGGGGCGAAACGCCGAATTATTTGAAGAAATCATCATCATCATCATCGCCAAAATCTCCGTCTTTTAGTTGCATATCAATGTTATCCATAAGGTCTTTGAAAGACTTCATAGTGTCAGCAATCTTACGACTCTTTACTTCCATCTCTAGCAACTCAGCCTTGTAAATCAACTTAGCCATCTGCTTACGCTCACGAGCAGTTAGGTTCTTGAACGTTACATTTGCCAAGATATTAAAACTAATCTCAGCCAAGTGGCGATTCTTTTGTAGCTTACGAATGTAGCGTTCACGCATTTTAGTCTCTTGTTCTATTAGTAAATTTGAAATTAGTTTAGCACTTCTATAAGGACGGATTTAGCATTGCGTAGAAAATACTCAATACTTTCATCATTCCTCAAAACATAATCAAACTCAAATGAGCTCAAAGCAGTTTCAGAAGTATGGTCATTAGGTGCGTCTACGCCATTACGTTCAATTCTAATCAAGATACCACCAGCATCTCTAATAGCCTGAGCCTCGTTAGGATAGCGAACATCAGACACAACACAGTTTCCAGAAACTTCTGCAACTCGTTTCATAGTCTGCTGAACCCAAAAGTCTTCGCCAAACATCTGACGACCAACTTCTGTTCCTAGTCTTTGCATTAGTCCACGAATATCTGGGCTTATCTTTTTCAATTCTTCCCAGCCAAAAACATTTACAGCAGTAGCCAACTTAGCCAGCTTGAATCCACCAACCTCAATAGTTGGGTTTAGACGAACCAATGCCTCACGCATAGGGTCAGCAAAAGCAATCTTTGTATAGTCAGCATTTTGAACTAGGTCATCAGCAAGTGTGTCTTTACCAGAGCGAGCATACCCCGCTAAACCAATTAGCATCCGACTACTCACTATCTGGCTTTTCAAAAGCCAAGCGAGTAATTTCTTCTGATGCAAGCAATACAGCAATAGGTGCAGATGCAGTAATTAGCACACCAACCCAAGCACGGAAGTCAGCAAGAGAGCCATCCCAGAATGAAAGAGTATGTGCAATGTTTGCAACAACAGATACAGTAGCGAATGCAGTTAGACCAGCAAAAGTTCTCCATGTGCTTTCACCTCTAGCTTTGAATACAACCAAAGAGATTGTATAAGCCAAAATAGCAGCGTCGATAAAAATAGCTGGTAGCCACTGTAAGAATCCAGGAAGTCCAGTCCAAGCAGATACAGCATAGATACCACTGAACGAAACGCTGAATGATGTAATCATCAACAACGCAACCAAAATAACAGCCGTTGCCAATACAGGAATAGCATCTGGATTGATACGAGCAGACTTTTTCTTTACTACAACCTTAGGGGCAGCGACAATTTCGTCTCGACGAGCATCAAATATTTCACGCACTGATGCAGGCTTAGGAGAACTTGGAGGAGGAGTTACAACTCCAAGCAATGGTCCAAACTCTGGAACAGGGATAGCAGCACCACCAGCATTCAAAGGGGGCATTAGTTCCTCAGGAAACTTCTCATAGAAGTTACGAGGGTCATTTTCTTCATAAGTCATTGTGTTTTCCTTTTGTTTTTGTTTCTTATTACGCCACTATACTACTAAAAATCTAACTCCCCGTCAACTTGTTTAGCGGCGTGGTTCAAGCGACCTTCAATAATTAGTAGATACTCAGAAGTCAGTTCAATACCAACAAACTGGAATCTCTCAAGTATAGCAGCTTTACCTGTACTTCCGCTACCAGTAAATGGGTCCAACACAATTCCACCCTTAGGAGTTACCAGTCTTACCAACTCGCGCATAAGCGACGTAGGCTTTACAGTTGGGTGGAAGTTATGTCCAGGCTTGTTAGGTTTAGCAGGGTCAGCACCTAGTTTACGAGTTCCCTCACTATCAATATTGCCATCATAACTACCAACAGAGACTTCTTCCAAATGCTCTAGACCTTCATTGCGGTCTTTCTTATTAGCCTTTGCAGTATAGAAGAATCTACTAGCACCGCCAGCATCATCAAAACCCCTGACAGTTCCATCAATATCTTCTCTAGCACCATACTCAGAACCATACTTACCAGAACGAATATCAGGTACAGCCATCTTTCCAGCTCTACTCTTACTGATACCGCTCTGTCTGTTTACTTCCTTAACAGGGCAACCATCTACGCATTCAAATACAGCAGTAGCGACCTCATAATCACGATACTCAGAAGTATCAGAACCTCTATTTGGGTCTCCACCAGCAAACGTACCTTGAGGTGCGTTGTGATTACTAATAATTTCTACAGCAGTGCCAACCTCTACGCAATCTTCTGCGTGCGTAAACATAACATTTGCCGGCCAACGACCAACACTCTTGCGACCTGTATAAGGTTCACCAACAGCATCTCCAAAAGGCTTAGCACCGTTATCAAAAGTATTGATTACTACTTCTTCATTACCAACACGAGTGCCATCAATGTTGATTCCACCGACACCCCACTTCAAAACATTTGCAGCTACAGTCTTTTCACTAACAGGCTTACGAGCAACAATGATAGGTTCAAGGGCAGGCTTTAGTGCCGTTCCCCATCCTTCCCACTCTTTCGCCATCTCGGTAGATGGAGCTGTGATAGGGATATCACGAGCAGGAACACCAACGCTACTGGTATTACCAGCAAATAACTTATCGCCTTTTTCAGACCAGTCTTGGGCTGCACTTCCAACCATCCTTTTACTTCCAACAACTTCTCGTTCTGCACCAGCAGACTTATCAATTGCTTTACTTATATCCATACTCTTAGGAAACCCAGAGCCATAAATCCATGCGATACCATCGCGAATTTCAAATCCAGCCATACGCACAGATAACCCCATTAGGTCCTGCGTTCTACTTCCAGCAAACACCAACATATGACCACCAGGTTTTAGCACTCTAAAACATTCATCCCACACAGCAGGAGGTGGAACAAATGCATCCCACGCTTTACCCATAAAGCCCTTACCTGCGGGCGTAAAATCACGTTCTCCAGTAGCCCACTTTGAGATAGCCTCGACGACATGGTCTGGGTCTGTATTGCTAAGTCCATATGGAGGGTCAGTAACAATTGAATCTACTGAGTTATCTTCCAACCCACGGAGTACTTCTAAACAGTCTCCGTTGTAAACCACAGCACCGTTTGCGTCATAAAATTTCGTCATAGCCTAAATTCTATCAAAGCTCTGAATCTTCTAGTAGCCACTCCACTAGACCTTTGTTCTGCGAAAACACTAACAACAACGAGTGCTCAACAGTTCCAATAAAGTAATGCTCCCAGACTTCAAAATCATCTGACTTCTTCGGCTTTAGTGAGTTATCAAACACCATGCGACAAGCGTGCAGAATCTCATGTAGGAGAGTAATTTGCTTTTTAGTCTTGTGTATATCAGAACTTATAACAATTAGATTCTTCTCGTCTAGCGTATAGCCATAAGTGCCATCGCTAAGCATTCCATCTATATCAGGGGAACGTTCAATAACTGCAAATACTTGTGTACCAACCTTGATGCTGGTTGGAATAGATGATTTCTTTTTTGGATTAGGTGCGGCTGGCATCTTCACTTTCCTCAATTGGCTTTAGAAAATACTGAGCACAGCACCCATCACACTCATGCTTAGCATATTGGTGCGTCAGGTCATGCTGACAAACTACATAGTTCACTGATTTACCCACTCACATACATCCTTGGAGTGCGTTCCACCCAAGTCTTGATACCTAATAGTTTCACATTTATAGTGCTGACTTACATACATGTACACAATGCCACCAATAAATAGTGCCATGGTGATAAGCAACATCTTTAGTTCTTTACTCACCTTCACCCTCACACATCTGAATAGCAGTCTCTTCCCCAGCGTCTTCATATTGTTCCCAACAGGAGACAGGGGTAGGAGTAGGTGTCGGCTTTTGATTCCCCTTGAGCAGGAAGAACCCATAGGCTAAGCACCCAAGCATTGCAACAACAATTAGCACAAATGCTACTATCTCTTTTTTAGTTATCTCTTCATTCATCAGTCTCTCCCTCAATAAGGCCGAGTGCAAAATACCAACCCTTTAGCCCTTCAGCATTTAGGTGAGTAGTATCTGCCTCTACTAACAGTTTGATTATGCGTTCTTTAGAATCCGCCCAACCCCAGTCATAACACTGGCGTTCAAACTCACTCATAGTATTACGAGCGGCTCCGTTTTCTGGGTTACTCATTCATTCTCTCCTCTGATTAGAGCAATAAGCTCGTCCATTTCTAGTATACCATCAATGTAATGTTTTGCAACATACTCTTTGCGTCTATTTTCTAGCAACTTAAGAATGCGTAATTGTTCTGAAGCTTCACCAGCTTCAAAGCCAAGAACAAATGACCTAGCGTTCTCCTGATGCATTACTCTCCAGAAATAAAACGAATCAAATCCTCAGAGCGGAAGTGGTCTCGATGCATAGTGCCACCGCCATCAAACTCAAATGTTGAGCGATTCTCTGAAATCCACTCAATAATTCTCTGACGTTCTTCATCGATGCCAATTTGAATTCCCATAGCAAAAGAAGCATCTATAGCGTTCTCTGTAGCGATTTGCATCTTTTCTCTAGTATCTAATGCATCAGCAACTACTTTGCCAAGCTTAGATGTTACTTTATTTTCACTATTCATAGAGAAAATACTAGCACATGCAATCTATAGTTACTCGTTATCCAACAAATTCTTTACTGTGGTCGGGTACCACTTTCCCCCATTTTGCCCCAATATCCCATCAGCATTCAGTCCGTTAGCTATATCACGATAGGTGCGGCCACGACTTCGTTCGGAGTATACCCTATTCTTTACTTCTTCAGGAGTTTTATTCTTAGGGCCCATATCAACGCCCCACTTCACCCCGCGGTCTCGTCTATCCTTGTGGATGTCCTTTTGACGAGCAGAAATGATTCCACGCTCCATCTCAGCCAAAGCAGACATAATCGTAACCACGAAACGCCCCTGATAAGAAGAAGTGTCTAGATTTAGGTCTAGCATAATCAAACGCCAATTTTTCCTGTTTGCCCTATCAACGATGTCCAAGAAGTCCGTTGTGCTACGAGCTAGGCGGTCAATACGAGTAACGAACAATGCCTGAGCATCACCAGTCTCTAGGCGACTAAGGGCGGCTGTAAGGGCAGGTCTACCAGTAATACTCTTACCAGAACGACCTTCCTCACGAATAATTTCCCAACGAGTGAATCCGTGGAACTCAGCAGCTGTAATCAACTGCCTTTCCTGTACATCCAGCGATACGCCATCATTCACCTGCAACTGCGTAGAAACGCGTGCATATAAGAGGGCTAAGCCAGGGTCAAGAGTTTCCATAACTATAGTTTACCCCAAAAAGAAAACCCCGCCTAAGCGGGGCTTTCAATTTAGAAATTATTCAATCTCAAAGACTTTCGGCTTTTTTTCTTCCGGAAGTTCCATCTTTAGCTTAATAGTCAAAAGTCCATCAGCAAGTTTCGCTGACTTCACTTCAACATGCTCAGCAAGCGAAAAGGTTACTTTGAAGTTCCTTTGAGCAATGCCTTGGTGGATTACGTCGCGGATATCTGCCTTTTCAACATCAACTGCACTGGACACGACTAGGTCTCTACCAGTTAGTTCAACATCGATTTGGTCCTTCTTGAACCCAGCAACAGCCATAACGATTTCATACTTGTCGCCATCCTTGACGATATTGTATGGAGGGTAGTTTGGCTTGGTTTCGGCTACAGTGCGTAGCGACTGAAGGACGGGCTCCCATCCGATTCCCCAACGCTCAATGCGTGGGAATAGGTCATCAATAGTGATTACCTTAGGTGCGGATACCTTTTTAGTTGGTACCCACTGCTTTCCCCACGGGTCGTGAGGATTTGTTTCAGGGTGTATCATGTTTTCTCTCCTTAGACGAGAATAACGCTAGTCTTCGCTGTCCGAAGACCAGCTGGTTTATAGATACCCAATTGGCATATCTAAGATTATTGTATCACAAAAATATGACTATAGCTTAATGTGAATAATTTTTGTATTAAGCCCCCTACAGTATCCATTGCAATCTCCCTCAAAACAGTCTTTATCTATCCGACCTGTTATGTACTGACTGGCTTGCTCATAGGTTTCAAACATATAGACGTTCTCAATCATGTGCCCATGGTTTAGATACTTGTTGTTGTGCTCAGTGTAGTAGTCGCCAGAGTAATGCGAGTGCATTACAATCCACTGGCCAAAGCCAGTAAAGTAGCGGAAATTCTTTGTAAGTTTTTCACCATTATGGGTCCAGCTAGATGAACACTTCAAAAAAGCTTCAGCAGTACGATGTCTAATCGAGCATTTACGGTCAGTCCAAGTAGACACTGCATACTTACCACCTAAAGGCTTTTCAGTCTCAGCACTCTTAGGCAACTTTGCAAGTAGCTCACTCCAGTTTACATTATTACTCATTAGAACCCTAATTTCTTAAGCACGTCGACGACTTTTACTTTGTAGCCATAACTGCCATTAGTGAAGTCATTAGTTATTCGCTGCTTACCTAAAGAGTAACCTTTTTCCTCAATCAAGTCTTTCAAGTCCGAAGTACGTATAACAAGCATCCCATTAGCGTTCGGACCAGCACAGACCCACCACTCCGCTTTAGTTGTTCTAATCCCAGAGTCCCGAAGGTCTGATTCATCCGACCAGTTAAATTGCTGGCATTCTATGTAGAAGTTTCCATACTCTTTAGCAAGGTAGTCAGTCTTTACTTCAAATTTAGCTCCATCAGCCAAGTCGCCAAGGAACGTCCCAAGTAAGCTCTCCCCTACCTTTCCACGCTCTAAATCATGGTCAAAGTCTGGTTGGTATCCGTCAGTCATTGTATTCTCCTTATCTTTATAGGTAATAATCATAAGGTATCATCCTGTACAAAGATTTGCAACTCAAATTAGTTATAACCTTAATCCTAAATTTATACAAGATTAAAGTAAAAACCCCTTACCAACAATGAAGTGGAAGGGGTTAGTGTGAGTAGATGGACTGCGTTTTACCATCACTGCCTAGCCAGCGGTTCTCTAAGTACCGCTTTGAGCAGACATCTTGTTTGGTCGCTAAACCACTCCGCTAAGAGCCAAGACTGCATTTCTCCCCCACTGGCGGTGGGAGCGATTCTGCCATACTCCAAGTTCTCCGTCGAGAACTTGTTGCTTACAGCGTATCAAAAGATTTGAATCTTGTCAAATTCGACACGCCAAATTTGGAAGACCTAGTACTGACCTTTCCCAAGTTTGGACCTTGGTTCCAGAGGTTCCCACCCTTGCGGGTCGTCTCAAGCTTTCGCTCTGCTGGTTGGTCTTGTGGACTCAGCAGTAAAGAGCCTAAAAGTGCCCCTTGCGATAGCAACGAGATACTACCCGAAGTTACAAGAGTGACGAGGGGCGAATCACTCACATTTATTTTACTACTTCTTGATTACCCAAATGATGTTATCTTCTTGTGGACAGAAGTAAATCACCGAGAATCCGATGTAACTATCAACAAACTGATGGCTAGTAGGAACGCCAAACTTGTTTGATACATCTTCGGCAATAGAACTGTATGACAAATCACCAATGCGACATACATCAAGAGTTCCTTCTAGCAAAAATTCGTCAGAGAAATTCTCTGTGGTTGCAGGGAAATCTTCCTTGAGTATCTTTAAAAAGTGCTCCTTTGACCATATAGCACGCTCCTTGGAGTCAAGAGGCTGTGGAATCTCTTTTTCTACGGTAAGGTCGCTAAATGGCTTAGGCAAAAACATTGCTGTTGCCACTCCACCTACAACTAGGCTTACTAGTGTTACTAATGTTATTACTACTTTATTCTTCATGTTGTATCCTCCCAGATAGTTTTATGTTACATGAGTGGACTGTGTAGATTTGCACTACCGACTACTACTTACCGAATCGACTCGTAGCACCTTGGCTACGCCAGTCCTTGGAGATTCCGTTGCCTAGGACGGGTAGACCGCTTTACGCTCCTCTGTCTACAAGCGTGGAGATGCGGGGAATCGAACCCCGGTCCAATTGACATTCAGTTATTCTTCTACAAGCTTAGGTTTTACCAACCACGGTATTGCAGGGCACTACGAGAGGGTTGTTCTATTTATTTAAAACCTGACTGCCCACCTAGAACTAGTGCTTTGTCAGGGGCCTAAGCGTTGCGATTAAATCACGCGGCTAGAGCGAATGCGGAAGTACGTTCAGCATTTATTGTTTTACCACACTTTAAGAATGCGTGGCCGTTTCTGCTTGCTTCACTAACATCAAGACAACTGTCGAAACCAGTCATCCCCTTGTTCACTATTTAGTTTTGTTTTGTTACTAGCTTACGCTTTTCTTTATCAAAAACTTTAGGACGCTTTTTAGACGCCTTACCGTTTTGTCTACCAGAACTTTTTACTTCTGGTACTGGCTTTGCGCCACTTTTACCTTTTGCCATAATAACTCCTATTATACATCAATTCCATCATTTGTAGCACGCCACACTGATGGAGAATGATTTTCCTGAACTGCTTGCTTTACTTCAGCATCATCGTAAAGACGCAGAATGTGAATGCATGGGTCGCCCACCTCAAATTCGTCATCTTCAGCCGCTGATGTAGGTAGCCCATCGTGCGTATAGCAAACTGCTGGACCAGTCCAGCCATTAGCAATACCTAAGGCAATCCATTCGTCGTATGACATATTACTCCTTTGTTAGATAACTCAAACATACTAGCAAACATTCCCCTTTAATGCAACAAACCCCCCGACAAGCGAGGGGCAAGTTGTAAAGAACTTAATTATTCTTTAGTTGAGCTTTTCTTGGTCTCAGCCAAAGCTGCCTCAGCAGAGCTAGCAAAAGCGATGTTGATTTCATCATGGTCTAGAACGCCATCTACGACGTAAGCACGAGCCAAAGACTCTGCAACTTCCATGATTCCAACGAAAGCAGCAATCAAAGCTGACTTCCATAGTTCAACGCCACCAATAGAACCAGCAGCAAGAACAGCACTGACTTTTAGAATTACAAGAGCAATAGTTCTCTTGAAAATCATCAAAACGAGTTTCATATATCTCCCTAGGGTTGAGTTTGGGGTTTAAGCCTCCCTCTCCCAAGGGCATGTTTCTATTATACTCTAGGACGAGGCTGGCTAGTTGAACCTAAATTATGAGCTGGTCGCATTCTTCTACGCTCTAGCTCAGTAGTTCCACCCCAGATACCAATTTCTGAATACTTTAGGGCAAACTCTAGACAGGCTTTTTTGTAAGGACATTCAGCACAGATAGCTTTAGCCTCTTTTTCATAGTCATACCTAGCCCAAGTTTTCATAGAAACTTTGCCATTTCTCAAGACAGAAGATTCACTCTTGTCTGTCGTAAAGAATGCATCCGGGAATGACTCAGCACAAGGAGGGGTTCCATGCTCTTCAAAATCAGGGTAATCCTTAGGTATAAGGTTTTCTAGCATGGGACTCTACTCTCTATCTAAATGTACTTCCTCCAAAACCATCACCAAAGTGAATTGGCGGAGCAAAGAATATTTTATTTAGTTTAGCACCGCATCCCTCAACTTTGCAAATCAGGTCTTTTGGTTCCTCAGCTGTGATAGCTCTAACCTCTACATACCGATGTTCTTGGTCTTCAGGGTGGGTTTCACATTTATATTCATATGTAGGCATTTTTATTCCTTAACTAGTGAGTTAAGTTTATCTAATCTAAATCCAGCCCAGTTGTCTTCACCAGCAACAACCACTGGTGCTGATGCGTATCCTTTTTCCTCAATTAGAGCAAACACCTCTGGGCTATCTTGAATCATCTTAGATTCAAAAGGAATCTCTTTTAGAGTTAGAAATCTTTTAGTCTGCTCACATGCAACACAGTTCGGATTGCTGTATACGATTATCATTACTTCTGGTTTTCTACAATCAACTTGATTTCACATGCATCTGTTACGCAATAACTTTCGCCAATAGCATCAACACCAAGACCTTGATAGATACCATCAAGAGAGATAGGGAATAGTTTTGACACTGACGCTTCATATTCTTCTTCAGTAATTTGCGTATAAGGCATCTGAGGGTAAGTCATATTACCTGAAGGCAAGAACGATACAGTTTTTAGCTGACCATCATACATATGAAGTACAGACTCAACGTGCTTAGCTTCTGTCTCAGGGTCAAACGAGATAGTTACAGACACAGAGTTATCTGACCAATAACGCTGAGCAGTTGCAGCAAGTGCCATCTTCTCAAAAATAGTTACGTCTCGTTCTGCACGCTCTGCCAATGACTTGATTGGGAAATAAACAACAGTTGTGTGGTCAGGGTTAGATACATCAGGCTCAACAGTGTAGTTAGCCATCTTGAACAACGTCAACATAGGGTCATCATTACCAAAACGAATTGCACGGTTGAAGAACTTACCACCTGGAGTCCAGTGAACGCCCGGAGATTCTCCAGCCAAGATAGATACAGTACCTGATGGTTTTACAGTTGTAGTCTTGATTGACTCACGAATACCTAACCACTCAGAGTAAGTAACATCATATTTCTTAACGACCGCATAGCCCTCGTCCATCCAAGTACGAAGTTCTGGAAGACCCTTGCGGTCAGCAAAGTTGGCAATACCAGACATCGAGGTTCCGATACGGCGGTTCCTCTGCATGATAGCATTAGTTTCTTCCCAGTGAGTAGGTAGAAGAGTTACAGTCTTAGCATATAGGTAGGCAAACTTCAAAGTGCGAAGGTAGTCTTCCTTACTTTCGTGGCGGTTTAGATAAGTCTCAACAAGAGTACACATTTCGTAGCTTTCAAGGCTCTGCTCTGCACAAGGGTTGTAGCCCATGATTCGGTGGTCCTTGTTGTTTATTGGGTCGCCTAGACGACCATAAGCCTTAGACACATCTTCCCAAATAACACCCGGCTCACCGTTAAGGATAATTCCATCAATAATTTTTGAGAAGTCAGTACCAACATTTACCATTACTGAGTTGTTTGACATCCAACCCCAACCCGGGTTCTCGGAGTCGTAAGAGTTACGCTCAGGGAACTTTTCAGCGTTTTTTAGATTTAGGAAGTTGTCATCGTCAATGCGACCAATTAGTAGCTCAGCTGAACGACGAACGTTTCCAGATACAACACAACGACCAATTAGGTTACCAATATCTGCAATATCAATAGTAGTCAAAAGCTCACCCGCACGACCATTAAAAATTTCACGAATTTTGTTGTGTAGAGCAATCAAAGGGTCTGGTCCAGACGCAGTTCCACCAAAAGTAGCAATAGGTGCACCGTATAGACGAATTTCACTGTAATCAAATTCTAGGCTTGCTTGGTCTGCTTTTAGGAATGAGTTAATTAGAGCAACAGTGCTCTCCTGCCAACCCTCACGAGTGTCAGGAATAACATAAGTCTGGACATCTCCAGGAGTATAAATTTCAAAGTTCTTATCAGCACCCTTGTCATCAAAGCCCACACCCACACCCAGCATCGAGGCTTCCATTAGGAATGCAAAAGGCTTACCCGGGTTTGCTTTGGTCATTTCCAAAGTAGACACAAAAGCACAGTTCTGCAAAGCAGCCGAGTTCTTCTGAACGTTTACAATGTTAGTTCCCATGACCCAAAGACCACGACCTGGAGGAGACCACTTGAGACGGAATAAAGAGTCAAAAAATTCTTTAGCCGAGGCAGCAGCCTTAGCATCTGACCATGGCAGACGGTTCTGCTTAGCGTGGTCTTTCTGGATTGAATATGTACCATTAGTAACACGCTCACAAACTTCTGACCAAGTTTCCTTGGTGCCATCTTCTTTTTTACGGGAGTATGTGCGTAAGAAAGTTATTTCGCCTACAGAGTTGCCAGCGGCATCTTTGTAACCAAAAGGTGATTCTTTTTGCTTATACTCCGCTACGAACTCTTCATTTAACTTGAATGAAAACATGGGGATATACCGCCTTTGGTGGGAGTGATTGATAGGAATACTAGTATACCTCGACTCCTAAGAGGCGAGTATTACTCGTGATTCAAGAATAGTGCCTCTACAATTTTTTTGCAAATCGGGCAAATCCTTAGTTTTTCAGGGTCTCTAGAGGGTATAAACTCTATTCCGCATAGGGCTATTACTGGAGTTCCCATAATATACCCCTCGGTAACCTTAGCAGCATTTGCATAATGAGCGTAATGGTCATCTGAATCTGAGTCGTTTGTATCAGTTCTATCTAGAACTTCAGCCTGAGACATGGTTTATCACCTTTCTTCACCAATAATTGGCCGTAGCATTTCAAAAACATTTTTAGGATTTGTAGCCGTATGTAAGCATACTACACCCTAAGCCAGTCTTAGTATCTCAAAACTGTTGTAAAATATAGGAGACTACATCTTTATTCCGAAATGAGGCATTATGAGCTGCTGCGGGCCAGCCGGACTTCACAACTTCCTGTGTAATCAGGGTGCCACATTTCGTCGTACCTTGACTTGGACTGACTCTGCCAAAAAAGCCATCGACCTAAATGGATATACAGCTCGTATGCAAGTTCGTTCAAGTGTAACTTCTACTTCTACAATTATAGACCTTACCACAGTCAATGGTAAAATTACTCTTGGAACTACCGCGGAAACTAAAGGTCAGGTAACTCTTATATTATCTGCTGCGACAACTGCTGGTCTAACTCCAGGTCAATATGTTTATGACTTAGAGCTGGTATCTGCAGGTGGTGAAGTGACCCGACTTGTAGAAGGAAATTTTGTTGTAAAAGCTGAGGTGACTCGATAGTGCCACTAGATAGCGATGACCAACCCCTAAGAATTATTGTTGATAAACAAGACCAGAACAAGATTATTGTTCAAGAGCAGATTACTCACGTCGAGGTCTCTCAGGGTGGTCCTCAAGGAATTCCAGGCCCAACCGGACCAACCGGCTCAGCCGGAAGCACAGGCCCAACCGGACCAACCGGCTCAGCCGGAAGCACAGGCCCAACCGGACCTACAGGACCGCAAGGCCCTCAAGGAATACCCGGAGAGACGCAACCCGTCTTTTATAAGCATACTCAAAATGCGGTATCATATACATGGAATATAACTCACAATTTGGGCTACAAACCAAGCATCACAACAACAGATACTGCAGACTTTACCGTAGAAGGTACCATTAAATATATCGATAATGACTCCCTTACCGTAACCTTTAGCGAAGCTTTTACCGGTTTTGCTTACCTATCTTAGGAACCTAAATGGCTCGTAATTTTCTTACCCCAATTAACCTAAATGTCAATGAACTACAAAACTTTGTTGTAGGTAGACTATCGGGCAGCTCAATAGACGCTATCACTGGTGCTGCCAACCTAGTAGGTGGACGACTACAGTTTGACTCAACTGCAAACACCCTAAGAGTCTATAACGGTTCAGCTTGGCAGACTGTTGCTACAGGCGGTAGTTCATTATATGTAGGTACAACTCAGTACACAATTGGGAACTCTTCTGGTGCTGTAACTACCCTTGCAGGTATGACCTCAATCACATCAACACTTTTTGTTGGTGCTCTTCAAGGTAACGCAGATACTGCCACATCTGCTACCACAGCCGCTGCTCTTTCTCCTGGAGCAAATATAAATGGGGTTGGCTTTACAGGTGCCTCAAACATAACTATCTCTGCTGCAAACCCTTTCGGACTAACTATCGGAACAGGCCTTCAAGCTAGCACAGGCTCCAGTCCATACACAGGTTCCGCAGCTGTAACTATTGCAATTGACTCAACCGTGGCAACCCTAACTGGTTCCCAGACACTAACTAACAAAACTTTTACCTCTCCTACTATTCAAAGCACTGGAGCAGTATTCCAAGGAACTAGTGGAAGTACCACATTAGTAGCAAATACTACTGCTTCAGGAACACTCACTCTTCCTGCAGCAACAGGTACCCTTGCAACAACTACCTATGTAGATACATCTATTGCAAACTCTCAAGCAGGATTCAACGTACACGCTGCTGTTCTAGTTGCATCTACTGCAGCTATTACAGGTACCTACACAGCCGGTACTTCTGATGCCTCACAAGGTACGGGTCAAGGTGCAACATTTGTATTTACAACCGCTCAAATTGATGGTGTAACTTTAGCTGCAGCTAACCGAGTTCTTTTAAAAAACCAGACTGACCAAAAGCAAAACGGTATCTATACAGTAACTGGAACTCCTGGAGCAAACGTTACACTTACCCGTGCAACTGACTTCGACAACAGCGTTGCTGGTGAAGTATTCCCAGGAGACCTAGCTTATGTCACATCTGGAACTGTAAACGGTGGTAGCACATGGGCAATGAACTCCACAGGTACTGCTACTACCCCAACCAACGCCATTAAAATTGGTACCGACAATATCACTTGGGCTCAGTTCGCTGGAACAACTGGTGGAGTATTACCTGTTGCTAACGGTGGTACAGGAGCTAGCACCCTAACAGGAATCCTTAAGGGTAACGGTACAGGTGCTTTTACTGCTGCATCTGGTACAGATGTTACAACTCTTATTAGCACTAACGCCGTTACAAACACTAATAACGCAAACGTAACTGAAACCGTCTCAGGAACTTACTATCTTGTAATGTCTCCAAGCGTTACAACTGGATTCAAGGCTCTAGCTCAAAACTCTAACGCTAACGCAATTAGCTATGTTGCTTCTACTGGTGCTCTTACTGCAACCAGTTTTGTTGGTTCCGGTGCAACTCTTACATCTCTAAACGCATCTAACGTTTCCTCTGGAACATTACCTGGAAGCGTTGGTGTAACAGCAGGTTCAGCTTCTTCATCATTTGTAGTCTATAACGGCACAACACCAACCACTGGTCAATTTGATGGTTCAACCACAGCACCATCCGGTACTACAAGACTTAATTACAGCGGATATTTATACGCTACTCAGCTACTTCCAACTGGTGCAATAATTCTTGGTAGCAACAACTTCAACTTGAATATGTCGGCTGTTAATCAAAGTCTTAACTTTTTTAATAACAGCACAACAGGTGATTTAAACGTAGCTTCTGCATTAACCACTGGAAATGTGAACATAGCTACAGGAACTGCTTTCACAACTGGTGCAATAAATATTGGTACTGGTGCTATGTCTTCAGGTACCAAGGCAATAAACATTGGTACCGCTGGTGCTACAGGTAGCACAACAACCATCATAATTGGTACTAATGCTGGAACACCAACCACAACAATTAATGGAACTGTAAAACTTGGTGCTGCTGCCTTTGCTACCGATGGTCTACTAAAAACAAGTTCTACTAACGGAACTCTAGCTATTGCTACAGGTGCAGAAATTGCAACTGCAATTGGTGCAAGCACTGTTACCAACGCAACTAACGCTGGTAACTCAACTACCGTCACCGCTACTGAAACTACCGCCGCCACTACATACTACCCTGTGTTTACTACTAGCGGTACAGGTTCAAAAAACTTACTTCTAAACGCTGTAACTTTGCCACTAAGTTATCTACCAAGTACGGGAACTCTTACTACAACCATTCTTTCTGCTCCAACTGTTAGCACCACATCCAACACAAATATGTTTGTTGCATCAGGAGGTACTCTTACTGTCTCAGCAGCAGCTGTAAGCGGTAACGGATTCTCCGTTAACGTCAACGCAGGTAACACAACTTCAACAACAACAGGTACCGGTGGAACAGTAAACGTTAGAGGTGGTAGCGCTACTGGAGCTGGCTCAACCGCTACCGCTGGTAACGTTAATATTCTTGCTGGTACTGCAACCGTGGGTACTCTTGCAACAACAGGTGGTAACGTAGCTATTACCGCTGGTGATGCTAACATTACAGCCGGTACCGGTGGAAACGTTACAATTAATGCTGGAAATGGTTCCACTAAAGGTACAATCTCTATTGGAACAGCAAACACTGCTGGTGTAACAATTAGCGGTTCACAGCTGACAATAGACACAGCTACCGCAACATTTAGAAGTATAAACGTCACATCCGGTGCCACTGCAGTAACTGCAAACGTAATTATAGGTACAGGTATTGCAACAGGTACAGGTGTTGCTGCAACATCAGGTAACGTACTTGTAGATGTTGGTTATGCAACTGGAACTAGCTCGACTGCTGGAAGCATCTTAATCGGTACTAGAAATGCTGCTGGAACTTCTAACGCTTACGCAGCACCTGCTGCAATTTCTATTGGTCAATCTAGTGTTACAACTACTATAACTGGAACAGTTAAACTTCCTACCGTTGTTGCTGCTGGACCTACTGCTGGATTTGTAAAGATTGCCACTGATGGAACCCTTTCTACAGATACTGTTGCTTACGGAACAGGAACAGTAACTGCTGTATCAGTTGTCTCTGCTAATGGCTTTACAGGTAGCTCTAGCGGAGGTGCAACACCAGCACTTACACTTACTACTAGCGTAACGGGTCTCCTAAAAGGTAACGGTACTGCAATCAGCCAAGCTGCTTACTCCGACCTTCCTGTAAGCGCTGATACAACAGTCACCACTTATGCTGCTGCAGTAACTCCTACTATTGCTCGTAAAGTAACAGGTACCTTTACTACAGTCACTTCCGGCACAGCAGTTACCGTAAACCACGGGTTTACTAATGGTGTAGTTGCTCAGCTATTCGACTCAGGAGGCGTTCAAGTTGAAGTTGATGTTACAACAGCAAGCGGAATTACTACATTCTCCCCTACCGGCATATCACTAACTGGATATCGATACGTAATTATCGGCTAGGATTAGTCTATGGCTAGATTTTTTAGAACTGGTATAACCGCTGATGGCGATATCTCTACCACTGGCTTCCTGAAATCAACTAATTCAGTCGGTGATGAGGGCGGTCAGATTGACCTCGCTAAAGCAATAACCAATACAACTCTAACTACTGGCGTAACAATTGACGTTTTTAGAAATCAACTTCGTATTTTTGAAACTGGAAATACAAATCGTGGATACTATATTGACATCACTAGTGGTGCTGCATCTGTAGGAACTAGCTTAGTTGGTGGCGGTTCTGCATCAAACTCTTTTAGTACCATTTCCGTCCCTTCCGGAACTAACCCTATAGCCTCATCAACAACCGACACTTTAACATTCACTGCCGGTACTGGAATAAGTATTACGGGTACAGCAAGCACCGACACTATCTCTATTGCAACTAACGCTACAGATATAAATACAGCATCAACAATTGTTTCCAGAGATGCATCGGGAGCTTTTTCTGCAGGAATAATAAGCGGAACCTCATTCAATAGCATTACTGGACTAAGTTCAACAACTCCTTCTGCATCCGGAACTGCAGCAGTTGGTACAGCAACTACGGCTGCACGAGCAGACCACGTCCACCCGACCACAGGTCTAGGCTTAACAGGAACCGGTCTAGGCCAGTTTGCTTCTACAACTTCAGCTCAACTGGCAATTGTTATCTCAGATGATACTGGCTCTGGTGCCCTAGTATTTGGTACAACCCCTACTATTACTCCAGCAGATGCTGTAGCTACAACATCAGCAACTACTGCTGGATTTATGGGTATGCCACAGAATGCTAAAACTGCATCTTATACACTTGTAGCATCAGATGCCGGCAAGCATATTTATTTCTCTGGAACCACTGCTTCTCAAACAATAACTATTCCTGCAAATGGTAGCGTTGGTTACCAAATTGGTACAACAATTACGTTTATAAATTTAGCAACCGTATCTGTCAGCATTGCAATTACGACTGATACTATGTACCTAGCAGGTCCTGGAACTACAGGGACTAGAACTTTAGCTGCTTACGGTATGGCTACCGCAGTAAAAATTACTTCTACTTCTTGGATTATTAGCGGTAACGGTCTTACATAATGTCTGGTGCAGTTGCTGGATTGATTGGCAGCCTTAAAAGTGCTGTTGTAGGTATTGTCAATAAATATTTTGTTTTTCCAAGGTCAGTAGAAGCAAATGGTAATACTTTTGCTGCTAGAGATATTATTAGCGATTCTTCTGGAAATGTCTATGTTTCAAATAGCGGATATCTATATAAATATTCTAAAGATGGAGTTTTCCAGTGGGCAAAAACCCATGGAGGGTTGTCAGGTTTAGGCGCATATTTTGCAATAGATTCTTCAAATATATACATTTCAACTATAAATTCATCTGCTATGCCAGTAGTTACAGCACTTAGTCTCAGCGATGGTAGCGTTGTTTGGTCTAAAAAAGCAACAACTTATGCTAATCAAAATGGTCCACTACCAATTTTAATTTTAAATAGCACTCAATTAGTAACAGCAATTAATCACGAAGCAGCATTTTCAAAAGACACAGATGACGGCTATGTAGTTACTCTAAATAAATCTGATGGTTCCATGGCGTACAGCACCTATCTTGGGTATGCGATATACAGAATTTCAGGAGTAGACCCATCCGGAAATGTATGGGTTTATAATATATCAGGTACCTTTAAACTTAGTCCAACTTTAACAAAACTTGCAGTATATAATTGGGCCCATGAAACACTTAAGTGGGATGCTTCTGGAAATATTTATGGAGTTTCTAGTCAATATGTGTATAAATTTAACTCCAGTCTCACTGCTACTTGGAGAAAAAGTGTCCCCACAGGAGGAAACTACACTAAGTGGAGTGCAAGTGCTTTACTCGATATAGATGCTTCTGGAAATGTTTACTTTTTATCTGGTTCAGTTAGCAGTACAAATATTAGCCCTATAGTAAAACTAAACTCAGATGGAACCCTCAACTGGGCTAGAAGCATTTCTGCTGGTTCAGTGTACTCAACAATTGCCTCAAACCTAAGACTTACATCAGATGGAGATATTTTAGTAAACATCGGTTCTATATCTGCAGCAGCAAAACTTAAGACAGATGGAGTTGTTTGGGGTCCAGTTACAACAAGTGGAACAGCAGTGACAACTTCATTAGTTTCTTACACTACTACCTCAACTGCTACTACATCCATTAGTCCATTTGCTACAACAACATCCGGATATGGAAATTCCCCTACTGCTGGAACTATAGCGGGATGGTCTACTAATACTTTCACTCAAACTAGCACATCTACAGTTCTTGATTCATACTACATATTTACTTAGGAGTCAATATGAAAACACTTTACATGCTACATATACCCAAAACTGGCGGATTAGCAGTAAGAACAATTGCTAGATTACTTAATCTTAAGAACATTCTTTCATACCCATACTCACCATTCGGCATATATGACTACAAAAAGTTTGCCTACATTCATGGTCATTTTGGTATTAAACCACTTACAGAATATCCAGAGATAGAAAGTGCTTGCCTAATTAGAGAGCCCTTAGACAGGGTAGTAAGTAATTTTATTTGGCTACTTATGAATAATGAACTTCAAGAAAAAGAACCGTATAAAAATTTAAATTCAATCTATGAAAAAATGTGTTATTACTTATTAGAAGATTCTGACTATTCAAAAAATAATTTAGTTACTAGATTTTTATCTAGTCAAATAGACGACGACTCTTTTAGAATAAATAATGTGTCTGTCTATAGAGAAGACGGTTCCTTAATAGAACTTAATAGGGCAGAAATGTATAAAGATTACTATAAAGACTGGTTTCTTGAAGATTCTACATCTCTAGAAATTGCTAAAAGCACTGTAGATAAAATAACCATACTAGGCATTACTGAAAAACATAGTGAATTTATGGATAAAGTTTTTCAGTGGATTCTTGACAATCATAAAGTAGATATCAAGCAAGAGTATTTGGATATAAACGCAGAAATAATGGCAAAAACAGACGCTCCGTATGTAAATTTTAGTAGCTATACCGACTTAGACGGTACTACCTACACAACTCAGTCCCTAAAAGCCTTGCTCACACAGGCCGACATCGACCTTATATACGCTAATAACGCATTAGACTTAGAAATATATAATTACGCAAAGGCAAAACTACAATGATTATTCAAATCCTAGGACTACCAGGCTCAGGTAAAACAACTCTAGCTGAAGCTCTAAAAGAGCGTCTAAACGCTATTCACCTCAATGCAGACGAGGTCCGCTCCACTCTAAACTCTGACCTTGGCTTTAGCGAAAAGGACAGAGCAGAAAATGCTCGTCGCCTAGGTGAAATGGCTAGATTGCTATCTAAGCAAGGTCATACCGTTATTGTTGATTTCATCTGTCCGACCAAAGCGACTCGTAAAGCCTTTGGTATCCCAAACATCAAAATTGTAATGAACACTATTGCTTCTAGTCGTTTTGCTGACACCGACGCTATGTGGATTCCTGTAATTGATGCTGACCACACTTTTTACGAATGGAAGTCAGATAAAGAGATGGCCGACGAGGTAATTAGTAAGTTTGGCTTATTTGACTGGTCTGCTCCAACAACACTAATGCTAGGTCGCTATCAACCATGGCATGAAGGTCATCAAGCCCTAAAAGAAGAAGCACATAACAGAACCAAGCAAGTTCTTATCGGCATCCGTAACACTCACGACACCTCGGAGAAAGACCCTCTAACTTTTCACCAAGTAGTTGAGTTCATTCCAGAACAGCCAGACACTCTAAAGATGCGTTTGCCAAACATCACAAACATCGTTTATGGGCGTGACGTTGGCTATTTAATTGAAAAGATAGAACTAAGTCCAGAACTTCAGGCTATCTCGGCAACTAAAAAGCGTGCAGAATTAGGACTATGATTTTACTAAAATCTATAATTTACAGAGTTTGGCAGAGTCTAATAACTTTTTTAATTGCCTTAACTGTCACTCATAAGTTTGAAACTGCCGCTCAGATTGTAGGGCTAGAGGTTTTGTTTAAAATCTTTACTTACTGGGTATTTGAAAAACTTTGGAAAAAGGCTGTTAAAGTTTAGGTTTATGTTTAGGTCCAGGTTCCTGCTCAGGACGTCTCTCAAAGACAATACCTTCATGCTTCATTTCACAGCAACGAGCTAAAATATCTACTACAAAACGTTCTTTGCAAACATAGCATACATTGGACTTATTTTTAGGAATTTCAGACATAATTCCATTTCTGGCGGTGAAGTTATGTCTTAATTATCTCACACTTTGACGGCATTGACGGCAGAAAGATTTTACTATTTTTTCTTCTTTTTAGGTTCTTCTACAGAATCAACCTGATTAATTTCTAAAGTCGCAAGAAGCATTCCAGTAAAGTTGTATTCTCCCGCGTGAGAAATACGAACCCACGGGGCCGCCCAAACTTCTCCCCCAAGCTCACGCCAAATGTGGCAGAAAGCATAATCCTCAGATAGCAATATGCTCTCAGGCTCTGGGGTAATCATAGTCTTAAAATACTCAATCATATCCTGACCAAAAGGTATATTATCGCCAATAGTGTTGTATTTATATGCGCTACAAACTTCTTTCATCTTTTCAAAAACATTTCGACGAATAAACATCATACCGGTGCCAACATCTTTTACTTTAAAAGGCTCGTTGGCTTTAAAAGTTTGCTCTTCATCTAAAAAGTTAATAGCAAAAAGACCGGAGTATATTTCTAGATTCTCTTTACCAGCAAGAGCTGCTTTTCGCACATTTTCCCAGTTAATTGCCTTCATAGGGTACGGAGCACCAATTAAATCTTTACCAGACTCAACCATTGCTACAACGTCTTCTGCAGAAAAACCATGGTCTGCATCAATAAAAAGCAAAGCATCAAAATCGGTCTTCATAAATTCATTTGCAAGAGTGCTTCTTGCACGAGTTATTAGACTTTCGTTTGTAATAGATGTATGAGAAACGCTGTGCCCTCTGGCAGAAAGCTCTTTAATCAAATCAGAAAGACCTGCAATATAGACGCTCTTTGCCATGCCACCGTACATTGGGGTTGCAATAAAAACTTTCATTATGACCTTTTTTCTTTAAGTGTACGGGGGCTGAGTATCTCTCTCAACCCCCGCTGTACCTCTCTCCCGAGCAGCACATTTATATCTTACATCACTATAAGTGATATAAACATCCTAACACACTACTAAAAGTTCTTAGCGAATCTAGTAGCAGTACTCCAATCAACCCCAGTATTGACAACAGCTTTAGGTAGTAACATCATTCCTAAAATTTCTGCTCTAGAGCCCTGGCCTTCAACAGATAGCCCACGGTCAGCAAGTTTACGATGGAATGCAATTTGAGACATAGGACGTTCACCACGGTCATCACTCCATAGACGGTATACACCATACAAAGCCTTAACAGTAAGAGAAGTCCCCTCAGACTGCTTTGTTTCTTCATCTAAGAATAGACCAATACGGTCTTCATTCTTACGATAGATTTCAGCAGCTTCACGAACAGCAGAACACCAGCCAAGAGGGTCTCTCTCGCTAGAGTTTAAATACTTTACAGCACCTTCAACAGCCCATGAAAGGACAGCAGGTAGTCCGCCATCAGGGTCATGTAGGTAAGCCTTCAAATCTGGGTTAGGGTTTTGAGGGACATTAGTTAGAGGAATAGGACGCAGACGACGCCACATAGCGTCATCGGAAATAATAGGTCTGTGGTTTGTAGTAACCCACAACTTACCCTGAGCCTCGAATGTGAACGGTTTTTCACCAGGAGAACGTGCTGAAATTTCAGATGAACCAGTCAACTTTTTTACTGAGTTTTCTTTTAGACGTTCTGTTTCAGGCAACTCGTCAACCCAAATCATACGACGACCACGCAACTCAGCCCAGTGGTACTGGTCAGACTGATTAGCACGACCATCTCCTTGAGCAAGTACGCTTGAGTCAAGAGGCCATGCATACTCCTGAGTTCCAAGAGCTTTAACAATAGTTTCAACAAACGTGTTTTTACCGGAACCCGGAGGACCATAAACTAAGAACATAATATCCTGAGTCTTAAATCCACTCAGCGTATATCCAACTGCGCGCTGTAGCCAGTCCTGAAGTTCTTTATCTCCACCAGTAGCAAAATCAATAAATTGCTCCCAACGAACATTACGAAGTCCTGGAGTGTAGGCAACTGGAGCACGACGCGTGATATATAAGTCCGGTCTACCACGAAGTAGTTCACCAGTACGCAAGTCAATGACACCATTAGAGACACCAAGCATGTTGGAATCCCCATCCCACTGCTTTACGCCAACAACAATACGAGTATCGGAGTTGGCACTCTTGACCATATTTACAAGACGACTATTTGATTTTGCCTGCTGTGCCCACTTGACAATATCCTGCTTTTTCTGCTGAGCACCATCATCGTAGTTGGAAACTTCACTAGCAATAATTGGAGAGATACGTTTTGCAAGTTCACTAATTTCGAGTTCTTCAACATCTGGTTTCCAGTATTGACCGTCCCAGTGAAACCAACCAAGCCCGGGAGTATAGCGAACAGCAGAGCCATAGGTGTCAATTAGACGACGACCATTACCAACATCGGTAAGTGTACGAAATCCTGGAGTACCACCATCCTCTGCGTCAATAGCATCAGGGTCATCAGGAACATCTATGTTGCCACCGCTAGCTGCTCCACGAGCAGACATTCCATCAGAAACCATACGAGTAACAGCAGCACCAACAGCATTAGCAACTGGTGCAGAGTGAGGGTCATCAGAAGAACTTGCAGCAATTAAAGCATTACTCTCAGCCTGCGACTGCTCTGCCCACTTCTTACCTTGCTCCCAACCATTCAATCCTGGCCAGATACGTTCAGTTTTTGGAGTACTAGCAATAAAATCAATTGCACGACGAGTATGCATTAGTAGGGAGTTTGGACCCTCTAACTCCATAGGAGGGCGAACTTTCTCGTGATTGAAACGAATCATCATTGTCTCAATCATCATGCGAGCATCTGGAGTAGTTCCAAACTTATTTGCAAGTGCACAAGCAAGACGATAAATTTCTACTGCACGAGAACCTTCATCAATACCATTCTCAAGAAGACCTTCAATATCAACTTTCTCACCAGAGACCTCAAGACCACCCATCCAGTCCCAAGTACCTTCGGAATAGCTAGTAGATGTACGCTTATTCTTTCGTAAAAATCCTAAGAGTTCTTCTGGTGCCTGCGCCATCTCGATTTCCCAAGGAGCCTTACCAGGAGCCCAGTCATATGTAGTGCCAGAGAAGTGGCGTGATGGAGCAACAAGAACATAACCATTGTGCTTGATATCAATACCTTTTAGACCAGCTTTTAAAAGATTTCCAACTAACTGTTCTTCAGAATCTGCTTTGTAGTAGAGGTGGCGACCACGAACAATTTTTCCAGCAATGCTGTATTCACCAGTAATAGCTTCAACAGTAGGAGGGAGTGCTCCCTCAACTAAACGCTCAAACTCGTCAAAACTATCAGTCCCACCAGAGCGAGGGTCAATATCAATTACAAAGAATCCAGACGGGGCACAAAAAACACCAACATTGTAATTAGAGTTTTTATCCCACCACGCATCAATGCTATGTATTTCATTAGTAGCGTTTACATTCCACTCACCTATAGCTGGGTGTTTACCAATATCTTTAGAGTCGCCATGCTGACTATTGCAAGTGCAGCGACCACCGTCATCAATACCATGAACAGGAAGAATTTTCCAATCGTTTTTGGCATACCATTCGGCACCTTTTTTCAGGCGGCCGTTACTTGCTGATTCCCATGATGACATGACTATCGAACCTCTGTGTCTTTGTATAAATTCATAATTTCTCCCGTGTCTGCTTACAACATGATACACGAAGAGCAGTCAGTTGCAAGCACTAAATGGCTTAATTTTTAAAAAGTGCAAAAAGCACTACTGACCGAAAGTGGCTGACCTAACAACCTGCCGAATCAGGGCGACCCAAATAGGGTAAAATTGTAGAAACGAAACTAACCGCATCTACTAGGAATATCAGTATAACTCATGCCAATGGACACTATTCTTACAGTCTCAGCAACAATCACCGCAATTGGTGTAATTATTGGTGGAATTGTTGCAACATATAGACTAGTACGAAAAATCAATGACTCTATTGGTTTAGATGCAAAAGGTAGAACTATCTCAGAAAGACTAGACCGAGTCGAGCATCAGCTTTGGCCAAATGGCGGAAGCTCACTTGCCGACCAAGTCCACCAAACATCCGATTCGGCAAAAGAAACATCAGTAGAAGTCAAATTTATTAAGCAACTCTTACTATCATCAAATCCAGGATATACTGAAACCCCCACTCCAGTAGACATTAAAGTAAAAAGGACACGCCGAAAAGCAAGTTAGCAAAACACTAGACAAACCCTTTAAGGTTTGTAGTAGAATCTAAATGACATTTACAAAGTACGAAAGGAATAGTATGTCTCTATCTACCAGACTAAAAGCAGCAAGCGTTCAAGCGGCAACAACTGTTTGTAAAGTTGGACTTCTTCTAATTAGCGATAAAATCACTAAAGAAGAAAAAACACAATTGGAATCAATTTTGAACGTTTCCCTTGATTTTCCGGGGCGTATCTCTAGTGGAGAATTATATAAGATTTTTCGTGAAGAAGGATTTGATATCTCAAAAAGCTCGATTGATAGACATCGTTCAGAATCATGCCCCTGTGCTAGAAAAACTCAGCAATGAGCCTAGACGACAAATTAAAAAAACTAGTTGAACCAGGACGAACTGGTTCTGATATTAAAGCGTTAAATACACCTGAGGACTGGCGTCCTCGTATGGACGTTGATGATTCAAGAGGTGGGTTTGTAATCTCTAAGCCTCGCCCATCAGCAGAGATTCCTGACGCTAAAACTATTCTTCAAGAATTTGAATTGAATCCAAATGATTGGACAGTTACTTCTATGCGTAGAGGTAAATGGCAGACTTATCACGGTGAGTGGCTAGAGTCCGTCCGTGTAAATTTACTTCCAGTTGGGACATCTTTAGTTGACAGATTAGATGCTGAAAAACTTATTGATGAAGTCCGTAAGTGGCGTCCAGAAAAAGGTATCAAACAATCAACTGGAAATGGTTCATTTTTAATTGCACCTAGCGACCAGCAAATTGGTAAAAAAGCAAATGGTCAGGGTACACAGCAGTCAATAGACCGCATCCTCCACCTAACTGAAGCAGCAGTAGACCGCTATAACAGATATAAAAAACTTGGTCTAAATCTAGGAACAATTACTCTTGCACTTCCAGGAGACCATGTTGAAGGTCTTACAAGTCAGAATGGACGTTTGCAAGGTCAAGCAGCCTCCGACCTAGGCCTAACTGAGCAAGTGCGTGTTGCACGTCGTTTACTTATGGCTCAAATTAAATCTTTGGCCCCATTAGCAGAACGCATGATTATTCCAGTAGTAAATGGAAACCATGATGAAGTTACTCGTCAAGTTGCAGCAGACCCAGCCGATGGTTGGAACGTGGAAATTGCATCAGCAGTTCAAGATGCTTGTGCAGAAAACCCTGCATTGCAACACATAGAGTTTAGGTACCCAGCATCTGGGCATCAAACCCTAACTGTAGATATTTGCGGAACTATGCTCGGGTTATTTCACGGACATCAATCTAGAGATGCTTTAAAGTATTTATCTGGGCAATCTGCTGGACAGACAGCATTAGGTAATGCAGATGTTTGGATTTCAGGGCATTTTCACAATTTCAAATGTATGGATATCGGGCATCGCCTTTGGGTACAAGCCCCGACCACAGACCCCGGCTCAGAGTGGTTCAGAGATATTGCTGGCCTAGAGTCAAAGCCCGGCCTACTAACCATGGTTTTAGGTGGAGACTACTCACCTAGAGAATTCTTATCGGTCATCCCAGTAAGACTATAAAAACAGCTATACAATAGATATGTAATGCCCCACACGACAAGTTAGGAAAGACAATATGTCTCAAGACGCATCAACCCCAACCACAACCCCAACCCCAAATCCTGAGCTAGAGTATGTAAATAACGTACTATCTTTGACTCGCGACCAGCTAGGTAGAGCAATGAATGCTACAACTGAGCTTGAAGCATTAGTAACCTTTGAACGTAAGCGTAACGCTGACCTAGAAGCTAAAGTTGTTGAGCTAGAAGAAAAACTTGCTTTAGTAGATTCAGCAAAAGCAAAAACTGCTATTGATAAATAATGATTGAGGTTAGGGATGGAGCCAGAACTTTACAGTTCGATGGCTCCCTACTAGGAGAATCCTCTTCATTCAAAAGAGGGGCTACTCGATGGATTGAATTTAAACTGTACAGAACAGAGAGTGGCTCGTATATTCTTTCTAGAATTGGAGTTTCTTTAGTATTTCATGGTGCGGCTTGCCCGCTAGTTAAACGCTATGGACTTCAAGAAATTTCAGTAAACAATGTCTCGGAACAAGCTATCTCATGCGAAGAGTGCTATCCAACTCAAGAAGCTGAACTAGTATTCCCTGAAAAGAATCGCTATTGGGCTCAGGTTAGTGATGAACCAACTGCAGTCCTAGATGCTCTTTATAAATATGATGACGGTGGTGCTCGCTATTTAACAAACGTAGCTCAGCGTCTTCTAGAAGAGGCATCAAAGTCTGATGAAAAAATTGCTACCATTTACAAGATAGAGATTATTCCGTAAGACTTGCATTATGTACCCCTAGGGTATAACATATACACAAAGACATTTAAGGACACAAATATGGCTGGACTCGGCGACGTCAAGTTAGAACTAGTTGATAGTTCACAACAAGCATCAAATTTTATTTCATGGCTGAGCGAAAGACGTCCACACAATGCCATTGCTGTAGACATTGAAACTGGAGAACTTCCCGGGGGGAAGCGTGACGATGCATTATCCCCGTGGCACGGACAAATAAGACTTGTACAAGTTGGCGATGGTCAAACTGGATGGTCTATTCCTTGGAATGAATGGGCTGGTGTTTTTTATGAATCAATGGATAAATTTGATGGTCAGATAGTTTGCCACAATATCGCTTTTGAAGCTCGTTGGTTTGATGTTCAGTCGCGTTGGAAAATGCCATGGGACCGTGCTCACGACACAATGATTATGGCGCACCTAATTGACCCACTCGGTTCTGGTGCACTAAAACGTCTTACATCTGATTATGTAGATGGGCGTGCTGCTGCTTTGCAGTCTAATCTTGATGTATCTCTATCTAAAAATGGATGGACTTGGGGGACTGTTCCAATCAACTTTGAACCCTACTGGGCTTATGGTGCTCTTGACACTGTTCTTACAATGAAACTATTCGAGCAGTTCTGGGAAAAGTGCGGTCCGGGTAAGCCTTACAGCCAAGCCTATGAACTTGAAATGAATACTCGTCGCATCGTTACTCGCATGGAACTCAATGGTGCCCGTCTAGACCTCGACTATTCGAAAAAGAAGTATGACGAACTTGTGCAGTACACCGAGCAGGTAAAAGAGTGGGGTAAAAAGAACTACAACGGAATGTCTATCACTAGTAATGCTCAGCTGGTTCGTCAGCTAGAGGCTATGGGTGCAATGATTACCGAAACTACTCCATCAGGAAATAAGTCAGCATCAGCAGACCAACTAAAGATGCTTGTTCGCGATGGCTCACCTGAAGTAAAGATGCTAGCTGAGACAGTTCTAAAACAACGTAAGGCAGATAAACTTGCATCCACTTATTTCTCCAATTTCATCAATGACAACGTCAATGGTTTTGTTCACCCATCAGTAAAAACTCTTGGTGCCCGTACCGGTCGTATGTCTATTCAGAACCCTGCCCTGCAAACACTGCCTAAAGGTGATGACACTGTCCGTCGTGCATTTTTACCTAAAGATGATGACCATGTAATTATTACCTCAGACCTAGACCAAGTCGAGTTCCGTATGTTTGCGTCTATGTCTAAAGACCCTAACCTTATCAACTTGTTCAACCTTGCTGATGCAACTGGCTCCGACCCGTTTACCGAAATTGGTCGTGAGATTTATCAAGACCCATCTATGCAAAAGTCAGACAAGCGTCGTGGCCTTATTAAGGGTGTAGTTTATGGCCGCCTATATGGCGCAGGTGTGTCTAAGCAGGCTTTGACTGCTGGTGTTCCTGAAGACCAGATGCGTGCTGTATCTAATGAGTTTGATATCAGATTCCCGGGAATGATTGGATTTCAAAAACAAGTTGAAGATGTTGGTATGCGTCGTCTTCGTGCTGAGGGTCAAGGCTATGTAAATACTTGGACTGGTCGTAGACTTCCTTGTGATGAAGACCGCGTATATACTCTTGTGAACTATCTGATTCAAGGTGGAGCAGCTGAAGTTTTCAAATCAAACTTAGTAAAACTAGACCAAGCAGATTTGACTGAATACCTAATCGTTCCAGTGCACGATGAAATTGTGTTAAATGCGCCACGCGAAAGTGCTGCTGAAATTCAAAAAATTGTTCGTGAGTGTATGACAACGACAGATGGTTGGGCAGTGCCACTTACTGCTGATGTAGATGGACCACTAGAGAATTGGGGGCAGAAATATGCCTAAATTTGTTCTTGCAATTGACCCTGGAAAAGCAACAGGAATTGCTATGTTTGATTATCAAGATGGTGAAGAGCCAGTCCTGATGTGGTCTGGGGAGTACCAGCAAAACGAGTACGCCAAGCCAATTCGAGAGGCATTTGCTTTAGCAATAACTAGCAACACGCCGATGGATATCGTTTGTGAAAGATTTACTATCAATGCTCAAACTGTAAAAAATTCTCAGGCTCCATACTCACTTGAGCAAATTGGAATCCTAAAGCAGATTATGATGGACATTGGCAGAGAGCCAGATGACATCTATTTCCAGTCTCCTGCTGATGCCAAAGCCATGTTTGAAAACCCTAAGCTAAAAAAGTTAGGCTATTGGCACAAAGGTGGAGAAGGACATGCACTTGACGCAATCCGACATGGTTTGCTAAGATTAGTAAAAATTGGTTGGAAACCACTAGATTTATTAAAATAAAAAGATATTAGCAAGAAATGCAATAAGTTTTATTTTTTTGTGTTAGTATGTATTAGCGACGAAAGGATGGCCTAGTGCCTGTAAATGTTGAACTGGATGATTCCGGTAAACACATCATCATAAATGCCGAATGGCGTTTGAAAGAATTATGTAAGAGTATCCCTGGAGCCTCTTGGTCAGCCAAAGAACAAGTTTGGCGTATTCCAACTTCATGGGCTGGATGTCTTGCTCTACGCTCTACATTTAGAGAAGACCTAATAATTGGTCCCAGCCTAGCTGCATGGGCATCTGGTGAGGTAGCTACTCGTATTACTCCATCTAATGAACTTCGTGATTTAGAGATTACAGATGATGGCGACGAGGACCTATTTCCACATCAGCGTGCGGGAGTAAAGTTCCTATCCACCGCTAGACGCGCACTTTTAGCAGACGAACCGGGACTAGGTAAAACTGCTCAGGCAATCCGTGCTCTAAAGTCTATGCATGACAAGGGCGAAGATGTATTTCCAGCCTTAATCGTTTGCCCTAATACTTTGAAAAAGAACTGGGAGCGTGAGTTTGAAAGATGGTGGCCTGGAGTTGATGTTCAGGTTATCAAAGGAACTGCTACTCAGCGTCGTGGTCAGTTTGAGCACCCAGCAAATGTTTATGTAATCAACTGGGAGTCCCTACGCACTCATTCCCGTCTAGCACCTTATGGCTCAATTGCTTTGGCAAAGTGTCCTGACTGTGGTGGACATGACGAGCGTGTTACACATTCCCGCTGTGAATCACATAAGCGTGAGTTGAATCTTATTGACTTCAAAGCAATTGTTGCAGACGAGATGCACCGCTCAAAAGACCCTAAATCTAAGCAGAGTCGTGCTCTATTTGCTGCAAGTGGCGATGCAGATATTCGTTTTGCACTTACTGGTACACCTATTGCTAACAACGTTTTAGATATGTGGGCTATCTTGCACTGGATTTCTCCAGAAGAGTGGCCTAGCAAAACCAAGTGGATTGACCGCATGGTAAATACTATGATGAACGCTTTTGGCGGAATGATGGTTCTAGGCGTAAAGCCACACATGGAGCAAGAGTTCTATGCTGCAATTAATCCTCGCATGCGTCGCATGTTGAAATCTCGTGTGTTACCTTGGCTACCAGAGATTATCAATGACCGTCGTGATGTTGAGATGTCAGCTAAGCAGGCTAAAGCCTATAAACAAATGCGAGACAATATGATTGCACTTCTAGAAAAGGAAGAGCCAGGAGTAGGCGAGGCAGTAGTTGCACCTAATCCATTGACTCAAACTATTCGTCTACTGCAGTTGGCTAGCTCATACGCTGAAGTAACTATTGGAGAAGATGGAGCAGAAAAAATACTTTTGTCAGACCCATCGTGTAAGGTAGATGCTCTAATGGAAGACATTGATGAAGGCGACTTCGGAGATGATTCTGTTGCAGTGTGTGCTGTATCTCGTCAGTTGATTGAATTACTAAGTGCTCGTATGACTAAGGCTGGAATTGAACATGGATTAATTACTGGTGCTCAAGATGAAGATGAACGCCAAAAGGCTATTGACGATTTCCAGTCAGGTCGTATAAAATGGATTCTATTCACCGCTCAAGCAGGTGGTGTAGGAGTGACCTTGACAGCGGCTCGCAGACTTGTTATGCTACAAAGACCATGGTCTCTTGTTGACCACAAACAGGCCATGGACCGAGTTCACCGTATTGGTTCTGAGATTCACGACTCAGTGATTATCACTGATTATGTAACCGAAGATACAATTGAAGAACGCGTTATTCAGGCACTAGATACAAAAGCAGATAATTTCGAACAAATCGTTCGGGATAAGAGCAAACTTCTCGAATTGCTAAAAGAAGAGAAGACTAAGTAAGGTAAACACATGACATATGATTACACAGGCGGGCATGGCCCACTAAGAGTTTCTAACTCAGAAATTCAAACATTCAAGGACTGCCGTCGCAAGTGGTGGTTAGCATATTATCGTCGACTAAAGCCAAAGCAACAGGAGTTTGTTGGCCCACTAGCATTAGGTTCTCGTATTCACGAGGCACTAGACCAGTACTATTCTTCCGAGGGCAAGATTGGTCTACTAGAGGCTCACTCTAATCTAGTAGCCGCTGACCGCAAGACTCTAATGGATGATTACCGAGATACTTCTGACCTAGATGCAGAGGCAGAACTCGGTCGTATTATGCTTGAAGGCTATCTACAATGGGTAGAGGACGAGGGTATCGATGCTGAACTAGAGATGATTTCTACTGAAGAAATTATTTCAATGCCAATGTTTGACGGTGCTGTAGAACTTCAAGGCAAGATTGATATGCGTGTTCGTCGCAAGTCAGACGGTGCTCGTATGTTCCGTGACTTTAAAACTGTTGGTGGCTCTTTTACTGAGTTCGGTGCAACTGCACATATGAACGAACAGATTCTTACATACATGACACTAGAGGCTGCTCAGAACAAAGAGGGTGAACGCTCTGACGGTGGTATCTTTACTCTAATAAAAAAGGTAAAGCGTACTGCTAATGCAAAGCCACCTTTCTACGAGCAGATGGAAGTTCGTCATAATATTTTTGCTTTGCGTGCGTTTTGGAAACGCTTAACTGGTAGCATAGGTGATATGCTCACAGTTCGCAGAGCATTAGACGAGGGCGTTGACCACCAGTTGGTTGCATATCCTCGTCCGAGTCGCGACTGCAAGTGGAAGTGTCAATTCTTTGCCATCTGTCCACTAGTAGATGATGGCTCAGCTGCAGAAGCGGCAATTGAAGATTCATATGTGGTAGGAAACCCATATGACTACTATGGTAACACTGAAGAGAAAAAAGGAAGTGAATGATGTCAAACGTACAACGTTCTTTGACCTTGATGGTCTATGGCGAGTCAAAGGTAGGTAAATCTACCCTTGCAGTCACCGCACCATACCCACGCCTAATGCTTGACGTTGAGGGTGGACATAGATTCCTCCCAATCAATGTAAAGTACTGGGACCCAATCCGTGAAGAGCCACCTGTGGCTGATGGAACCTGGGACACCGTAGTTGTGAGTGTTCGCGACTATGATGTGGTTATGAAGGCATTCCAGTGGCTACAAACTGGAAAGCACCAGTTCAAATCACTAATCATCGACTCAATTTCTGAGTTGCAGGTTAAGTGTATGGACAATATTGCTGGTACCGAGCAAATGAAGATGCAACAGTGGGGCGAACTACTTCGCCACATGGGTGCTCTACTTCGTGACTTGCGTGACCTTACAATGCACCCAACTCAGCCTCTTGAGGCTGTAGTACTGACTGCTATGGCTCGTAAGGGTCAGGATGGCGTATACCGTCCTTACCTACAAGGTCAGCTAGCAATTCAGGCACCCTACTTCTATGACATCCTAGGAGCAGTTACAGTGGAGCAGATTCCAAATCCTGACCCAATGCAACCTCCATACAAGGTTCGTCGTATGTATGTAGAACGTACACCAGAATATGAAGCTGGTGAACGTGTTCAAGGACGACTTGGAAAAGTCGTTGAACAGCAAGATTTGGGCATTGAAAGAATGCTCGATATGGTCTTCGGAGCGAAGGCTATCAACCCAACCCCAACACAGAACAGTTAGGAAATATAAACTATGAGTTCACTCAATTGGAGCGACCTAGTTAAAGAAGCTGGAGAAACCTCTAGCTTTGAACCACTACCAGATGGCGACTATGCCTTGAAGGTAATCGAGGCAACTGCAAAGGTGTCTCAGTCTGGCAAGACCATGTTTGCCATCACCACCGAAGTACAGGGTGGACCACACGCTAAGCGTCGTATCTGGGACAACCTAGTTGTTTCTCCAGATTCAGCTGCAGCACTAGGTATCTTCTTCAAGAAGATGGAATCCCTAGGTCTACCGAAGTCTTACTTCGACCAGAACCCAACTAATGCACAGATTGAAGCGGCTCTTCGTGACCGTTCTTTCCGTGGCCGTGTAGGTTCTCGCACTTGGCAGGGCAAGAAGAGCAACGAAATCAAGGACTATTTCCCAGCAGTCGTTGATGGTGTTGTTCCTAACGCAGTGGCATCAGCCCCTGTAGCACCTCCAGCTCCGGCTCCAGCACCTGCTGCTGCTCCGGTGTACGCATCTGCTCCTGCTCCAGCCCCAGCGGCTCCAGTGAGTTCGGCAGACGCTCCGTTCTAATCAACTAGGTAGCGGGGGGCATTGCCTATGCAGTGTCCCCCTGCTATTGATTAAGGATAAACATGAAAATTCTTTTGACAGGAATGGCATCTAGCCATGTATCCCCAAAAGCACATCTAACCAACTTTGGATTTTTTGCTGCTTTGAATGAGTCCCTAACTAATGATGGGCACGACGTTGAGTGGATGCCATCCAGCATAATTTGGTCAAAGGAAGATTTAGATATATACGATGCAGTATTTGTTGGAGTTGTTCCACCTACTGCTATAAGTGCCAATAGAGCATACGGTGCATTGAATGTAATTCAAAAACTATTTGGCTCAGACAAACTTAAATTGGTGATTGATTCGCCACAATACTGGGTACTTGGACATAGCCTTGCATCAGTTGTAAGACAGCCAGAAAAATTAGTTGGTGCTTTCTACAATAAACGTAGCGAGTATTCTTTAGCTTTATCTTCAGAATATCTTGACATCTTAGTAGATGCTTGCTCAAAACTTTTATCTGAAAAGTGGCCAACCACCATTTACCCAAGCCTCCCATGGAAGACAAACGAGTCAGTAGCAGAGTTACTACCCACTGGTGCATCAGAGTCGCTTATAGGTATAAACCTAGACTCTTTATACATAACAAAATCTACTCCAGAATTCTATACAACCACAGACCGATGGGTGACTACAGAGGCAAACGGCACCTGGACTAGTGCCATAGGGAGGACTATTCGCCACCCTATAGAGCCTATGAGGACATCTAAAGCCCATACAAATCAAGTGATATCCGAGACCATTTCCGACTCTATAGGCGTTCTAGTGGCCCCTCAGAGGCGTAAAGGAGGCACTTGGTGGTCATTCGTCTATGCTCAGGCAATGAATGAATTAACACCAATTGCAACCGAATGGAGAGAGTCTTCAAGAATTGGAAATAGTTGGAATGTTCTAGCATCCGAGATTGAAGATATGACTGCATTTGATAGATATCTACTTGCTACTAAGCAAAAAGAAGAATACTTAAATTCAATAAATTCAAACACCCAGAATAGCGTTCTATTTGAGACTATTTTAGGACTAACAAGGAAAGAAACAGAATAATGCCAGAAGTAAATTTTAATTGGGTAAGACAACAGTTAGAAGAAGTAAAAGCTAAAGTTGGTTCAGGAAACGCTGTTCTAAACTTACTAGAGACTTGGGCCAAAGATACAAAACTATCTCCAAATATGGCTAAAGAAGCTGTAGAGATGTTTAGTAAACTTGCTCTAAATGAGGCTCTAAGCTCGCCTGAGGCTAGTATAGACGAAGTCTGGGTACAGGCTAGAGCAGGTCAGCTAGTCGTTGGCGATGAAGTAAGAGTTGCAACTAATGCTTTTAAGGATGCTACTGGTGCTATCCACAACGGACGTAGAGGTAAGATTATTGCTATCCGCTACGGAGATGTAATCTTCAAATCAACTGATGGTAAGCAACCAGACCTTGAAGGCGTCCACTATTCACCAGACCGACTAGAAAAGAGAATACAATAATGTCTAAAGTAACTTTTGAATTAGAACTAACAGGAAAAACCCTAACTGATGTAAAAGAAGTAGCCTTAAAACGTATATCTTCTTTTCTAGAATCAGACGAAGATGCACTAGATAATTTAGTAGATACAGAGTATAAAGTTCAGCTGGGTGAAGGTACTTACAAAGTAACTTGCTACGCTACTGTAAAGAGAAGTATCTCTAGAATCTAGTTTTGTAATCCACGGTGACTCACCCTGACAAGTTAGACTTGTCGGGGTACAATCGTAACATGAAAGATTCCAGAAAAGGCGAGTCGCTTTGGTTTGAGTGGGATGGCTATAGCTACCCCCGTAAGCTAGAAGATAGCTCGATTATATATTTTACCTACGACCATGTTGACCTAGACCACGAAGTCGTTAGGCGAGCATTAGCATCCTCTATCCAAAGAGACGGAGTTGTTTCCTCTTTAGGTGATGCCTTCAAACTTTTAGACTCTGCCGCTATATCCCAAGGATATGCGGGCGAAGTAAATGGAAACTATCACCTTACTTTTTGCCAAGATGACGGCTCAACCATAAATGGAGATGAAGTCGCTGAAGTTCTACACGTTACTTTTGTAGAGGTGCATGACGAGTGATTACCAATCCTGAATGGTATGAAGATGCCGAGTGCGGAAAACTAAAAAATAGAGACAAAATGGACTTCTTTTTTTCTAATAAAAAGTATGAACAAGAGCAAGCCAAAAGTTTATGTTTTACCTGTCCCGTGAGAAAAGACTGCGTCAAGAGTGCTTTAGAGGAAAAACAAATGTATGGAGTTTGGGGCGGATTAGACCAGGGAGAAATGCGAAGAGCACTTTCTATTAACTGGGAAGGTCAAGAAATGCGTAGAGGTAAGTATCCTATCTGTGCTTACTGTGCATCACCAACAATAAAACTAAAGACTAAAACAGTAAAGCGTCCAACCGGAGGTCGTTGGTCGACTATGCGTGTAGTTGAATGCTCTAGTTGTAAATTTCAATGGCAGAGTAGAACTAGTGCAAATGCTGTAGATGCTTATCACGCTTGGTTAGCTGAAAGATTAGCTAAAGCTGAGCGAGATAAGATTAAAAATCAAAAGATTAGAGAAAAAAATAAAGCCAAGCAAGCAGCTAAAGATGCTAAAGCTGCTAGTAAAAAGAAAACTATCTAGATAGAAGGTCTTTGAAAGCCTCATCGTAAGTTGAGTATCGAGCAGCCTCTAAATTAGTTAGTTTATTATATACAATAAATTCATCCACCTCATTAGTAGTTATTTTTAAAATTACAAACATTATTTATTTTCCAATCCTAAGTAACTTCAGTATAATCTGTTCTACCATCATCAGCTGCTAACGTCACATAACCTGCTGTAGTCATTGAACCAGTTGTATTATCTGAATAAGTAAAACTAAATGCTCCACCAAAAGTTGGTCCATCAAAATAAGTTCCTAAAGTATCTACAGGTTCAATCAATACAGCATCAATATTCATTATTCCTCCACCAGTACCCTTAGATATCCAAAGTCTTATTTTATTAGTACCAGCTGGTGCAGTTGCAGCTCCAGTATTTACTCTTGTCCAAGTAGCAGCAGGCATTACAAAAGTCTGTTGAACTGAGCCATTCAAAAGAATATTTCCATTGTAGAAATCTATGTTAATAGTGACACCGCATGCTGAACCTGTATAGACATAAGCACTAGAAGTATATACTCCACCAGAATAATATTTACTTGAACTAGATTCAGTATAGTATGCTGTAAAGACAGTCCCATCTGTACCTACAGAAAGACTGGCTGGGGTCTGATAAAAACGAGTAGTGTCACGACCAGTAGCACCAGCTCCAGTCCAGTTAGTTGCGTTAGTTGTAAAATTAGGATTTAAACAATAGTTGTATCGAATTGTTGAACTTGTAGATACAGTATAAGTTCCATTATAGCCAGTAGGCACTACACCAGCGATAGTGACTTTATCACTAGTAATAAATCCATGAGCAGTATCAGTAGTAATTGTAACTAAAGAACCATTACCGCTTGTAGCAGTAATATCAATAGCTGACTTACTAGTTCTTCCCCCCTGAGTTGCTATCCAGTAAGTAGTTGGAATCTGACTAGTAATTATATTTGTACCATCCCAACTTCTAATAATGGCTGTAAATCCAGTATAGTTTGGAAGTGCCTTTAAAGTAACTGAATGAATATAATTAGTAGAGCTAGACACTGGAGTAAATGTTATATTTGGCACAACGCCTTTTGGAAAAGGAACATTAAAAGTTACAGTTGCTTCTCCGTCTGTATTGGTATCCCAATCACCAGAAGCAATTTTTCCTGTTTTTACTTCAAATGGGTTTGCATCATACCAACCAGGAGCATTTGCACCCGGAGCAGCATAACCACTCTTCAAAAGCTGCCCAGGCTGAGTTGAAGCATTAGTATATGTAAGCCCTCTAGTAGCATTTGTATATGGAATTCTATATGTACCAGAAGTTGGAACAATTGCATTAGCAAGACCACCAGCTAAAGCAAATGTAAGGGAAGTAGTCCCCATTGTAACATCACCATTTACAATATTTGTAAAGGTTTTATCGGAGTAAGTGCTGCCATATTGAACATATACGCCATATCTTACAAAGTTTTCTGAAGCTAAATCAGAATCAAATGCTCTGGTAAATATAAACGGGGTAGTAGTACCAACTGCACCTATACCAGTTACTACATAAATACCATTCTGTAGAGCAGCAGTTTGATTTTTAATAAGAACACGGTCATTTATAGCAAGACTTTGACCATCAATAGTAACTTGAGTCCAGTTAACAGATGGAGTTACTGTAAGAGTCGACCTAATAGTGCTTATAGTCCATGTACTATAAGTTCCACTGCCGGAAGAAGCATTTATGGTGACAGTCATACTTGATTGGCTTATTAAAGTAATAGTTCCATCCATATAAGTGCTTGGAGTATCTGTAACGCTAATACGCACACTTTGACCAATAGATAGAGCATGAGGTGAGCTAGCTAAAGTTAGAGCAAAAACAAGACTTCCACTAGAAGCAATAGTTTGAGATGTTGATGATGTTATTCCAAAATATCCAGTACCATCAGTACTTGTAGTTCCTAAAACATTAGAGTAGGTAGGAGTGATTGTTCCACCGAGAAGATTACCGAGAGAGTTACTATCTGAAGCACCTAGTGCTGCAGTAGTTGCACATTTTACTTGTTCTCTCCAAATTAAATTAATAATTTGACTATCTAAATATGCTCTATTTACTAAATTAGTATCATATTTTACGCTTCCGGCATCAGAGCCAGTAACAGTCGGAATATTTCCTGTAAATACTGCGTTATTTATACCTCCACTAAATACATGTGTTGCTGCATTGTAAGTTAATGTTCCTTGCCCTGATGTTCCATTACCTCCAGATGCAATAATGCGAGAGTCATAGTCAGTTGTTGTAGCTCCCGAATGGAAGTCAATAAACGGTGTTGTTGATACCCCTAATTTACCAAGCTCTATCGAACCGTTAGCATCTCCACCAAATAAAGCAACGCGAACAGCACCAGTCTGCACTTCAAGTAGTCCATTTACTGTTAGTCCTGTACTAGTTGCAGTTCCCGTAAATGCAGGGCTAGCAAGGTTTGCCTTTAGGTCTAGAGCAGTCTGAGTTGCTGTGGAGACTGGCTTGTTTGCATCTGTTGTGTTGTCTACGTTACCAAGGCCAACGTCAGTTTTTGTGACAGTATCCCAGGCAGGGGCGGCTGAAGCAGTACCATCACCAGTTTGACGCAGGAATTTCTTAGTACTAGTAGTGTTTCCAAGTAATTTAGTAGCTGCACCAGAAGCTCCACCGTAAATAGTATCCCCTAGTGCTGACATTAGTGTAGAAGAAATATATGCGGTAGATGCTGTAAACGCCGCACTTCCTAATGTTCCACCACCCCCAATGTTAAGACCGCTATTGCTGTCATTAGTAGCACTTATTGCAATTGTGTTATTTACGGTAAGAGTTTTACTAGCAGCAATTGTCAAAGTACCTGTGCTAGTTGTAATTGTTAGGCCATTGTAAGTTTTACCTGTAAGAGCTGATGCAATTTTTCCATCAGCAATTGCAGTGGCATTCCAAGTTCCTGCGCTAATTGACCCAACTGTGGTGATATTAGTAGAACCTCCCCATGTAGAGAGGGCAGTATTCTCTACGTTACCAAGACCAACCACAGATTTAGGAATGCTTGTAGTAGTCCCTAAAGTTCCATCAGCAGCATTAGTTACATATCCCGCTACAGTCAATTTTTTGATAAGTACATCAGACGAAGTGCTTCCAATACTAACAGTTCCACCTAAATTATTTAGGCTTAGTGTACTAGGAGTATTAAATGTAAAAGCACCAATTTCATTAGAATCTATGCGTAAGTTAGCTGTTCCGCTAGTAGCTGCACCAATCTGGAAAGCATGAGCAGTTGAGATAGCTGTAACATCCGTAGTAGATGTAAGACGAATAGTATCCCCAGTAAATCCTCCAGAAGATGTGTAGATATTTCCAGAAGATGTGTATAAATCTCCATTAAAAGTTCTAATATTTCCAGTAGATGTATAAATTGCACCACCAGCACTAACATGCCCGGTAGTATCAACATTTGCAAAAGATGTAGTGCCAGGAATAGAAACTGTAGAAGTTGAAGAGCCGATGGTGACATCCCCGCCAAGTGAGTTTACACCTATGGCAGATTTATTACTACCAGTACCACTATAAACTTGAATACTATTACGGTCCATTTGTAGGTTTACAGCGCCATTAGCCCCCAATTGGAACCCTTGAGTACCAGTGCCGACACTATCGGTAGCGGTAGCTCTTAGTCTTGCATATGTTCCAGTTCCAGCATAGCTAACTCCACCATCATAGACAGCAGCACCATTTACCTTCAAATCACCTATAACTGTAATAGTAGATGCAGCATTTCCAATATTAACATTTCCACCACTGCGATTTAAAAACATTGTTGAAGCTACACTGGCAGTTACAGCTTGTATTTCATTACTATCAGCTCGTAAGTTTGCGGACTCAGTTGCTCCCAATTGCAAAGCATGAGAGCTAGATATAAGACTAAGAGCACTAGATGTAGTTAGACGTAGAGTACTTCCAGTAAATCCCGATAAACCTAAAACTTTTTGTTTGAAAGTAGCTAAATCAGGTTCAAAAATAACTTGCGCTAAATTTTCATTATCTAGTAAAGAAGTATAGGACGTCCAAACAAATTTATCGCTGCCAGTGTAAATAGTAGTTGACCCTGAATCATTTTGATTATAAACACCATAAACAACTGCACCTTTAGAAAAATCTTCTGTACCGGAAGAGTTAACAGTCTTTGATAGGGTAGATAGTTCAAAGGCAGAAGACCTCTCGCCAGTAAGAAGTTTAAGAGACGGGGATATATTCCTATATGTTGTAGAAGAAGTAGAGTATTGATACTTGCCACCGGTAACTGTAGTAGTTTCATAAACAGAGTCGGGAAACTTAGCAATGGTAGCTGTTGTATCTAAAATAGTAATTCCTGGACGAGCAGTCATTGTATAGTCAAATGTATTGTTTCTAAAACCAACGTAGTCAAAATAGTCTAGGTGCGCAGATTGACTTACTAGGTTTACATCTATCCAAGATTTAGTACCTTCTATAGAAGCTTGACTTGGTCCTGAAACTACAGCATCTGTAGTAGCGGTATACCATCTGTAGTTAGTTAGCTCATTGCCGTAAAAGAAGTTAGATGCAGTAGATAAATAAACGCTGTCTGCAATATAACCAATAGTTTCTAATTTAGTAGGAGAAGGGGGTACAATCCCATTTCCATCATGCAATACTAGCCAGCCAGGAATATTAATTTTAATATCGGAACTAAGATTATATCCAGTTGCATCAGCAGCAAGGTATGCAGCATTTATGCTAGCACCGTCGAGAATAGTTGAAATAGACTTTTTCATTGCAGGTATTTTAACTGTAGAGTCTAAATACCCAAGCATATAGTCATTAGCCGTACTTATTAAATATTTATTTCTTGAGCTGCTAGACCATAGTGCGGTAGTGCCGCTAGAAAGCACATTTGATATTGAAGTAGATACAGAGCCAGTAGAGTATGTAAAAGCAATGGCAGATAAATCTAAAGCAAGTTCATATGGTTTAAATATTTTTTGAGTTCTAGAAACAACACCACCAGTATTGTAATGACTCTCAAGTGTAAGATTGGTTGCGGTTGTTTCTGTAAAACCGTACTCTGTTTGTAAATAAAATGTTGTTGTTGTAGGCACTGGAAAAGGCGCAACAGTGTATGTATACCCCTGAGTACCATCAGCAATGGTATGCGGAGAATAATAATTAGTAATTTCACCATAAGTGGCATTGTAAACTCCAGCATCAGCGTCTAAGAATGCAGTATCTCCGGAAGTAAAAGGACTAGTAGCGGGAATAATTACCCTTAACAGTCCCGTAGACGCAGTCACTGCAGCCGTTTCGGAAACAGCAGCACCAGCTAACTCGACAGTAACAGTTGTGCTATTTGCAGTTTTTATTTTTTGATTAGTAATGTTGAATCTAGAAGCATTAGTTGTAAATCCGACAGTTCCCGGCTGAGGAACAGTTATGTACTGACCAGCAGAAAAATTTAATCCACTACCTGTGTAGGTAATAGTTGTAGCAGTTGCAGTAGCAGAGGTAAAATTGCCGGTCAAGTTAAATGTCTGTATGCTACTTATAGTCGACTCCGCTGGAGTATATTTAGGAAATATTGAAATTCCAAAATACAAATTTCTACCTAAACCAAATACATTATAAGATTTTCCAGCGGTATAGTCTATGTTTCCAGTTAAGTAGGTACTAACTGCAGTAGTCCAGTTAAGACCTAAACCAAAAGCACTGCCACCCCTATAGACAGAAGAGGACGATAAACTAACGCCGCTAGAAGTCAAAGTTAGGCCGGCACCCGCTGCCCACGAGGTATCAGAATATGCGCTATTATATTCAAAACTAGGATTTTCAATTACGTTGATATCTTCTGCAGAAGTATAAGAAACACCAGTATTAGAAAAGTATCCATAATCAAACTCACGCTTTGAATAGTCTTTTAGATATAAACCAGCAACATCAGGATTATAAAGAGTTACAGTACCAATTGAATTATTAGTAACGGCATCGCCGCTAGAGTTTAGATTAGTAAAATCAACACCATCGTTGATATAGCTAATAGTATCTCCGGTAGCTTGAATAATAGATACTGGAGAAGCTAAAGCATTAAAGCCATCTACGTCACCGTCAATGGATACATATACTTTATCTCCTAAAAGAAAAGCATGTCCGGGAGTAGTAATAGTTGCAATATTATCTCTACGATATTTAGAAACAATAAAATTTGGTTGCAACTCATAAGACTTAAAAAGTGCAACATATGTACCGCTAGTTTTATTTACATCTGAATCACCAATGGCAGCACTTTCAAGAAAAGTTCCATAAAGGGTGATATCACCAAAAGTACGACTAACAGAAGGAGAGCTGATATTCCAGTAACCGATAGTTCCCGAGTAAGCGTTGATATCTCCACGCACAAATACATCAGAAAATTCGGCTACACCAGAACCACTAATACGCCAACCAGCGTAGTTGGGGATATAATTACTACTATGAATTCCATTAGACGCTAAAGATAGTTCATCAGCTAGAGAATTTGCAGATACAGACCCATTAGCAAGGCCTAATCCAGTAGTATCGTCTCTAGACTTTAGTACTGAAACTTCATCATTAATAGATGATAGATATGAACTAAAACTCTTAGTTCTAGTTATTCTTCTACTTGCCAATTGTGTCAACCTGCCAATCAGGAACTAGTGTCAAATCAATCATTTCTGGGAATGCAGGGTTATTTGGAACTGAAACTTTAATAGCATCAATTTTACGAACAATTACATCTTTTCTAGGCTCAAGTGGACTATTTAGACGATTTTTTATAAAATTATCTTTAATAATTATAGAACACCAATCGCCGGGGTTATAGCTGCCAACAACAGGAGTGATAGAGCCATTTACACTTATTGTAATATCCCCCTGAGGAGGCTTAGATTCATGTAAAAATCTAACTGCAGAAACGTTAAGGTCTGTCTCTATATCATAGTTTCCAAAATCATCAACATTTTTATTACCAGCATTGTTAGGCTGAGGGTAGGTTACAGTTTCTTTTTTATCAAGTAGCGGCCAACCAGCCCCCAGCAAAGTAGTATCCGACGCAGCTGCATACGGAACTTCTCCCGCACCGCTACCATTACTGCTAGAAGATACAAACATACGAGTAGCCGAGTCTTGCGCACTTTCAGTCATATTTACGTTAGTAATATTTCCAGGGTATTCAAAAATAACTTTATCTGCACCAAATGCAGCTGGCGGTGCCCATTGGCCAGTAGCAAGTTTATTGTTAGGTAGACTATTTAGGTATTCAGTCATAGTCGCCGGAAATATTGGAATAAGAACAAAAGTTTTAGTAAAGTTTTTATTACTTTGAGCATCGTTTTTAGTGTCATACTCTAATTTAGAGTCAACTCTATACTCAAAGCCTGAAATTCCATTGCTATATTTATCTAATATACTTGCAACTGTATTTAGCGAGCTTCCGGTAATAGGAGTGTTTTGAATAGCATTTCCACTATATTCATTAGTAGAGTATCCAAAAGTTCCAATTTTAGCATTTAGAGGAAACTCACCAAAAGTTCTTGCAAATACTGTAGGAATACGTTGAATAAAAGCTCCGGGAACTGCATAGCCGTTATAACCATTATTGCTAAAATTGACGTAACTAGTTACAGATATAGTTCCATTATTTCTAGCTTTTGTAACGTCCGCAGTTCCAGAAGCTACTGCAAAACTAATACTACTGACTCCAGTGCTAGTTATAGTTCTAGAGCCATTTACTGAAGCAACTATGCCGGAGACAGTTATTACATCGCCAACTACTAAGTTATGCGGAGAGTTATTTGCAAAATAAAGAGTAGCAACTTCATCACTTATAGAGTAATAAACAATTTTTGTAGGTGCCGTCATTGTATAGCTAAAAGTTGTATCGGTTACAGCCGTGAGTTGTCTAGACCTGCCGCCTTGCTCAAAAGCAGCTGAAGATTTACCAGTAATACTCACTTCAACAAAATCTCCTACAACAAACTTATGAGAATCAGAAGTAGTAAAAGTAGCGGTTATTGCAGGCGAGCCAGTTCTAGCGACTCCCGTTATTTCTTGAACTTGAGCATTAGTTCTAGTAAAATCTAAACGTGCAGTTCCAGCAGTAGATTGCCATTTTTCAATCTTTGCTTTAGATAGTGAAGGGTATTTTGCATCAGTGTAGTTAGCATCAAAGTCCGGGTAAGGAAGGTTATTCAGTACTAAAGTACTCTTACCATCATCCGTTTTTAAGTTATTTACAACGGTCACTCTAGTAGATGTTTTTCCATCAGAATAGTTTGAGTTAGCTGCAACGGCTTTAACTGTGTGAGGCCCATTCAGTTTAGAAAACTTTAATACTTTTTTAGTTGTTGTTGAAGTATAATCTTGCAAGCCTAAAACATTAAGTTTAGAGCCAATAGCAATATTTGACTTATTATATGCAGCTAGCTTAGCAGCTCCCTGAGTTGCTAAAATGTATTCAGTACCAATAGCGTCCGAACTACTTACGCCATTGCCACTATTTCCAGATAAAAAGTCGTATTTTACGGAGAACGTTGAGCCGCTAACATAGTCAACAGTTCCAGCCCTATTGAACTGAGCAAAGTTCTTAAAAGTATTTGTTACAAAGTTTTTATTGTAGACAGTGCTAGAGTACGAACTAACAAGACTAGAAAAAGATTCAAAATCTTTTTTACCTATATCGACTTTGATAATTAACGAGGTACTATCAGGAACCATTAAAACCTGGAACTCTTTATTATTTAATGCAGATGCTAAGTTTCTCGACTCTAAATTATAACGAATACCACTAACTAGAACAGCACTTCTAAGTACATCAGTCATTACATCATTTCTTGATATAAATCCCGACATTTTTATAGTATTTTTAGTTTTAGGCGCGTTATCATCAGCAGAGCCAGTGTCAGGATTTAACCCATGAGCAGACGTAAATTTTATAAGTAAAGTTTTAGCTAGTTGTTTTTTTATTTTTGTTGTATCAAAAACGCTGCCAGCAGTATATTTAAAATATTCCATAGCAGGAGTTGCAGTTGTGGTGCTAGTAGTTATGCTACCTACGTTAGCTAGTCCAGAGATAGTAACTTTGTCCCCAGCTACTGCCGTTGTTGCAACAGAAGTTGTATAGGTTACATAATTACTATTTGAAGCACCTTTATGCCATTTAGGCTTTATTTTAGTAATTGTATTTGTACGAGCAGCTACCTGAGAGCCTTTTTCTACAACATCAAAAAATACAACTTTTTGCCCACTACTAGTGTCAAAACCCACACCTCTAATTTCCATGGAGTCTGTAGTCGGGATATCGCCATTAATATTATAGCTAATTGTATCTTTAGTAGTATCAGTAATTTTTACAGATTGTCTACCATTTTCTAAAAATTCAGACTTACTACTAGCAGCATCAACAAAAATATAGTCACCAGCCATGAGACCGTGGTCAGTGGAATACAATGTTACAGTTCCACCTTCATTAGCACCTTTAGACTCAGCATGACTGAAAGAGATAGAGACCGGCTGAGGAGCACCAATGATAGACTTTATTCTAGTAACAAGTCCAGCTTTTGTGACAAATCCATCAGTATCTTTTTTAGGAGGGATTGGTTTATCTTTTGTAGATTTAGAGTTCTTTGGAATAGAGTAGCTAAAAGTATTTAAATCTGGCACTGTAATAACTTTTACATAGTCAGCACCATAAATTTCTTGGTCTTCAGTTTTTGAATACTTAATAGAAACGTAATCGCCTGCAGTTAAACTATGTCTAGTAGTAGTATTTACTACCATCCTATTTGCAGATGCGCCAGCATCAGCTTTATATTTTACCTGTAAAATACTAGATTGAGCGTCCGGTTCTTTTAAACTGACATCATATTTAATTTCACTATATGCAGGTTCGTATCCAATCCAAGATTTTCCATTTACAGATGCAATACCACCAGAGCCCGCTCCCACATATGCAGTAGCCTCCCAAAGCATTCTAAAATAGACGTAGTACCTGTTACCATGAGCACTATCTGGAGCAGAGTCTTCTTCAATTTTAAAATAACCATTAAGAGAACTAATATCTATAGGAGTAGGGGTAGTCATATCATTGCTTAACCCCTCAATTAAGATTTCATCTCCAGCTTTAAATTTAGGGTCGGCCATATCAAAATATATGTAGACAAGGGTGTCTTTTTGATACTCCGTAGCATCAGTAATATCAGGGTCAACCACCACTTTGTAGTAGTTGATTGTATGAGATATACCAGGTGAAACCTCAAATATTTCAGCATAGCCATCAAAAATAGGATTAGACCAGCTAGTATTATAGCCGTCAACATTTATTATTTTTACTTGTTCACCAATGTTGTACCCGTGGATAACTGCTCCGCCCGGAAATACTTTAAGCATAGTTTTTTCTGCAGCATTTTTAACAATATTATTTTCTATATTTTCAACAGATTGCTTTTTTCTATCATATTTAGAATTTGTATGATTTGGATTAGGGTCAGTAAAAAATATACTCCTAGAAGTAATATCACTAATTTCAACAGTGTTATTATATTTTACATAGTCAAAACTATTAACTTTTTTATCATTTTCAATTTGAAGAGCCGGCTTTTTGTCTTCAATACTTACAATAACTTTATCCCCAATAGAAAATTTATGGTCAGAGTTTAGTGTAAGCTCTACTAATCCGCCGGTTCTTTCTAAGTGAGTTATATACTCTTCAGTGTATTTGGTAATCTGCCTATATTGAGCTGGAGTTTGTTGAATGACAACCTCTGTTGGAGAAATATTAGTAAGAGTTATAGGGCTTAGTTTATTATAATCACTTACAGGGTCACTAATTACATATGTAAAAGTAGTAGGACTGGGAATCTCAGAAACAAGATATCTACCATTTAATAATTTATCAACATTTGATATTTCAATTCGTTGGCCAACAATCAACCCGTGAGCAGTCCCCGTAGTCAAAGTAGCAATACCATGAGCGTCATCGCTAATTACTAGTTGTTTTTTTGTAACTGTTATTGGAACTCTAATTCCAGGAGTAATTTCTTCATTAGGAAATTGAATATATTGAAAATCATTTAAAGTATTGGTAATTAAATCACGCAAAAAAGAGTAAGTATCTACCTTCATTGTTATTGTTACATTGGGATAAGTACCTGTAGGCGGGGTAGGAAGTGGTGGAATCTTAATGTAAAATGAACTTTGCCCCGGATTTGACGGAGCTCCATCAGTATCTAAATCTAAAATTTCATAAGTACCGGTGTATTTTCTTAGTTTAGCAGGTAAAAACGAAACGCGAACTTTTTCGCCCCTAGACGGAGCCTCCAATAAAACTTTGCCAGTGGATTGTATAAAAACAAAAGTATTATTATTATTTTTAACTTTTACAAGTCTGGCTTCAAATGTTTGAGAGTATGCCTTCCAAATCATTCTGTGATTTAGATAGCTAGTAAACTCGCTAGCAGAAAAAGTAAGGGTACGACCAATCATGTCATAAGTTCTACCCCAAATAATGCCGCCCCAAACGCATACATCATTTCTAACTACATAAATTGCAGTTTTTCCTGGCATAGTTGCATTATAAAGGTCTAAAGAGTTAGTTTGCTCTGTAACAGTAATTTTTCCATCAAAGCTACCAGGACTTTTTAAACTGCGCTCGTAACTAACGTCTTCTAACGATAGCTCACCAATAATCTTATTGGTAACTAGGTCTGCTGTATAGTAACGATAACGGGGTGCAGTTGAATCACCAACTGGAACAATATAATCTGGCATTACATCCTAACGTAATCGTCTTAAGTACTTATTAGTACTATTCTACCCTATCCAGCCAGAGCGGTATTTGACCACTGCATCGCCAGCCCCACCAGTTTTAGTAAAAGTAACGCTGTTATTTCCAGGTTTTAATTTTATCCAGTCAATAGTGGAATCAAGCATAGAGCGAGAACTGTCAGGAAGACCACGGTACTCAACGCTATTGTTATATGTGTCAATGCTCAAAGTATCATTCTTAAAAAGTGTAACCACACCACTACTCACGTCGGCACTAGCTATTTGATAAGATAGGGTGCCCTCGTAGCTAGTCGGCTGATTTGATATTGCTTTAGTAAAAGTAAATGTAGTATCTGTAAGCTTATTCAATACAGTGTAGACGCCATTAAAAATAGGGTTACTTGTACCTGAAATATAAAAACTATTTGTTGCAGATAATCCATGAGCAGTAGCTGTAGTTACTGTAGCTAGGTTAGATGAGTGAGAAATACTAGTAATAGTTGGACCGGGGTTAACATAGCTTAAAGTATTTGAGGTTATTGCTGTAATTACAACATTTGATTTATGATACTTAAAAGTGTTAGTATTACTTACAGTTACAGAGTCTCCTACAAAAAATCCATGAGCAGATGTACCGGAGGGGTTTGTAATAGTTAGAGTAGCAACACCAGATTCCTGTATTGAGCTGGAAACATTAGATGTGCTAAAAGTAGTGTCACGCAAATCTTTAATTATTTTTATAGTTTCAGTGGTTGAGCCAGAAACACTTCTTATATAGGCAGGAGCAGTTATAGGCGCTGTGACAACAAAAGTTGCTGCAACATCAGTATTCCCCTGATTAGTTAAGGGTACATTAGTTATATCAAAATATGAATAAATAGATGATGCTTGATGGAGTAGAGCATTATCGTAAAATACAGCTTCACTTCCAGTACCTGCTTTAAAATTGCGTAATGTTATAGCTGCTTTAACTGCATTAGCTGGTGCCGTAGCCGTCAAGTAAGCTCGGCTCCAAGAAGTATTAATTGAAAAATCTTCGCTCTCACTTCTTGTTACAGCATTTGAGGCATCTAACCAGTCAATACATATGTGCATTCTTGTTGTGTAAACTTCAGAACGGACATAAATAGATGCCGTGTACGGCTGACCAGCAGTTACCAGAGGCCATGGTGAGTTAGTGTTTGCCCAATAATCGCTGCTTCCTGTATTAGAACTTATTTTCAAAGATGCTACACCAGAATAAAAAGTACCAGTAGCCGTTGAGCGACTAACTGTGCCGTTATCTCCAGCCACCCATCCAGTGATATTAGTCTCAAAATTAGGATTTGCAATTAAATTAGTAACACCTACAGATGTAAGACCATTTCCAGATTCAGAGCCGCTCCAGTCATATTTAATAGGGTCTCCAGCTTTTAGCGGAATAGAAAAATCAATACGACCGCGGGCACTTGTATTAGTAACTGTTGGCTGACCAACAAGACGCACATAAGCTGCTTTTTTAGGACTCTCATCTACAAATAACCAAGCACCAGTGTAGACAAGATTAAATGTCTCAAGAAGTTTTTGACGAGCAGCAGGCACCTGGGATGGTGTTTGAGTGAGTATAGAGCCAGTTAAGGTTAGGTTACGAGCAGTCCAACGTCCACGCACGTCATAAGAACCATCATCAAGACCACGTTTGTAGTCTTGAACCTCAACACCAGATGCATTCCACCAACCTTCAATATCTGTACAAACCCAAACAACATTATTAGCATCGATAGTGTTTAGTGTTAGCCCGTTGATACGGATATCTCCAGCAAGAACCATACCAGTAAGGTGCGGTTGAGGGAGTTTTGTAAGGCCCGTTCTTACTACATAATTTTCTTGCCCCTGAGGTTCTTTATAATCAACCATTAGATAGTCGCACCCATCCTCATTTGAGACCTAAGTTGGAATGCTACAAGGGACGCAACCTGTTGCTCATCCATTCCAGGAGCAGCATTTACTACTACATTTATACCGCCACCAATGCCAGAAACATTTTGATTATTGTTCATAGCAGTCAAGAGTGAAAGATTTTGAGCAGTAGCACGAGCATTCATAACAAACTCACCATTTGAAATCATTGCAGGAATTTGGTCTGAACGGGCAGTACCAAGTCCAGAAACACGTCCAGTGTAGCTAGGACCCCAGCCATTAGCAAAACGGCTAACTAAACCACCAGTCTTAAATCCATTAGGTAGTCCAGCAGAAAAGAATCCACCATCTTTAGCAGATTTAACATAGATTTCAGTTTTACCTAGACCATCCTGTAGAGCTTTTTTTGCATCGGCTAGAGACTGCTTATCCCACTGAGCAGTAAGATTTACACTCTTAGCTAGGTCAGCCCCACCCTGGATACGTTTTTGCTCAGCAATTACGTCTGCATCCCTAATCCCATACTTAGCGGCAAGCTCCATTCCAGTTAGTCCACCTTCAATTTCATTTCGTATTTTCTCTATTGTCTGACCTGTAAACTGTTTTTTAAGTAGATTATATACAGCTTCGGTGCCGCTATACGCAGCAGCTAGAGTTTCAGCTTCTTTAGTAGCACCGGAAGCAGCTTTACCTACAGCAGTATACTGAGCAACGGCAGCTGCACCACCACTAACTAGAGACTGAACTAAATCAGCACCGGCAGAGCCTTGAGCAATAATACCTTGAAGTGCTTTTTTATCCTTGAATAAGCTATTAAGCTTAGTGATATTAGTTCTCCAGTTGGTAAGAGCACCAGTCTGGGTCTTTAGATTGTCCAAATACTTAGTTAAACTAAACTTACCTTTTTCATCCGTTGCTTTTTGCATAGCATCATTTGTATCAATAAATGATTTAGCAGCATTCTTAAATGTTTCAGCAAACTTTTGTTGCTCTAGTCTTGCTTTTTGTCGGACATAAGAGCCTTCACCAATAGCATAGTCAACAGCCTTCATAGCATTGACCGTACCGTCAGCATTCATAATGGTATCACCCATTGCTTTAGCTTGCTTTTCTAGAGACTTAACCATCTCTTCATTAGAAGTAATTGCAAGTTCAGTTGCCTGTCGGTTCATTCCGCTAGAAACAACCAAATTACGGAATTGACGCTGAGCCTCCGGAAGATTCTTTTTAGCTAGTTTAGCTAGGCTTGTCATGTATGTATCCATGACTTCCCTAGCATTATATGTTTCTCTAGAGTAGTATCTTGCCCCTGTACCACCCCTACCATAAGCAACACCAGTAGCATTAAGAGCTTTACCCATGTCCTTAATGTCTCTGATTCCACCCTTCTGTTCGTCGCCAACTGCCAGAAGAGATGCAGTCCACATACGCTGAGCATCAGCAGCACCAATAATTTTACCTCTGGTGTTATCAAATTCTTTATTGATTTCTTTGCTAGCTTTTTTAATGTTGTCGGCTTTAATTTGATTCATCCAACCAACAAGAGCAATAATTCCAACTACAACTAAGGCAATAGCTGCAACAATAAGTGTTAGAGGCCAAATCGCTGCATTTACTGCAATAGCAAGCTCTCCTGTACCAACTGCAGCAACCTGGGCTGCTCCACCCATTGCAATAGAGGCAGAAGCGCTTGCATATTTTGCAATAGCTTCTATTCCAAGTTTAATTGTATTAAACATTGTTTTTATGCCCTCTTTGGTAGTCATGGCTACTAAAGCGGCTTTAGTTCGAGTTAGTAAGCTGGTTGCAACAACGTTACCCATAGTTGCCATTCTCTGAGCATTTGACAGGAATGTAAAGAACATCATAACTTTATTAAAAATCATATAAGTTCCATAGGCAATTTTTGTTGCTTTAGATAGAAGAAGCATTGTAGTAACTAAAGCTCCAACAGTACCGACTAGTGGCCCCATTGCTTGAATTAAAGGTTTAAAAACATTAATAATGCCAACTATAGTTTTCAAAATAGCTGTAAGAATACTCATGTAAGCATTTAACTGACCAGAGTCAGTGAATGAGGCTACTATCTCTAAAATAGCAACTAGCATACGAGCTAATTCATCGCTAGAACCCTGAATAGAAGCAAAAATTTCTGATAACGGCCCCTCTAGTTCAGAAAGAATACTCCAAAAACTAGCAACAGATGGGTCAGTACCTAGGTCAGACATAAAACCAAATATTTTACTAACGCTATCTAAAATTGCTTTTAGGTTTGTAGCAGCAGCTAGGAAGTGCTGTTTACGAGCAAACTCCCCAGCAGCACCATCTAAACCACGGAATCCGTCTGTTCCTTGCTTGAAGTAGTCAAGGAGAAGCTGCCCGCCAGTTCCAGGTCCAACGTTAGCTTTAATCATCCCCTTGAATTTTTCAAAGATTTTACCTAGGATTGACCCCCATCCAGCAGCAGCATCTCCGGCATCTCTAAAAAATTGCATAATATTGGCAAAATTGCCTTGCATATTTTTTCCAAAGCTGTCGGCTTTTGAATTTAAAAACAGACTAAATTTACTAATTAAAGGCTGAACAGCGCGCATTAAAGTTAAGAACCCGCCAAAAGCTTTACCTAAAGTGCTACCTAGAGTTCCAACGGTTGTACCGCTATTCTTAAAAAATTCGCCTAAGTTACCTTTAGTTTGTGGGTCAAAAAGACTTCCTGCAAATCCCCCAGTTGCTTTGGCTAGCCCCTTGCTAACATCTCCAAACCCCTTAACGAGCATTTGAAAGAAGCCACCCTTAAACATGGTTTGCATTTGTTTAGTGAGTTCGGGCAGGAAGCTTGAGGCAGCAGCCTCCCTTAGCTCCTTCATTCGAGGCTGTACGCTAACTAGATATTGAGCAAACGCCTTCTGTGTCTTAGTTAAATCTTTATATGGGTCGGCTCCTGCACCGCCACTTTTCTTTTTCTTAGGGTTAGCTATTTGCTCTTGAAGGTCAGCATTTTTATCTTTTGCTTTTCTATAAGCAAGGTCAGCTTCTTTATATGCAAGTTCGGCCTCACGCCTAGCTGAGTTGTTTGGCGGCAGATTCTGGACCGCAGCAAGTTTTTTCCTAGCTTCTTCCAACCCCATGGCAGCTTTTTCTTCACTAAGAGCAGCCTCTTCAGCAGAGAAAGCAAGTTGCTGCATTTCTTCTTTAAGTTCTCTAATAGTTTTAGTAGTGCCGCCAGCAGCTGTACCGCCAGCCTTGACAGCTTGCATTACCCCACTAAAAGCTTGCTTACCGACTAGGCTTGCAATTTTTAGCTGAGCCATCATGCCAACTAGTGCTATACCGGCAGATGCGGCACCAGCCAAGTTTCCAATAAGAGCCAACAACCCTCCGCCAACAGCGGATAAAGTTGGAATCAATGCTCCAATACCAGCTTGGAGTTTATAACTACTACGGATAGCTGCGTGGAAACTGCTAGCTAGTTGCTTAGATTCTCTTTGGAATTTACTCATTCCGCGAGCACCTTCACCTAGACTTTTATTCAGTCCTTTATTGAAAGCTTTAGATGTGTCATTAGCAGCAGTCTCTGCCTCAGCGGCAGCACCACGAAAACCTCTACGAATTTGCTCTTTTACGCCGGTAGTGTCGGCGACAACGGTAATTCTTGCTTCACCGACTACTGCCATATGTTCACCTCCTCCTAATCACTAATTAATTGGAGCATCTAGAATGTCGCCAAATGGGGTACTTGAGTTTTCATTCATGTCAGTTGCAGGGACAAATGGTTTTGTCTCAGCATTGGTAGGGTCAAATGGAGCAAGGTCATCAAAGTCATAATCAAAATTAGAATTACTAGCAACTTTATTTTTTACATCATTAGATGCATATTTATAGTCAATATTGTAAAGTTGCTTAAACAGGGTGATTCTTCTAGCATCAGTCATCTGAGCCTGCTCAACAGTAGAGTAGTTCAGGTCTTCTTCATAGAAGTAGTGAACGACGTCTAGCATGTCAGAGAGTTCCATCTCTTCAAGTTTCAATCCATTCACTAGTGCTTTACCATTTACATACGGCCAGAGGTCAACCGCCCAGAGTGTTAGGCCTCTGGCTGCTGATTTGGGCGGTTGCTATATTCCTCAATAATCCAGCCAATGATTTCACCAAGTGTCTCAACGGAAACAATCTTGTCTGGGTCATCAAGTAGAGTATTGAAACGCTCATATGTCTCAGCAGACATAACTTTTTCAAAGAAAACTCGGGTAATTTTTGCAGAATCTCCTGCATCGTCTGAGTTAGCCAGCTCTACGAACTGTAATAGGGTCTTACCCTGCATTCTTGGGTGGCATACAAATTCTTCGCCATGAAGTGCAAACTTAATTGGTTCTTTAGTATCTGAACCGTCGTCTTTGCCTTTACCAAAATCTTTAAATCTTGCCATCTTAGTAGTATCTTTCTTTTGTAGTTGTAGTAGAAAAGCGTTGCATAACGCCTATGTCTATTGTACTATGCCCTGAGATTGCCTATTTAGGTCCTCGGATACCAGCAAGAATATCTAAATTTTTTCGTAAGAATGGATTTGGCTTAGTTCCTGGGTGGTGAACAAGAGAGGTTTTAATAATTCGACTTTTGCTCATAAAAACCAATTTAGGAGCTGAGTTTGGTTTTATAAGATGTGGTCTAGTTCCCTCGTGATGCATCAAAGCATAAGGTCTAACGGCACGAACACCAGCATATTGACCAGTAACATTTCCCAAATGATATCCAGAAATACTAGCACGCAGAGCACCAGTTCTAACACCAACATCTTTTTTAGATGCAAATACTGCAAGTTTTAGGTGGCGTTCAATATACTTCCACAAATCCTTGCGGTCCCCTGAATTAGGGGTATTTAAAAATACGTTAAGTTTGGAATCATATATTTGAAGCCTGTACCTCGAGACAGCCATTTTAAGGAACTGCCATCGTTAGTCTGAGCCCCACTGTGTTGAATCCACCTTCAGGTCCAGCAATTTCTAAGCTAGCAACAACGCCAAGACCATAACCGCTTTCATCCCACATATCAAATTCACGAACAGTCTCCATAAGAATCCAAGCGTCAATTGTTGGTAGTACAGAAGTCTGCTGAATCTTTTCACCCGTCGGTGGGCGACCATTTACTCCAACAACAGCAACTTCTCTGGCAATTAGAATACGGAACGTAGCACTACGAGGAACATTGCATCGGTTTGGCTGAGCAATCTCATCTCCCGGAGTTCCTAAATATAGCTGGTCAAAGGCAACAACAACTTGCTCGCAGTCTAAGGCTGGCTCACCAATCATCCAATACTGGCGATTAGGTAGTGGAACGTTGTAGCTTTGATATACACTCTGCACACGTTCCAGTACCCCGTCAAGCATATTCTTGAGGCGTAGTGCCTCAGAATCAACTGCGTTTAAGTCTCTCATGTATTTTTATACCTTTACGGCCACATTCTTATGGTTAAGTTACCAGTAGCAAGTTGTGAGATAGTAGAAACACCAGCAACAGTTTTAGTTGCGTAAAGAGTCCAAGTCCCAGGGTCTACCATACCAATTGCTGCAAATGCTTTGTCGTAAGAGACGCTAAAGGTTACAACGTTAGTAGTTGTGTTTACGCTAATTGCTCCTGTATCTAAATCTACAGATTTAGTACCACCGTAGTTACGAAGAGTTACAACTGGAGTCCAGCCAACATCGTCTACAAGAGCGGTCAAATTAGATGTTGTTCCAACCGAAGTCCAAGTTCCTGCAGTAGCTCCGTGAACGTTTACGTCATACTTTGCATCAGCAGTTAGGTATAGAGGCTTTGCTGTATAACGGCGACCGCGAGGAACATCAGGAGTAAATACTTTAGCCTTGCGTCTGGCATTGTCTGGGTTTACTGTTTTTAAGAAAAGGTCGATTGCGTAGATACCAGTGCGAAGTTCATCGATGAACTCCTGGTTGTCAAGGATTGTGTAAGAGACGCCCTGACGAGAAACAGAGGTAACACGCTGAGGTAGAGCACAGTCATCATCTCCAGCCCAAAGTTTGGCAAACTCCATAGCAAGAGTTCTAGCAGCCATCTTTCCGGCTATAGGAACAGGGGTTCCGTAGGTATAGGTAATTTCTGTATTGCAAGGAGTCCAAGGGGTACCAGCAACAACGTGAATAGTTGAATGGTCTACTAGGTAATAACTAGACGGGTCTAAAATAGCACCAGTTTTATTACGCATAGCAATAATTTTTACAATTGGTCTTCCGCGAAGACGGATGCGGGCGTCGGGAGAGAGGCCATCTGCGGTGAGTTCTGAATACTCATCGTAGTCTCCTGATGGGATGTTGTAAACATCTCCACCAAAAAGTACAGGAGAATTAGTTTTAGTTGATGGTCCCATGCGATTATTTCTAAGCACACAGGTATATCTTTCAGTAACTGTTGTTACGCCAGTATATTTACGACCAGACATAGCCCAAAGCATAAACGATGCTGTTTGAGCCGCCTCGGTGGCATACTCAGAGTAAGCATAGTCGCCAAGGTCTTCTGGCTGAACCCATAAATTATTACTCATAATTCTCCATTGTGAAACTAAGCGGGCGGCACACCCAAGTTATTGGATGCACCGCCCTACTCAGTTAGCTAATTAGTTGGCTGCAGTTGAGCCAGTCTCGTTAGCAACGATAATGTTATCAATTACGTTAGCTGGGTTATAGACTACGCTACCAGGAACGTTGAACTCGTCATTAGCTCCAGTGTGAGTAAGTGTAGCAGTTGCAACTGGAGTAGCAGGGCGGACCTCAGTTGTAGAGTTAGATAGCTGAACACGCGCAGGTGATACAACAGTGAACAATGCAACGTTTGATGCTACCTTAGCATAGCTGACTCTAGCGTTCGTAATAGATACGTTACCTGTAGCAGTTACTGTTGGGACATCTACGTTGGTCTTAGCAACAGTTACTGTAGTAGTATTAGCAGTTAAGACTGTCATTGCAGTGCCATTAAGCGCAGTATTGACGTAGTCAGTTACAGTAATTACGTCACCAGCAACTAGAGTTAGGTTAGTACCAGTGTACTTAAGTATGTTGCTTGTTATGTTAGCAGTAGCAAATGTTGTGGTAAATGGAGCAACAGCAGAAACTGAGTAGGTTCCATCGAATGAGTTACCGACATTAGTTACATAAATCTGGTCTCCAATTTCAATCTTAGGGTCATTGCTGAATCTAAGGCTAGCTACGTTGGTATCTAGTAGAGCAGTGCTTACAGTGATTGTACTTGGCTGTAGGGCGTTAGACGCAGTAAATGTAACCTGGTCAGTTGAGTTATCGGTCCAAGTGTAGAGTCCACGAAGACCAAGAGGTGCCCATGAACTGCGTGCGTAAGCATATGGACGCTCTGCAGCAACAGGGAACTCCCAGCGGCCGTCGATACCTGACTTGAAGTTTACGTTTCCAAGGCCATAACCTTCGAATGTATTAGCCAATAGACCGTTTTCAATAACACGGTCACCTGACTGACGGAACTTAGCATATGGGAATACCCAGTGGAAATAAGGCATAACACCAGCACGCTTTCCACCTGACACTGCGTGAGACCAAGCCTCAACTGCAACACCGTTACCAGCAGGGTCATCTCCAACACCTGGAGCAGCCCAACCGATTGACTGGTTGTTAGGGTCAAGAGTAGTTCCAACGTTCTTGCGAAGCAGTAGACCACCAGATAGTAGAGCAGAAAGCTCTGGGTCTGGCTCACAGATAGCGAGTTCCATTGTGATTCTCTTTAGAGTGTCTGGGGCTTTGTATGATACACATACAACACCATTAGCACCCTTTTCGGTAATTTCATCGCCCTCTTCATATTCAGGGGTAAATGAAACACGCATGAAGGCCGAGGTAGTGTAGCTATCCTGCGGGCCGGTTAGTAGGTTTCCAGCAGCGTCCAGACGGGTGACACGGATTGACACACCCTGGATGCTTGCTGCATAGTCTTGAGTAGGCATTGCCTTTGCTCCTTCTTAATTGTTATGTTAATAGTGTCAGATTGACTCTGACAGCTAGGTGGATGGATGTGTCAAAGTAAACTGCAGCAGGGCGGATTGCTTTGAGACGCATGTCATTTTTGTTTCCGGACACGTCGTAACCCTGTGCCAGATTGTCGTTTACGATGTCAACATTACCTACATATGTACGCATGGTACCGGTTGCGTACATCCATTTGTTAGTATGTGTGGCAGTTGCTCCTGTTGCACCATCAGGTCCGTTACCTGTATAGCCGGACCCAATAACAACTGGAGTACCACCAAAAGTTTGTAGGTGGTCACCGTCTTTGGAGTGAAATAGCATTTGGTTATTGCTAGATAATGCAGCAGCTATATCTCGAGTCATATGAATTACCCCCTGCTCTCCGGCTTCAGAATATTCACCAATATGTTGCTCTAGGTATGCAAGTGCTAACCTAGGAGAGAGAGCAGTCCCACTATTAACAATAATTGCTGTAGAAGAGGATAAAGCCTTGTTATCGTGAGATGCACCTTTACGAATTGCACCGTCCCACAACTCTTTTTCCATAGCATCTTGAGTAATGCCTTCAATTTGACGTGTTAGACGTGCAATACGGTCAAGACCTAGTAATCCAAGAGTCGAACGAACTTCTTGTACTTCAATAAAAAACGGGTCAATTTTGGTAAAATAGTTAGGAACACCTTCAGCTACAAGTACAGAACTAGTAGTATTAGTATCGTCCAAGTTTTTTACTGAATAAAGTTCGGTTTCAAACTCCTGTGAGAAACCGCGAATCCACATATCCTCGTCAGCCGAGTTTTCAGGCTTGACTACAGCGAGTAGGCCGAAAGCAGACGGCACAATCTTTGGTGCCTCTACCACGCCATTCTTAGGGAAAGCCATTCGAAATCCTTAAATAAATCTAAAGTTTTGGTGGTAGGTGGTGCTCCATTTCTGAAGCACCACCCGCCAAATTGGAACTATTAAGCGGTATACGCTACTGCAGTTGCTGCGGCAGCGGTCACACCGTTGACCTTGTATGTTGAAGTAATCTTTAGAGATTCGATACCAACAAAGGCAATGTTCTCGAAGGTTTCAAGGAACATCTTGTAGTCGTTTGTGCCAACTAGAGAGCTGTCACGGATGATACCTAGGTCTAGAGTACCGCCATCAAGGAACAAGAATGAACCCTCTGCGAATAGGTACCAGTCAAAGGTAGCTGGGAATGCGTTAATGCTAGCACCGCTACCAGACTGAGCTCCGAAGGAGTTTAGGTCTGGTGAGCCAACTAGAGTTACGTTGCTTGCAGCTAGGTAGCCCTGGATTTCAGCAGCTGAAACAGAAATAGTTCCATCTCCTGGAAGAGCCAAGGTTAGGTCTGCTGCCATTGCATCGTATAGCCACAGTGGAACAATCGCCTTTAGCTGAGTGCTAGGGGAGATACGGTGACGTGAACGGTAAGCAACTGCTGCACGACGAACCTGAACTAGGAAGTCACGACCTAGACCGATTGTTGAACTAGTAACTACTGATGTAGAAGCTGTACCAATTTTGCTTAGTAGGTTCTGCTCAGCTTCACGAGCGTGCTGTACTAGAGCAAGTTCGTTGTGACGAGCAATCAACTCTGGGTAAGCACGAGTCATCAAGTTACCGAACTGTAGCTGTAGAGTAATAGCGTCAGTTGAGACGGTATTTTCAGCAGCTGAAACTACAGTGTATGAACCCTTCACTGTCACAGGAGACACGGTACCAGAAGACGGAGTGCCTGATAGTGCAGCAGTGCTGTCGATGGTAATAGTGGTGCTTGTTGACGCAGTCACGTTAGCTGTGACGTTGCTTAGTGTTGTAGCAGTTCCAACAGTACCAAAGGTGACCTTTGCGCCAACTGGAATAGTGTTGCTAGTTACACCAATTACCCATGCACCTGAGCTACCAGAAATTGCAGTCGCGCTAAGTGACAATGCAGTTAGTCCGTTTGCTCCGTACTGGTCGATACCTGCTGTCCAAATACCTACTGCGCTATCGTATGTTGCACCAGCAAACTTAGGTGGAGTAACAAAACGGATACCGCCGCGGTCTGCTTGGAATCTAGGTAGCATGTCACGTACTGGACGGTCGGTGGTTGAACCGATGTTGTAAATGTCATACTTGACTTCGAATGGAGCAGCGTGTCCACCAGAAGCAACAAGTGCATCCTGGCCTACAACTGCGTTAATCTTAGCCTGGTTTGAAAGAGCATCTGTTGAAAGAATACGCTCTTCTGGGTAATGGGTTGTGATAGATGCAACGATGTGCTGCTCTCCATCTCCTCCGTTAACACGACGTAGAGAATGAATTCTCTTCTCCATTGCTGCTGCAACTTCGGTCATGTCGTTAATGGTTGAGCCAGCTGTGTATCCAGGGATGTCAGCACCAGCAGTAATTGCTACTGGGGCCTCGGTTACTTGGATTACAGGCTGACGGTCTGCTGGAGCGTTAAAGCTCTCTTCAGCTGCGGCGGTCACTGGGGCCTGCCCTTCCTGCTCGTTAGGAGCAATAGTTTCTTGGTGGGTTGGTTCTGAAGGTGCTGCATCGGCAACAACTTCTGGTGTGCTTTCGGTAGATAGCTCTGAGCCATCTCCTTCAATAATTGATGCGGTCTCGGTTTCAGCAGAGTATTCAGAAGCTTCCTTCTTCTTCTCTTCATCTTCCTCGACTGGAGTTTCGCCGGCCTCTTCTTCAGGGCTACCTTCTGCAGGAACTTCTTCAGCAGGCATTTCTTCTGCTGGAACTTCTTCTACAGGAGCTTCTTCAACAGGAGCATCCATTGGAACTTCTTCCATCGGTGCTTCCTCCATCGGTGCTTCTGGGGTTTCTGAATTGTCGGTCATTGCCTCTCCATCGGTTTGAACGTCGTCTTCGCCTTTTACTCGTGCGGTTGCCTCAGCTGCCTTAGCGGCTAGCTCTGCAGCTAGTACCTCACGGCGTGAAAGCTCACCACGGACGGTGTCTAAAGCGTCAGCAAGTGACGTCATAGCATCAACTGTTTCAGGAGTGGGTTCTTCGCCCTCAACCGCTTCAAATTGGCTGATGATAGATGACTGTAGTTCGGCGACTTGTTCGTCAGCGAGTTCTGTCAGTGTATCCAGCTGGGATTTGATTTGGTCCACTGTACCTCCTTAGGCCAGTTTGTAGTTATCGGATATCTTTTGATATCCTGGTGAACAGTCAAGGCTGAGGGACTCAAAACGTAGCACGCTGAGGCACTCCACCTATCACTAATTTTACCTTACTTTTTAGGTAAGGAGTCGGAGCAGCGTTGCTAAATGAGATGAAATCTCAGATTGGCTGTAAACGTCTGCTCCAGACTTAAACGCACGCAGTTCTGCCGTAGCAATATCTGCGTCCTTTTTGCCAATCTTCTTCTCCACACGAGTTACCATATCGTCGATAAGGGTCTTCAATGTAGGTGGAAGGTCACTATACCTAACCTTTTGTGCTTGGTTGGTAAAAGGTAGAGGAAGGTTAGCAATAACACTTCCAAGTTCTTTTGCGGTAGTACGCACGTTCTCTAGGCTAGTAGCATCTAGAGCACCTGAGTCTAGGCGGTCAACAATTCCAATCAGCTGTCCAGCAGACTTATCTGCCTCAGCATAGTTTCCAGCAAACTCCATGTTCTCAGTTGCTTCAACTTTCTTGAGAACACTCTGAAGACCAGCAACACCAAGGTCTTGCTTTAGTCGAGCAAGAACCTTACGGAACTTACCACGGTTATCGCGTGGCTGAGTTTTAGCAGTGTACTTCATACGGCCAGTAGCAGGGTCATAAACTTGTTCTGCATTCTGCGGCATAGGTACGCCAGGATTATCTTTTCTAAAATCGATAGCGTCTTGCTCTGCCTTAGCCTCAGCATCAGCATTTTCCTTAGCAGTTTTTACCTGCTCAACCAGCTGGTCAGGGACATCAACTGGAGTAGGGATAGCAGCAGTCAAAGCTGAGATTCTGTCACGCATAGTGGATAGTGTAGATGCAGCCTCATTAGATGCAGCACTCTGCCACTCAGCCGGGATAAGGTGTCTAGCTTTTAGTTTTCCAGCACGCTTGATAATGTGCTTACGAACCTTAGCACGGTCAGATTCTTTTGAACGACCATAAGCCTGAATTGCATTTCGAAGGTCAGAGACGCTACTAATTGGGTATGAGCCATCAGGAAGAGCCTCACCTTTATCAGCAAGTTTCATACGCTCGTCACGAGACATGTAGCCAAACTCCATGTCAAGACGTTTGGCCTGAAGACGCTCGCCAATATTTAAAGTAGCAACACCAGCAGATAGTTCGCCAAGAAGTCTAGACTTCATGTTCAACTGTCCAACGATGTCAAGTTTCATCATTGCCATTTCGTAAGCACCAGCAGCAACAAGTGCTACAACTTCACCAGATGCAACCATTGCACGAGCGATAGGGAATCCTGGAACGTTTACTTGACAGACAGCAACAAGTTCAAGTGAGCCACCAATTGGACGCCAGTCTCCAGAAGGAGCTGATGCGCGCAGAGCACGAATCTGAGCCTCATTTACGTCAGGACGTAGAGCACCTGCTACCCAAATTCCATGGCGGTCTTCGCCAGCGTGAACATCAGCAATAGCAGAAGCAGTGTCATCATAGTGCTTAGCAGCCTGAGCAGCATCTGCACGAAGAGATGCATGTCCACCAGCAAGAGTTAGCTGACCAACAGGCATATCTTTACCAGTGTCGGTACGGCAAACACCGGTGTGGAAGTAGGCATAGTTGCTACGAGAGCGAGGTGGCTTGGTAGCGTTTGGCATACCAATGTGGTTCACATGCCAAGCAGCAATGTGACCATAGACACGTCCGCTATCATCAATAGTTAGTGGTGTAGCCTTATCCAGTTTAGGGTTAGTAAACCAAGTCTCTGGTGGGGTTACTGGGATTGGGTGGCTAAGGAATCCAGATGCGGTTAGAGCATTATTTGCAGGCTCTAAGTTGCCATCAATAGATTCTTCATAAATTCCATCTTTAGGAATCATAGTTTCCTCCTCGACAGGCTCCGGCCCGTCAACGATAGTAATGATGCATTCTTGGAATGCAGGCTTAGGTACGATAGTTACGCCCATAACTCGAGCGTGGTTGATTGTTAGTTTGTCTTTACCAAGTTCAGTATCAGCCTTGACTCCAGCCTCAGACGCTTTACTTTCTTTTGCTTCAAATTTATCAAGGTCAGCAGAAACTCCACGAAGGAATCCATTACGAACTAGACGCTCGGCTTCCTTACCATAAGGCCCATTGTCAAATACACCATGTGCATTTCCAATTCCACCTTCAATACGTTCCATGAAATCAATACGTCCAACTACAACAGACCCAGAGTGGCCATCACCAGTCTTGTATTGCCACATAAGTGGAAGTGGCATCTCTCTAACCTCTATAGAGTTAGGGTTGAATTTACGTCCATCGCCAGATTCCATATCCTCCGGGACAACTAGTGGGATGGAGAACTGAGCACCATAACCTGGCTCTGCACCTAGTGCAGGGTCACCAGCAGCGGTAAGAGAAAATCTAGCTTTTAGCTCATTAGTTTTAGCAGTAAGTACTGATTGCTCAATAACTCTTCCAGCAAAAGCTTCATCGTAGTCAGAGCTGAATACTTTTTTGTGGCTCTTATCTAGCTTTGCGTGAGTAGCAGTATAGAATCCAAGTGCATCCTTGTGGCGAAGTTGGCAATAGCCCTTTGCACGAACACCCATATACTTTGAAAGATGGCGAACACAGCGAGTCCAGTCGCCAGGAGTTCCCCAGCGAATTTTTAGAGCACCTTT
>Ga0114976_10000029_pt1 | contig 68791 bp, 70 predicted proteins | sample S_130805_EF_Meta_FD_87319 | JGI IMG/M metagenome (GOLD analysis project Ga0114976, IMG submission 87319) | Freshwater microbial communities from Lake Simoncouche, Canada to study carbon cycling - S_130805_EF_MetaG | ecosystem: Environmental > Aquatic > Freshwater > Lake | place: Lake... | reverse complement strand
CGACTTCTTCGACTTCTTCGACTTCTTCGACTTCTTCGACTTCTTCGACTTCTTCGACTTCTTCGACTTCTTCGACTTCTTCGACTTCTTCGACTTCTTCGACCTCTTCGACCTCTTCGACCTCTTCGACCTCTTCGACCTCTTCGACCTCTTCGACCTCTTCGACCTCTTCGACCTCTTCGACCTCTTCTTCCTCCTCGTCGTCTGATAATGCCTTGATATCTGCTAATATTTGTTGACTAACTATAACACTTTTTGCGGTTGATGTTACCGCTTTTTCAACGGTATCAAGTAGTTCACTAGTTGCCCCCTTAAATTTAAGAAGCGCTTCGTTCTCTACATCAATACATGGTTGCTCGATCAGTTCATATACTATGTTTTCCGATTTTGATGGTTCAACAATTTCGATTTCAACATCATTTTCTTCAACTGGTTCAGATTTCACAAACGCCATTTTGCGCTGTTTTTTTTCAACTTGTTCGCGATTATCCAATAGGGCAGCCAACAACTGTTTTTCTAATTTGCGATTTTTCTTTTTTAACTTTTTGTTCTCTTCCATCAACTGCTGAACTAGCGGCAATTCCAAAATCGCGTCATAATTTGATATATATATGTCTAAACTGGAAACATCCTTCTTGATATTGCGAACTTGTTGTGTTACAGCCGATTTTAGCTCATTCAATGCAGATTGGATGTGTTCAGTAGACATGGTTTGATAATAATATTGAAAACTCTTTATGCCAATTTTTAATAAAGAATAAAATCAATCAATTTTATGCAAGTGGTTTATCCCATGGAATTGGGTCTGACTGAATTTTAACCCATTGCTCTGGCATCATATCTTTATGGTCATGTGTGTGTTCATAATATTCACCAAACCATTTTGATGGATAACATACAATCTTGGATTCATAGTCATTCAAATAAGACCCCCACCAACTATAAGTGCTATTGGACATAATATTGTGGTTACAGCCAGACATAATTAACAGTTGGTCGTAGTCTTCAATAGTATCATCTACTTTTACAAACTCTAAAGACAACGAATGATATTTTAATTTCATTAATGAAATTTTGGATTCAACATATTCATTATCTTCTTGTTCGCAAAAATATAAAACGCGAATATCGGATTCTTCCTTGCGATTTGTAATGATATAATCCAGAGAACTTTCAAAATATTCATAGTTCATAATAGGATGATAATACCGTTTTTGTTTATAATCACCCATGCGAAAATGAATCGATATAAGAGTTTTATTACTATCAAAATACTGCGAATATCTCTCAAATACACTCTGTTTTTTATCGGCTAATTTCATGATAGAATATAGTTGTGATTTATAGTTCTCAAAATATCGAAAACTCTGTAGATATCCAATAATATATATATTATTTTCGCCAAAATTAGGTAAAGGATTATATAAAAACCCAGGTTCCATATACAATGAAAATGTTGAAATGGCCTCGTTTGTTAATCCATTATCAGAGTTTGCTGTTGTAAACATCTTAAAACCATCTAGCAATGTATCCCAATATGTATGTCTAGCTGCGATTTCGTAATAATGTTCAAATACAACCTTTACGTTATTCTGAATACCATATGCAACAGTTGCAAATATCATAAACAACTGATTGCCTAATCCGCCTTGAACTCTTATAGAAATCATATTACAAAATCGCCGGCTATATTTATATTGTTTTTATTTGTATTTGATTTTGATTTTGATTTTGATTTTGATGTTTACAACCTAATATTTTTTACTAGTATGGTTGCGTTTTTGTTTTTTTTTACTAGTGAAACTACGTTTATCTCCTCCAATTGGTGTTCTATATGTTGCGTTTCTAGCTTCTCTTGCTGCTGCGTTTCTATCTTCTCTTTCTGCTGCGTTTCTAGCTTCTATTGCTGTTTCTCTTGCTAGTTCTATTGCTTGTTGTTCTTCTATCTCTTCACCTTTTTTTATTATTTTTCTATTGATTATGGCAAACATATCAGCCTTATTTATTCTCCTTAATACAGCAGATTCTTTAATCGATTTTTTTTTTGTATGACGACCTACGTCTACGCCTATACGTGCGCCTATACGTGCGCCTTCTCTCGCTGATATTACATATATTGTTGCTTTATCGACATGTCTATAATGACTATTTGGTTGTGTCTCGACTACAATCCTGGATCCTATTTTTGTTGCAGCTTCTATTCCTTCTTCTACACCTACTATTGTTGCAATACGCACTTTATTATCACTATCAGTAGATATAGCATTACCTGCCGCAATCGCTGCTTTGCCCTTGTTTTCTCGTATTATATTTTTTATACCTCTAATTGGTCGATATAGCAATCCTGGTGTAGATATATCATTTACACCCTTGAACATTTTAAATGGAACTTTTTAAGTTGTTTCAAAAAAATAAAAGAGGTTCAAGGTTGGGTTTTTTCATACCCGTAGTAAAGTTTGATTATCCCACACTCGGTAAAAGGGGGTGATTACTTATAATTTCTCTACATAAATAACTTGGTCTTGCTAATTTATTTATTGCGTTTTCCGCTATTTTGTAGATATTTGATGAACCATTACGATCTCTATTCCACAACCCACAACCGCTCTTACAGCGTAGTAGTCCATGAACTAACCGTATTTCATCTTTATTTTTATTTGGATGTTGCCTTATTCTAAATTTCTCACATATTCCTCCTTCACAATTGGAACATTTACAACTTGTTCTAAACTCATCCACTAAAAATACTTTATAATTGTTTTTTCTGAATAAAGTTCGCATTCCTTTACCTAATGTTGGTTCTTTAAATTTCATTTGTTTTCTTTGTTCCCAATCGCCAATACAAATTACAGTATCTTCAGAAGAACCAAAAGTTTTTCTAAACTGATTTATCATTTTTTGTTCGTTTCGTTTTATATTTATGTATCTACCAAATTTTAATTTACGGAATAATTCTCTTTTGTAAAATTCAAATAAAATATGATTAATGCGATTTTTTTCTTTTATGTATTCCTTAAATTTGGCAATAACAAGTGATTTTTTATTGAAATGTGATAATTCTGTTTCATATTCAATTATTGATTTATTATTTATTTTATTCGTTTTCATAGCAAGAATAATATTATTGTATTTTTTCATTTTATTTTCTTTTCTTCGCTGGTCTTGTGAATAACGAAATATATTTGCATCTTTTGAAGCACTATCCACACAATAAATCAAATCACACTTACCCGCATCTATACCTATAATTTTCTTGTTTTGTAAGGTTGAATAATCAGTCAATTCATCAATATACAATTCCTTTGCTACTTTCTTTTTCATCATTGGTAGTTTCTTACCAACGAGTTCTTTTTGTAAAAACAAAATAGAAATACCGACACCATCTGTAGAAATCATATGATGGAATGAATAACCCGCTTTGAAGAAACATTTTCGTTCTGTTCTAAAAAAGAATTTCCATAACTTATCTTCATTTTTCTTCAAATTTCCTTCTGTTTTGTAAAATGCTTTATTTCCTTGTTTTTTTCTTAATAGTAAATTTACTAATGTAGTGGTATCTAATCTTATATATTTTGGTGTAATTTCACTTCTTAATGGAAAAACATTATTTACACTTTCTTCTTCATTCTCTACATTTTTCATGATATAAATCATAGAAGGTAAGTAATCCATAGGAAAACATTTCAAATCATAATAAATACTATTCTTTTCAAACTTCTTTTTATTTGGTAAAATATGTTGTTTTTGTTCTGAAATCCATTTATGGTAATAATTTTTAGAAGTTAAAATTGTAGTATCTACATTCAATAAATCATTTTTAATTTTTCTTAATTCACTACATAAACTTCTTATTCTAGTTTCTCTTTCTGCTTTTGTTTTTCCTAATTTTCTTATTTTTTCTGTAAGAAACTTCTTTTTCCAAACTACATTTACATATCGTTCTACATATTCTACATAGTGTAATTGAATGTTATTCTCATACATGGTGATAATATCTTCTTTCAAATAATCCAATACAGTATTTAATCCAGAATAATCAATTGGATCATTTTGCATAAGTGGTAAATAATGTTCTTTGAAACATTTGGTAAGTTGTTCTTTCATTTCAACCGTTTCTTTCTTGGCAGGTTTTCCTCGTTTTTCTTCTTTTTCACCACAAACGATTTTCATAGAATTATTAATAAATTCTTTGCTAATAACTGGTAAGGAATTATTATTTTCATAATAATCAAGTAAATACAATTTTAGATACTGTAAAGTATGAATGACTATTTTATTTGTCTTAATAACAGCATCGTTAATTTTTGAAGTGTTTATTTCAGGGTGTTTCAATATACTTTTTAGAGAAGTTTTGATGGATTTGAAAAACTCGGGTGGTTTCTCTTTTGCTTTTTCCATTATATAATATTCCTAAAGATATTATTTTAAGTATTTTTTGGATAATAGTATTTATATTTATTTTCTCTATATTTAGTATAACTATGACGAACGTTATTCTATCAATTAATGGTACAGAAGTTTTTAACAAATCAATATCAGGTTCTACTTCTACTACACCTGAAGAACAATATATTGCAGTTCCATATCCATCAACAGGTAACGAATATTATTATATGAAAAAGGACGAGTATGATAAACCAATATATAAAAAATCTAAATTAACCAATATCGATTATGAAGCAGACGGACCAAATACATCGGTTCGGATTTATACCTTTGAAGATGGTTATATAACGAAAGACACAATTTTTAATCGTAGTGACTCGGGGGGGGGGGGGAAAATAAAAAAAAAAAAAAATTTTAAAGAAAAGTAGAGGGGGGGGGGGGGGAAATCCAGAAGAAGAAAACTACGAAAGTCGAGAAAAAAAAGAAGATCTTCCAGAAAGAAATTTTGAATATAATTAATATTTAAGTATATTCAAAGTAAATTAAAAGTATAATGTTGTGTTTTTATTGGTATTCCATTATATATATATCGTAACTCTTTTACTATCAAATTATATTTAGTTTTAGTAAATTGTTTTATTATACTTAACCATGGTCTTTTTATTCTATTTGGTTCTCCAACTGCTTTTAATCCATTGAATGAAAACCATTTTCTTATTTCTGGTATGAGTTCCATAATTTTATTTTGTAATTCTTCATTTTTATCTAATTCATAAAGAGTATATGTATTTTTATGTTCCAAATCCAATATAGTAATAATTTTATCAATTACTTCTTCTTGTTCTTTTTTATACAACTCACTCTTAAGTCGCATATATATTTCTATATACTTAAACTATGAAATTTTTAAGTATATTATTCCTTATATTTTTTAGGTTTGCATTTTCTAGTAGATGGTTTCCTATTATAATATATTCCTTCTTTTATTCTATAAGCATAATCAAAATAATTTCTATAATTTTCTGGTTTTATTTTTTCAATTGATTTTTCTATATTTTTATCTAATACTTCAAAAGTATATACATCTCTATTCTTTTTTATATGTGTTTTTAACTGATTAAACCACATTTCAACAGCATTTGTTATTGGAGTATAAGGAACAGTAAATAGATATTTATTACCACTTTTACACCTTTTTACATTTCAAACGCCGATTTTAACGGCAAAAAAATAATAAAAAAGCGTAAAATCAATAGTAGGAATTTCACCTACGATGGTCTTACTTTTTCTTCTTCTGGTTTTATTCTTGAAGAAGTGAAAGACGAAATTTGAAAACATAATGGTCGTTCTTGTTTTTCTATCCAACAACTAGTTAGTTTCATTATATTTATGGAGGAATTAGCATCTCGTGTTCTAAATACGATTTTTTTGTTTTCGCAACTCACGCAATCAGAACACTTTAACAGACGAAATACCTTTTTTCCTTCCTTATCCTTGTAATATTCTAAATCTTTATTACAATCACAACTCATAGTATTATTATTATTCAAATAATATTTTACTGCTGTAATTTTATAATCGTGTCCTTTTTGTTTCATATTATAATTATATTATAAAAAATATTTTTTGTTCCATTTAAAATGTTCAAGGGTGTATAACATTATTTATTATGGTTTCTGCTGCTTCAGATGCAGCTTTTTCTTGTGAATTTGTTCCGGATCTGGATCTAGTTCCGGATCTAGATCTTAACTTTGACGATGACATATATATAATTATAATATATAATTATATAAACGAATAGTTATACTAAAAACACATTTTTCAATTGGATTCTTATGAAACACCAAACTTATCCTTAATAATACTATTTTTCGTAGGACCTTGCGTTTTTTCACTTTGTCGTTTTACTTTATATACACCTCCTGTCGAAGCCGTTGTTTTAACACCACCATAAATATTCAAAATGAATTCATCATTATCATCGTGTAATTCGGGCAATATTTTCGTAAGTGGTTTATCTATGACTAACAACATATGTTCTGTTTTCAATAGTTTTCTATATTCTTGAATCGTCAAAGTCCCATAAAACTTTTCTAATAAATAATACGGATTTGGTGCTGGTTTAATATTTTTCTTATAATTATATACCTTGCTATATATTTGATTCAATAGTTGATACCTCTCAAATTTGGTAGAATCATCTATATTTTCTCTCATTAAATAACCTACTGCACATTCGGGTCGACAAAATGAACCATATCCACATATTGCGTCATCCATTTCATACTTCGGTATATAACACGGTTGATTATCAAATTCGTAACTACACCAAAAACACGCAGACTTTTTATCATTTAACGTATTCTTATAAAACTGTATTCGCAAATCCTTCAATTTACTATTAATATCTTTCAATGAAATCTTGTCTTCTTCGTCGTTTGATTGCTCACGTGTATCAATAATGGAACAATTACATTTTTTACAGCATGTATCCATATATGCTAACTTATTATCTGGAATTATTTCTGTTTCATCTGTCGTCTTATTTGTAGTTCCATAGAAGGAAAATCCGCATTTATTGTCGTCATATGACATAATTTCAGGTGGTACTGTAGGATTATATGCCAAAGGATCATTTTTTGATTCGCAACCTTGGATATCTTTAAGAGAACATTTTAAATGTAGAATCACATTTGCCGATATGGTTGCTTGTTCAACTTCTATCATATTTTTATTGATTAACTTACCTCCTTTTGGCTTACGTCCACGTTTTTTTAAAATGGGTGTATCAGATGGAACTGCTTCAGCTTCAGCTTCTGCTTCTGCTTCTGCAATTACTTGATGTTCTGCTTCTGCTCTTACAACTATGTCATGTTCTGCCTCTGCTTCTGCTTCTGCCTCCGATTCCTTGATAATCATTTGAATGTTCTCCTCCTTCCTTTTACGTCCACGTTTTTTATTTATTGTTGACATCTATCGTGTCTTTATATGAAAATGTATCCGATATTATTTATATTGTTTTATATAATTACTTTAGATGGGCCGCACGTTCTATACGCTATATATCTATCGATTCATATAGCATTTTCTACAAAGAGGTTTATAGTTATCAGCGCCACCTATGACTAATTGTTCAACCTCTTGAGACGTCCTATGAGAAAAATGGGCGAAAGTACCGTCTCTACAGTTTGCACACAAGGCTGACAATTTTTCTACAGTATTACAGAATGGAATTAAGTCTATTATATTGCCAAATTTATTACGTAAAAAATCGCCGTCCAATCCAAAAACAAATACTTCTTTATCAAAGTTCTCGACAAAATTGAGAACATTCGGCATTAAATCACTGAAGAACTGTCCTTCATTGATTAAAATAGTGTCAAATTGAGAACAATCAAAATTAGATAGTTCTCTTAATTGAATACAAGGTATCATTGCTAAGTCATGAGTAGAAAGCATTCTTGAGCTATATCTCATATCATCGGTATAATTAATTACTGCAACACGTTTCATAATGTATGTTTTCGTTTTATATATTTGTATAAGTCTCGTTGTTTTTCCTGAGAACATAGGGCCTAAAATAACATGTAATGAACCCATTTGAATATAATATATATGAATAAACGTTTAAATATTATTTTTTGATATACATATATATGACAGATTTGGATAATGCAAAAAATAATATACCATGGGTAGAAAAATATCGACCTACTAATTTTGATGATATTGTTCTCGATAATTTGAATCGCCAAATATTTCAAAAGGTCTTGGAAAAGGATTTTTTTCCGAATCTAATATTTTATGGACCGCCTGGAACAGGCAAAACCACGACAATAATCAATTTAATACAATCATATCAACAGAAACATGATCAAGTGAGTAAAGTAACGGTTCTCCATTTAAATGCTTCGGATGAACGAGGAATCGATATTATTCGAAATCAAATCTATCAGTTTGTAAAAACAAAAAACTTGTTTGAAAAAGGAATCAAGTTTGTTATATTAGACGAAGTTGACTATATGACTAAAAATGCTCAACAAGCATTGAAATATTTGCTTCAATCCTCTTCTCAAAATGTGAGGTTTTGCTTAATATGTAATTATATAAGTAAAATAGACGAATCATTAAAGAATGAATTTATTGCTATTCGGTTCAATCAACTGCCAAAGAAAGAAATAGAAGGGTTTTTAAAAAATATTTCATTGAATGAAGGAATCGTCTTGTCAGATATTGCTATTGATACTATACAAAAGGTATATCAATCTGATATTCGAAGTATGATTAACTTTATTCAATTACATCAAAATATGATAAAATGGGAAAATACAATTATCACAGATGAAATTTATTGTAAAATGTTTGAGTTATTCAGTTGTGAAAGCAAAGACTATAAAGCTTTTTCAAAATATATGTATGATGTAAGTATTCAATATAATACAGATAAGCGAAATATTATGAAGAACTATTTTAATTATATTGTAAGGAAAAAAACGGAATATGCAACTAGCGATTTTTTAAATACGGCTGAATTTATAGTACATGTTTCAAGTGATGCGGATTTAGACGACATATTACAATTTGCGTTTTATCATTTACATCCATAAAATAACATAAAATTGAAAACAATATAAAAAATATGTGATTCTTTATATTGTATAATGTCGACAGACGAAGAATGGTTAAAATTTATAAACGGTGTAAAGGATTTAAGCCTGCATGAAATGATGAAACCACAAGTAACCTCATCAGAAAAAAAAACGGATAAACTCGTTCTTGACAGTGATCAAAAACTGTTACAGGAACAACAACCAATATGTGATGAATTATATATATCTACAAAAACAAAGGTTCTCTATTTGAATCAAGCAATCGATATTCATCGAATCTTTTGGTTGATTCCTATTACTGAATATTGGCGACCATCAGAAGGGGTTATTAAAAAACAGATGAAAATTGTATCTACATCAAAAGAAGAATACGAAGAATATAGAAAAAAACTAGAAAATATTTATTATTATACTGACCATGTAATCAAACAGATTGATAATCCAAACGCAAGAAGGATTAAGTTCAAAGATGAGCGCAAATTGACAATAGGGCTTTCAAAGAAAGATATTATGAATTGTAGAGGAAAACAAAAGAATGCTTTTTATAATTGTTTTGCGATGATATTGCGGTTTAGATATCGCGATGAATTCAAAGAAATACATGTCAAGGTATTCAATACAGGTAAATTAGAAATACCAGGTATTTTAAATAACGAATTATTGCTCATTGTTCAAAGAATGATATTAGAAATAATTCAACCGCATGTTTCGTCAGAGTTAATTTATACGGATATAAACCGTGGAGACGAGAACGTATTAATTAATTCAAACTTTAATTGTCGATTTTATATTAATCGTGATAAATTACATAGCATAATAAGAAGCAAGAAATACGGAATTGAGTCTGCTTACGATCCATGTAGCTATCCGGGTGTAAAATGTAAATTTTATTATAATAACGACATTGAGTATGACTTGGATAAACAGTTAGGAAGAGTGTTAGAGACAGACCAAACAATGAAAATGAGCGAGTTGATTGATAGTAAGAAATATACAGAGGTTTCCTTTATGATATTTAGAACAGGTAGTTGCTTGATTGTTGGTAACTGTAGCGAAAAAATACTAATGTTTGTTTATGATTTCATCAAACGATTCTTATCAGAAGAGTATCTTCATATACGAGTAACGAACGAAGACCCTGTTAGCAAAATCAAGAGAGTAAAGCTTCGAAAAAGATCGGTCATTGTTTCAAATGAATATTTTGAAAATAGTGTTATGAAATAATTTAGGAAGAAAATCAGAAAACCAGAAAATCAGAAAACCAGAAAATCAGAAAATCAGAAAACCAAATATAAAAATCCTTTTTTAATGAATTTAGATAATTTAAATAATAATTCGTTTTAACAATATAAAGTAGAACTAATGGTATATTATAAAATATGAGTTCTACTACAACCTCGACTCAAAATAATGAATCCTCTCTAGCGGTGACTACACCAAATGGTTATAGACTACCAGAAAATAATACTCTTCAACACGCTGCAAAACTCGCAATTGTGGAAGATAAACCAGTTATGTTGGATTATTGGACAAGTTCGCTTGACAAGTCTAGCTTGATTGGCGTAAAGGATAACAAAGAGAAGCTTTTAGTAAAATCCGAAGAAGAATATACTAGCCCTATTGCTAAGATTTTCAAGGTTGGAAAGGAGTATATTGTTATGACAGAGAATTCTATTTACATTGTTGATATAGAAATCCCTACAAAGCGTATTACCTCATAAATAGGTTGTTAAACAAGTTATATCTCGAAAAAGCACATGTTTTATTATTATAAAACATATGCAGACGCAAAAAGATCAACAACATCAAAAAGAAAAGGCAAAAGAAAAAGAAAAAGCAAACGCAAACGCAAAACAAGAGAACCAATATTATGTTGATTTACGAAAAAAAATAGAGGACGATTATGACGCTTTAGGCGTAATAAATGATTATTTAACGGTTGATATAGATATTCAATCCGCGGCAATTGTGTATGATCTTAGCACTGTACTAACTCATATAAATAATCATGAATTATTGAATATATATGGTGTATTATTATTTGATATTTACGGAAATTTCAACCTTTTCAAACCGTTACCATCTAGAGTAAAGTTTCAAAATTTTATGAATTTTACACAAGATATTGAAATACCGGAAGATATCATTTGTAGCGACAGACGCCTATATATATACGAGTTTTTTCAATGGTCAGAAAATATTATTGACAAGATTTTTTTAGGAAAAATAAACAAAAGACAAATTGACAATATAAGAGAATTATTTTTATCCATCAAACCATGTGATATACCTATTATAAATGATATATTGCGAGAGCTACATACAATTCTTCCTGAAAAGAATATGACATTATTTGAATACATTTGTGATAATAAAAGCAATAATAAAAATCAATCTTATACACGAAAACGAAGAGAAAACCAAATCATGAATAAAACGCATAAACGAAGGAGACCCATCATATCTTAACGGTAATATTCAAATCCTGGAGTAGGAATTGAAAATATGATACGATGTGTATGTTTTGACGCTTCTTCATGAAAAATGCGACCAAGTAGTTCATTCCAATGTAATGGATATTTTGTTCCAGGAACATACTCGATACAACAATCCGGTTGTGTGGATGGATTTTCCCGTAATTGTTCCAACTTTTCGTCTAATACGGCACGTTGTCGGTTATACCATCTCTCCACAAATTCGGTTTTTGGACGAATAATATATGCCCCATTGCCAGGCAGTCCTTCCCATAGGTGTGCAGCTGGTCTAAACGCAATTGCGTCTGAACTGGTTTCATGATATCCATTGATCCATTTTTCCGAAAATGCTTCCATTTCTTCGAAACCTTGAACCCAAGAACCATTTGGTATTTTAATATCGGAATAACCACCTCCATAATGGTACATAAAATAGGTTCTCAAAATATCGCATTTATGAGTTTCTGATAAGTATTCATATGCAGGATGTAAAGGTTCGCCTTCAATAATATATTCATGTAGATTATCTACTGTAACGAGCGTAACATTACATCCAGTTTGATCCTTTAAGGCGTTCAAACAGTCAATACGGCGAAAAGACATTTCATTTGTTCCTGTCCAAAAAACAAAGATGAGTTTGTTTTTGATTGCGTCTTGTAATTCCGGTTTTGAACTCATTCTAATAATATGAATATTAGTTTATATTTATATTATTTACAATATATCACGTATTTTATCAATTTGTTCTTTTGTCAAAGTATCAGGAAAATCAACGGACATTTCAATAATAAGATTTCCAGTTTGTCCATTTTTTATCATTCCTAATCCAGGTACAACTTTCTTATAATTGGGTTTTATAATATTATTGTTTGCCAGATTATTCATGTTTAACATCTTTCCATTAATATGTGATATTTCAAATGAGAACCCACACAGTGATTCCTTCAATGTCAATTGTTTTTGATAAATTAAATCCATTCCTTGTCTTTTAAAAATACTGTCATTTTTTATTTCAAATGTTATTTTTACATCACCTTTTATATCTTCGCTTATAACATGTCCGTGGTCTCGCAAAATCATGGCTTCATTTTCCTCTATTCCTTGAGGAATAGAAATGTTTAATGTTTCTATTTGCATAATTCTGCCCATTTGGCTAGTAATTTGTTTTTCAATATCAATACTAATATTCGTACCATTATATGCTTGTTCTAATGTAATAGAAACGTGCTTGACAATTGGTGGCGGTTTATTAATTTGTTGAAAAAAATGTTCCATTCCAGGATGACCCGGAAATCCAGAGGATGAATGAAATATTTTGATGCCAGGACCACCATGGAATCCACCACCCATTCCAGGAAATCCTCCTCCGGCTCCGCCCATTCCAGGAAATCCGCCACCGCCACCAAACATCATATTAAATATATTATTAATATCGCCCATATCGGCACCCATATTCATATGCCCTCCACCACTTCCAAATTTCAATTCCATATTATATTGTTCTCGCTTTTGTGGGTCACTTAGAATCTCATGTGCCTCATTGATTTGCTTATATTTCTCTGTCGCTTCAGTATCACCCCCTGTACGATCTGGATGGTATTGAAGTGATAATTTACGATAACTTTTTTTAATTTCGTGTTCACTTGCGTTTTGGTCAACATTTAAAATTTCATAATGAGTAGGCATAATATAAATAATAAATGATATTATTTATATATTTTTATAACTATTTATATAATCGTTTGGAGTATTACAATAAAACAATAAAACAATAAAACAATGATAAAGACAATTCGATATAATAGTATAATGAATAAGGAAACGTTTATTTCCAAGTACAAACCATATTATTTGAATGATTTTTGTATGAATGAAAAAACTTTGAGTATTTTGAGAACCTTATTAGAAATCGATGATTTGAAATTATTATTTATTGGACCTTCTGGTTCAGGAAAAACAACGCTGTTATATAGTATAATAAGAGAATATTACGGATTATCAAAAACGGCTTCTATACCCGAAACAAACATTATGTTTATTAATAATTTGAAGGAGCAAGGAATTCATTACTATAGAAATGACATGAAAACATTTTGTCAATCACATTGTTCTATATATGGAAAGAAAAAAATGATTGTCATAGACGATTTGGATACAGTAAATGAACAGAGCCAACAAGTATTTCGTAACTATATTGATAAATACAAACATAATGTCCATTTTATATCGGTATGTACAAATGTTCAAAAAGTCATTGAAAGTATACAATCGCGAATTCATATGATTCAACTACAGTCGCCATCGAATGATGAAATCAAGACTATTATGAATTATATTATCAAACAAGAGGCGATTACCATAGACGAAGAATCCATTGATCATTTATTGGTTATGTCGAATAGTTCTTTGCGTGTTCTCATTCATTATTTAGAAAAAATATATATTTATGGAGAACCGATTACGATAGATATATGTAAAAAAATGTGTTCGACAATATCAATTCAAAAGTTTGAACAGTATATTGATTTATTGAAAAATAACAAATTACAAGATGCAATTATGGTTTTATATGAGATTTATGACCAAGGTTATTCTGTGATTGATATATTGGATTATTTTTATACATTTATTAAAATGACGGAAATAGTCGATGAAGAAATAAAATACAAAATTATCCCTTTTTTATGTAAATATATTACCATTTTTAATAAGTTACACGAAGATGTTATTGAGTTAGCTTTTTTTACGAATAATCTACATGAAATATTATATATCTAAAAAATTATATATTTACTATTATAATAATTTATTTACAATCAATATTATTGAAGTTTAGACATTACATATATAGAATATCTTATGAATGTAAAAAAATATCGGCATATATTAAATGACAGAACTACCAAAAATTACAGGAAAACGACATCGCTCTTCATCGCAATCGCCCTCTCGCTCTCCATCGCAATCGCCCTCTCGCTCTCCATCGCAATTACTAACATGGGATAATACTTATCATTCGCCCGAACAATATTACTTTTTGAATGAAACAACCCGTCTCAAAGGAACTACACATATGTATAAGTTAACTGATAGTTTGCTGGGAAATGTATTAGCCAATAAGGTTGAAGGTAGAATTTATCAAAGCAACGGATCTTTCCAAAGCGACGAATTGAGTGATTTTCCAAACGAACTTAAAAGATTTGATATAACTAGACCTATACCAGTTCAACAAATCGGCAATATGTATAAGCTTGATGATAAAGAAACGTATGTAATTAATAGTTATATAGTTACAAAAGGTAGTAAAGAAATAGTTATAAAAAATAATAAAAAAGAAGAAATTCAATTATACTATATTTATATTTGGGATAAAACACCTAGTTCGCGTAAAAACAAACGTGTATCTAGAATTGACATAAGACGCGCTAGAAAACTCGAAAAAATACTTGAAAGAGCGAACGCGAACCCACGACAAACCCAATCGGCCGGATCCATTTCCAGAAAAACGCGAAGGCGAAGATCAAACAAAACAAGAAAATCAAGATAAATCAAAAAATATAATAAATCAAGATAAATCAAAAAATATAATAAATCAAGATAAATCAAAAAATATAATAAATCAAGATGAATCAAAAAATATAATAAATCAAGATAAATCAAAAAATATAATAAATCAAAACTTACATATGAAAAATGACATATTATATTATACAAAATAATATGTCATCAAATGTTCTCAAAATATCAACAGAAGAAAAAATATGAATTCTGTAATATCGCCATGCGAAACCATTGATTCCATCGTATCTCAATTTGTAAATCGCGCCAAATGTGGTAAAAAGAAATACGGTGTTACACTTGATAGAGAAGACTTATCGTTGCTCGAATGGGTACAACATACTCAGGCAGAACGTATGGATGCCATTTTGCGTGTGGAAAAACTGATGAAGGAACATATGAAACAAAATAAATAGCAAAATAAAATACATTTACAATATAAACGAATACATTGTAGTAAATGTCAAAGCAGATTTTCAAAACATGTATACCCCAAGAAATCATGTATAACCTTTTAGAACAAATTTGTATAAAAACAGAGACACATTACATCGTCAACCACAACTCATATAAAAAAATGAAATTTCATCAACTACATGAACCTTTTTTGAATACGATTGTCGAGTATTATCATTATTCAAAGAAATTCTATGTAGAAAGAGAGTTCACATATAATTCTTTTACAAATATAATCAGGCAAATTTGTAGAGTACATAATATTACATTCACGTCAGATATAAAATATAATGGATCAAGATATCACATCAATTATTTTGTCTATTTGCAAAAATAAAATAACAATATATTTTATACATGTTTGAAGCAAAAAAAATATGGAAATATATTGCCCTTATTGCAGTTCTCGGAGTCGCAAGTTATTATGGAAATAATATAAAACAAATGTTTAATACAACCGACGCAGACGAACATAAACTGATCAAACAATATTTATTGAACGATTCGCCTTTATATGGCTTTAACAAACCTAAGCTATGGATACATACCAAATATGAGATCAATGCAAGAAAATGGAAAGACTTTTATTCTAGGAATTCATATGATTTAAATCAGCCATACATTCATTTAACAATAAAGAGTATTATTAATCACTGTTCTTCCGATTTTCATATTTGTTTAATAGATGACGATACATTTAGCAAGTTGATTCCTACATGGGATATAGATTTAATGAATATTGCCGAACCATTAAAGTCACAATACAGACAACTTGGTTTAGCACAATTGCTTTATTATTATGGCGGAATGGTTGTTCCTAATTCATTTTTATGTTGTCGAAATTTGAAGGAAATGTATGAAGAAGGTATATCGGGTAAGAAACCTTTTGTATGTGAATCAATCAACCGAACATTAAACGTTCAAAATCAAGTGAATGGTAGTAAAATGCTTTTCATACCCGATACGTATTTTATGGGTTCACCAAAGAATAACGATGTTATACTAGAATATGTTGATTATTTAAAGTCTAGATCACAAAGCGGTCATATAACACGTGTATATGAATTCTTAGGTGATACACAAGTAGGATGTATTGGATCCATCAATATGGGAAAAATGAATTTGATTGGCGGCGAATATATAGGTATAAAAACAAATAAGAGAAAACCAGTATTACTAGAGGATTTAATGGAAGACAATTACCTCGATTTAAATCCAGCCATGTATGGTATTTATATTCCAGAAAGCGAAATATTATTGCGACCAAAATATCAATGGTTTGCGGTATTGGATTCGAAACAATTGCTAGAATCCAATATATTTATCGCAAAACATATAAAGGCATCCATGGTAGATGCTCTCAGTGATTATAGCGTGTCTACCGAAATAAAGTCGACTATATCCATATAAAATTGATTGCCTTAGTTTATTAATATTATATTGCATAAATACAATGATGCAATATAATTTGTTGGCCTACACCTTGACCTTGACCTTGTTATATGGAACTTTTGCGCTGCGCTCATTTTTGATTCCGAATCAAATTCGAAGACAAATCAAAAATCAACATCGCGTTTCTCTAGTTCCGACTCATCTAATGAAGTCCATTTTTGGTACAAACTTGGAAGGTATTGTAACGACAAGGGCATTTATAAGTTCTCTAGTGTCAAATTTACGAGGTGAAATTACGAGTGACAAAGTTCTTATGCAGTTGTATGCTCCAGATTCATACAGTATTATCTATATATCTATATCGTTGATATTCGTATACGGAGAATGGAAGTTTCATAAAGGTTCTCAAAGTAATCAAAAATTTCAAAAAATAGAATCCTTTGCGCAAAAAGAATCCTGTTTAAAAAATATAATGTTTGTTGTTCTCTTTGTCTTCACAAAGGATGTTTTATCCGCGTCTTAAAATAAAGGGCAAAAACCCAAAATAAAAACGAAACAAAAAAAATAAAAACGAAACAAAAACCGAATCCAGATTTCATAGTTAGTTATATAGTAGCCTTCCTGTAGTTAGGTAAACAATATAAAGATTAATGAGCACTTTTTTTATTGTAATGAATGATTCTATAAAAATAATAGAACAACAATATGAGATGTATGAAAATGATGAGTATATGACAACACGTATAAATCAATATATATGTAATCGATTACCGAAAATATTTGAATCAATACACAAAACGAGAATCACAAACCAATCATATGAAGAACATATGCAAAATAGTCAGGAAACATTTATTCAGAATTTCTTACATTTAAATAAATATTATTATGTTCCAACGACCGAAAAGTTTTTCATATATGACAATGAACATTATTCAATGATATCTGAAGATGACATTTTACACAATGTTCTCACATCTATTTCTAGAAACAAACAATTATTGGCTTGGAAAAAAAGCACAAAGGTTAGTATTATGTGTAAAATAAAGAATAATCTCTTAGTAAAAAGTATTCCTAATTCTGAGACGATTCAAATGGTTCTCGATTTATTATATCCGGCTTTCTTTTTTTCGAAAACAGAAGCAAAATATTTTCTAACGATTATAGGTGATGCTATTTTCAAAAAAAATGGTCATCTGTTTCATTTTATAATATCACGGGCAAAGACATTCTTACAAGAATTAAATACGTTCTCACAGGTTTATATTGGAATCAATATTATGAACACATTTAAATACAAATATTACGAGCATGAATATGTAAATTGCCGATTAATAAAAATCTCTGAAAATATTAAAAACGAGAACCTTTGGAGAACATTTTTATCAAATTATTTTATTGATATTATTTGTGTTGCGTCACATTACTCAATACGTTATACTTCTTCCGATGACTATATGTTAACAAATAGTGATTCATTAATAGATTACACATTTTATTTAAAAGATAAAACGCATACCATGATTGTGGATATTTTCCTAAATGAATATATAAAAACATCTGATCAACCATGTTCTCAACTTTCTTGGAAAAACATTTTATATTTGTGGAAACATTTTCTAGATAATCAACGTTTACCTTTCGTCGTATTTCAGCAAAATCTGAAACAAATCATTGTTCAAAAATTCGCTGCTAAATACAATGAAACAACAGACAGTTTCAGCGGATTATGTAGTAAATATATGCCATCAATCCAAACATTTTTACAATTTTGGAACGATACAATGGAGAACAGTGAGAACGAATACGATTTGGAAATAGAAGAAATTATGATGCTATTCAAGCGATGGGCTTCAGAAAATAGCATTTTGGTGAATAATATGAACGAATCGCAAATAGTCGATTTAATTACTTATTATTTTCCAGAGACGGAAATAGAGGATAATAAATATATTCACAGAATAAAAAATATTTATTGGAATAAAAAAGAAGATATCGAGAACTCATTGGAATTGTTTCGCAGTGAAATGGAAACATCGGTATCTGTATCGAATATATCTTTTTATGATATATATGAGTTTTATTGTAAGAACCAACGAATCAATCGATCATCCATGATTGTAAGTAAACAATACTTTGAAAAATATATGTTGGAGAACCTTGCAGAATATATTATAGATGGTTATTGTGTTTCGTATAATTGGATATTTTCATAACTATTTTGATTCGCTTATTTTGGTGTGGTTGTAGGAGCAGCAGCAGCAGCAGCAGAAGCAACAGTTGTTGACGCGCTGTCAGTAGCAAATGGAGAAGCGCCATCTGCAATACCTGAACCACCGCGGGTTTTCTTGGTTCCACGACGTTTCTTGGAAACATCTTTCTTAACGTATCCAAACTTGCCTTTTTGAGCAAAATAGCCGTACTTTTGAAGACGCAATTCCTTCTTTGCAGTCTTGTGTTTCTTCAAACTGACAATACGTCCGTTGCTCTTAGTAAGAGCAGACCTAAGAAGGCCACCTTCGGTTTTGTATGCGTTGTGGTTCCATACTTGAACGCGAGAACCGCGAACAGATTTGTATGTTTTTCCCTTAATGTGGTATAATCCATCGGAGCTTTTGACAGGTCTTTTCATTATATATTTACTAAAGAAAATATATAACGCATGTAATTATTAAAAAATGTATCTTTTACTAAATGTTTGTTTGTTCTCAAAAAAGATAAGGTTATTGATTCTTTCTAAATGATCGATTCGATGTTTACACGTTAGTAACTAAATGTTGGTCCAGCAATTGTACATATTTTCTTGAATGAACCAACTGATTTCTGTGTTCCACCATATATGCGAACATATTCGGCATATCTCATTTTGTTTTTTAAATTTGGACAAGAAAATACGCCACTGTTGTTTATATTTATCTTCGCATTCGCATTCCCATTCGCATTCGCATATATACCTTTTTTCGAAAGAGGCAATGCTGGAATACATCCACCCATTCTCGTTAGAGACCTCCTTTGTTGAAGAGCACAATATTGATCAATTCGCATACGTGGTCTAGTAATTACTTCTGTACTAGTTAAAAATGTAATAGAAAACATATATGTATTTTGAATGGTATTCCATGTTCCGTTATAGTAATCTATATGATTTATATTATTGTTCGAAGTATATATTTTAAATTTTTGTGCACCTATAATATTCAGTAACGGTATGTTATCAATAATTGTTCCATTTTCAGAGAAACGATTATTAATAAACAACCAATTTGCGTTGTTTGAATTCTCTGAATCAGTGTTCAGAATATTTACATTCGTATTAATGTTATTAAAAAATTTGATTATTTGGTTGCTTCCTATATCTACACCAAATATACCAGAAAATATATTTTCAGATAAGTCATTCGTTATTATATTTATAGAAAAATAATTTATTGCCATATAATATTGTTGTTTATATAAAATTGATCTAAAAAAAAAAGAAATATCATACCATACTCTCACAATGTCATCTGATAATCTCGCATTACAATATCAACAGAAAACCGATAAACAACATATTTTGGACAACCCAGATACGTATATTGGATCTGTGGAAATAGTCGATTCAAATATGTGGGTATATAATGATGCAACTACAAGTGTCGACTTTAAAACAATCGAATATAATCCAGGACTATACAAGTTGTTTGATGAAGCAATCGTGAATGCGCGAGATCATGTTGTTCGTATGATTCAGTCTCAAAGCCAAGACAAGAAGCTAGTAACTTTTATCGAGACAACGATTTCAAGTGATGGGACAATCACTATCGAAAATGATGGAAACGGAATTGATGTGGCTAAACATCCAGAAAATAATCTGTGGATTCCTGAAATGGTATTTGGTCATTTGAGAACATCGACCAATTACAACAAGGACGAAAAAAAAATCGTCGGTGGCAAAAACGGTTTTGGCTTCAAATTAGTGCTTATTTGGTCTACTTATGGATATATTGAAACAGTCGATCATACTCGCGGACTCAAATATACGCAAGAATTCAAATCAAATCTCGACGAAATCTGCCCGCCAACCATTACAAAATGTAAAACCATAAAACCTTATACCAAAATTTCGTTTAAACCCGATTATGCCCGTCTTGGATTGACTGGTTTGACACCTGATATTATGGGGTTATTAAAAAAACGTGTATATGATATCGCAGCGGTAACCGATCATTCTGCCAAGAAAATAAAAGTCGTATACAATGGTGATGTAGTGCCCGTAAAATCATTCCAGCAATATATCGACCTATATATTGGTTCAAAAGATGACGCGAAGCGCGTCTATGAATCGCCGAGCGAACGATGGGAATACGCAGTAGGTATTTCAAGGACACACGAATTTGCCCAAGTATCCTTTGTCAATGGTATTTGTACACACAAAGGTGGTAAACATGTTGATTATATTATGGGTCAGATCACACGTAAAATATGTGACTATATTGAAAAAAAGAAAAAGGTAAAGGTAAATCCGTCGACGATCAGAGAACAAATTATTCTGTTTTTAAGATGCGATATTGAGAACCCGTCATTTGATAGTCAAACAAAGGATAATATGAACACGCCATCCGTCAAGTTTGGTTCGACTTGTTCTGTCAGCGATTCGTTCATTGAAAAAGTCGCTAAAATGGGTGTCATGGACATGGCATGTTCTCTTACAGAAGCGAAGGAAACCAAAAACGCAAAGAAAACCGATGGGTCCAAGACCAAAGTTATTCGTGGTATTGCGAATTTGATTGATGCAAACTTCAGTGGCACTGCAGAATCAAACAAATGTACGCTTATTTTGTGCGAGGGGCTAAGTGCTATGTCTGGTATTGTCTCTGGTCTGTCAAGTGAAGACCGCAATATCATCGGTATTTATCCATTGAAAGGAAAGCTCTTGAATGTAAGAGGCGAACTAACTAAGAAAATATCGGATAATAAAGAAATCACAGACATCAAGAAAATATTGGGTTTGGAAACAGGCAAGTCATATACAACTATTGCGGATGTTCATGCGTCGCTTCGTTATGGCAAAGTGATGATTATGACAGACCAAGATTTAGATGGTTCGCATATCAAAGGTCTTTGTATCAATCTCTTTCATAGCGAATGGGCATCTTTAACAAAGATTCCTGGATTCATCTCGTTCATGAACACGCCTATATTGCGAGCCAAGAAAGGGTCTCAAATCTTACACTTCTACAATGATGGTGAATATGAGACATGGAAAGAGTCATTGGGTCCAACAGGACTTCATGGTTGGACGATCAAATATTTTAAAGGATTAGGTACATCGACCGCTGTGGAATTCAAAGAATATTTCGCCAATAAAAAAATCGTCGATTTCGCCTACTCTGGTGAGGTAAGCGATGATACCATTGACAAGATTTTCAATAAAAAGAGACCAGATGACCGCAAATTATGGCTCGAACAGTATGATAAAAAAACATTCTTGAATACAAGCAGGCAACAAGTCATGTATGAAGAATTTATCGATAAAGAAATGATTCATTTTAGTACATACGATTGTGCTCGCTCAATACCGAATATGGTAGATGGTCTCAAGATTTCTCTGCGAAAAATATTGTTTGCGGCATTCAAACGCCGGCTTACAAGTGAAATCAAGGTAGCTCAATTCTCAGGGTATGTATCAGAACACTCGGCATATCACCATGGCGAAGCATCCTTAAATGGAGCAATCGTAAAAATGGCACAGAACTATGTTGGATCCAATAATATCAATCTGTTGGAACCCAACGGTCAGTTCGGCACGCGACTTCAAAATGGAGATGATGCTGCTTCAGAGAGATATATATTTACTCTTTTGAATCCACTGACACGATCCATCTTTCCAGAGGCAGATGACGCAGTGTTGACATATAAAGATGATGACGGAACTGTAGTAGAACCTGAATATTATGTGCCGATTATTCCGTTTTGTCTAATGAATGGAATTTCTGGTATTGGTACTGGATTCTCTTGCGATATACCTTCTTATCATCCGAAAGACGTTGTTGCGTATTTGAAATCGAAGCTGACTTCTCAACCGCCTTCTGTCGAATTCGTTCCTTATTACGAGGGGTTTCAAGGACAAGTTCAAAAAGTGAGCGACCAGAAATTCTTGATCAAGGGGAAATATGAGAAGGTGGGTGAAGACAAAATCCGAATTACCGAATTGCCAATTGGAACAGGAACGATGCCCTATATTACATTCTTAGAAGGTCTGCTCGATGGAACAGTAGACAAAGCAGGCAAGAAAAGCCCACCAGTTATCAAAGATATGGTTTCCATGTCGACCGAAGTCATTGTGGATATTACTGTGACATTTCCAAAGGGCAAGTTGTCAGAACTTTTAACAAGCTCTTCATCGGACTCGATTAATGGGTTGGAGAAATTGCTCAAACTGACAACAACGGTTTCTACAACAAATATGCATATGTTTAATGCCGAATCGAGACTTCACAAATATAATTCGATCGAGGAGATCATCGAAGAGTTCTATATGACGCGACTTGGTTTATATCAAGTCAGGAAGGATGCTCTCATCAAGGATATGCGCCAACTCTTGATTAAACTGTCCAATAGAGCCAGATATATATTGGACGTATTAGCTGGCACGATTGACCTTCGCAAGAAAACGAATCAACAAGTTCAAGAGTTGTTGGAAGGGTTAAAATATGACAGAGTCGAAGGCGAGTTCAAATATTTGATCAAGATGCCGATGGATTCCGTAACGGAGGAACATGTTGCGCATATATTGAAGGAAAAAGCGGATACGGAAGTAGAACTCGATATTCTCATGAAAACCACGACTGGTCAGATGTGGTTACGAGAACTAGAAATATTTGAGAAAGAATATGAAACATATAAGAGAAAGCGAGAACAAATCCAATGTGGAACTGGTGGTAGTAAAGTGAAAAAGACAAAAAAATAAATAATATAGGTATATAATATTTATCAGTAAATTATAGTAAAGGTTAATAATAACTACATTTTTTATTTTTTTTTGAACTTAGCATTTTACGTTTTTTTGAGTTTTTTTTCTTGTATTTTTTCAGAGTTTTACTGTGCTGTTTCTTTGATTTACGTGTTTGAATTATACCACTACCCGATATTTCACTACCCGATATTTCACAATCCGATATTTCAATACCCGATATTTTACTACCCGATATTTCACTACCCGATATTTCACTACCCGATATACAATATTCTTTGTATTTTTTGCTTTCTACTATTGTTTCAAATACTTGCCTTGCTTTTTTTATATTTGTTTCATTTAATACAACCTTACTATAAATACCATCATGATTGTGAATATATTTTTTTATATCTCTATAATTATGAAGATTATTTTCAATGGGGTTTTCATGTTCATCAACCATTACAGCATTAAAATATGTAAACATTAAATATGAAGAAGTTGGATTTGAAGCTGCCGATACTACATATTCTGCAGAAGGATATAAATCCTTTGCTATTATAATAATTATGGATCTTAATAACTTATTTAAATCTTTCTGTTCATATTGCTCCTTAGTCTTAGAATCAATATATATAGTCTTATCTGTAAGTTTGATAGTTAATGATGATACACAACTCATATCATGAAATATACACAATAATAATGTACTACTAGTAAAACCCCCCATACTATATATTTCAGTATTTGATTTCATTTGAAAAACATAACCTATACTAATTTTAAAATTTATACAGTCTAATAGATTATTCAAGTTATTGAGTTTAGTTTGTATACCTATATTATTTACTATATCAACCGTTTTTACACATTTTGGAGGAAAGCCAGAATACTTTGAAATTGGAAAATACCTAAAATTTGGTATTTTATTTAATCTTGCCCGTTTGTTGGTGTCAGTTTTTAATGATTTTATAGCTTCTTCGTCAATAAATGTAAAATGATTTTTGAATTCTTCATCAAATGGAACATTATTTAAACTTATAACGTAAAATGTATCATTAATAATATAACCAATGTGTGTTGTACCATCGTTTATATCAAAGTATTTATCACATTCTTCATCATCTTTATATTTATAAATATTAATTAAACCTTTAGATGAGTGAATTACACTTGTTATTAAATCAAACCCTGCTTCATTTCCAAGTTTGTATTCTATCATTATATTATATTATATATATATCCCTAAAATCAAATAAAAATATTTTTTATTTGATTTTATACATGAAAATAGAAATCAAAAAAATACTAATGTTTTGTCTTACATGTGAAAATGACGATGAAACCGCTATAAAACGAACAACAATAAAAACCGAATTTTCACACTTTAACAATGGATTAGGACCTGAGTTCATACAACCAATACTTTATCAAACAAACATGACCGAAAGAATACCGAAAAATAAATCTGGTGCTTCAGGGTTTATCAGAATGATTGAATGCGGGCTAATGAAACAGAAGTCAGGCGAACCATTCATTCCTTTTTTACTACTAGAGGATGATGTCTCGATTTTCGCAGACCGCGATAGAATCGATATTCCAGATAATACTGATATATTATATACTGGATTATCGGTGTGTAGTATGAACGCAGAATCGTTTCATTATGCAAATTATTATGAGTCGGTCGATCAATATCCGAATATTATAAGAATAAAACATATGTTGGCTTCGCATGGACTCATGGTTTGTTCTCCATTAGGCGCAGCGGCTTTACAGAGAACCATGATGGAAACATGGTTTTCTGACAGACCATGGGACGTACCGATGGCATATATACAACCTTATTATCATGTATATGCATTGAGAGAACCGTTTGTCTATCAGAACGAAGAACGAGGAGGAGATGCTTCTTGTACAAGAATTACCCTTCATGGTGAAGACCAACTGTTACCTACGGAATTTCTCACATGTGATTTGGCGACTATTTTTGTTGCAGATAAACGACTTGTATAAAAACGTTTTTTGAGAACGAACGAACAAACAATCGCTTCATAAAATTGATTGACTTTTTTATTTATTTATAAAAGATATTATTGAACCAACGAATGATGAGCCAAACAATTGATAAGCAAGAGACAACTATTTATTCTGGCTCCGTTATTTATAAGGGAGCCAGAACACTTCAGTTGGATAAAAAACAAGACCACGTGGATCAAGGTCATTACATTGACGAAAAAGGTAAGCGTGTTGATTGGGTTGCGGCATGGGATGGTCATGGAAATGACAGTTGTATCTCATGTATTCGAAACGCAGATATGCAGACAATTATGCAATCAGATAATCCAGCACAAATGTTACAGAATCTCATTGATACAGAGTCGAATTATTTGAATCAGACAAAACTGTTCTCGGGGGCAACGTTTATCGTAGCAAAAATGTATGAACAAAAAGGAATGGTTGTATTAGACATGATGTATGCAGGCGATTCGATCGGTGTAGTCATTCATAACGGAAAGCATATATTTACAACAGAGCCACATACATTGAAACACTCAAAGCAAATGATGCGGCTCGTAGAAAAAGGAATTGTTTCGATGAAAGACCCAACGATAGTTGGAAACACGGGGTTTGAATTGGTAAATGAGAACACGATGATTGCTAAGAATTGCGAATATATCAAACTAAAAACAAATCAGGACCCGCTTGGTTATGTAAAGTTGGTGCCGTCAAATTCGCTAGGACACAATGGTCTATATGGCACATTGTCAGTTGATACTGAACGTTTCATATTCAATAAAAAAGATAATGTCCGAGTTATATTAATGAGCGACGGCGTGTCTGATGTAGTAGATAAAAAAGATAAAATATTTCTTGAAGCGGAAAACCCAACAGACATTGTGAATTACGCACATGGTAGATGGGCGCAAACATGGAATTACACCGGTGGTCATAACTTTTCACAAATATATCAGACAAAGTTTCCTAAAAATGGATATGACGACTGTTGCGCAGCAATGATTGACTATAAGCCATATATGCCTGAAATTGTTATTGAACCAGCGGTTAAAGTCGAACCTGATGTCGAACCAGCAGTTGAACCAGCAGTCGAACCTGATGTCGAATCTGTGGTCGAATCTGTGGTCGAATCTGTGGTCGAACCTGCGGTCGAACCAGAAGTCGAATCTGTCGTTGAACCAGAAGTCGACTTGGAAGATTCCATGACATTAAGCGAACACGAATATCATCCAGATGAACCTGAACAAACATATGATGACGATGATGATGAGGAATATTATAATCCGATGGCAAGAAGCCCAAGATATTCAAGAAGAGGAAGAGATTAAGCAAACAAGTTTATCAATAATAATTGCTAAACATATTGAAAATAATTTTATATCATCTTTTGACCATAAGATAGCCATAGAAGAATAGATAGGATGCTACCAGCAATAAAACCATAACCAGCAATTTTCAATGTTTTTTTCCATAGGAAGTAAAAAAGAAGAGGACCTAATACACATGATAAAATAGCATAAAATATCATGATACTGGCAAAGGTTGTCAAATGTTTATCCATTTATAATATAGACACATATTATAAATTTTTACTGTTTTATGAAAATAACATAAAAACTATACTATACATATTATATACAATGCAGATATTCGTAAAAACACTCACTGGCAAAACGATTACATTAGACGTTGAACCATCAGATACAATCGATAACATCAAACAAAAAATTCAGGAAAAGGAAGGCATTCCACCAGATCAGCAACGATTGATTTTTGCCGGAAAACAGTTAGAGGATGGCAGAACCATGAGTGACTATAACATTCAGAAGGAATCAACCCTTCATTTGGTGTTGCGTCTTCGCGGTGGATCTTAAAACCAAGGTTTCAATTCCAGTTGTTTATATTCACGGTCAGCGTGAAGAGGTCGGTCCATAGGCATGACTAAAGAACTCTGGTCTTGCATATATTTCATATATCCTACAGCTTCATTGTATACGGCAGGAACAGCATAGTCCCATACAATTTTATTTAGCCGTTCGACTTGTTGTGTTATATTGTCAGGTAAATGTTCAGCATGTTGTAAATAGGTGCTGCGCATGATAATTTTTAATTGGTCTTGATTCTGTGGTGGTATTACAATCTTATTTTGAGACATTGCGTATACACCTGATCGCAACCCATTTTGTAGTATTTGAATATTTCCTGCAGAAAAAAAGACTCTAGCCAACATATTGTCTTCCCAGTCATTACCTGCTAAAGCACTGCAATAATTCGTCGCTTTATTTTTTAATGCAATACGCTCATGCATTTTAAAAACAGCATCTGGGTCAGGATTTTCAATAATATTTACACGTCCATTATATCTAGAACCATCCAAAATAAGGGTTTTATTATATTTTTCTATTTCCATTTATAATGTTTCCGTAGAAATAAAAACTTGATAATAAATCATCCTAAATATTTAGTAAAAAAAATGATATTATAATATATATGTTCTCATTTTATACTATTGTAATTATTATTGCGATTGTCATTATGATTATTATGTTAACACTAGTAGGTTTAACACTTGCTAATAGGAATAAGGGTATTGAATATCCAGATAATGAACATACATGTCCCGATTTTTGGACTTTAGATACTAATGGAGTAACTTGTAAATCTTCATCGACTAATACTATTCCTCCGTATAATGTAGAAAAAGCCAAAACACATACAGGTGTTACAATTACCGGTAGCACCCAAAATATCGATACAAGTGAAGGTAAATGGACAAGTATTTGTGACAAAGCGAAATGGGCTAAAAAATATGGTATTTTATGGGATACTGTGACAAACAGTAATAAGTGTTGATAAAAAATATATATGAAATATATAATGACATTATTTCATATATTAACAATGATTATATCAGTATCTGTTTTTATTGGATTGTTTATTTATACATATATTACATTTAATAATAAAGACAAATCGTTTCCGTCAGATATAACTGATTGTCCGGATTACTGGAAAGTAAACGCCGATGGAACATGTCAGATACCTAGACCAGGCGAAGTAAATCTTGGTAATTTAGATTCCAAAGGAAAACAAATATATACATATAAGGGTGTTGAAAAAGGATCTAAAAAATACAGTTATTTACCATCATACTTTGACGCAATTTATCCTAAATTAGAAACTGGTAAAATAGAACCTAGACTACCATTAGGATATTATCAATCAGACATTCCTTATGGATATGATTCAGACCATCCAGAGATGGGTAAAATTGATTTTAATAGTGATGGTTGGGCATCTTTCGGCGACCCTTATTGTGAAATAAAGAAATGGGCAAGTATTCAAAATGTACAATGGGATGGCATCGCTAGTTATAATAAATGTTGAATGGAACAAATCATTCAAAATTATTTTTTTGATCGGAATTTGAGAACCTTAGGATAAGACCCAAATGTAAAGTCTAATTTTGACAAACGATATTCTTTTTGAAACATGACATATTTATCACCCTCTTTATTAATTTCCATCGTTTCATATTTCATCATCTGTAAATTGTCTATCTCTGGTTTTATTTCACTCACATAAACCGTCATTGCGTCTTTCAATAGTTCAGGATTATCTGTTTGAGAATATTTCACAAGTAAATCATTGAAGCGTTCTCGAATTCTGTCAATATGTTCTATTTTTTTTTCAATATTTTCTTTTCTCTTTTCATTAAAATAAATATCTGTATACTCGTTAGTCAGCTCCTTCAAAAATGTATTTACTTCTGTATACGCTTCCAAATCTTTTTTAAAAATCGCAATCGATTCTTGTTCTCCAATATAATTAAAAAGGGTATCTAATTTTTGTTTAATAATTGCTTCTTTTTTATCTTGAATATCTTGTTGAAACGAAGACAACAACTTATCTAATAGTCCAAACTCACCTGCAAAAATTTGAATATTTAAATCACAGGGTTGTTTTACATCGCCACATCTTGCCGAATAGGTTCTCTCTTTATTGGAGAAAATAGAACCAACTGGTCTATTACAATTTATACATTTCGGTTTTAGCTCAGCTATTAGTTTTTTTGTTACCTTCTTTGACGTGGAATGTTTAAATACTTTCTTTTTCATTGCGTGAACCTTTTCCTCATAACTTGTTTTCATTTCAAAATAAGTATTTAAACTTTCCATAAAATCAGCATGGTTATCTCCATCATCTTCCGATGTATTATCATCATCGCGAGGACGATTCACATGTAACAATGGATTGTTTTCCATATGTAAATCTGTAATGGTATCTGGAAAATGTTCAATAGTTAGAGAAGGATTATTTGAACAATGGAGAACCTTTAAATTGTCTATCCCGTCTAAATTAATCGATTTTAATCGATTGTTCTCGCAATACAAAACCTCTAAACATTTTGGCAAATCATATAATGTTGAAAATTGGTTTCCATCAATATGTAGCTCTTTTAAATTTGTCAACTCTTTAAAATCAATGCTTTTTAATGCATTGCCAGATAGATTTGCTTCTACAATGGAAGCAGGTAACACAATATCAACTAATAAATTATCTATACATACAATTTTTGTAATACCATCTGGAATATGTTTCAAAGAAGTAATATTACCTTTTACAAATTGAATCGAAGTGATATTTGAAAAGGCAAGATTACATTCTTTGAGAACCGAGAAATCTAGATCGCCAGATAAAGGTTCTCGAATAATTATATCAGACACTTGTGGATTTAAATGTTCTAAAAAGTCTAATAGTTCTGATTGAGCAGTATTATTTTCTAGTGTATTGTTTCGTTGTTCTTCTATAAAACTCATTATAATATAATAAGATACAATTATATTATATTACGAAACACATAAATTATTAGTATAAAGGTCTTTCATCCATTGTGGGTAATCCAGTGATTGATGAACGGCTTGCAATACTTCGCTGATGGTCTTTATAAAATTTTATTTTTGATAAAATATACTCTTGTTCCTTCAACAATTTTTGTCGGTTCTCTTCCGGGGTTGTTTTTGTTTTATGACAATAATAAAGTATTAACCCTGTTATAATGATAAATAATAATAAAACACCCATATTCAGAGCATACAAATAAATGTTCACGCGATTGTCATGACATTTATGTAAAACATTTGACATATATGATTGGGCACCTTGTTCAATTAATCTTGGTAAACTTGTGACATGGTCCATATATAATATTATATGAAAAAGCTTATTTTCATATGAACGGAAATAAAATCGATTTATGTTTAGAATAATCTACAATAATAAAAAATGGAGAACCGATTACCAATATCTATTGTCGATATTATTCTTGAGTTCCAAGGATATCATATCTGGCGTAATGGAAAATATATTCGTAGATTATACCTTGATGACAAATACGAATCATTGAAACATCGACCACTGATTCAAAAAAATAAAAATAATACATTCACTGTCGCTTTTACAAAAACGAATAATGGTTCTCTACATAAATATGTTATTTATACAGCAATATACAGTAACAAAATACATTGGTATATGGATTGTTCATTATATTATAATACAGAAACAAAATATCATTATATATTTGGACATAATGAAAAACAACATTTACCTATAATGAAACCACGAATTTCTACACCTAACATCCGCTAATATACATATACAATCAATACATACGAAAAAATAGCTAAAACAATTGCAACAACCCAAATAGGTACAACTGTTTTATGTTTATATCCTACTCCAAATTGTCTAAATCCGCCGTCTTCCGTATAAGCAAATCCAGGTTTCAATAAATGAACCATTGTAAATAATATCAAAAAAATAAAAATGGCCGCGGTTGTTTTATGAGAACGAATATATTTTGTTACAAGCATTTATATTATGTAAATACAAAAAATCTATGCGTCATCCCCAAATCCATCATCGGATTCATCGTCAGAATAGAATTGGCCATCGTGGAAATTTGCCTTCAACGACCCAATGCCAAAACCCATATCTTCTTCATCATCTTCCATGTTCTCCAAATCGGCAATACCTTCTTCGCCAATCGTTTCTTGCATAAAGTCTTCTGATTGTATCATCATAAAATCGGCCTTTCTGATACCATGTTTTTGTATATCAATCATGTCTTCTTTCTCTTGTTCTATCCGTTCTCGATCACTTACCTTCTTATCATATACAAACAATCCTTTTTGTTGTCCTACATTCCATTCATCCAATTTGAACTTCTTTTTCATATCTTCAATATCTCTTTCATCTTTACTTAATCCTTCGAACCGTTGAACAATTCGATTTTTCTCGTTCTCTTTTCTTTTGCGAATGGCGTTTGATATTGTCTCATAAGAAATATCTATTTCGTGCTTATTCTTTCTTGCAATATTAATGAATGCCAATAGCAATTTTGCGATTCGTGTCTTGAGTTCTTCTTTATTACCTATATCTATTTGAATTTCGGCAATATCATTACCAGTTTCCTCATACTCTTCATTAATATCTCTAATTTCGGTACTAAATTGTATAGACATGTCTTTTTGTTCAGCGATTTTTTCACGGCTCGATTTTTTCTTTTCAAAAATGTCTGTTCGAATTAATTCTGGGTCATCTGTTGCAATAATATATTCATGAATTACTGATAAAAATACATAGTCTAGTAAAAAGATAATGGTTTCTTTATCAAATAAACTAAAATATTCTCTATTATATTTCATCATAGGTGTTTGTATAGGAAGGTTCTCAAAAAATAATCTTAGATCCACAAATTTTTCGCGTATTTTCAAAATCAATAAATTGATTACTTTATCTTGTTTGAATTCTCCTAATGGTTCATAATATTCTTTTTTCGATTTGAAAATCCTGTCTATATCAAACTCTGAAAAATCAATATGATGTTCTGGATAGTGGAAATTAATATCAATATTGGTTAATAACATATTTGGAAAAATGCGCGTCATTTCATCCACAGTATTTTTCATAAAAGTAGATATTTTATATAGATCATCAGAAGCCCACTTTTGAACGAACGTTTCAAAAAATGATTCTAAACGAGTAAACTCTGTTTTGCCTAATTTACCATATTTTTTCAAAAATATGAGAACCTGAGGTTTAAACTTCTCCTTAATAATTCCCACAAGTGTATTCTTCAATACATTAATTGCCGCAATCTTTTCCTTTTCTGACTCGGGTATCTTAGAATCATCGTCTAGAGGAGTTGAAATAGAGACCAATTTTGTTTTGTCATATTTTTCGAGAACCGTCATTAGTTTTTCCTGTAATTTGTGATCTATAATCGGTGATTCTTGGTTCTCAAATAATGCCAACATATCCTTTATCATTTCGACAGCGTTATATCTCGGTTTTTCATATGGTATTACAATGTTTCTTTTATTTATAATACGCATTAATTCATGTAACTGTACTATGCTAAAATTCTTGTCGGCTTTTTTCAAAAACGCAATTTTTTCTAGCAAGGTCCATTGCTTTTTATAGTCTGTCGGTATTTCTGTAAAAAAGTGATGAAAAACGCTAGGAATATGTTTTCCTTTATCTAACCCGCAATAAAAAATAAATGCTGCATAAATATTTTGCTCTGAAAAATCGTGTGATACAACTGGATATATGGATGTTGAAGCTCTAGGATCAAACAACATTGGCGCTTTTGATACTACACTTACCATATCTACCATCTTTGAAATGGCCGCAATGGTTCTCAAATATTGTCCGATTTCTTCATTTTCTTTTACAAAGTATTTTATCGGGTTCTCCATTTTATCATTACAACAGGCATTTTGTAAAAACGGTTGTCCTGTCGAAATGGTATTTAAAATCATTGGTTTATCCTTTACTATTTTTTGTATTGCTTCCACAATACCATAAGAATAATATGAGATTTTGGCTTTTAAAACAAGTAAATCATTATGTTGATCTTTATTGCCTTTCTTCATAAGTGAAATAAGCTCGTTTTTGAAATCAGCCGAAACACTTCTTAATCCGCCAATAATATTTGTATCTATGATAGGTGGCAAAAAGTGTTTCCATTTTTCAATATTGTGTTCATCTGGTATGTCTTCTTCTGGATTAGATATAAGAAATTCGCGCTTTTTCAAATATCGTTCATCTATTTCGACAATTTTGAGAACCGAAGAAACAATTTTTTTAATTTGTTCAAATATCATATCGGATGTCATTTTGCGAATTGCGTCCCATGGCTCGAATTCCGCCTTCATTTTATTTATAACACAAGCAATATATCGAATACCACTCGTATCTTCTTCTCCAGTAAGTGGGTATCCCTTGAAGGATTTGACACAACCAGGCATAACGCGTTTTGTTGAAAAGGTAGGCACTTCTGTTTGTATAACAGTGAAAAGCGACGCTGCAGTAATTACAATCGTTAATTGATTCGCACGTTTTTTATATGGCGGTAATTTAACACCCTTTTTCTCCTCTTCTTTTTTTGCTTGTTTATTATATGCTTCTTCATCAATAATTAATTTATCACAAACTGAACTAGCAACACGAACCACAATTCCTCGAATAGTGTCAGTAGATATTCCCATGTTTTTTGAAATGCCTGATAAAATATCACAGATAATTTGAGAACGTGGATTTTCACACACTTGAATAGGAACAGAAGGTTTTAACAAGTTTTCGAGAACCTTTTCATCTTCCCTTTTTTCAATAAACGCATGAGTAGATATCTTAAACCCCGCTTCATTGTATCCTTCTTCATCGGAATATTCAATCATGCGAATCATAAATCCACTATATTTATCTTCAATCATATTACCCGAGTCGCTTCTTTTGCCATGAGTATGACATATTTCTTCTAATTTCAAATTATAATTACCGCCACTTATATAACAATATGCTAATTCATATAAAAAATCTGGTAATAATTTCGTATTTGTTTCTTTACAATATTTCCAATGTTGATGTTCTTCCAAGGATTCTAGTGGTTCTCTACAAAATGTATCAAAGAAACGAACTATATCTTGCTGTTTTTTAACAAAATCGTCTTGACCTAAAATAAGACTACGTAATTCAATATAAGGCGATTGAATTATTTCTTCTCGTTCGGTTAAAAGAGAACCTAACGCATAACAATAATTATTCACTTTTTCTGATTTTACTGAACGAATGCGCATTCTGCGGTGAAGATAATGAATATGTTTAACAATATCTGTTTCTAATTTATTTTTCATTTCTTCAGAGGACATTTCATATCTACGATCAAATTCCTTTGCGATTTTCTTATTTGCTATTTCGCGCATTCGTCTTGCAACATCGTCTTCGCTTTCGCATTTGTCATATCCAAGTGGGTCACGTTTTATCGCGCATTTACTCTCTTTATTACAAAACATGTCTTTTGTATCAATAAACGATTCGTCATCCACATCTTCTTGATGAATCCAATTGTCTTTTTTCCTTAAATAATAACTCTTTTTGGCTCGAACATTGGCTTCTTCTTCCAAGTCGTCTTTCTCTTGTGAAGACATATCACTTTCTTCGTCTGATTTACTCAAACGAGGCTTTATTTCCAAAATAGCATATTCGCCATCGACGATTTGTTTCTTGCCCACAATAAGCTGTTTTGCCAATTCAACGGATTTATTACGAGGACAATCGTGTTTTTGAACCAAGTTCTCGGCAAGAAATCCTACAAATTTTTCAGGAAGCATTTTTTTCTTATCATCCTTGTATTTATTCAAAATATGGTATGGTGTAGTATCAAACTCTGTATCATAATACGCAGTGGAATTATTGTCTTTTTGAAGGTCGGCAACAGAAGCATATCGCTTTACTAATATACGTTTATTACAATCTTCGGCCTTTACTTTTTCTAGTTTATCCATATCATCTAGAGGTTCATTAAAAATATTTGTCAAACTATCGGGTGTCATTAAAGCTGACATTATAGAACCTAATAACTTACCAAAAAGAACACCATTATCATTTTGAATTATCTTTTCGAGAACCTCGATTGATTTATATGATTTTTCCAATATCTCTTTTGTCGGAAGTTTGTATCCATTCAAAAACAATTCCAAAATATCATTTTTTTCTAATAATAGCCGAAGAATATGTAATGTTTCGGCTTGAATATTAAATTTCGCGATAGACAAAAAGGAAAAGTCTTTACGTTTCTTTTCTAATTCCGCCTTTCTTTCTTTTATTTGTTCAATAATAAAATAGCGAATTTCCATATATTGCTTATAAGAAATGTCATTGGAATATACCATATATGGTTCTAAACTTTGAACGACTGATACAAAAGATAATTTATCCTTGATATGTTTTCTTACTAGACGAATCAATGTTCTCGTTCTTGGTATAATGGTTCTCAAAAATTGTTCGAATTTTCCATCATCGTCATTTCTCATAAGTTCATCAGAAAGAACATAATGACGCATACTTGTCATAAACTCATCATCATTGTCATAGTCCAATTCTTTTGTTAAATCATCAATAATATATGGAATTATTTTCTTATTTTTTCTTAATAAACGAAATAACATCATGTTCTCATTATTTAAATTTGCCCTGTCTAAAATATTCGTGCTTGGCATATCAATTCGAGAATAGTTTACTACAGCTGCAGGAAACATGACGAAAGATTTAATCGCCATTTTATCAGCGTGTGTCATTTCATTAGTAACAATCGTATCTTTACCACCTATTTTTTTTTGGACCAATCGATTCAATCCTAAATTATAAGTTTGAATAACAAATTGTCTTTTGACAAGAGCAAGCTGTTTTGAAGTAAGAATTACTGAACTATTAAATTCATTCAGATTATCAACGATCGCTTCTATATTTGTGAGAACACGTTTGTTTTGTAAAAAATTGGGTATTTCGTCTGGGTTCTCAAAAGGGGTCATTAAATCTGCTAATTGTCTGTATAAATTTACATATTTCGATTCATCTGTGATTGAATTATTCTTATAATAAACATCGCGCTTTAATTTTTCTTCATACTTGATTGAATCATCTAGGTATTCTATGAGAACATCATCGCTAGTGGCTTCTAAATATTCATCGAAATTCTTGCCACGATTGATATATATCTTCTTTTTTGTGGAAACAACAGGCATGAACCAGCGAAACTTTTTATCCAAATTTTTAATATGGTCAACCAATGGCTTATGGAGGTTGGGATCATTCTTTTTATAGTTTCTTACATTACCATTTTCATCAAAAATTGAGAACATATCTCGAAGTTCTCGAAATCTCTCAAGTAAGACATGAATCTTTTCCATAATGTTTTTACTGCGTTGTGCGCTGGGTATAGTGGACAATAGTTCATCTAATAAACTGTTTATTTGGATATCAATACCATAGCGTTTTTGACTATCAGGTATTTCGACAAACTGAGTAATTGCTTCTAAATCTTCGCCATAAATAATACCCTTTGACTTGGTTACTATATTTTGAAGTGCTTTGAAAACGTTTTCTTCTACTTCTGCGCTGTCATCAGCATCTATCACATATTCGCCTGTTTCTAAATAATCAACTGATGGCTCTTTTACTTTTTCGAGTGAGTCTATAATGGTATGTTCTGGTAAATTACCAATAGTAGCCAATCCTTTTACAGCTTCAGGTTTGTCACGAATGAGTATTTGTTTTATAGGTATATATTCAGGTAACCCCTTGTATTCAAAATCGATGAAAATTGTTTGTAGGTCAGGAAATGTCATGATTTCAATTTGGTCTTCTTCTAAACTGACGATTTCGCCGGTAATAATAGTTGGAATATCACCCGCAATGTGAATTTCAATCCAAGTGCCTTGTAATAAATCATTTTGGCGGGCATAACCGGCATGTTCGCTCCGATTGACTAGATGTATTTCTGTGATGGATTCGTCCATGAGCGCACCCGTTTCTTCGTTTTTATTCAATTGAACTTCTTCTAATGTTGCAACATTAATAAGTTGAATACGTTGTTCATTTATATAGGTAATAAAAAAATGTGATTCATTTAGCTGACTATTTGTTGGACTAATAATTTCAATAATATCTCCTAATCTGAGTTTAAAATTTGCGTCCGATTCTGATGACGGCGTATTTGTTTCATTTATTTCGACTTCTGATTCTGATTCTGATTTTTCTGGTTCATTGTCCATTTCTTCTTCCGTAGACATTATTATAATATAAGGATACAATTTCTAAATGGTATAGATGAACTAAAATATTATTATGTATGATTATAAATAATAATATTTATAGTTTGTCACGAAACGCTTGAATACACTTGCGTCGTTCAGCTAATATTTTTGCTGCTTGAACTTTTGTAAGATTTTTCACAGTTTTTGATTTTGGTGTTTTCTTTTTTGACGGAGTCAAAGGAGAAGGTGATTTTGAAGTCAACGCTTTTTTACTCTTTCTTATTTTTTTAATTTTGCCTTCTGTCTCTGGTTTTACTGATTTCTCTGGTTTTGCTGGTTTTGCTGATTTCTCTGGTTTTGCTGATTTCTCTGGTTTTGCTGGTTTCTCTGGTTTCTCTGGTTTCTCTGGTTTCCCCTTTTCTTTTTCACTATCAATTACGATATCTGATGGCTTTACTTTATCAATACATATACCTTGTTTATTTTTAATCTGACCCTTTGGACATCGTGTTTTTTTTTCTAAAGGCGGATTTTGTTCTTCTTCCATGTATCTATATTATAATATTATATTTTAGTGAATCTGTTTTCGAGGACCACAAGACGCTTCTCCAAAATCAACAATACAAATACTTGGCGAAAGCGAAAGCGACTGTGAAAGCGAAAGCGACTGCGAAAGCGAAGACGAATCGCACGATACCAAAACATTCGAACTATGTAAATCATTATGATGTAGTAATTGCCCCTTTAATTCTTTATCGATTGCATCTACTCGTTCATACAATTCTTTAATATTTGATTGTTGATATGAAATGTCCTTTAAGCGAATAAATGGAATATATTCCATTATTAAATATATTACTTTAAATTTATGTGATTCTGGAACAGGTTTATACCCACGAATTAAACCCCACGAGTATAATTCAGGTGAAATGAAATCAAGTTGTTTGTTCAATGTCCTTGCATAATTCTGAAACAAAATTTCGTTTTTTACATTTTGCTCAAAACTCCATTTTAGCTCATGTGAACGCCCGTCATAGATATATGTTTTCACTACACATTGCTTTCCATTATATTCTGTTTGAAATAGTTTAACAACCACTCCGGGACGACTTGTATTTTTTGAAAAATGGTTGTTTTTTTCCAGACACTCTATTACCAACTCCTTATCTTTTGATTTTGATAAACAAAAATCAACGTGGTCTTTCATACAATCAAGTTTTATAAATATAGACTTTATATCTGCATCATTATACTCTTTACCTAAGACGTGTTTCAAATAGCTTGTATAATACCGGTTATTATTCAATGTATTATTTTGCGAGTTGCGCGATTTACTATAGCATTCATGTACTTCGTCGTCTGTTACTGATACGTTTATGCTTAATGGTGCGAGGTTTCTTAATATTCGTATCATTATATAATATATCTTATTATTCCATTGTAATCATATCAATTTTACAGGTCATTATATTGATTTGATAAAATTGATTGACTTTTTTATAATATTATATATATCAAATATTTAATCGAATAATGACTCTTACACGAGAACAAGCTATCCTGTTGAATCGGAATAAATTGAACGCAGGCATCATTTCATATATTGAAGGGGTTGGACCATTATATGAGCAAGATATTTCATTCCTTACAAAAAATAGAAAAACGCAGAATACAGACACGTTTATTATGACAAACCGCAACAATCTTTTAGATGCATATTTACTAGAGAAAGAGAGAAAATTGAAAGAGAATCGAAGAAAAGAGAACGCGTTTACTTGGGCTGACTTGATCGAACAAGAAAAAGCGAAGGCCACTCAAAAACGTGTAGATAAACAGCGAGAAAAAAAGAGACAAATTGAACAAAGAGAACTAGAAAAACAGCAACAATTGGAAAGACAAAGACAAATAGAAATAGAAAGACAAAAGCAATTAGAATCAGACCCGTACGATTATTCAGATGACGAAGATGAAACAGAGGAATTGTTCTTTCAACTGGACGAACCGAAACATAAATCAAATCACTATAAGAAAATGCTAAAGTCGTTAATGAGGCTATCTCGATTTTAGATATTTTGATTTACATGTTTTTGGTTAGATATTAGATAACAAATAAAAATTATACACCTTTTTTTACATTTCAAAATCCTGTATTTATCAAAAAATTATCAAACCGATAAGTGTAACTTACATTTGTAATTTTATATTCATTATCAACCAAATCATATACATTTATTTCGTAATCAAAATATTTGAAATCAATTGATGTTCTATAAATGTTTTTTAACTCATTTTTTGCTTTTTCTAAATCAGCATAAAATGCCACAATACCCGCATCATTCTTTATCACAAATATTTTATTTGACATAATTATATTATATGATATGAACCCTTTATATTATTTATTACTATAAAAAGAAAATCATATAAAGATTTCACATGTATTATAGTAATCATGTCTGAATTCGAACTCTCATATATAGATTATACTCCCGATTTGATCACTTACAATAGTGACAAAATCAAAGCCAAATCATATACACCAAAAAATGGAACAACAGAATATAAAATTTTCAATTGCGATGATGAATCCGTTTCAGAAAATGACATCGCTTTAGGAATATATAAATCAATTGTTGTCAATCCAGACGACAACACAATCCTGTGTTTTACTCCACCCAAGACAGTAACCATGGATTTTTTTAAGGAAAATAATCCTGACGTGAATTCGCCTGATGTCCTAATAAATGAAATCATTGAAGGAACCATGCTCACCTTATTTTACGATCCACGCATTGAATCATGGGAATTGGCTTCAAAAGGTGCAATTGGGGGTAACTATTGGTTTTATAGAACACAATACAAACAGTCGCGATCGAATCCGGCGCAACCCACTTTTCGAAAGATGTTTTTAGAAGCATTTCGAGCATGTGACGATGAAGACATTAATAATTTGGCGTGTCTTCAAGAATTGTCGAAAGAATATTGCTATAATTTTATTGTACAACACCCGTCAAATCATATTGTTTTACATATTGAATCGCCCGTTGCGTATTTGGTTTCAGTATATCATTTAAAGGGTGGAACGGTTACTGCGATTCCTGCAACCGTATATGAAGAATGGAATTGTTTTTTAGGCATTCGTGGTCTAGTCGAATTTCCAAAAAGATTTGATGAAGATTCATATGATAAACTAGAAGAAGTATATTGTTCTACTGGATCGCCTCGCGATAAAGTCGGGTTAATGTTTACGAATCTAAAGACAGGAATGATGGCTTCACTAGAGAATCCAACCTATAAAGAAGTAAGAGAGTTGCGAGGTAATAATCCAAATTTACAATATCAATATTTGTGTTTGTTGCGTATGGGTAAAGTAATGGATTTTTTGAATTTTTTTCCACAATACAAACATGTGTTTTATCGGTTTTATAAAGAGTTTCATGAATTTGTTACGAATGTTCATCAATCCTATATTTCATATTATGTGAGAAAGAGCGGACAACGAATATCAAAAAAGTATTTTCCTTTGATTTATAAATTACATCATGAAGTCTTTTTACCAAGTTTAGTAAAAAGAGAAGGTGATAACGATAACGATAGCAATCGAATCATTATGCGAAGAACCGAAATAGGGAAACGATTGGTCGAAATGCCACCAAGTGAATTAATTTATTATTTGAATTATAATAAGGATGAACCTAAAATAGAATAGATAAACGAATAGATAAACGAATAGATAAACGAATAGATAAACGAATAAATAAACGAATAGATGTAAAAATACATTACATATAAAAAATAATAAATACAAATTATTTTTTATATACAAATGGATACACACGATATTTATTGTCTGAATTTTACAAAGAATCCAGAAGAAAAGAATGAAAGAAGGATCGAAATGGAAAACAAATTCAATCATTTCGATTTGCCCGTTTTTTTTTATTCCGGTGTAAAAGATACGGATGATAGAATAAGTTTTGTTGATAATAAACATATGCAGAGAACATGGTCTATATGTTATGGTCATTTGGATATGATGAACCATTTTGTAAATAATTCAGAAAAAGAGTTTATCATTTTATGCGAAGACGACATTATTATACATAAGGATTTTACAAAGAATCTTCCAAAAGCATTGAATGTAATGAAAACACACAAATTAGATATATTATTATTGGGTTATTTATGTTCCAATCCTGTACATACATATTCAAATTTTCCAGAAATATTGACAAAATATTCAAATGATACATTCCAGATATTGGAATATATTGAAGATACATGGGGCGCACAAATGTATATACTGACTAGGAATAAAGCCAAAGATATGCTATCAAAATACTATCATGACTACGCAAAACGAACGCTAACTGATTCATCATTGATACCATTTAGTTCAGACTGGATATTGACAAAAGATGGAAAACGCGCCTTACTATATCCATTGATGGTAATTGAAAATGGCAATACTGATTATCAAGATGAAGGGCAGCAAACCAGTCGAATCAATTGTTATAATTTTTCATTTAAGCCAAATACATTTATCTAAAAGATATATGTAAAATAATATAATGACAAATGGATATTATATATAATGAAAAAAAGATCTAAAAATATTAAATCAGAATCAAAATCAGAATCAAAAACAGAATCAAAATCAAAATACCCCGATGAATGTCCTATATGCCTAGGGCCGTTAAAATATAAAGCCGGTACAAAATGTAATCATATATTTTGTGATATGTGTATTGTTCACCATTTAATCATCAAAAATACATGTCCTATATGTAGAGGAGAGTGTGATTCGAATGATATATTAGATCAGGTTAAACCGAGTCGAAAGAAAATTATCATAAAAAACGTAATATTACCATTCTTATCTGAGGATTCTCAAAATAATAGAGAACTTGAAGTAGCAATAGAACAACCAGAAGAACAACCAGAAGTAGAATCAGAAGAACAACCAGTAGCAGTAGCAGAACCTGAAATACAAAGCAACCGACCAGAGTACATAACAAACCAAAGATCATATTTTGCAGAGATATTCCTCCATATTAAGGTAATATGTCTTATTATATTTAACATATACATATGGTGTCATTTATTTCAAATTTTCTGTAAAAGTGTACATAATAAATACGCAATATAGAATAATACCCAGTCTAAGTGAATAAACAAATGGGTGAAATACGTATCTTTGCCTTATGTTTTCGTATTGCTTCCATATGAAATTGGCGATGTTCGCAATCTGTTGCATAATGAATATGTTGTTGATAAGATATATTCTTTGTAAATGGTCTACCTATAGCGCTCTCATTCCTTTTAATCTGGTCATCAGTTACATAATTACAAATATTATTTATACGCCAATTATATTCACAATCAATGAATTTGCTCTTTTTATAAATAGCAAATCCATTGAACGCAGACTGACATTCCAATAAATCATATCTCTTTAGCGGTTTCAATTTATTATTCATATATTCTGTTATTTTTTGTACAATATCTTCGCCGTTCGGAAAATGCCAACAGCTCAATAGATAAGCATCAATCGACAAACCCCAAATATCATAATAAAACGGTTTATTATTAAACGATATTGAATCCCATGAAGACTCATTAGACATATGGTATGTTAGAGCTTCCATATCCATTTTACCGGCACATACATCATCCATATCCATGACAATAAAATACTGGAAATCATCACGGTTTTCCGCTCGAATATATTTTAAATATTCATTTCTAGCGTTTGAAATTCTTTGTGAACGCATATCTCTGTGAAAAATGTCTTCGTTCTCTAAAACATGGATTAATTCCATATTATATTTTGCCTTTTTCTTTTGTAAAATATATAAACTATTATCATTCATATTATCATACGCAATCACTATTTTATAATCATTGAATAATCCAATTAATTTATCAATATTTGAGAACACATTATCCAAAAAATTGCTACAATTTCTTACAGCTCCACATATATACACTTTTTTACCTAATGGTTTTTTTGGGGTATCAGTTATCGAGCCATTCGAAAAATCTATTGTAATGTTATTGGATGAATGGATTACATCAGGGGTTGGCAAAGGCGGAACCGGCGGAGCAAGAAAAGACTGAATGTCATTCAAATATATTTTTGTGAGAACATCTTCGTATTTTTTCATGAATGTCTTCGGTTCCATTAACGTCAAAAATTGTTTACGAACCATCGATTTATAAAAATCCAATTTTTCCGGTCGATTTACCAGATCAGCCACAATATCTACATATTCATTCTGTGAATAAGCAACCAGTTCAGACAATCCACTATTTATAAGAATCGAACTAGATACATTATGTACATGTCTATTCATGTTATACAACGTTACCACTGGAATGGAATTAAATAAACTATTACATGTAATGGTTGTTCCTGAATATGGAAACGAATCTAATAATATGTCAAATTCTTGGTATAATGTTTCATAACCCTTATCAAATAGTTGTTCTCGAATGATGATGCGATCCTTATCCACATTTATTTTTTTCAAATAATATTCTGTCCTTTGTTGAACATTATCAAAAGATTCTATTTTTATAAACAATACTGTATTTGGACAGCGGTCTAGAATCTGTTTCCATACATGAAATAGATTATCGTTTAATTTCGCCTCTTTATGACAACTACCTAACACAACACGACTCCCAACTGTTTTTTTGGGGTTTACTACAAATGGATGTAATGGGTCAAATAATAAAAAGCAATTGGGCATACGTATCAACTTTTCAGAATATTGTTGGGTACTCTCAGGATGGTCGGCAATAAAATCTGTTAGTCGATAATCGATGGACGTTAAACCAGTTGTATTTGCATATCCGAGATAACTAATCTGAATTGGAGCAGGATGATATGTAAATACATCTAAGCGATGGTCTGAAGTATGTCCATTCAAATCAAATAAAATATCTATTTTTAATTTGTGAATCATTTTTGCACATTCTACCGTGTCAGTGCCATAAATGATATGTGTAGGTAATCGTAAATCTGTGAATAGCTTTGCTATATTCTGGTCATTTGAAAAAAGATAGATATCAAATTTGGTTCGATCATGATGTTTTAAAATAGGCAATATAAAATTGGCGACACTATGTGGATTAAAATCCGCTGAAAGATATCCGATTTTTATCTTTTGATTCGTGGTTAGAGTTCGTTTATTATTAAATGAGAACATTGGTTTTTCGGGTAAAAGCTCATTCATATGTAAAAATTTTTGAAAAATTTGCCTATCGTTATTGTATAAGAAATCCTGTAAATATAAATAGGTTCCAAAGGATAATATTTTTTTAGAAAGAGGCAAATTGAATTTATTTGCCAAGTCAATCGCTTTTTCTATATATTTAATTGCGTTGTCAATGTCGCCAACATGTGAATACATATACCCAGCGTCCTGATAATTATTATATTTTTCCATTTTTTCGTTGTCTGTAATTGCCCTTTTTCGACAAGAACATTGTATCAAAAATAAGACATATTTTATACAATTTTCATATCTGGCTAATGAAAATCTAGACCGAACTAGCATACCCACAAACTTCGGGTTATGTGTCATTTTATCAAAAACATTGTTTTTATTTATATGCTGCATGTGCTCATAATTGCCTCGTTCAAATAATATTTGAAATAGGTCAATCAGATTATCTTCGAAATCCGGCTTCAATTCATATGCGATTTTATGCCATAGGATTGCTTTATCTTCTGATATAGGTTTCATAATACCAGCCATTTTATAATATAATATTGGGTCATCTGGATATAAAATAATGAGTTTGGACAAGACCTCTTCTTTTATTTCATGACTCGTGGTTTTGGATATAATATTGAACGCTGGTTTATATATCAATTCTTTATTTTCAATTATATTCTTTGGAATTTTTATGAAGGAATTATAAATAGATAAAAACTCTTCCATATTTATGTATAATTATATTGTCAAATTATTTATAAATTATTTTATAAATCATTTATTTTGGGTTTTGGATTTTCTGGTTTTGGATTTTAGTATTTGCTATCAAATAAATCGCGCGATCACTTAGGATTCGCCAGCTGCGTATACACATCAGACAATCTACATAAACTTTGAATATATTTCATTGTATGTTCTTTATTTTCTTCACCTACATTACGGACAGGTTCTCTAAGCTTATCAATCGCCTTCATAATTTCACCTGCATTCGCCATATACGTCAAATCCGCATTGTAGTCTTTTTCGAAAAAAAACGTAAGATCACCTTTATCAATGACATCCTTGTATTTTTGATATACAAAATATTGCCATGCCTTTATAATACATGTGGGGTTTGCTCGTTTAAAGAATTCAAATCCAGTTTTTGCGCTTTTTACATCTTCATTTTCTGGAAAAATAGTAATTATATCTTGAATAAATTCGAAAAAAAGATTATTGAATGCCTTTAATACAGTGGATTTGTCGCTCATGTAAGTGTATATATTTATTTTTTTTTAAATCATTTAATATAATATTAATATTATTTTGTTCGAATAAAATATATGAATAAAAATGAGAATTACTCATTGTAATTGTCTATTACATAGTCTAAATATATTAAAACTATTTCTTTATTGGCAACATCTTTAGATTTTCTTGGTTTTAACTCATTGTATCTGTCTCGTAAACTATTAAACATATCAAAGGTAAATATACTATTTATTAAACTTATAATTTCGTCTTCATTTTCGCTAGCGTTAACACAAAGATCTTCAAGTTTATTAATTAGTACAATTTTGTCAGAAAACAAAACTTGCATAGTATCAAACACTTCTGGTCGTTGATCAAATAATGATATTAACGCGTCATATTTTGATAGGGGCGGTTTATTCTTATACATACCTTTACGGTATACATGGTTTCTTGCCGCTTGAATACGATGATTGACTCTGTCACGACTGCGGCTGCGGCTGCGACTACGAGTACTACTACGACTGCCACTACGACTACTACTTCTGTTTTTACGGGTTTTTCTCTCATTCCCGTAGTTAACTCTGTGATAACCGCGAGCTATATCACCTTCATTCTTATTTTTCGCAGGACGTTCGCTTCTGCGCTTATTCTGTCTTTCAGCTGGATAGATGGACGGACTATCATGATAATAGATGGAGCTCATTTTATATATTAACAGTATATTTTATCTAAATATAAACCTTGATATAAAATTCAACAACCAAATAAATAATAACTAAACAAGTTCTCCACATTTTCAAAACCCAAAAGGCGTCGCGGGACCACTAGGATTAATATCGCTATTGCGTTTTTGCGTCAATGTTTCAATAGAAACGGATTCGCCTATTTTATCCGGACGATATGTATCCGGTGGAGTAGGAATCTTGTAAGGTTGATGACTCGCCGACACATAATTATACATTGGACGTTTATCAGACCGACTTTTTGCGCTTAAATCATCCGGTAATAAATCATATAATGTATATTGTTCGGACATGATAGCTACGCCCGCAGAAGACGCAGATAATGCCATTCCAACAGGTTCTCCATTTGATTGATGAGCTTGTTCTAATTTTTCTCTTGCAACTGGTTCAAAATATTTTATAATGTCTTGTCCAAAAATTGCCGAATAATTATTTTTTACAATTAGTAGCGCTGGAACACTATGAACATTTGGCGGCAACATTATTTTTTTACCATTTTCTAATTGAACAAATACTTGACCTGACACTTTGTCTATACTACGTTTGTCAATACATATTGCGTTTATTTTGTCAATCAACCCGAATTTTGCAATATATTGAACTGTCTTTTGCGAGTTAGGACAATGGTTACTATAATATAATATATCCATCTCGTAATATTATATTATTTGAAAAAGCTTTTTATGAATAAACGATAAATAACGTTTATATTGATTTTGCACACATAGAATAAAGAAGTCTATTTTGGAAATAGAAAATACCGTATCCTAAAGCAAGGAAAAAAGTTTGAAGGTAGAAGCTAAAGTCCTTCTTCTTGCTAATACCGATGAAAACTCCAGATAAAAGAGCAACAACAAAGAAAACAAATCCTACAACGGACAAGAAATAAAACCAAAGACAAAAGTCGCGATTCGCAATAGGTGAAAAAATGGAAGACAATTCTGTCATTTATAAACTATAAATAGATTTTTATATATTTGCTAAATAAACAATAAAAAAATAGATATTATATATATAATACTGCAATGGATAATTCATTTATATGGAATATAATAGAATCACATTTTAAAGATGATCCGCAATCTTTAGTAAGACATCATACTGAATCGTACAATGATTTTTTCAATTCAGGAATATATAAAATGTTTAAGGAAACAAACCCGATTCGTATTCAATCTAAATATGATCCTAATATGGCAAGATATGACCCCGTCGCAGAAAAAACAAATCCAGAATTAGGGTATGGTGAATATAAATCACAGGCATTATTATATTTGGGTGGAAAGGATGGTTCTCGCATTTATTTTGGAAAACCAGTTATACATGACGAAGGGCGTTCGCATTATATGTATCCAAATGAGGCTAGATTGCGCAATATGACGTATTCTATGACCATTCAATATGATATTGAAATTGAATATATTGACATATTAGACAATGGTGAGCTACCGAAAGCGGTTGGACCAGATAATATTCCATTAGGAGCAGGAGCAGACGATGGTGAAGAGTCTGAATCAGATGAAGAAAAATACGAGAACTTTAAGTCGAAAAAGATGAAGGATAAAGACACAGATAATGATGAATATACTGGTGGTGCCGGTGCAGGCAAACAGCCAATTAAAAGGCAAGTCAGAAAACAAGCGAATAAAAGAGGTGTCATAACACCTAAAGAAACTGCTTTAATGAGAGAAATGACGGAGCGCTCAATGGTTTCAAAGAATGTTCAAAAAACAACGGTTCTCATTGAAAAAATATATTTTGGCAAATTTCCAGTGATGGTTCAATCTGATTTTTGTATTTTAAAAGGGTTAAATCCTGCGACTCGATTTCAAATGGGCGAATGTCGAAATGACCTTGGCGGATACTTTATCATTGATGGTAAAGAAAAAGTCATTGTTCCACAAGAAAAGTTTGCCGATAACATGTTATACATTCGTAAAGACAATGATGATACATTTTTATATTCAGCTGAAATTAGGTCGGTTTCCGAGAACGTTTCGAAACCTATCAGAACATTATCTATTAAAATAATGGCGCCTAGCACAACACTCGATAATAATAATATAGTGGTTAATATACCCAATGTAAGAAAGCCAGTTCCTTTATTTATTCTTTTTAGAGCACTTGGTATAATATCAGATAAAGAAATCATTCAAATGTGTGTTCATGATATTGATAAGTATAGTGCCATGTTGGACTATTTCGTTCCATCTATTTATGAATCAGCCGGAATTATGACACAAAAAACAGCGATTGATTTTATTGCAATTCTTACAAAAGGCAAAACAACAGAAACGGTTCTCGAAATATTGGCCGATTATTTTTTGCCACATATCGGTGAAACGAATTTTGTTCAAAAGGCATATTATTTAGGTCATATAGTATTCAAACTGTTAAAAGTATTTGCTGGAATTGATAATGAAACGAATCGCGATAATTTTAAATTTAAACGCATTGAGACAACTGGTGTTTTAATTTCTGATTTATTTCGCGAATATTATAACATGCAACAAAAAGCAATTAAATTACAATTAGAAAAAGTTCTCTATTATAATCAAGATATATATGAAGATAATTTACCCAGTCTTATTAATGATAACCAAAATGTCTTTTCAGATAGAATCGTCGAGGCGGGTTTCAAAAAGGCATTTAAAGGTAACTGGGGTGCTCAACCGCATACAAAAAAGATTGGTGTTCTCCAAGATATGAACCGTTTATCACACAATACCATGTTGAGCCATTTGAGAAAAACAGCTCTTAACTTGGATTCAAGTGTTAAATTGGTTGGTCCTCGTGTATTACATGCTTCTCAATGGGGGTTTTTCGATCCAATTGATACACCTGACGGTGGAAACATTGGAATACACAAACATTTATCTATTTCGGCGTATATCACAAAAGGCATTTCTCGAGAACATATGATAAAATGGTTGAGAGAAAAGGTAAAACTCAAGTTTGTGGAAGAATGTTCTCACATTTTTATTTCACAAAATACTCGAGTCTTTGTTAATGGTTTTTGGGCAGGAATGTCAGAAGACCCTTTTCAAATGGTAAATTATATAAAATTATTTCGAAGAAACGGTCTGTTACCTATTTATATTAGTGTCTCTTTTGATATTACACAAAACACTATTTTTATTTATACTGACGAAGGCAGATTAACTCGTCCTATTTTCTATAAAGATACAGATTTGGGAAAATTTTTCTTTGAACAAGAAAAAAACACAATAAAGAATAAAATAAATGATGAAGAATTCACATGGGTAAATCTAGTTACCGGATTTAATGAAAAGAAAATCGAAGAGTTTCATCCAAACGACATGAAAATATATGAATTATATGAATTATATGAATTATATGAAGGTGTCGAGAAAGAAGTCAATCCGGCAAAGCTTGATAGGTTTATAAAAAATAAGGCAATCATTGATTATATTGATACCAGTGAAAGTGAAGATGTATTAATCTGTTTAAATATGAAAACATTGCTTCAAGAAGGTTCTCAAAAATACAGTCATCTTGAGATTCACGAGTCTCTCATTTTTGGAATGATGTGTAATTTAATACCTTTTCCACAGAACAATCCTGCAACCCGAAATTCTTTTTCTTGTGGACAAAGCAAACAGTCAGTTTCATTATATCATACAAATTATCAAGTAAGAATGGATAAATCTGCAGTAGTATTAGCGAATCCACAAATACCATTGATTAAAACACGATATATGAAAACAATTAATGGAGAAGAGAACATGTATGGTGAAAACGCCATTGTAGCAATTATGTGTTATACTGGTTATAATGTAGAGGATGCGGTGTTAATAAACGAAGGGGCGATTAAACGCGGATTGTTTAGAACGACTTATTATTCAACATATGAAACACATGAAGAAAAAGTATTAAATTCAGAAGGCAAGGTTGAAACAGAGAAAATATTTACAAATATTGAGAACGCAACGAACATAATAGGAACAAAGCCGGATTATGAATACAATCATCTAGACACATATGGTATTGTGAGAGAAGGAACCGAAGTCCATGATAAGATGGTATTGATTGGAATGTCCTCTCTGGCTGATCCGAAGCTAGGTTTAAGAAAGGATAATTCGAAAGTGCCAAAGAAGGGTCAATTGGGTATAGTAGATAAAACATTTATAACAGAGGGTGAAGAAGGAGAACGAATCGCAAAAGTAAGGGTTCGTGAAATCCGTATTCCTGCAATAGGGGATAAGATGGCATCGCGCGCTGGTCAAAAAGGAACGATTGGATTGGTCATTCCAGAATCAGATATGCCTTTTACTCGCGGTGGTATTATTCCAGATATAATTATTAATCCACATGCTGTTCCATCGCGTATGACGATTGGACATTTAGTTGAATGTATTACAGGTAAAGCATGTTCCGCAATTGGATGTTTTGGGGATGCAACTGCTTTTAATAATGATGGAACAAAAATAGCTCAATTTGGGAGAACATTGGTAAATAACGGGTTTCATTCGAGTGGAAATGATATATTATATAATGGAATGACTGGAGAACAAATAGAATCAGAAATTTTCTTTGGTCCAACCTACTATATGAGACTTAAACACATGGTAAAAGACAAGATTAATTACAGAGCCAAAGGTCCGAGAACAGCCCTTACTAGACAAACCGTTAGTGGTAGAGCAAATGACGGTGGGTTACGTATCGGCGAAATGGAACGTGATGGTATTATATCTCATGGTGCCACTAATTTTTTGACAGAATCTATGATGGAACGTGGTGATAAGTATTATATGTCAGTTTGTAATAAAACGGGTATGGTTGCGGTTTATAATCCATCAAAGAATCTGTTTATAAGTCCAATGGCGGATGGACCGATTAAATTTGTTGGAACGATTGCGGAAAATAATATAAAAGTTGAGAACATTACAAAACATGGGCGTAGTTTTAGTGTTGTTTGTATACCATACACATTAAAATTATTAATGCAAGAACTTCAATGTGCAAATGTTGCTCTTCGTATTATTACAGATGATAATATAGAACAAATTGAGAACATGTCCTTCTCTAAAAATATTGATTTATTAACAAAAAAGGAGAATAATACTGTCGAGTCTATTGTAAAAGAGATTCAATTGAATATAAGAAAAATGAATCAAGAACCTAATCTATTTGCTCCTGCCAATCAAAAGAATGATGATTTAGAAGGATATGTTCCTGAAAAACCTACAGAAATGATTCCTATTCCAGGATATTCTGATTCATCGCCTCCTTATTCATCGCCTCCTTATACATCTGAATTCAATCCTGCGTCACCCGCATATGCGCCCGGATTGAACCCTTTAGAATCGCCACCTTATGGTCCTGAAACTAGTATTAATACAGAGTCGCCACCTTATGCGGCAGAGTTCAATTCTAACTCACCAGCGTATGCTCCTGTGTCACCTGAAGAAGAAATGAAAAGCGGTGGAGCTATAAATGATTATCATATCGGTCAAATGGTCAGTTTACGTGGACATGTAACTGGTGGAAAAGCAATTAATTGGAGAATACTAGATATAACACCAGAATTTACAACAGTATCCAATGATGACGAAATGCTTGTAGTTGATAATAACGAGATTTCTCCATATATACAACAACATCAGCAACATCAGCAACATCAGCAACAATATTATAACCCCAATCTTATGCAACAATCATATGATCAGATGTATCAAATGCCATTAATCAAACCAGAAGAAAAACCAGTTGCGCCTGTAAATGTGGTTGTGGTTACTGGTGATAAAAATGAATTGTCTGGATTAACAAGTAGCAGTTCTAATGACATTCAAAGTGGTGGTAAACATAGTAAGTCTGACAGTAATAGTCAAGAAAAACAAACAGAAAAACAAGCAGAAAAAAAAGGTGGAGAGTCAACAGGATCATCCATACTTGATTTTACAAAAAGCTTTTTCATTAAAAAAGTGGATAATTAGAGGGTTCGGGTTCAATCATAAAATTGATATTCAAATCATTTAAATATCATTTAGTATATTATATAATGGCATTATCAAGCAACCGCATTCTTAGCATTTACAAGTCACGCAATACGATTATTGAACAATTGAAAAATCTAGGATATGATACATCGGATTATGCCGAATTTAGCATTAATGAAATCGACGCGATGAATACAAATAATCAATTGGATATGCTTATTTCAAAGGAAGACGGTCAAAAGATATACATTAAATATCTATTGAATATAAAACAACTACGTAAAGATAATTTAGATCAATTGATAGAAGATTTATATGATATTGAAAATGTTTTAGAAAAAAAAGATACATTGGTCATAATCGCAAACGAAGAGCCGAATGAGACAATTACACAAAGGATAAAATATCTATATGACCAATCAGGAATATTTATTGTATTACATTACATCAAACGGCTCCAGTTCAACCTTTTGAAACATGTACTGGTTCCTTCAGCAAAAATATTAAAGGACGAAGAAGTTGAATCATTAAAATTAACATATAATATGAAAGCGCTGACAGATTTACCAGAAATATCTAGATTTGATCCACAGGCATTGGCAATGTGCTTAAGACCAAATCAAGTAATTAAGATCGATAGAAAAAGTGATACAGCTTTAGAATATAATTATTATCGAGTTTGTGTGTAAAAATAGTATCTTTATTATATAAATGCCGGAGCAAACATATAATATAGGTTATAATTCAAATGATTTTTTTTATAAAACAGGCACAGAGAATACCTTACCATTCAATATTCCAAATTTAAAGTTATGGATAAATAGCATTACCTCTAATACAGTCACTACTGATACAATCGACTTATTTGATAATAATGTAACGAATGTTGTATTTAAAAATAAGGATAAATTTATTAATGATTATTTACAAGGTAATATAATATTAAGTGGATCTTTTAGTGATTTTAAACCGATTACAATGGATCAAACAACGATTGCTAAGAATAGTTCTTATACTGACATTACTAACAATTTACAAATAGGAAGTATTACATTGAATTCAGAATCTAGCGATCCTATAACTTTTGAATTAAATAAGGAGTCAACAATTGAATATAGAACGAATAGTCTTGGATTATTAGGTAATGATATTTCTTTAAACGCAGATATAACAGGTAACGCAAATGTAGAAATTAATGAACCTGATGATACATCAGGACCATCTTTTCTTACAGCTACTACTTTGAATCCTAGATGTAAATATAAGAAAAATTGTACAACGCACCATTGGCATTATAAAGATTGTAAAACACAAATAATTAGAAATGAGAATGGTTCATCATATTGTAAATGTGTTTGTAGCGGACCAAAGACGAATGACGCAACGCCACATAGTCATTGTTCTCCATATAATATAGGTGTTGATGGAACATCGAAAGAAGGCGAACCGAATAATGTGCATTTTAGAAATTTGTTATCCGGAATAAAAAATATAGTTGTTTCTATGACAAAACAATCTGATACAGTAACAGGAACATCTAATAGTGGTTTTTCTAGTACAGAGTATACTTATAGTGACGACGCATTTAACAATAACGACAAAAATATTAGGACATTATTATATGAATATTATGAAAAACTAAATGAAAATAAAGCAATAAGTAACAAAATTATTGCTCATAATTCACAAAATAATACCAATAACCAAGCATTATTAGACGCAAACGTAAAATACAAAAAGGAATATTTGCATTTATTTAATATTTTCTCTGGTATATGCTTTGCTTCAGGATATATTTATGTGATGTATAAAACACAGGCAAAATAATTTAGCTATAAATATGGTTTTTTATTTATAGATAAAAATATGGTTAATATATAAATGGGGGATCCATTCACCAAGTTCTATAATATATATGTGTCTGACAAAAAAGCGACATGTTCTACTGGTACTCCGCCTATATCAAAGATTTACGAAGATAAAACCCCATTCGATCGTACAAATTATAATACTGTTTTAGAGAAGAAAACATTATTTGAAGTTTCAACATACATCAATAAATTATTGGAAGCATTCACTGAAGATTACAATATATTATCTATATGTCATGGGTATACAAAAGCGAATAAGATAATATATGATGATAATCAACTTATTACTGATTCAACACCAAAAAGAGCAGTACTTACACTACCTACAGTATGTACCGATATGTTTGACATGACAACATATAAATATAATACACCATCAGATAAAAAATTATTATGCCAGCAATTTGAAGATTTAAATAGTTTGATAACAGATTTCAAAGGTATATTAGCCAGTTGTAAAGTGTCTACCTCAGATAAAACCCATCAAGTAGAATATGAGGAACTTATTAGAAGTTATGATAATATGATAAAATTACGTAATGAACTTAATACAAAAATGAACGAGTTATATTCGGTGAGAGGGTATAGATTAGATAACTCAAAATTATATTTAGATTCAACTGTTTATACAAGTGTTTTGTGGACTATTTTAGCAACAACTTTTATATTTTATATTTTTAAAAAAATGTAAATCAATATATGTATACATATTATAATATAATATGTATAAAACATTTGAAGGATTTACAAAGTTTTCTGTATTTGAAGGATTGGATCAAATTGTAGTATCTGAAATAGAGAAAAAAATTGGTGTTGGTGAAGGATTAAAAAGTGATGTAAATATAAAAAGTGATAAGATTATAAAGAATAATCAACAAATAAGTAGTAACATTCAATCATATAATGACACTATCAATGATTTAAAATCAAAAAACAACATATATCATTATAATGATACACTAGACTCACATACGATAGTTGGATACAATACACCGAAAGATATTAAATCAGCAATCAATAATGATGTAAATGAATTAAGACTGTATCAAAATTCCATATATATTACCGGTATTATTGCCTGTTCTACTTTATTAATATCAGCAATATTGATTAGTAAAAAATAATCATATATAATATAATATTAGTATGGGTCTTTCTTCTTCTTCAGAGGTCGCACTTAAAGCACTATCAGATCCGAAGGTATTTACGACAGACGTCGATCAAAATATACAGACAACAGCATTAGCTACTTTAAGTGCCAATGTCAGTGATGTAAATGCCAAATTGACTTTAACATCGAATAAAATGGATGGCTCGGTGATTGAACAAGATAAAGTAAACAATATTATAACTACTGAAAAAACAAGATTAAATACTAGAAAAACAGCAATTGATGATGCAATTACGTCGCAAAATAGAATTATATACTTTAACAATAATACTAGAAAAGTGTATGAAGCCTATATAAAAATAGTAATTGTTTTAGCGATTACTTTAGCAATTATATGGGTAATACGACTTGTTGGAACAAATCAAGAGTTTATTCCGGATTGGATACTTGATATTTTATTCATTGCAACAATATCAATCTCAATAATTATTATTTATAATTATTATATCGATATTCGTATTCGAAGCAGATATAATTTTGATGAACTCAATCTTGATGCTCCACCAGTTACATCTACTGATTCGATAAACAAGGGTAATGGTAGCAATCTATTCGATGGAATATCTACATGTATTGGTGCGGACTGTTGTACTGGGTCAATGACATGGAATGAAGACATAGGTAAATGCGAAACCCAAACCCAAACCCAAACCCAAACCCAAACCCAAACCCAAACCCAAACCCAACCCTTTACAACCATATCAGAATCAGGTATAGAAGGGTTAACCATGCCACCTGACTTAACCGAACCTAAATCAACCACTGCACCTAACTCGATTGCTAATTTATCGCCTATAAAAATACATAAGCCCGTAGAAAATAAGGATCATTTTATTAGTCAAATAAAACCGGATGATGCCTTTGAATATAGTGATTATTCACCATATAAATAATATAATAATTATATATAATATTATATTATTTATGGATATTACTGCTATTAAAAATAATAGAGAGGAAAAAATAAAGATATTTCAAACCCATATAATAAATACATATACAGCATTAAAACAAAAGGTAACAGATGAAAATAATAGATTAAAAAATACATATGATAAATATACTGGCGAACATTCGGCAGATGCACAAAAGTCAAAATATGTAGGATTATCAGAACAGATACTTAAAAATATTTATTTTTATTCTTTTTGGATATATATTGTATTATCACTTGTATTATTTGTATTTGTTTATAATAATCAATCGTTTTCTATGATAATCAAAGTATTATTATTTGTAACCATCTTTGGATTTCCATTTTATATTTATTTTCTTGAAAATTTCACATATATCATCTGTATGTACTTATATAATATAATAGTTTCTACTATATATCATAATGGTTACTCAAATACATCTATAGAGTATGGTGGCGAAATGTTACATGAAGTCATGTCGCAAACCGCAAAATCGCCACCATTATCTGTTACCTAGAATTATTTTATCTTGCAAATATTTTTCTGTTGTAATACTCTAGAATGGGTCATCAATATCATTCTCGTCAATTGTATCATCGCGTTCATTGTCATATAGTAACTTCAAATTATTCCAACCAGTTTTCTCGTGAGCTCCAAACATGCGATCCAAGCAATCATGTACTTCCTTCGATTGTGGACCTTTTGTACCATAGTTAGATTGATGCCAAATAGTAAATTCGGCATTAACCGACGATTTTTTCAAGATTGGAGCACCAGGTAAGCGAACAATCTTATCCTCGATAAACTGAGAAATAACATCCTGTTTGTTCTTGTATTCATTGCTCGCCTTCAATACCGTTTCGCAATCTGGAACATTTCCGCCAGTAATCAACACTCGTTCAACAAGCATGGCTAAGAACACTGTCTTCCAACTATCAAATTTCTCGTCGATTTTTGCGTCTAACGCATACTGATAAGGTTTGTATGGATCTCCTTCCACTGGAGTTTCTGTAAACAATGCCATGTATGGAACTACACGAATACGTCTCCAAGTACCATGGTCTTGCGCTTTAATTTCTGGCAAAATGTTTGTACATACAACTAATTTGAATTGCGGGTAGAAATTCACTGGTGCTTCGTGATACGGAATTCTTGCTTGAACTGGGTCAAGACCACTTACCAATTGCTTTAAAATACCTTCGTTGATAATATCACCCTGTTTTGGTTCTTGCATGACTACATATCTCGCCCCTTTTAACATTGCAATTTCAGGAGCAAGACCGCCAACACTGGTTCTTTTTGGTGTAACAATTGCAGTAAGAGGCAAATCTGCTTTATATTCGCCTAATGTTTTTGCCATTAATGTTACCAATACAGACTTACCATTACGACCACCACCAAGATAGTTATTGAAAGTCTGGTTTCCAGGAGTTCCAAGCAATGTCGATGCCAAATGATTCCACATGTATTCGCGAAGTTCTTCGACCGGAAATAGCTTTGACATAAAATCGGTTATTTCATCGATGATCGGTTTATGTTCATCTCCAAGTGGCGTGTATTCGATATTTGTGGTTTTTGAAATGTAATCTTCAGGTTTGCCAACGCGAAATACCTTTTCTTTGAAATCCCATACGCCGTTTGAGCAGCATAATAAATACTGATTCTTATCGATGTTGTCCATGAATTCGCTGTCATAGAACATGTCTCTGGATTCAATCATATAATTCTTTTTATCGTTTGTCCTTGCCAACTTTGTATATATTTCCATGACTTTTGTTAACCTCGCTTGTAAAAATTTCTTTTTTACTTCATCGTCTTCAGTTAAACTAGATATAGAAACACTAATTTGTTCTCCTTTCTTTGAATATAAACTACGCAATTCGGTCGAAATCGCCATTTTCAAAGAATATCCAGAATCAATCGGTGTCCATCGATGATTCTTGAATTCATACCACTGGTTGCCTTTAATACTGGCGCAAGCATATAAATGTTTTTTTAGTTGATATAATACCTTTGCAATATCATAATCTGTGATTCCTGCAGACTTCTTATCAAATATCGCTGCGTCAATTAACCCACTATCAATCGATTGTTCAATATAATAATCCAAACTCTGTTCTCTGACCTTCTGATATTTTTCCGGTGCGTCTTTCTTTGACCAAAATATAATAGAACGCAATGTTAATCCATTACTATTTCGGTAATCGAGTTTCTTCCACATATCCCATAATTTGATAATATCATAATCGAATTTAACGGCCTGTGCGCTAAATGCAATCCATACAATAAAGAGACAATTGCTTACATTACGCAACGCACAACCTACACTAAACCATTTATCATATGATCCATCTTCGTAATAACTAGGCGGTAATGTCATTACATACCCGTATGCTTCGAAACAACTATATTTATCTGCGTTTTTTGAAACTGATTCTACATATGCTTCCAAACAGCTATCTAGCTCTGCTTTATTTGTTATGGATAAAGCGCTAAAATCAGATGGTAAACTAATGGTTTGTTGGCGGTTTGTATTTACTTGATTCGCTCCACCTCGTCTAGATCTTTCTGAAAACGCATTGTATTCCTCCAAGAATTGGCTTGTCATAAATGGGTCATAATGATCAGGATATCTTGCAGAAAGTTTGAATATATCTTTGGCCATGTTGAAAGTGGAACCGTCATCCATTACTACACCAAATTGTTGATCACTTGAATCAAATGTTGCAGTATATATCTGAGTAAGCTTGTATGCTTCATGTTTGGGTTTCTGGCAACCAATCATTTGCCAATTCGTTTTTCCAGTACTAATACCCATGTCAAGCATGGACTCCCAATCGTTCGTAATTTTCAACTCGTCTTTATTCCATGTATCGTCCATTTTAGCAATGGCTTTTTTGCGAATAAGCTGTTGTGTTACACGATCGCAATGCAATGATATAATAAAATGTATACCATCTTTAGTATATCCTTTTTTAGGAACTGGGTTTACTGCAGATTTTTCAAGAACATAGAACTGAATGACTGCTTCATCGTCTAATTGATACACATCTTTGAATATGTCTAAATACAATTCGACCAATTCGGCGACATTTGTTTGTGTATATTGTCTTTGCTGTATAGATAGTTCATGTCGTATATCTACATCTACTAGAAGCGGACCCTTATCCAGTTGAGCCTCTGTAAAATATTCTTGATTTTTCTTTACAAATACCTCACGGTAAACCATGTTTAAGAAATCTTGATATTCATCTGTGTCTACATGATAATTACCCCCAAATATGCTCGTTTCTTCATCGGCTATTCGAGTATTTGTAGAATCCTTAGGTGAATCTTTCTTTATAGAATGTGTTTTTAAAAATGAGATGAGATTAATAGCTTTCTGTTTTACATGCTCACTTTTTTGAGTTGTCATCTGAGATATAATAGAAGGATATTTTTAAGCGGTTATATAATCGATATTATATCCGTTTAAATTCAATTTTATGCTCCTATAAAATTGAAGATAATACTGAAAATAATATATATAAATATATTCTATAATATAATATAATAGCAATGAAGTTTTGTAAAGAATGCAACAACATGTTATATATTGGCATTGATGCAGATGATTCGAATAAATTAACATATTACTGTCGCAATTGTGGAACAGTTGACAATACAATTGCAACAGAAGGTCATTGTGTATTGAATACACAGTTGAAAAAAGGAGAACAAAAATTCTATCATATTATCAATCAATATACAAAAATGGATCCGACATTACCGCGACTGACCAATATTAAATGCCCCAATGAATCCTGTGTTACAAATGCTTCTGCTTCATCTGATAAAAAGGACAAAACAGAGATTATTTATATGAGATATGATGATAATAATTTAAAATACGTATATATTTGTTCGGATTGTGATACTATTTGGAAAACAGATGATCGCAAGTAAAATTGAAATGAATATTATTTAGAAATATAACAATATATTATATTACATTATGGAGTTTGAAAAAGAAGATTTTGATAACTTATCTGAAACAATGTCTGAATCATCTGCAGATGAAAAACCGGAAAAATATGTAGACTCTGATGATGAGAACAATAGTGACATTGAAGAAGACGTCGACGCAGAAGAAATCGATGTCGAAGAAGGAGATGGCGAAGGCGAAAACGCAGTCCTTGGTTTCGGTTTAAATGGTGTTACTGAAAATATGTCGGATAACTCGGAAGATGAAGATGATGAAGATGATGACGACGACGAAATTTTCGATAAAATAGACAGATCACGTCAAGAAAATATCATTCAAAATCATCATCCTGAATTAAAAACACTGAATTATGAAGAAATTGAGTCATTGTGTGTGGTTGTTAGAGATAATAAAGGCATTATTATTGACCCGTTACATAAAACGCTACCTATATTATCTAGATACGAAAAGGCAAGAATTTTAGGTGAGAGAGCAGACCAAATTAATTCTGGTGCTCAACCATTTATCGAAGTCGAACCGTCGATGATAGATGGTTATTTGATCGCCATGAAAGAGCTCGACCAAAAAAAAATACCATTTATTATTCAACGACCACTGCCAAACGGTGGCTGTGAATATTGGAGAATCAATGATTTAGAAATTATATCATAATAAAATATATAAAATATAATAAAGGCTAACTTATTAACTTTTCCAATGCTTTCCACAATCTAAACATGTCACAAAAATAGTTGCCGGTTCATCTGCCGATCTTGTTTGTAATTCATAATATGTACATTTTTTTGATTTACATTTTTTACATGTAAACATGTCAGTAGAAGCTTCAATATTCGTATTGAACTTCGACGCATCTCGCTTTATTTTTTGTTGGATTAATGAACTCCATCGAGCAGGATTCATTTCTTGATGTGTCATAAAAGCGAATGTTTGCGGTTTTAACTCATCACTTTGTAACTGTTGTAGAATTTCTGAATTTCTTAAATTATTCACGATTGTTCTCAGTCGATCCACATACAACTGTTTGAAATGCGGATTTTCCCATTTTTTGATTATTTTTTTTTGGGTCGCTTCCTTGATTGCATAATTGAATATCGCCTTTTCAAGATTTGTCGCAATCTTTATATATGATTGTCCTATTTTTTCAGAGAGTTTGCTTCGAATATTTATGCGGAATTTCTCGGGTTGTAATTCAACTGACATATTAATAATATAATTAATATTATTTATATTATTTTATTCAATTTTATACTGTATCAAGAATTCAATTATCATATTCTTCCTCCACCAATTCACTCGAACAATCCAAAAATGTATTCATTTCTTCTAATGATACCATTGTGTCGATTTTATCAAACACTGTACTCTTTTTTTTTGATTGACTTTTACTTACCGATGTTGTTGAAGCAGCCGGTTTCTCCGCTTTACCTTTTTTCGCCTTTACTGGCGGTTCGTCTTCTTCTGTGTCATATTCGTCTTCATTGGATTCATATTCATCGTCTTCTTCATTATCGTCTATGATAAATCCGTCTTTTACATATCCGTCTTTCGTTCGAGGCACATCCGAATCTACGTCGTCGTCTGATTCTTCGCTATCATCATCGCCAATATCTTCAAATCCGCCAAAAAGAGCCTCATAAATGGCTTCCCAACGGTTAGTCGTCAAATCTGTACATGTCTTTCCATCAGAAGACACATCTGCCACTAGTACACATGAACCAAAAAAAAGTATAGTATCAACTGGTGGCGGAAAATCGTACTTATTTTCTTGACCAGCACGACCGCTTGTTTTCCCATAAAGCGAAATCGTCGTTGATTTATTTTCTATGTCCATTGTCCAACTATGAACCGATTTAAAATCATCTGCGTTCTTAAAACCCGCCTTTTTATATAATTCCTCTTGCGAGAATGTCTTTAGCGGTACTTCTTTAATAACACCGGTTTTTTCAACAACTAGAATTCGTGGCATTTACTTTTATTATTATAATATATTTATATCGTTTTTCAAATATTCATTTTTATCGAGTATGTTTCATACAAAGCAATATGTGTAATTGAATATTGGTAAATACACATTGAATATGACCATAGAAAAAATGCGGAAAATAAAAACCTTATAAATCTACCGCTTCATATATGTGGATATATATTATTTTAAATATAGTATTTTCTATTATTATTATTCTTTTAGGGCATTATATATGGATTTATTTAAAAGACAATTATAGTGTTAAAAAAACAAAGGATTTAGTAGGTTCTCAAATTCAAAAATATAAAACGATTTTGAATGATATACAACATGCAGAAAACACTAAATCCGAGTCATATGAAATGATTGAATATAATTCAACTAAGCTACCCGTTACAGATTCAAATATTCACCAATATAATACCGACTATATGGATCTTAAAAATGATTTAGAAGCATTTTTACAAGAGATTACATAAAAAATTTGAGAACCTATTATATTGTAATGGATCATCAAAAATATATGAAAATTGCTTGTGAGCTAGCGACTACATCGATTGGTCGAGGCGGCGGACCGTTTGGCGCAGTCATTATTAATAACGACGACCAAGTAATTATCGGAAGAGGTCATAATATGGTGGCAATCGAGAACGACCCCACACTTCATGCCGAAATGGTAGCTATAAAAAATGCCTGTCGCATGTTAGACTCATTCAAATTAGAAAATGCAACATTATATACTAGCTGCGAACCCTGTCCAATGTGTCTTTCTGCTTGTTACTGGGCAGGTATTCAAACCATTTATTATGGTAATACCAAGGATGACGCCGCGGCAATTGATTTTGACGATTCTTTTATTTATAATGAAATCAAAGAAGAATCCGAGAACCGGTTCATAAAAATGGTTCATTTATCTGAATCTAAAGATGACTATAAAATCGCGTTTGAAGAATGGTCTAAAAAAGAGGATAAAATACCTTACTAATACTCATCATTTCAAATACCGATTATTTACAAGATATATAGTTCCAATTCTACGGCAATGCGGACATTCGCAATATGTTTTTTCACCTCTATATCTTTCCTCACATAAATTGTGCAATACAATATTACATTTAACGCATTTGCTCCATTGTTGAGTCTCAACATTTTCCCAACAAATGAAACATGTATTATATTCATCGATGACTTTATTACTTATACTATTTCCCATAATCATATAACGTATATAACTATAATTATTATCCATTTTTTACTAGTAAAAAATTGATGAATAAATAAATCATAAAGCGAAACGATATAAAAACGGCAAGATATAATTTATAATGAACACCCTGACCTTAACCCAGTCTCATCATGTATTACAACGGTTTCCGAAAATCGAACTTTCTTATGAGATCATACCACATAAGAAAGTTTCACCCAAATATAATATTTGTATTGGAATACCATGCGGAACAAAATGTTATGCTTGGTTTACATTTTTCGGAGAAGAAGATGTGTGTTTTATAATGGAATTGAACAAAGAGAAGAAAATAAATAAGGTTTCTTATGTAACACTAGATAATATAAAGTTCAATCCATTAAGTCTAGGCACAGTGTTTTACGGCACATTCATCGAGAACAATTTCATTATTGAAGATGCGTTTTACTATAAAGGTATTCAAATACATACTCTTTATTATGGTGATAAATTAGGATTTTTAGAGAACCTATTTACAAAAGACGATCCACATCTGTCGATTCGGTTTCATCTACCTGCCATGTGGTCTTTACATAATAAAGACGAATTTGATTGCGTATATCAGGTTGAAAGTAAATATGCAGATAAATATCCAATCCATCATATACAGTATAGATGTCTTACAGATATTGCGCCTTATTTGAATGTATATCCAGTGAAAAAAGGGTTTGGACATCCTATTCAAGTACCGACTATTATTCCTGACATATATACACCGTATAGAGCCACTTTTACAAAACCACAATATAGACAGATTGCTATATTTAAAGTGATGGCTGATTTACAGTTTGATATATATAATCTCTTTTGTTATGGCCGAAATAAAACATGCGTTTATTACAACGTCGCTTATATTCCGAATTATAAAACAAGCGTTTTTATGAACAAAATATTTAGGAAAATAAAAGAAAATGATAATTTAGACGCAATCGAAGAAAGCGATGATGAAGAAGATTTTGAGAACATTGAATACGATAAATATGTGGATCTAAAAAAACATGTATTTATGGAATGTAAATTTAATATGAAATTCAAAAAATGGGTTCCAATACGTATCGTTCATCCTGATCAAAAAGTTGTTCATGTTAGTATGTTGTAAGTATTGCGTTTTATACCGATTTTACAAAATGTCTATGTCATAAATAAATAAAGAATTAGTTATAATTTTTTATTTATTTTATAGAAAGTTTGTCTCATTATTCTTTCCGCTCGGTGTAATATATAAAAAAGTGGAGTAAAAAAAATAACTAAATCTACTTTATATATATAATATTTAATGGAATATTCAATAGGAGATCGGAGAGAAAATCAGACAGAAGATCATAAAGATCAGACAGAAGATCAGACAGAAGATCAGACAGAAGATCAGACAAAAGATCAGACAGAAGATCAGACAGAAGATGATATAAATATTAGTGAAGAAGAGGTAAATATAGAAGATATCAAAAAATATATCAGAAACGCTGCTGAAATTATCAATGAAGAATTAAAAATAACTACAAAAAGATATAATGAAGTGGATAAACCACCATATTTAGAGAGGCTTAACATATGTTGTAGTGAAAAAGAATTAGATTTTTTGTCAAAAAAAATTCCTCTTTTTATAAAAGAATATCCAGATGTTAGTATTAGTGATATAGCATTTACTGTAACTTATATATATTATTCTTTAGTATTAGGAGAACAACCAGAAGATCATTTAGCTAGAACTACTAAAAATAAATTTGATGTTCGTTTATTTCCAAAACTTAAAGACTCTAAATATAAAACAGAACTAGATAACTGGGTTATTGTTAAAGAAATTTTTATGGATATAACAACTAAAGAAAGTGAATTAAGCACTAATATTAGAAGATCATTTTTGTTTGATGAAGACAATTTTTTTATAGATAAATGTGGAGGTAATAAAAAAAGAAAATATTCAAGAAAATATTCAAAAAATCATTCAAGAAAATATTCAAAAAAATATTCAAAAAAATATTCAAGAAAATATTCAAGAAAATATTCAAGAAAATATTCAAAAAAATAAAATCTCATATTCATAGAATTATAACGCGCTTTTATTCTCTGATTTTCTTGATGAGTTCTTTTAGTTCATGTAATTCTTCATCCGATGGTGAAGGTCTATCTGTAAATATATTCGAATTAATTTCTCTATATGTAGACCATAAACTTTCCTTCGTTTCTTTTTCTTTTCTTGAGCGCAAATCTTCGCAATCAAGTTCGATTAATAACATTTCTTTTGTAATACCTGTGGGACAATTCATCAATGATTTGGTGGACTTACTTATAATACCACGTATTTTGTTTGAATTTTCCATAGTTGATTCACTTTCTATATGTATTTTTTCACTTTCTTTTGATTTTATGTTTTTAGCACTGGAATGTAAATTAGGAGATTTAACTTTTTTATTATTTGATGATTTGTTTTTAACTTTATTCTTTGGTGATTTGTTTTTAATGTTATCCTTTGATGATTTGTTTTTAACAGTTAAACGGTTTTTACCAGTGAAAGGTGAGTTAAAATGTTTTAATTTTAGGTTTGAATCACGATTCAAATTTAAATATCGCATTATATAATATATATATATATGTTTATAATGACAAAAACACCTCATAAATTGCCTAAACGTAGTCGTAAACGTAATCGTAAATTACATAGATCTAACCATATTATTAAAGGTGGTATTGTTTCTGTATATGAACATGTTTTTTATAAACCAAATTGGCAAAAAGATGCTTTTACTAACACGATTCAATGGACAACATTGGTTAAATTGAAAGATACATGTCTATATGCTACATCTATACCAGATCAAGATACAAACAAGTGTTTAGCAACTTTAATGTTTTATATGCATGTAAAAGACATTAAACGTATAATTTCATTACAAGGGTGTGATGTTAGTGAACCTCCCACGAGGAATCGTCCCCCGATGAAAAATTGCGAAGGGTATATACGAGATGGTGATGGGTATACAATGAATGGTGAAACTTATTTAACTGATAAACATTACGAAAGTCGTATGTGGAAAGCAATAAAAAGTATGAATCCAGAAACAGAATATAATAATATTATTGAATTTCAAAATCATAAAATAGAAGATTATACTGCAGGAAGTCTTAGAACATGGTTTGAATTATTAAATTATAATTATTATTTTGAATGGGAAAAGACAATAATACATTGTTTAGCCGGATTTGGACGAACTGGTAGTATTCTATTATTGGTATATATGAATACTTATTACCAAAATAATCAAAGTGAAATAAGTAAATTAAGTAGTGAATTTTTTTATTATTCAAGTAGTTCAGAATTATATACAGGATTACAACAGGAGTTATCGGAAGCAATCGAATTAGATATAGATGATGCAGATGTAAATGCTCCACGCATGCCACCCGAAAATGGAGAAGTAAATCGTGTTATTAAGAATTTTGACAAAAACAAAATCGTCGACGAAGTATTTAATATTAAAGATTATACTCACGCAAATTTGTTAATTACCCGAATGAATTATATTCGAATATGTTTAGGAACGAAATTTAAACAAGATACTATATTTTTATTTCAATTACTGCTAACGCCAATAGATTTGAAAAAAAGAATTCATATGACAACACCTGAAACCGTGCTTAGTGATTCAGTATCTCGCGAACAATCTCAACTTATTGCTATAACACCTGAAACTATATTTAGTTCGGAAGGTCGCGAACCAGTTCAAATTAATTTATCAGATATAGAAACCATTTCAAAGCAGGTTGATAACCCATATGGAATTAAAGTATAATTTTAGACCTTCACTGGTATAAATCCGCACAAAATATGCGAAAAAAGAAATTCAAAGTTGGGTCTTTTCATACCCGTATAAATTTTGATTATAGCCATTCTTGTATTACGCCTTTTTTCATTTCAAACGCCCATTTGTAAATAACCTAGGAAATCGTAAGTTAACACGTGTTCCTTCTTTGGAACGGTTTCAAAAATTACACCTTTGCACATTTAAAACGCCCATTATTTATACATTTTCTTTGGATTTTTGCGAGTTTTATTTTTTGAAATGTATTTTTTATTTCTATTATAAGCACCTTCCAAAATGTTCTTATAATATTCTTTTGGTATAATTTCTATTGCTTTTACTATATTTTCTTTCAAATTTTCATATTTTAACCCACTAAATTTTTGCAATTTTGATTTCAACATACTAAAATAATTTTCAATTGCATTACTAAAATGTTGATATGGAACAGAATATAATAATTTATTGTGTTTATTAACTAAATCTCTAATAGTATCGTTTTTATGTGCAGAAGCATTATCCAAAATGATAATTTTATTTTTATATTTTTCTGTAATAAATTTTCGTAGAAAATCTACTAATCGTTCTGTATTGATTCCACCTTTTTCATATAATTCCCATCCTTCTACACCATTTACAGAAATCGCAAATATTCCAGTATATTTCTTGAATACATCTTGGGATTGTGTCTTTATGACACATCGTTTTCCTCTTTGACTATAGCAGTGATTTCTCTT